>JADHEF010001351.1_pt1 | contig 15736 bp, 16 predicted proteins | sample 8952391 | NCBI WGS metagenome assembly JADHEF01 (sample SAMN16124439, study PRJNA663245) | bioreactor sludge metagenome | isolation source: sludge (nitrite) | place: India:Bengaluru | collected 2019-02-28
GGTCGACGGGCCGTCAACCCGGTTCCAAAAAACCCGTCGATTGTAAACCAATGGGAGAGGGGCGGCAAAGTCGGGCGCCGCAGGCCGGGACGGCCGACAGGCGCGAGGGAAGAGGGGCAACCGGGCAAGCTCAGCGCGGTGAGCTGCGGCGGGCTGGTTTGTCAGGATCCTGCCCCGAGTAGTAGAGCACCCGCTGCACATACTCCTGGGTTTCCTGATAGGGCGGCACACCGCCGTGGCGCAGCACGGCCTGCTCCCCGGCGTTGTAGGCGGCGCTGATCCTCACCCAGTCCGGACCGAACTGCTTCTCCAGCCACTTCAGGTAGATCATGGCGCCACGGATGTTCTGCTGGGCATCGAACGGCCGGGTCACGCCGAAGCGGGCCTGGGTTTCGGGAATGAGCTGCATGACGCCCTGCGCCTGCTTGGGGGAGACGGCGGTACTGTTCAGATTGGATTCGGCGATGGCGATGGCCAGGGCGAGCTGGGGGTCCACTTTGTGACGCTGGGCGGCCTGGCGGATCATGACGGCCAGCTTTTGCTTGGCCTGTGACTGTCTGGCCAGGTAGCGCTCCTGATCGAAGGGGGTACTGGGGCGCACCCAGGGGGCTCCGCCACCGCCTCCGATGCCGCAGGTACCCAGGGGCGCATTGCCGACCCGCTCGTTGTAGTAACAGGCGGCTTGCTGGTTGCCAAGGCGCATGGCCATGGCCAGGTAGGCGTTGGCGCTGCGGGCATTGCGGATCCCCTGGGGGCCGCGGGCCAGCAGGCGGCCGATGCGGTAATAGGCTTCCGGGTTGCCAAGGTTGGCGGCGGTGCAGTAGTGGGCGATGGCCTGCCGCGGGTTTCCCTGTTCCATGGCGGCCCCCTGGCGCAGTGCGCTCATGGCCTTGGGGGCCTGACGAAAGGGATCTGCGTGGGAAGTGGTGGCGAGCAGTATCAGGAGTCCCCACCCCCAGAGTCGTTTTTTCATGGAAACCTCGTCTTTGGTATCCGCAACATATAGGCCCGATCCGGGGAGGGACGCCAGCCAGCAGATGGAACATCTGGTTATGTGGGTGAGCGGCAGAGATGAAAACGGTATGGAACTTTTGGTGCAGGGGAGAAGCGGCAGGCACCTGGAACAGTGACTGCTTTGATAGATTTGTTAATTGAAGTTCAATATGCTGACAGAGTTGTTTTCTAACGCCTTGTATTTGCATGATGTCAGCCAGGCCACGATGCAATGTCGTCGGGTCTGCCGGGTGAATCGATAGCGCCTCTGATGAGGGCAGGATATGCATATGGTCGAATCGGTCGATATCTCTGTCGTGGTACCCGCCAAGGATGAGCGGGACAATCTGGCCCCGCTTGTCGGCGAAATAGATGCCGCCCTTGGGGGCAGGTTCGAGTACGAACTGATCTATGTGGACGATGGCAGTGTGGACGACAGCCATGTGGTACTGCGCGATTTGCAGACGCGTTTCCCCAGGCTGAAGGTGCTACGCCATGTCCATGCCGTGGGCCAGAGCATGGCGGTGCTGAGCGGAGTGCGCCACGGGCGTGGCGACTGGCTGGTGGTACTCGACGGCGATGGTCAGAACGATCCCGCCGACATCCCCGCCATGCTGGAGGAGGCGATGCGCCGCTACCAGAGCGATCCATACCAGGTGGGCCTCATCGGCCACCGGGTCAACCGCCGTGACGACTGGGTCAAGCGCCTCTCTTCAAAGCTGGCCAACGGCTTTCGCGATCTGCTGCTGCGCGACGGCATTCCGGATACCGGCTGCGGGCTCAAGGTGGTGCGTCGCGACTGGTATCTGAAACTGCCCGCCTTCAATCATATGCACCGCTACATCCCCGCGCTGATCCAGGCACAAGGGGGGCGCATGGCACCCTGGCCGGTCAACCACAGGCCGCGCCAGGCGGGCATCTCCAAATACGGGGTCTGGAACCGGCTCTGGGTCGGACTGGTGGACGTGGTCGGGGTCTGGTGGTTGCAGCGCCGATCCAAGGTGGTTGAAATCCGGGAGATGCTGGAGTGATGGACGCCTGGCTGTCTACACCCATCGACTGGCTGGACTGGACCGGGGTGCATGTCACTGGCTGGAAGCTGATCGGCTACACAGGGGCGCTGATGTTCGGCGGACGATGGCTGGTGCAGTTTCTGGCGTCCAGGCGGGCGGGACGACCCGTCATCCCGCGCCTGTTCTGGTACATGAGCGTGCTCGGCAGCCTGATGACGCTCAGCTACTTCACCTTCTCTCCCAAGCAGGACTCCGTCGGCGTGCTGCAAAACCTCTTCCCCACCTTCACTGCGCTCTACAGCCTCTATCTCGATATCCAGCATCGGGGCTGGCGGCGGGACAAGGCAGTGACCGGGGAGGCCCGTCATGGTGAGTGATCGCTCCCTGCTCAATCAGACGTCCCTTGGCTGGTTGCTGCTGATCGCGCTGGTGGTGCTGGGGGCCGGGCTGGGTCTGCGGGACCCCTGGCCGGCGGACGAGCCGCGTTTCGCCCTGATCGCCCGGGAGATGGTGGAGAGCGGCCAGTGGCTCTTCCCCATGCGCGGCGGGGAGCTCTATCCGGACAAGCCGCCGCTGTTTATGTGGGGGATCGCGATCGGTTATGTGTTGACTGGCTCCATCAAGGTGGCCTTTCTGCTGCCCTCCCTGCTGTCTGGCTTGCTGACCATCTTGCTGGTGTGGGATCTGGGGCGCCGCCTGTGGGATCCGGCGACGGGATTTCTGGCAGGCTTGCTGCTGCTCTTTACCGTCCAGTTTACCCTGCAGGCCAAGACGGCCCAGATCGACGGCCTAGTCACCTTCTTCATCACCCTCGGTCTCTATGGTTTTCTGCGCTTCCTGCTCTGCGGTGGCGGGTGGCGCTGGTACTGGCTCGGCTGGTTTGCCGCGGGGCTTGGCGTCATCACCAAGGGGGTGGGAGTACTGGCCCTGCTGGTGCTGCTTCCCGCGCTCTGGACCCACAGGGTACAAATCCGCGCCGCGCCGTTGTCAGCCTGGCTGAAGGCTCTGCTCGGGCCGCTGGCCATGGCCCTGGCGATGGGCCTCTGGCTGGTCCCCATGCTGGAGGCCGTGACCCGAAGCGGGGATCCCCTCCTGCTGGCCTACAGAGACAACATACTGCTGCGCCAGACGGTGACTCGCTATACCAGCGCCTGGCACCACGTCAAACCCTTCTGGTACTACCTTACCTCGGTGATCCCGCCGTTCTGGCTGCCGCTCTCCCTGCTGCTGCCCTGGCTGGTGGTGGCTTGGCGGCGCGCCATTCGGGCGCAGGACAGGCGTATCCTGCTGCTGCTGGGTTATCTGGTGCTGGTGGTGCTGTTTTTCTCCTGCTCGCCGGGCAAGCGGGGCGTCTACATCACGCCCGGTACGCCCGCCCTGGCGCTCCTGACCGCACCCTTCATCGGCACCCTGCTGGTCCGGGTCTGGCCGGGGCGACTGCTGGCCGGGCTCGGCTGGCTGCTGGGGGGGGCAGGGCTGGTGGGGGCTCTGGTGCTGGCATTTAGCGACAGAGTAGCCAGCCGTCTGGGGGAACTGGGGCCGGATCCCTGGCTTCCCCTGTTGGTGCTGGGGGGATCCTTGCTGCTGATCAATGCCTGGCTTCGCCGGGCGCCACTGACCGCCATTCTCTGCTCCCTGGCGGTGGGGTGGCTGATCTACTCCTGCTGGATAAGCGTGCGCCTCAACGAGGTGCGCACCCCTCAGGGAGTCATGGCATTGGCGGCGCAGAGGGTGCCTGCGGGGGATGAACTGCTGCTGGCGGGATTCAAGGAGCAGCATCTGCTGTTTAGCCTGCAACCAGTGAAACATTACCCTTATCTGATGGGGGACGGGGAGCAGGCCCGGGAAGCTGCCGCCTGGATAGGGGCTGCCCCCGGGCGCTGGGTACTGGGGAGCGCCGACCTGATGGTGAGGTGTTTTGACCCCGCGAAGATGGAAAATCTCGGCAACCGTCACCGTACCGACTGGCTGCTGGCAGGCCCGCAGGCACTTAAATCCGCCTGCCGTGGGCTCTCCCCCACCATGGTGCCCTTCAGCTATACCCCTTCATCCTGAGCGCAGGGGCTGAGCCAGGCGACCCTGCCACCTCGTTTGGCTCAGACCCGGTAGTAGTCCCGATACCAGCGGACAAAGCTGTCTACCCCTTCCTTGAGCCCGACACGGGGGCGATAGCCCGTGGCGTCAAACAACGAGCGGGTGTCGGCCCAGGTGGCGAGCACGTCGCCGGGCTGCATGGGCAGCATGTTGCGGATGGCCCGTTTGCCGAGGGCCGACTCGATGGCATCCACGAAGTCCAGCAGCCTGACCGGGCTGCCGTTGCCGATGTTGAAGAGGCGATAGGGGGCCGGGCTGGCATCCGGGGCCCCCTGCCAGTGGGCATCGCCCGCGGGGGGGCTGTGTGAGATGCGCACTACCCCCTCGACGATGTCGTCGACATGGGTGAAATCCCGGCTGAGCTGGCCCTGGTTGTAGATGTCGATGGGGTCGCCGTTCAGGATGGCGTGCACGAACTTGAACAGGGCCATGTCGGGCCGACCCCAGGGGCCGTAGACGGTGAAAAAGCGCAGCCCGGTGGTGGGCAGGCCGTAGAGATGGGAGTAGGAGTGGGCCATCAGCTCCCCCGCCTTCTTGCTCGCCGCATAGAGGGAGACGGGATGATCCGCCCCATCGGACGGTTTGAACGGCATCTGTTCGTTCAGCCCGTAGACCGAGCTGGAGGAGGCATAGACCAGATGCTGCACCCGGGTCTGGCGACACCCCTCCAGCACGGTGAGGTGGCCGGTGAGGTTGCTGTCGGCGTAGGTGAAGGGGTTGTCCAGGGAGTAGCGCACCCCGGCCTGGGCCCCCAGATGGATCACCCGGTCAAACTGCTCGCGGGCAAAGAGCGAAGCCATGGCCGCGCGGTCCGCGAGATCGGTGCGCTCGAAGCGAAAGCCGGGCAGAGGCGTGAGCAGGGCGAGGCGCGCCTCCTTGAGACTCACCGCGTAGTAGTCGTTGAGGTTGTCTATCCCCACCACCTGATGGCCGTCGCCACAGAGCCTGCGCGCCACATGAAATCCGATAAACCCGGCGGCGCCGGTGACGAGGTACTTCATCGCTCCTCCTGATGAGCCAGGCTGTCGCCACGGCCGATGGCATAGTAGGTGAAACCGCGCTGGCGCAGACGGGCCGGATCATAGAGGTTGCGGCCGTCGAAGATGATGGCCTGCTTCAGGGTCTGGCGAAGCAGGTCGAAATCCGGTGCGCGGAACTGTTGCCACTCGGTGCAGACGAGCAGGGCGTCGGCCCCCTGGAGGGCGGTTTCCTGGGTGTCGCACAGGGTCAAGTCCGCCCGCTGGCCATAGAGGCGGGTGGCCTCGGTCATGGCCTCGGGGTCGAACGCCTGCACCTTGCCTCCTGCCGCCCAGATCGCCTCCATCAGCACCCTGCTCGGGGCTTCGCGCATGTCGTCGGTATTGGGTTTGAAGGCGAGTCCCCATAACGCGAAGGTGCGCCCCGACAGACTGGCACCAAAATGGTGGTGCAGCCGGGTCATGAGCCTGTGCTTCTGCGCCTCGTTGACCTGCTCCACCGAGCGCAGCAGGGGGGTCTCGCACCTCGCCTCCTTCGCGGTGTGGATCAGCGCCCTGACATCCTTGGGGAAGCAGGATCCGCCATAACCGCAGCCTGGGTAGATGAAGTGGTGGCCGATGCGCGGATCGGCACCGATACCCTTGCGCACCTCCTCGATATCGGCGCCCAGGGCTTCGGCCAGGGTGGCCATCTCGTTCATGAAGGAGATGCGGGTCGCCAGCATGGCGTTGGCGGCGTACTTGGTCAGTTCGGCGCTGCGTGCATCCATCCGCAGGATGCGGTCTCGCTTGCGGTTGAAGGGGGCGTAGAGCTCCTCCAGCAGGGAGAAGGCGTGATCGGAGTCGGTGCCGATGATGATGCGATCCGGCCGCAGGCAGTCGGCGACGGCGGCGCCCTCCTTGAGAAATTCGGGGTTGGAGACCACGTCGAGTGGAAGATCGAGACCACGGTCGGCGAGGCGCTCCGCAATGTGTCGCCGTACCCGGCTGGCGGTGCCGACAGGCACAGTGCTCTTGTTGACCACCACCTTGCCCCCTTGCATCAGGCGGCCTATGGTGTCCGCCACCGTCATCACCTGATGGAGGTCGGCGGACCCGTCCTCGTCCGGCGGCGTTCCGACCGCGATGAAGATAAGCTCGGCAAACTCCACCGCCCGGGCCGGGTCTGTGGTGAAGATCAGGCGACCGGCCTGATGGTTGCGCTGCACCAGGGGGGCGAGACCGGGCTCGAAGAGGGGAATGCGCCCCTCTTTCAGGCCCGCGACCTTGTCGGCATCCACATCCACGCAGGCCACCTTGTGACCCATTTCCGCCAGTACGGCGGCCTGAACCAACCCGACATAACCTATTCCGAATACGGTGACTCTCATCCGCTGTTGTTCCGCTGGCAGTGACAAGCGACTCATTCTAGAACGATTCGGGCGCGGGGGCAGCGGCCCGTTTCAGGTTTTTCAGCATCAGGCCGGCGGTGAGTGTGGGACATTTTGGTGCAAGGATTGTAACGCCTGGATGACGCGCACCATTTTGGCGCGTGAAGGGCGGGACTTGTGATCCATCTCACTCAAATTGGAGACTGTCGGCATAACGAAGCCCCGGTTAACGGGGCTCGCTCCGCCCGACGGGCGGCCAACACTCTCTTGCTTCGCGACTGGATACCTGGTTATGGACAACACTTCACGCTCTGCGCACCCGCTCTATGAGGATGTGCTCGCCTTGCTGACCGCAGCAGGCTTCGTTTCCCTCGGCATCTTCCTGTTCCATCAGGTCGGCCTGCTCACCGGTGGCACCGCCGGCCTGGCGCTGCTGCTGCAACAGGTGACCGGCATCAGCTTCGGCCTGCTGTTCTTCGCCATGAACCTGCCTTTCTATGCCCTGGCCTGGCTCAGAATGGGGCCGCGCTTCACCCTCAATACCTTTGCCGCCGTGGCCACCGTCTCCTTCATGACGGATCACCTCAACGCCGTGCTGCAAATCGGCAAGATCGAACCCGTCTATGCGGCGCTGATCGGCGGCACCCTGATCGGCATGGGACTGCTCATCATGTTCCGCCACAAGGCGAGCCTGGGGGGCTTCAACATTCTGGCGCTCTTCATTCAGGACAGATGGGGTGTGCGGGCAGGCAAGCTGCAAATGGGGCTGGATTGCGCCATCGTCGTCGCCTCTTTCTTCGTGGTCTCCCCCTGGCTGCTGGCGCTTTCCGTGGTGGCAGCCATCATCTGTAATCTGGTGTTGACACTCAATCACAAGCCGGGGCGCTACCAGATAGCCTGATGTGCCCGTGGGGATTGCCCTGCTGGTCAGCCCAAGGCTGGATACCGCAAAAAGACAGAGCGCCTGATGGCGCTCTGTTGCTATCTGCCCCTCGGTGTCACACCACCATGGGAACGCCACTCTCGGGGTGGTGGATCACCTGTGCGGGGTAGTCGTAGAGGCGCGCGATGAGCGCCGGAGTCAGCACCTCGCCTGCGTTGCCGTCAGCCATCAGCCTGCCCTGCTCCAGCATCACCAGCCTATCGGCGTAGCGGGCTGCCAGATTGAGGTCGTGCAACACCACCAGCACGGCGGTGTTGCGACCGGCCAGCGCCCGGGCCATGGCGAGCAACTGGTGCTGGTATTTGAGATCCAGCGCCGAGGTGGGCTCGTCCAGCAGCAGCAGCCGCGCTTGCTGCGGTTCCTCCGGGGCCTGCCAGATCTGGGCCAGCACCCGGGCGAACTGCACCCGTTGACGCTCCCCGCCGGAGAGGCCGGGATAGAGGCGGTTCGCCAGATGGTCGACCCCGGCGTGGGTCATGGCGGCGCGGACTATTTCGTCGCGCCGGCTGGCAGGCTCGCTGTGGGGCAGCCGACCCATGGCCACCACCTCTTCGCACAGGAAGGGGAAGCTCAAGGAGGAGCTTTGCGGCAGCACACCGACCCGGTGGGCCAGAGCGTTGCCGGCCCACCCCCTGCGGGTCTGGCCGAACAGGTGGATCTCCCCTTCATGTTCCAGCTCGCCGGTCAGGCACTTGAGCAGTGAGCTTTTGCCCGCCCCGTTGGGGCCGAGCAGGGCGGTCAGGCTGCCGGCATGCAGGTCGAGATCCAGGCTGTCCAGGATAAGTCGGTTGCCACGACTGAGGCGAAGGCCCCGGCAACTGAGCAGGGGGGAGGGGGATCCGGGCAAGGTGGCGATCTCCTGTTACAGGGTTCGGCGGCTCTTGACCAAGAGCCAGATGAAGAAGGGGGCACCCAGCAGGGCGGTGATGATGCCGACCGGCAGCTCGGCCGGTGCGAGCAGGGTACGCGCCAGCATGTCGGCCCCCAGCAGCAGGCCAGCCCCCAGCAGGGCAGACAGCGGCAACAGGCGGACATGGTTGGGTCCGGCCAGCAGCCGTACCAGATGGGGAACCACCAGGCCGACAAAGCCGATCATGCCGGCCACCGCCACCGCCACGCCGACACCGGCAGCGGTGAGCAGGATGAGGCGACGCTTCAGCGTCTGCACGTTCACCCCTAGGTGCCAGGCCTCTCCCTCTCCCAGCAGCAGGGCGTTGAGGGGATTGGCATCGCGCATGAACAACAGCAGCAGGGCGGCCAGGGTCAGCAGCGCCAGCGTCATATCGACCGGCTTGCCTGCCGCCAGGGAGCCCATCTGCCACAGGCTCAGGTTGCGCAGCATCTGATCGTCCGCGAGATAGGTGAGCAGTCCGATGACGGCGCCGGAGAGCGCCGTGATGGCCACCCCGGCCAGCAGCATCACGGTGACCGAGGTGCCCCCTTCCCGGGTACCCAGCAGATATACGAGGGTGGTGGTGAGGGCTCCGCCGAGAAAGGCGAGCAGGGGCAGCAACCCCAGGCCGAGCAGGCTCTGCAGGTGCGAGCCCAGCGGGGCGAGCAACACGATGGCCAGGGCCGCGCCGAGTGCCGCCCCCCCCGACACCCCTATGATGCCGGGGTCTGCCAGGGGGTTGCGAAACAGTCCCTGCATCACGGCGCCGCAGAGGCCGAGAATGCCCCCCACGGCGATGCAGAGCAGGGTTCGTGGCAGACGGATCTCCTGCACGATCAATAATTTGTGAGCCTCAATCCCGCTCTGTGGTCCGGCAAACAGGGCGCGCAGGCTCTCGCCAAGGGAGAGGGACATGGGGCCGGTCGCGAGGGACCCGACCAGCAGCAACGCCAGCGCGCAGCCGGTCAGGGCGAGCAGCCAGGGCAGTGGCAGGCGCATCAGGAACCCTGCTTGATCCACTGGGCGATCTGGTTCGCCTGTTGCAGGGAACGAAGGCTTAGGCCCCCTTGCAGGGCATGTCCGTCGATGGCGTGGATAGCCTTGTTCTTGCCTGCCGGGGTGGCTGACAGGGCGGGCACCTGGCTCAGGACGGCGTCGGGATCCTGATACTGCTGCCAGTCGCGGCCGCTCACCAGCACCAGATCAGGTTGCAGCTCGATGAGGGATTCGGTGGAAACGGGCTTGTAGTCGTGGAGCCCAGCCACCGGATTGACGCCGCCCGCCAGGGTGACGAGGGCGCTGGCGGTGGTGTTGCCGCCAGCGATGCTGGTGGGCTGACCCTTGTGCAGCAGCAGGAAGGCGACCTTGAGGGGCTTGTTCTGCTTCGCCTGCGCCGCCAGGGTGTCGCTTTGGGCGGCAATTTCCTCCTTGAGCTTGCTCCCTGCCGCCTGGTCACCCAGGAGATGGGCCAGGGTATCGATGCGCTCGTTGAGGTTGGCCAGCGTAGGGGCTGTGGCCATGACCTCGACCTTGACGTTGGCACGGCGCAACTGATCAAGCGTGCTGTTCGGGCCCATCTCGTCGCTGCCGACCACCAGGGTCGGAGAGAGGCTCAGGATCCCTTCGGCGGCGAGGGCACGGTGATAGCCGACCTTGGGCACGCCTCTGGGCTCCGGACTGCTGACATCGGTGGCGACCAGGCTCTGCTCGCCCCCCAGCGCCAGGATGAGTTCCGTGGTGGCCGGGCCTATGCTGACGATACGCTCCCCCGCCATGACGGATGGGGAAGAGAGGGAAAGGGCACAGCCGAGCAGGCTGAATGCGAGGGCAAAACGACGGCCCATGCGAACCTCCGAAGGGTGAATGAAATAGGGTTGCCGCCGAGAATATCAAGTCGTCCATCAAAATGCACTGAGAATGAAAGCGATTATCAATTGCGTTGCTTGGGGCGCTTTATTACAGTATCCGCCGCGACACCGAGCACCATCGCCAGATCATCCAGGGAGAACCGATGAGCATTGCACAACGCATTCACGCGCTGCTGGAGCAAGACCCGAGCGCCCACCCGTCCACCCTCGCCACCGAGCTGGCCGTCAGCGAATGGGAGGTGGTACGCCATCTGCCTGCCGCCCTGATGACGCCAGTGCCGGCCGGGGAGGCCGAAGCCCTGCTGGCGGACCTGGCCAGCTGGGGTCAGGTGACCACCATCGTCGAATCCGATGGCTCCATCTTCGAGGTGAAGGCTCCCTTCCCCAAGGGCAAGAACGCGCGCGGCTACTACAACCTGATGGGGCGGGACGGGGAGCTGCACGGCCACCTCAAGCTCGACAACGTGGCAGGCATCGCCCTGGTCAGCAAGCTCTTCATGGGCAAGGAGGGGCACTCCTTCCAGTTCTTCGGCCACAGTGGCCGCTGCATTTTCAAGATCTACCTGGGCCGGGACGAGCAGCGTCAACTGCTGCCTGAGCAGGTGGAGCGTTTCATGGCCCTGCGCCGTCAGTATCAAGAGGAAGTGAAAGCATGAGTGAACGTCAGGAGCGCCTGCAAAACCGCCTGCAACCGGAGATCCGCGAGTTCCGCGACGGTTGCCGTACCCTGCAGCTCGCCACTGTGGATGGCGAAGGCAACCCCAATGCCAGCTATGCCCCCTTCGTGCTGCAGGAAGATGGATACTATGTGCTCATCTCCGAGATAGCTCGCCACGCCCGCAACCTGCAACAGGTGCCCAAGGTATCGCTGATGCTGATCGAGGACGAAACCGGTGCCCGCGAGCTGTTTGCCCGCAAGCGTCTGACCTTCGATGCGGTCGCCGAGGTGGTGGCCCGCGACGACGCACGCTGGGAGAAGGCCGTTGCGGCATTGGAAGGGCGCTTCGGCGAGATAGTCAAAGGGCTCTCCAACCTCAAGGACTTCGTGCTGTTTAGGCTCAAGCCCGAGCAGGGACTGTTCGTCAAGGGATTCGGTCAGGCGTTCCGTGTCTCCGGCGACGAGCTGGTGGACTTCGTTCACCTGGTGGAAGGGCACAAACGCATCGACAATGGCGCCGAGCTGACCAGCCCGGCGGATGAACCCGTTTGAGGGAACAATTAGCGAGATGAGAAACGGGCAGCCTGGGCTGCCCGTTTTGTTGTTATGTCCCGGGTTACTCCTGCCAGCCTGCCTGGTTGGGGAAGGCATCGCGATCGGCCTGGCTGGCGCTCTCGTTGCATTCTCCGCGGATCTTCCAGGAGGTCTGGCTGAGGACGATATAGCCGCTTCGGCAATACTTGCGCGTGGCCAGCATCTGGGTGAGCTGCTCGTCCTGCAGGGCTTCCCGGCGTTCCAGCAGGCTCTTGTCGCGGCGGCTCAGCCGGTTGTCATCTCCCTCCTGCAACCGGGTGGGCAGGACGTCGAGAGGGGCGGCCTCGAAGGTGAAGCGCTTGCTCCCGTCGTCGCTGATATGGGTGTGGAACAGGGGGGCCGGGCCATCGGGTGCCGCCCCCGGCAATCCGGAGCAGGCGGTGAGCGCCGGTAACAGCAGCGTGAGGGCAACGGCAGAGAGTAGACGCACACAAGACTCCAATCGGGTGTTCACATCAGGACGGGCAGCTTAACACGCCCGCTCGGGTTGAATGGTGGCCAGCAGCTCATCCGTCGTGAGCAGGGTCACGCTTCTGCCTTGAGGCAGGCTCAGATGCCGCCACATGAAGTGGTGGTGCTGGATGATCTGCTCCGCACTCAGGTGCGGCCTGTCCGCCGTGGTATGGGCGTCGGTCACCGCAAAGGCGTCAAAGCCCCTGGCGGCGGCGCTGCGCAACGTGGTATCGACGCAAAAGTCGGTGGCACAGCCGCAGATGAGCAGTCTGTCTACCGACTGCTCTGCCAGCAGGAAGCCGAGCTCGGTGTCGAGGAAGCTGTCACAGGCGGTCTTGCGCACCCGGCTGTCGTGGGGAGACGGGGCCAGATCGGCGTGCAGTTGCCAGCCCGCACTGCCAGGTTCCAGCTCGGAACCCGGTTCGTCGTGTTGCACATAGATGACCCGTCCGTGTTGGCCCCGCACGCGATCGGCCAGACGATTGATGTTGGCGATGACCTGGGCATCCTGATGGCGGGGGTTATCGAACAACCCCTGTTGCATGTCGATGACGAGTAACACATCCATATGAAATCCTTGGGCTATTTTGAGGGTTGCAACCATTGGCTGCAGTCACGGCTTCGGGATTGATGCAGTGCGCCCATATCTTGCTTCATTTCCTTTGCATTTAGCCAGCGTTCCGGCAGGGGAGCGATGTGGACCCTGACATCGGCGTCTCTCCCGGGTGCTGTCTCGTCACCGGTTTGCGGCACGATGAGTGCCACCTTGAGTGCCGGATTGCGGCTGGCGATGCGACTGGCGATCCCGAGCCCCCCTTCCACGTGGAAGTTGCCGGCGATATGCATGATGCGCCTGCCGGGATGCTTGCCCAGATAATCCACCATGCTTTCGGCCATGGTGTCGTCCCAGCTGGTCTGGGCGGCGAAGCGACGGGCGTTGCCGTCCGCATCCCCATGGTGCATGGAGGCCATGAACTTCTGGCGGTAGCCGTCATCCCCCAGAGTCAGCTCGCGGGCAAGCTGGCTGCGGCGATTGGCCGGCAGTTTGTCGAGCCAGGCCGGTCCCTCCTGACCGACGCAGCTCACCAGAGGTTTGGGGGCATTGGCGGCAATCACTGGCAGGTGCTGCGCCTTGGCGAACTCCACCAGAGGGCGGTAATCACTCTGGTAGTTGGGCCAGGCATGGCCATCTCGAATGAGGGCCGATTCGCCGATGCGTCCGGCCAGGTAGGCATCCAGCACCGGCTGATCGGCGCGGCTGAACTGCTCCATGGAGAGCACCAGGGCCCGGCCATCTGCCTGCGACATCTCGTCAAGCCCCGCCAGCAGACGGGCCTGCAACAGATGGATGGCCGGGTGAGTGTGAAGCTCCCCCACCAGCACGATGTCGGCATCCGCCACCCGCGCCACCGCCTGCTCGAAGGTCAGCGCCTGCCCCTGGGCCGTATCGAGCCGTGCGTGATAGAGGGTCTCGGGTGGGGTGTTCTGCGGCGTGGTGGCGCAGGCGGCCAGCAGCAGGGGCAGGGCGAGCAGGGGGAGTCGTCGGATCATGGTTACTCACTCAAGAAACAGGGGGATGGGAAAAGGCTGCACCATGGGATGGCGGCATGGCGAGCAAAAAGTGGCGCCAGTGTAAGGGGGAATGATGACAAAGTGAAATGAGAATGATTTACTTTATTATTGATCTTTGTCTCTAGCGGGGTAATATGCCTTCCGCTTGATAATAATTCTCAATAAGGACTTTGCAGTGGCGCACAACAACACCCCCTCCCTGATAGCCCTCGCCGTGGCGGCCGGGCTGATCTCCCCCGCTTTCGCCGCAGACAAGAAAGCCGATGAAGTCATGGTCGTCAGCGGCTCACGGATGGAACAGAAGCTGGAAGATGTTTCCGGTCCCATCGCCGTCATTACCTCGGAGCAGATTGAAGAGCAGGTCGTCAGCAACGTCGCCGATCTGTTCCGCTATGAGCCCGGGGTGAGCGTGCAGGGAGGCGCAGGAGATGCCCAGACCTTCACCATTCGCGGCATGAGCGAAAACCGGGTCAAGGTGGTGCAGGACGGTGTGCGCCAGAACGATGCCTACAAGAATGGCGGCGTGGGTCAGACCTACTTCGACACCGACATGATCAAGCAGGTGGAAGTGGCCAAAGGGCCGGCCTCCGCCGCTTACGGTTCCGATGCTCTGGGAGGCGTCATTGCCATCACCACCAAGGATGCTGGCGACTTCCTCAAGGGTCGCGACAGCTATCTGGATGCGACCACGGGTTATGCCTCCAGCAGCCACCAGAGAATGGCCGGCATCACGGGGGCGCTGCGCACCGGGGAAGTCGAGAACCTGCTGCGCTACACCTGGCGCGATGGCGGTGTCACCCAGAATTATGACGGCGACAAGAACGAGTTCGACATCGTCAGCCAGGCCGTGCTGTTCAAGAGCAAGTGGAATCTCTCCGATGATCAGTTCCTGAAACTGACGGTGGATTACTTCACCGAGGGGCAGGATCCGGATGCCATCGATCTGACCAAGGCGGGCTCCGTCTTCAACCAGCCCATTACCGACAAGGAGACCGACAACCTCTCCCTGGTACTGGATCATGGCCTCGCCCTGAACGCCCCCTGGGCGGATCGCGTGGACAGCAAGATCTACTACAGCCGCGCCAAGCAGACCCTGGATCAGTACGCTTCGTCCAAGTATCCGGTCATGCCGGGCAACCCCTATGTGACCAAGAACTCCCTGGATCACAACGGTTTCGAGCAGGAGAGCCTGGGCGCCCAGGTGAAGTTCAACAAGGCGCTCGCCAGCCAGCGTCTGGCCTGGGGCCTGGAATACGAGCACACCGACAACGAGCGCACCCGCTTCAAGGGGCCGACCGTTCCGGGTGACTTCGTCGGCTACAACGAGCTGAGCTTCCCCTCCACCACCAGCGAGCGCAGTGCGCTCTGGGCCTTTGACGAGATCAAGTTCGGCGAGCGCTGGGTGCTGACCCCGGGCGTGCGTTACGACTACTACAAGATGACCCCGGACGAGGATCCCGCCTACACGGGCGAGAACATGAAGAAGATCTCCGAAGGGGAGTTCTCTCCCAAGCTGGGGCTGGTGTTCAAGGCGCACGAGGCGGCGAACCTGTTCGCCCAGTACAGCCACGGCTTCAAGGCGCCCATGTATGACAACGCCTTCTCCACCTTGAACCACCAGGCGTATGGCTATCGCATCGAGCCCAACCCGAACCTCAAGCCAGAGAGCAGCGACGGCATCGATCTGGGGGTGCGCGGCAGCCGTGGCGGGTTCAGCTATGAAGTGGCCACCTTCTACAACAAGTTCGACGACTTCATCGAGCTGACGGCCGTGGGCACCGAAGGCCGTACCGCCCTCTATCAGTACCAGAACCTGGACAAGGCGACCACCAAGGGGGCCGAGGCCAAGGCGGACTACTGGTTGAACGAGCTGGTCAACGTCTGGGGCAACCTGGCCTACATCGAGGGCAAGGATGGCGAGGGCAACTACATCAACAGCCTGAGCCCCCTGAACGGCAGCGTCGGGGTGCGTCTGGAGCAGCCGAACTGGAACATCAACACCGCATTGCGCTTTGCCGACGACATGGACAAGGTGGGCAAGGATGCGCGAGGCAACGACAACATCAAGAGCGCAGGCTGGGGAGTGGTGGATCTCTATGCCCAGTTCAAGCCGGTGCAGGACCTGCAGCTCAACGTGGGGGTGTTCAACCTGTTTGACAAGGAGTACGTGAGCTACGAGAGCATCACCGGCCTTGCCGCCACCGCGGATACCAGCAAGCAGACCGAGCCTGGCCGCAACCTCAGTGCACGGGTCAAGTACGTGTTCTGATGGTCGTGGACCAGCATGAAGGAAAAGGGGCCCTCGGGCC
>JADHEF010001353.1_pt1 | contig 15725 bp, 11 predicted proteins | sample 8952391 | NCBI WGS metagenome assembly JADHEF01 (sample SAMN16124439, study PRJNA663245) | bioreactor sludge metagenome | isolation source: sludge (nitrite) | place: India:Bengaluru | collected 2019-02-28
TTCGCGAAGGCGGTCGTACCGTCGGCGCCGGTGTTGTCGCGAAAATCATCGAGTAAGGGAATGTGACTCGGGGCGCACCAGGTTGTTCTGGTGCGTCTTAGTCTCTGCTGCAGGGGTATAGCTCAACTGGCAGAGCGTCGGTCTCCAAAACCGAAGGTTGGGGGTTCGATTCCCTCTGCCCCTGCCATCCCAAATATTTAAGCTGACTAAATGGCCGATAAAATCAAGTTTGCGTTGGCATTGTTGTTGTTGATTGCCGGCGTAGCTGGCTTCTATTTGCTTTCTGAGCAGGCCACAATTCTCCGTGTGCTGGCGGTTCTCGCCGGTTTGGCGTCTTCTGTCGCTGTTGCTTGGAATACCGAGCCCGGTCAGGTTTTCTTTGGCTTTGCCAAAGAGGCGGCTGCCGAGGCAAAAAAAGTTGTATGGCCCTCGCGCAAGGAGACCTTGCAGACCACCGGTTTGGTTTTTGCATTTGTCGTGATCATGGCCCTGTTTCTTTGGTTGACCGACAAAACTGTCGAGTGGGTTCTGTACGACATCATTCTTGGGTGGAGGGGTGCATGAGTAAGCGTTGGTATGTAGTGCACGCCTACTCCGGCTTCGAGAAGAGTGTTCAGCGGGCGCTGCTCGAAAGAATTCAGCGCCAGGGAATGCAGGATCTGTTTGGGCAGGTTCTGGTTCCGGTTGAAGAAGTTGTCGAGTTGAAATCTGGGCAAAAGAGCATTTCAGAGCGAAAGTTCTTTCCGGGCTATGTGCTTGTCGAAATGGAGATGAACGATGAGTCGTGGCATCTCGTAAAGAGCACGCCAAAGGTCACCGGTTTTGTGGGCGGAACGGCCAACAAGCCTAGCCCAATCTCCGAAAGGGAAGTTGAGAAGATCATGCAGCAGATGCAGGACGGTGTTGAAAAGCCTCGTCCAAAAGTGCTGTTTGAGCCGGGGGAAGTTGTGCGGGTCAAGGAAGGCCCGTTTACGGATTTCCACGGTTCGGTCGAGCATGTGAATTACGAGAAGAATCGTCTTCGTGTCTCAGTCACCATTTTCGGGCGTGCTACGCCGGTCGAGCTTGAGTTTGGTCAGGTAGAAAAGGCTTGACGTTGTTGTTTTCCGCGGCGCTCGATTATTCGTGCGCCGTAGTTCGTTGACCGTACGGTCGTTTTGTTGGGGAGCGCATTTCTTAACTTGAAGTGCGCGACAGTACCCGTTTTAAGGAGTAATTCCGTGGCTAAGAAGATTGTCGGCTTTATCAAGCTGCAAGTTCCGGCTGGCAAGGCAAACCCCTCGCCGCCTATTGGTCCTGCGCTGGGTCAGCGCGGTTTGAACATCATGGAGTTCTGCAAGGCGTTCAACGCGCAGACTCAAGGTCTCGAGCCGGGTTTGCCGATTCCCGTCGTGATCACCGCGTTCGCAGACAAGAGCTTCACCTTTATCATGAAGACGCCGCCGGCGACGATTCTGATAAAGAAAGCGGCGGGAATCCAGAAGGGGAGTCCGAAACCCCATACCGACAAGGTCGGAAGCTTGACTCGTGCCCAGTGCGAAGCCATTGCAACGCAAAAGATGCCCGACCTGACTGCCGCCGATATGGACGCGGCGGTTCGGACGATCGCAGGAAGTGCCCGCTCGATGGGCATCACCGTGGAGGGCCTCTAACATGGCAGCTATCAGTAAGCGTCAGAAGGCGGTGCAGGGCAAGCTTGACCGCGCGAAGTATTACGCCGTCAGCGAGGCTCTGGCCCTGACCAAGGAGCTGGCAACCGCCAAGTTTGACGAGTCGATCGATGTCGCCGTCAGCCTCGGAATCGATGCGCGTAAGTCGGATCAGTTGGTGCGTGGTTCGGTGGTGTTGCCTGCTGGTACCGGCAAGACGGTTCGCGTTGCTGTGTTTGCACAAGGTGAGAAGGCGGAAGCGGCGAAGGCGGCCGGCGCCGATGTCGTCGGTTTTGACGACTTGGCGGCAGACATCAAGGCCGGGAACATCAACTTCGACGTTGTGATCGCGACACCGGATGCGATGCGCGTCGTCGGTCAACTCGGCCAGATTCTCGGGCCGCGCGGTCTGATGCCGAACCCGAAGGTTGGTACCGTGACAATGGATGTCGCGACCGGCGTTAAGAACGCAAAGGCCGGTCAGGTTCAGTACCGTACGGACAAGGGCGGGATCGTGCACAGTACGATCGGTCGTGCATCTTTTGAAGTCGAGAAACTCGAGCAGAACTTGAAGGCGCTCGTTGACGCGTTGGTCAAAGCGAAGCCCGCAAGTTCAAAAGGCCAATACCTCAAGAAGATCGCCGTTTCCAGCACGATGGGGCCTGGCGTTCGCGTGGATTCGGCTTCGCTGTAACTGATTGCCGGGGACTGTGTCCCTGAATGTACTTTGGGCTGAAGGCGGAAGCACGCCTTCAGATCGTCAAAGACCGCAGGTGCAAGTCATGCAAGTGTGCTTGCTTAAGTGGAATCAGCCTGCGTAGACGGTGAGCCCGGAACAGAGTTTTTGTGTAGCTGTGTCTACACGACATCAATGTTCAGGTCGCCGTGGGTGCGTCGTTCTGTAAGGGATGGCGCGTGTTGACTTGAAAGGAGGAAGGCCTATGGGTCTCAATCTAGATGAGAAAAAAGCGGTCGTAGCCGAAGTTTCGGAGCAGGTTGCCAGCGCTCAGACAATCGTCGTCGCCGAGTACAGTGGGCTGGAAGTTGCTCACCTGACGAAGCTGCGGGCTCAGGCCAGAAAGTCTGGCGTGTATCTGCGCGTACTGAAGAATACATTGGTTCGGCGCGCGGTTGCGGGTAGCTCCTTTGCCGACTTGGCCGAGCAGATGACCGGTCCGTTGATTTACGGCATTTCGTCAGACCCGGTCGCCGCGGCGAAGGTGCTGAATGATTTTGCAAAGAGCAATGACAAGCTGGTCCTGAAGGCCGGGTCGTACGCGGGGAAAGTTCTGGACAAGGCTGGTGTTCAGGCGCTTGCTTCGATTCCAAGCCGCGAAGAGTTGCTCGCCAAGTTGCTGGGTGTCATGAAGGCGCCGGTCTCTGGTTTTGCCGTTGCGCTGGGCGCATTGGCCAAGCAGCGCGAAGAGTCTGCTGCCTAATCAGGCTTGGTTACATAAACCGCTTATTTCAAATTTCCCGATTTAGGAGTTAAGTATTATGGCTATTACGAAAGACGATATCCTGGAAGCCGTTGGCGGCATGACGGTTATGGAGCTGAACGATCTGGTCAAGGCGTTCGAAGAGAAGTTTGGTGTTTCCGCCGCCGCGATGGCGGTTGCTGGCCCGGCCGCCGGCGCTGGCGCCGCTCCGGCTGAGGAGCAGACCGAGTTCACGGTCATGCTGCTGGGTGCAGGCGAGAAGAAGGTTGAGGTCATCAAGGTTGTCCGCGCCGCAACTGGCCTGGGCCTGAAGGAAGCCAAGGATCTGGTCGACGGCGCGCCGAAGGCCGTCAAGGAAGGTATCGCCAAGGCTGATGCGGAAGCGCTCAAGAAGCAACTTGAGGACGCTGGTGCAAAGGTCGAAGTCAAGTAATTCGCGTTCAGTGCGCAGGGCCGACTGCTTCAGGGCAGTCGGCCCTTTTGTGCTTTTCTGAAAACGCCTTTGATTATTCTGGATCTTCTGTCTGCTTCAGTAGTTGTAGTGAGCAAACGCAAGTAGCCGCCGTTTCTGCGTCTTTGTCGAAGAGGGCGTCGGGTTCCGTCCGTCTTCGCCGCAGTCGAAGAATTGTCTTTGCTTTCGTTTGTCCATTGCGAGCCGGCATTGCTGCAATCTCGCCGGTATGCGCTAGAGGATTTTGTTTCCTGAGCTCGGAGCGACCATGAACTACTCCTACACCGAGAAAAAACGTATCCGCAAGAGTTTCGCCAAGCGCGCCAACGTGCTTGACGTTCCATTCTTGTTGGCCACACAGCTTGAGTCCTTTACCTCGTTCCTGCAGGCTGACTGTCCGCCCGCAGCGCGCAAGAATCAAGGGCTGCAGGCGGCGTTTTCCTCGATCTTCCCTATCGTCAGCCACAGCGGTAACGCGCGACTCGAGTTCGTCAGCTACACCTTGGCCGAGCCAGCGTTTGATGTTAAGGAATGTCAGCAGCGTGGTCTGACGTTTGCGTCCGCCCTGAGGTCAAAAGTCCGACTGGTCATTCTCGACCGCGAGGTTCCGGATACGATCAAGGAGGTCAAGGAACAGGAAGTGTACATGGGCGAAATTCCGCTCATGACGACCACCGGTTCGTTCGTCATCAACGGGACCGAACGCGTGATCGTTTCCCAGTTGCACCGTTCGCCAGGCGTGTTTTTTGAGCACGATCGCGGCAAGACGCACAGTTCGGGCAAGCTATTGTTCTCGGCACGCGTAATTCCCTATCGCGGTTCGTGGCTGGACTTTGAGTTCGATCCGAAAGACATTCTGTTCTTCCGCGTTGACCGGCGCAGGAAAATGCCTGTTACGACCTTGCTGAAGGCAATTGGCCTGACTCCGGAACAGATCCTGAGCAGCTTTTTCGATTTTGATACCTTCGAGCTTGGCAAGACCAGTGTCGAGTTTCACCTCGTGCCCGAGCGCCTGCGCGGCGAGGTGGCGCGTTTTGATTTCTGCGACAAGTCCGGGAAGGTCATCGTCCCGAAGGACAAGCGGATCACTGCCAAGCATATACGCGAGCTTGATGCCGCAGGTATCACACAGATTGCCGTTCCCGATGAATTCGTGATCGGCCGGGTTGTTGCTCAGAATGTTGTTGACACGGCGACGGGTGAAATCCTGGCCAACGCGAACGACGAGATTACCGAGAGCCTGCTTGCAAAACTGGTTGAAGCCGGGGTCGAAACGCTTCCGACCTTGTACATCAATGACCTCGACCGCGGTGGTTTTATTTCACAAACGCTGCGTACTGACGAGACGGCGTCGAAACAGGCAGCCCGGATTGCGATCTATCGCATGATGCGTCCGGGTGAGCCGCCGACTGAAGAGGCTGTCGAAATCCTGTTCAACGGCCTGTTTTATTCCGACGAGCGCTATGATCTGTCGGGCGTTGGCCGAATGAAGTTCAATCGCCGCGTCGCCCGCAAGGACGTGGTTGAACACAAAGTGATGGTCAGGCACGTTCCGGCCAAGCGTGATGGCGCCATCAATGCGATCGTCCAGGCCACGGGCGCGAGTCACGACGCCGTCGAGCAAGTGCTCGGTGAATTGTCATACGGAATGCGCGCCGTAGCCGAGAACCTGTCGGAAGAGTCCGCCAAGGCGTTGCTCGGGGAGTTGAAGACCTTCGGGGTGAGCGGTGAAGTGCGTGAGCAACTGACACTGTCGCCTCGTGACATCGTAGAAGTTATCAAGATTCTCGTCGAACTGCGCAATGGGCGTGGCGACATTGACGATATCGATCACTTGGGTAATCGCCGTGTGCGTTCCGTCGGCGAACTCGCCGAGAACCAGTTCCGTGCCGGCCTCGTCCGCGTCGAGCGTGCGGTCAAGGAACGACTGTCGCAGGCGGAATCTGACAACCTGATGCCGCACGATCTGATCAACGCCAAACCGATCAGCGCCGCGGTGCGCGAGTTTTTCGGCTCGAGCCAGCTATCGCAGTTCATGGACCAGACCAACCCGCTCTCGGAAATCACCCACAAGCGCCGTGTCTCGGCCCTTGGCCCGGGCGGTTTGACGCGTGAGCGTGCCGGTTTCGAGGTGCGCGACGTGCATCCGACGCACTACGGTCGAGTCTGCCCGATCGAGACCCCGGAAGGCCCGAACATCGGCCTCATCAACTCGCTGGCCTTGTTTGCCCGGACGAACGAATACGGTTTCCTTGAAACGCCGTACCGCAAGGTCATCGATTCCAAGGTCACCGATCAGATCGAGTACCTGTCGGCAATCGAAGAGGGCGGTTACATCATCGCCCAGGCGAATGCTGCTCTCGGCAATGATGGCATGCTGACCGACGATTTGGTGACCTGTCGCGAGAAGGGCGAGACGATTCTTGCCGAGCCGCACCGTGTTCAGTATATGGACATCGCACCGGGGCAGATCGTCTCGGTGGCTGCATCGCTGATCCCCTTCCTTGAGCACGATGACGCCAATCGCGCACTCATGGGCGCCAACATGCAACGTCAGGCGGTGCCGTGCTTGCGTCCAGAGAAGCCGGTTGTCGGTACCGGTATCGAGCGTACCGTCGCGGTTGACTCAGGGACGGCGGTCCAGGCCCTGCGGGGTGGCAAGGTTGACTACGTCGACGCATCGCGCATCGTGGTTCGCGTGAACGATAACGAAGCCGTCGCTGGCGAGGTCGGTGTTGATATCTACAACCTTGTGAAGTACACCCGCTCGAATCAGAACACCAACATCAACCAGCGTCCGCTGGTCCGTGTCGGCGACCAGATTGCCAAGGGCGACGTTGTTGCCGACGGCGCGTCCACCGACAAGGGCGAACTGGCGCTTGGCCAGAACATGCTCATCGCCTTCATGCCTTGGAACGGCTACAACTTCGAGGACTCGATCCTGATCTCGGAGCGCGTGGTTGCTGAGGACCGCTTCACGTCGATCCACGTCGAAGAACTGACTGTTGTGGCGCGTGACACCAAACTCGGGCCTGAGGAAATCACCCGCGACATCGCCTCGCTGGGCGAGTCGCAACTGTCGCGTCTCGATGAGTCCGGCATTGTGTACATCGGCGCCGAGGTCGAGGCCGGTGACGTGCTGGTGGGCAAGGTGACGCCGAAGGGCGAGACTCAGCTTACGCCTGAGGAGAAACTCCTCCGCGCGATCTTCGGCGAGAAGGCCTCTGATGTGAAGGACACGTCGCTGCGCGTTCCGTCGGGTATCGCCGGTACGGTGATCGACGTGCAAGTCTTTACGCGCGAAGGTATCGAGCGCGACAAGCGCGCTCAATCGATCATCGACGATCACTTGCGTGGCTACAAACTGGATCTCGCCGACCAACTCCGCATTGTTGAGCGCGACACTTTTGCCCGTGTCGAGCGGCTGATCATCGGTAAAGCGGCCAACGGTGGCCCGAAGCGCCTCGCAAAGGGTGCAACGGTTACTGCTGAGTATCTTGAGAGCATCGATGCGCATCACCGGTTTGATATCCGCATGGCGGATGAGGATGTCGCGCAGCAACTCGAAGCCCTGCGCGATGGCCTTGAGCAGACACGCAAGGACTTTGATGTGGCGTTCGAGGAAAAGCGCAAGAAGCTCACGCAGGGCGACGAACTTCCGCCGGGTGTCCAGAAGATGGTCAAAGTGTACGTGGCCGTCAAGCGCCGTCTCCAGTCAGGTGACAAGATGGCAGGACGGCACGGGAACAAGGGTGTCGTGTCCCGCATCGTTCCGGTTGAAGATATGCCGCACATGGCCGATGGCCGCCCGGTCGATATCGTTCTGAACCCGCTCGGTGTTCCCTCACGGATGAACGTCGGTCAGGTGCTTGAGGTCCATCTCGGCTTGGCTGCGAAGGGCCTGGGCTTCAAGATCGGTGACATGCTCCGGCGTAGCGCGGCAGCCAAGGAAGTGCGCGCGTTCCTCGAGCAGGTCTACAACAGCAACGGCAAACCGGAAGATCTCGATCAGCTGAACGACAGCGAAATCATGGAGATGGCCGCCAATCTCGAAGCCGGGGTGCCCTTCGCGACGCCGGTCTTCGACGGCGCCAAGGAAGAAGAGATCAAGGAAATGCTGCGTCTCGCGGGAATGCCCGAGTCTGGCCAAATGACCTTGTTCGACGGCCGTACCGGCGAGCAGTTCGAGCGCAAGGTGACCGTGGGCTACATGCACGTCCTGAAGCTTCATCACCTGGTCGATGACAAGATGCACGCGCGTTCTACCGGACCGTACTCGCTCGTCACGCAGCAACCGCTCGGCGGCAAGGCGCAGTTCGGCGGCCAGCGTTTCGGTGAAATGGAAGTCTGGGCGCTTGAAGCCTACGGCGCAGCGTACGTCCTGCAAGAGATGCTGACGGTGAAGTCGGACGACGTGAATGGCCGGACGAAGGTCTACGAGAGCATCGTCAAGGGCGAGCACAAGATCGATGCAGGCATGCCTGAGTCGTTTAACGTGCTCGTGAAGGAAATCCGGTCGCTGGCGATCGACATTGATCTGGAGCGCTACTGATAGCACTGCCGGTGCAGTGAAAGTGTTGTCGCCGCGGACGCCGCGGCTCGAAGAATTGGGTTCTCACCCCGAATGGAGTGAAAGATGAAAGCACTGCTTGATTTGTTTAGACAGGTAACGCAAGAGGAGCAATTCGACGCGATTACCATCGGTTTGGCCTCACCGGACAAGATCAGGTCTTGGTCTTATGGCGAAGTGAAAAAGCCAGAGACGATTAACTACCGCACCTTCAAGCCGGAACGCGACGGATTGTTCTGCGCCAAGATCTTTGGGCCGATCAAGGACTACGAGTGTCTCTGCGGCAAGTACAAACGACTCAAGCATCGCGGCGTGATTTGCGAGAAATGCGGTGTCGAAGTCACCCTGTCCAAGGTGCGTCGTGAGCGCATGGCGCACATCGAACTGGCCTCACCGGTCGCGCACATCTGGTTCCTCAAGAGTCTGCCCAGCCGCCTCGGCATGGTGCTGGACATGACGCTGCGCGACATCGAGCGTGTACTCTATTTCGAGGCCTTCGTCGTTTGCGATCCGGGGATGACGCCGCTGACGCGCGGTCAGCTGTTGACCGAAGACGATTGCTTGGCCAAGGTCGAAGAGTACGGCGACGACTTCTATGCGGCGATGGGAGCGGAAGGCATTCGTGAGCTTCTCCGTTCAATCGACCTGACCAGCGAAGTTGATCGCTTGCGCGCGGAGCTTGAGACGACGACTTCGGAAACGAAGAGCAAGAAATTCTCGAAGCGCCTTAAGATTCTCGAGGGCTTCCAGAAGTCCGGGATCAAGCCGGAATGGATGGTGCTCGAAGTGTTGCCGGTTCTGCCGCCCGACCTGCGTCCGCTCGTGCCGCTCGACGGCGGTCGGTTTGCGACTTCGGACCTGAACGATCTCTACCGCCGCGTCATCAACCGCAACAACCGCCTGAAGCGCCTGCTCGAGCTCAAGGCGCCGGAAATCATCGTGCGCAACGAGAAGCGGATGCTGCAGGAAGCCGTCGATTCGCTGCTGGACAATGGCCGTCGCGGCAAGGCGATGACCGGCGCCAACAAGCGCCCGCTCAAGTCGCTGGCCGACATGATCAAGGGCAAGGGCGGACGCTTCCGTCAGAACCTGCTGGGTAAGCGCGTCGACTACTCGGGCCGCTCAGTCATCGTGGTCGGTCCGCAACTCAAGCTACATCAGTGCGGTCTGCCGAAATTGATGGCGCTCGAACTGTTCAAGCCGTTCATCTTCAATCGACTCGAAATAATGGGCCTCGCCACGACCATCAAGCAGGCGAAGAAGATGGTCGAGATGCAGGAGCCGGTGGTTTGGGACATCCTCGAAGAGGTCATCCGCGAACATCCGATCATGCTCAACCGCGCGCCGACGCTGCACCGCCTCGGTATCCAGGCTTTCGAGCCGACGTTGATCGAAGGCAAGGCCATCCAACTGCACCCGCTGGTCTGTGCGGCCTTTAACGCCGACTTCGACGGTGACCAGATGGCGGTTCACGTCCCGTTGTCGCTGGAAGCGCAGATGGAAGCCCGCACGCTGATGCTGGCTTCAAACAATGTTCTGTCGCCCGCAAACGGTGATCCGATCATCGTGCCGTCGCAGGACATCGTTCTCGGTCTCTATTACGCCACGCGCGAGCGGATCAATGCAAAGGGCGAGGGTATGGTCTTTTCGGATCTGGCGGAAGTCACCCGCGCGATGTATGCCGGCGAACTCGACGTTCACGCCAAGATCTCGGTTCGTATCAAGGAGTTTGACAAGGATCAGGAAGGCGTTTGGCAAGAGAAGGTGACGCGCTACAGCACGACGGCAGGCCGCGCGCTGCTTTCGGAGATCCTGCCCAAGGGGCTGCCGTTTAGCGTTCTCGACAGGCCTCTGAAGAAGAAGGAAATCTCAAAGCTCATCAACGCGGCTTTCCGTCGTTGCGGCCTGAAGGAAACGGTGATTTTCGCCGACAAGTTGATGCAGAACGGCTACCGGCTGGCGACGCGAGCGGGTATTTCGATCTGCTCCGACGACATGCTTGTCCCGACGCAAAAAGGCGAGATCATCGCCTCTGCAGAGAAAGAAGTTAAGGAAATCGAGAGCCAGTACACCAATGGCTTGGTGACCAATGGCGAGCGCTACAACAAGGTGGTTGATATCTGGGGCCGTACGGGTGACCAGGTGGCCAAGGTCATGATGGAGCAGCTTGGCCACGAAGAAGTCGTCGACCGGCAAGGGAAGAAGGTCAAGCAGGAGTCCTTCAACTCGATCTACATGATGGCTGACTCGGGCGCCCGGGGTTCGGCGGCACAGATCCGGCAGCTGGCCGGGATGCGCGGCCTGATGGCTAAGCCGGATGGCTCGATCATCGAGACGCCGATTACGACGAATTTCCGCGAAGGCCTGAACGTTCTTCAGTACTTCATCTCGACCCACGGTGCTCGAAAAGGTCTGGCCGACACGGCGCTCAAGACAGCTAACTCTGGCTACCTGACCCGCCGTCTCGTCGATGTGACGCAAGACCTGGTGGTCATCGAAGAGGATTGCGGCACCGAGAACGGCGTCACCATGAAGGCTCTGATCGAGGGCGGTGAGGTGATCGAGCCGTTGCGTGAGCGCATCCTCGGCCGCGTGACCATCGTCGATGTTGTCAATCCCGAAACCGACGAAACCATTATCGAGGCCGGGACGCTCATCAACGAAGACCTCTGCGACCTGATTGATCAGTTGGGCGTCGATGAAGTCAAGGTGCGCACACCGCTCACCTGCGACACCCGCTACGGTCTGTGTGCCAAGTGCTACGGCCGAGATCTTGGCCGCGGTACGCCTGTAAATGTTGGTGAGGCAGTCGGCGTCATCGCAGCCCAGTCGATCGGCGAGCCGGGTACGCAGCTGACCATGCGGACCTTCCACGTCGGTGGTGCGGCTTCGCGTGCCGCGGTTGCCAGTCAGGTGGAGACGAAGAGCGCCGGCGTCGTTCGCTTCACCGCGTCGATGCGCTACGTTACCAGCGCCAAGGGCGAGAAGATCGTGATTACGCGTTCCGGCGAGGTCTTGATCACTGATGACAACGGCCGCGAGCGCGAGAAGCATAAGGTGCCGTACGGTTCGACGCTGCAGGTTGCTGATGGCCAGCAAGTGAAGGCGGGAACCAAACTGGCCGTGTGGGATCCGCATACCCGGCCGATCATCGCCGAGTACGCCGGTCAGGTGAAGTTCGAGAACGTCGAAGAAGGTGTGACGGTTGCCAAGCAAATCGACGAAGTGACTGGTCTGTCTACGCTCGTGGTGATCGATCCGAAGCGCGGAGGCAAGGGGCAAACCAAGGGCTTGCGTCCGCAGGTCAAGCTGTATGACGCGGACGGCCAAGAAGTACGCATGCATGGCAGCGACCATGCTGTGACGATCACCTTTCAGGTTGGGGCGATCATTACCGTGCTCGACGGCCAGCAGATCTCCGTCGGTGACGTGCTTGCGCGTCTGCCCCAGGAGTCGGCCAAGACCCGTGACATCACGGGCGGTCTGCCGCGCGTCGCCGAACTCTTTGAGGCGAGAACACCGAAGGATGCGGGCATGCTCGCCGAGTTCACCGGCACCATGTCGTTCGGCAAAGACACCAAGGGCAAACAGCGTTTGGTGATCACCGATCTTGAAGGCGCGACACACGAGTACCTCATTCCGAAGGACAAGCATGTCCTCGTGCACGATGGCCAAGTCGTCAACAAGGGCGAACTCATCGTCGACGGCGCGCCTGATCCGCACGACATCCTCCGTTTGCAGGGTGTTGAAGCACTGGCGATCTACATCACCGACGAAGTGCAGGACGTGTACCGGTTGCAGGGTGTGAAGATCAACGACAAGCACATTGAAGTGATTGTCCGCCAGATGCTCCGTCGCGCCTTGGTCGTAGATCCAGGTGATACCAAGTTCATCCGTGGTGAGCAGGTGGAACGTGCTCATCTGCTTGACGAGAACGACAGGATCGTCGCCGACGGCAAACTGCCGGCAACCTACGAGCCGGTGCTGCTGGGGATTACCAAGGCGTCGCTATCGACCGACTCGTTCATTTCAGCCGCGTCCTTCCAGGAAACGACACGTGTCCTGACGGAGGCGGCGATCATGGGCAAGCGCGATGAGTTGCGCGGTCTCAAGGAAAACGTCATCGTCGGACGCTTGATCCCGGCGGGCACGGGGCTTGCGTTCCACCGCATGCGCAAGAGCAATTCAGCTGGCGTCGATCTAGCGTCAGCGGAGCTGGATGCCGAGGTGTCAGTATCGGCCGCAGGTGTTCAGGAGTCGTCGATCGGTTGACTCGGCTGAGCTTTGGCCATAGAATCGCCGGTCTTTGTCGGCATGGGCTAATCATTGCTCGTGTCTGTTATAAAAATTGCCAGGACGCTTTGGTAGGCGTCTTGGTTCTTTGACTGTCACGGGCCGCCCGGTTTGTGACCGCAAGCATTTAGGGATAGAAATATGCCAACCATTAACCAGCTGGTGCGCAAGCCCAGAGAGGCCGTAAAGGTCAAGAGCAAGGTTCCGGCGCTCGAGAACTGCCCGCAAAAGCGCGGCGTTTGTACGCGCGTTTATACGACAACCCCGAAAAAGCCGAACTCAGCCTTGCGTAAGGTTTGCAAAGTGCGCTTGACGAACGGTTTTGAGGTTATTTCGTATATCGGCGGTGAGGGGCACAACCTTCAGGAGCACTCGGTCGTTCTGATCCGTGGTGGTCGTGTAAAGGACTTGCCGGGTGTTCGCTACCACACCGTTCGTGGTTCTCTGGATACCCAGGGGGTTAAGGATCGCAAGCAGAGCCGTTCGAAGTACGGCGCCAAGCGTCCGAAGGCGGCCTGATTGCCGTCAAGTAAGTAGTCGCTCTAGTGGGCGGCTTGGGAGGAGGTGTCGCAGATGCGCCATCCTTCGGCTGAATTGAAAATCTAAGAGGTTGATATGCCACGTCGTCGTGAAGTACCTAAGCGCGATATTCTTCCCGATCCGAAGTTCGGGAGTGTCGAGGTTTCAAAGTTTGTGAATACGCTCATGATGAGCGGGAAGAAGTCGGTTGCCGAGCGCATCGTGTACGGCGCGTTTGATCTGATTGCTGCCAAAGGTGGCAAGGATCCGCTCGAAGTCTTCGCGTTGGCGATGAATAACGTCAAGCCGCTCGTTGAGGTCAAGAGCCGTCGCGTTGGTGGTGCTAATTATCAGGTTCCGGTCGAGGTTCGTCCGAGCCGTCGAATGGCCTTGGCGATGCGCTGGTTGCGCGAGTCGGCGCGTAAGCGTTCGGAGAAATCGATGGGGCAGCGGCTGGCTGCCGAAATGTTGGAGGCTTCAGAGAATCGTGGTGGGGCAGTGAAGAAGCGCGATGAAGTTCACCGCATGGCCGACGCCAACAAGGCTTTCGCCCATTTCCGTTTCTAGAGCTTGAATTCGCCGGGGGGTGGTCTTCCGGCGTTTGTTCTTTGTCAATAAAGGTTTCTTATCGTGGCACGCAAAACACCCATTGAGCGCTACCGTAACATCGGTATTAGCGCACACATCGACGCCGGTAAAACGACGGTGACCGAGCGCATCCTGTTCTATACCGGCGTCAATCACAAGATCGGTGAGGTGCATGATGGTGCTGCCACCATGGACTGGATGGAGCAAGAGCAAGAGCGCGGTATTACGATTACGTCGGCCGCGACGACGTGCTTCTGGAAAGGCATGGACATTCAGTTCCCGGAGCATCGTTTCAATATCATCGATACGCCGGGTCACGTGGACTTCACGATCGAGGTCGAGCGCTCGATGCGTGTTCTCGACGGCGCTTGCATGGTCTATTGCGCGGTTGGCGGGGTTCAGCCGCAGTCGGAAACCGTGTGGCGTCAGGCGAACAAGTACAAAGTCCCGCGCTTGGCCTTTGTAAACAAGATGGACCGGCAGGGTGCGGATTTTTTCAAGGTTGTGGGTCAGATGCAGACCCGTTTGAAAGGTAACCCGGTTCCCATTGTTATCCCGATCGGTAGCGAAGAGAACTTCGCCGGGGTTGTTGACCTTATCAAAATGAAGGCGATTATCTGGGACGAGGCGTCCCAGGGGATGAAGTTCGAGTATCGGGACATCCCGGCCGATCTGCAAGGGCTTGCCGAGGAGTGGCGCGGCAAGATGGTCGAGTCGGCTGCTGAGGCTTCCGAAGAGTTGATGAACCAGTATCTCGAAGCTGGCGACCTGACTGAGGCGGAGATCATCAAGGGTTTGCGCGCTCGCACGATCAATTGCGAGATCCAGCCGATGCTCTGCGGCACCGCGTTCAAGAATAAGGGCGTTCAGCGCATGCTCGACGCAGTCATTGATCTTCTCCCGTCTCCGGTTGATATCGACGCGGTGGTCGGGGAGGACGACGACGGTAAGCCTGCTACCCGCGAGGCGTCCGATACCGCCAAATTCTCAGCGCTCGCTTTCAAGCTGATGACCGATCCGTACGTCGGGCAGCTTACGTTTGTTCGCGTTTATTCGGGGGTGTTGAAGTCAGGCGATACCATCTTCAATCCGGTGAAGGGCCGCAAAGAGCGCATTGGACGTGTGCTGCAGATGCACGCAAACAATCGTGAGGAAGTGAAGGAGATTCTGGCGGGCGACATCGCAGCTTGTGTCGGCCTCAAGGAGGTCACGACCGGTGAAACACTCTGTGACCCCGATGCGCCCATTACGCTTGAGCGCATGGAGTTCCCTGAGCCTGTCATTCACATTGCGGTCGAGCCGAAAACCAAGGCTGACCAGGAGAAGATGGGCATTGCGCTTGGTCGTTTGGCGCAGGAGGATCCGTCGTTCCGTGTGCGCAGCGACGAAGAATCTGGGCAGACGATTATTTCCGGGATGGGCGAACTTCACCTCGAAATCATCGTTGATCGCATGAAGCGCGAGTTTGGTGTCGAGGCAAACATTGGTGCGCCTCAGGTTGCGTATCGCGAATGCATCAAGAAGGCGGTCGAGCAGGAAGGTAAGTTTGTCAAGCAGTCCGGTGGTCGTGGTCAGTTCGGTCACGTTTGGCTCAAGCTTGAGCCGAACGAGGCTGGCAAGGGTTACGAGTTCGTTGATGCCATCAAAGGCGGCACCGTGCCGCGCGAGTACATCCCTGCGGTTGACAAGGGGTTGCAGGACGCGGTCAAGAGTGGTGTTCTCGCCGGCTTCCCTGTCGTCGACATCAAGTTCACCTTGTTCGATGGCTCCTACCACGACGTCGATTCGAACGAAAATGCGTTCCGCATGGCTGCGTCGATGGCGTTCAAGGATGGTATGCGGAAAGCGCAGCCGACTCTGCTTGAGCCGATGATGTCGGTTGAGGTCGAAACGCCAGAGGAGTACATGGGGAATATCATGGGTGACCTGTCGAGCCGCCGCGGTATCGTTCAGGGGATGGAAGATATCCCTGGTGGCATCAAGGCTGTGAAGGCCGAAGTGCCGCTGGCTGAGATGTTCGGCTATTCGACGACGGTACGTTCGTTGTCGCAGGGTCGCGCAACATACTCAATGGAGTTCAAGCATTACGTCGAGGCGCCGAAGAACGTCGCTGAGGCGGTGATCAACAAGAAGTAAGGTTTCGTTTTTTGAGGATACTGTAAATGGCTAAGGCAAAATTTGAACGTACGAAGCCGCACGTAAACGTTGGCACGATT
>JADHEF010001356.1_pt1 | contig 15682 bp, 18 predicted proteins | sample 8952391 | NCBI WGS metagenome assembly JADHEF01 (sample SAMN16124439, study PRJNA663245) | bioreactor sludge metagenome | isolation source: sludge (nitrite) | place: India:Bengaluru | collected 2019-02-28
TTTCAGTGAATTATCTACTAAACCCGGTGCTGCAAAAGGTGCCCCGCCTTGACTTCGTCAATCTTCGCTTCAGCAAGTCAAAGCGCAGCACATCTACTACCCGTTAATAGCTCCTCTTCACCATGTAGTCAGCCAGCTCCAGGAGCGTGGCCTTGGCCTTCGAGTCAGGCAGGACCTGCAGGGCTCTCTTGCCCTTCTCGACCATCTCCTCGGCACGGGCGCGAGCATACTCAATTGACCCGCTCCCTTCGAGAATGGCAATGGACTCCTGAATCTCCTCAGCCGTGGCATTCTTCTTGCCGAATACCTTCACAGGAACGTCGTGAGCGAAGGCATGAATCATTATCAATGTCTTCTTGGCCTCAATCAGGTCTCCGCCCTGCCTTTTGCCTGAGACCTTCTCGGAAGTTACGAGATCGATCACGTCATCCTGCAACTGGAAGCCCATGCCGGTAAGCCTGCCAAACTCGTCAAGAGCCGAGACGACCTCTGAAGATGCCCCGGAAAGAAGCGCTCCAATGCCAGCTGATGCGCCGTAGAGGACGCCGGTCTTCTTCTCAATCATCTCCATGTACTCCGACTCGGACACCCGCTCTCTGGACTCGAACTCCATGTCCAGCCACTGCCCCTCGCAGATGGCGGTGCAGGTGCAAGAGAGCATATTCATGGCTCCCAGAAGCAGCTCGGGCCTGGTTTGGGTGAGGCCAAGCACCTGGAAGGCCTTGGAGTAGAGGGTGTCACCGGCCAGAATGGCTCCCGACTGGCCCCAGAGCTTATGCACCGACGGCCTGCCCCTTCTCATATCGGCATTGTCCATGATGTCATCATGGATGAGAGTGAAGTTATGGATCAGCTCAATTGAAACCGCTGCTGGAGCTAACATTGCCGGATCGCCCCCCGCCGCCTCCCCTGCTAAAAGCAGCATGGATGGCCGCAGCCTTTTTCCCCCCGCATCCACCAGATGCCGGCTGGCCTGATAGAGCGGGCGGGGATGCTCCAGGGGCACCAGATCCTCTATGGCCTGCGTTACCCTCAGTGCCCGGCCCTTCAGCTCAGCCTCTAGCTCTCCCTCCATCTTCTTCATCTCTGCCTCACCTCTATTAGTCTATTAAAAGCTCCTGACCGTTTCTCACCAGATGAATATTGGATCCCAGGGAATAGCCCGTCTCCTCGGCCATCATCAGATAGCTGCCATGGGAGATCAGGTTTCCGTGGCTGGGTATGACATGCTCCGGCTGAATCATGCGGAGTAGCTCCCAGTGGTCCTCCCGGCAGGCATGGCCGGATACATGGACATTATCGTAAATCCTGCCACCCTTCATCTTGAGCTTGGTCACAACTGTATGGCGGTTGGACTCATTGAGCGGCTGGGGGATGATTCCAGCCGAGAATATGACCCGGTCACCGGAATCAACATTGTAATCTGTCTCCCCGTTGGCCACCCGGCTTAGTATAGCTCCCGGCTCGCCCTGGTGCCCGGTCATGATGGGAAGATACTTGTCCTTGCCCTCGCTCATGATCCTCTTCAAGGCCTTATCCACCGACTTGCGTCTTCCAAAGACTGCCACCTCGTTCTGCTGGGCATAACCCGTGCGAACCGCCGTGCCCCAGTACTTCTCCATGGAACGTCCCAGGAGGATGGGTTTGCGACCCATCTTATGGGCTGCCTCGATTATGGCCCGGATGCGGGCGATATGGGAGGAGAAGGTGGTGACCATGACCCCGGCCCGGGACTCCTCTGTGCCTATGAGCACATCCCATACCAGGTCCTTGGCTATCTTCTCCGAGGGCGTCTTTCCGGAGATAGCGGCATTGGTGGTCTCGGTGATCAGGGCCAATACCCCCTGCTTGCCCAGGGCTCGCAGCCGGGCGAAGTCTGGAGGCTCCCCCAAAGTCGGAGACCGGTCGATCTTGAAATCGTTGGCATAGACTATTATGCCCTTGGGGGTATGGATGGCGGCGAAGACGCAGTCCACAATGCTGTGCTGCACCCGGATGAACTCGAGCTCAATATCCTCGGTTACAGCAAAGCGCTCTCCCGGATTCATAACATTGAGGGGATTTTTCACCCCGAAGATCTTCTCCGACTTGATCTCCTGGTTGATCAGATCTGCGGTGAATGGAGAAGCAATGATGGGGGCATGATACTTATGAGCCAGCTTGGAGATGGCTCCGATGTGATCCAGGTGGCCGTGGGTGCAGGCTATGGCCCTGACCTTTCCGTCCACATTTTGCAAGATGCTGTCGTCAGGTATGGCCCCCATATTGATCAGGTCCTGGGCGTGAAGCGACTCCACATCGGTGTCCTCATGAATCTGAACCCGATCCAGGCGTATGCCCATATCCATTACCACAATATCTTTTCCTATCCTTATCGCCGTCATATTGCGGCCTATCTCATTGTAGCCGCCCACAGCGATTATAGCAATATCTTTCATCTCGACAACTCTCTATAAATTGAAAATTTGTTCATATCAAAGCTCCTGGCCTCCAGCCACTCTCTGGTCCTTCCTAGAACCACGAGAGGCGCCAGGCCAAGCCGCGTTAAGTCTTCCGATCCGGTGAGAAACATAGCCGTCCTCAAAGCCCGGATATAGGAGCGCACAATCCGAACCACTCCATCTTTGCCTTCTGTAGCGGGGCGGAGGAAGGGAAGAGAGGCTCCCGCCAGGCCGGCTCCCAGAGCCAGGCTTCTGGCCACATCAAGGCCGCTCCTGACCCCTCCCGAGGAGATGACATAAGCTCCCGCTGATCGGCACTCTACTATGCTTGCCGGTGTGGGAATGCCCCAGTCCTCCATCAGCCGTCCCATCTCTTCCAGGTCCCGGTCTTCCGTCTCTGCCGCTCGAAAGGCCTCTACTCCCGCCCAGGAGAGCCCTCCTGTGCCGGAGACATCTATCATCTTCACCCCGGCGGATACCAGATCACAGGCCACCTCCCTGCTAATGCCCGCTCCAGTCTCCTTGACCATTATGGGCACCGGACCCTTCGCCGCGGACTTGATTGCATCCAAGACCCCCGCTCCATCCCTGTCTCCCTCCGGTTGTATGCTCTCCTGCAGGAAGTTGAGATGTATAGCAACGGCATCGGCATCGATCATTTCCGCCAGCTTCTCCAGTATCTCCGGGCCGCTTCTCTTGAGCTGCACCGCTCCGATGTTGCCTATAACCGGAACATCAGGAGCAGCATCTCTCACCACAGAGAAGGTCTCTTCCAGAGCTCTATCTTCCAGGGCCGCTCTCTGCGATCCCACGCCGATAGCTATGCTCATCTCTGAGGCCGCCTGGCCAAGGCGCAGGTTGATCTCCTTGGTGGCGGGATGGCCCCCGGTCATGGCACAGATCATGAGCGGCGCAGCAAGCTCCTTTCCCAGGAAGCGGCAGGATGTGTCTATATCTGCTTCATCTATCTCCGGCAGGGCTCTATGAAGAAGCACTATATCCTCAAAAGGCCGGCCTGTTGTCTCCACCTTCTGGTTCAGGCAGATTCTGATGTGGTCGAGCTTGCGGCTGGATGTGCTCATTTCGACCTCACGATTCTGGTTCCCACTCTCTCTCCTTTCAAGGCCCGGGTGATATTTCCTTTCTTTCCGGCATGGAATATCACCGACTCCGTGCCCCGGTCGGCCAGCTCCAGCAGCTCCAAGAGCTTGCCTCTCATTCCACCGGTCACATCCACCCCGGCGCTGGTTCCGATCTCTTTGTCAAACCTCACCAGATCGTCCATTTTGATCTCTGCCAGAGGGCGACCGGAGACCAGAACACCATCGACATTGCTGCCCACAGCCACAGTCTCGGATTGGAGCTTGCCGGCCAGATATGCTACCAGCTGATCCCCCGAGACTATTGATGCACCCATTGAGGCGTCCATGGCCACATCGCCATGCAAAACCGGCATTATCCCCTCGGCAATCATCTTTTTTATGGGATCCAAAAAGAAGCTCTCAATTCTGCCCTGACGGAGAATGGCCGTCGAGAGTGGATGGACCGGCAGGCACTCGACGCCAGCCCGGCCTAAGGACTCCACCACCATCTCACAGAGCCTGGCCACGGAGAGATGGGTCATGAGCAGCCCCTCCGGACTGAAATTCTGGGGCAGGCCGTATCTCCTGGCCGGAATATGGCCGAAGGATCCTGCTCCATGAACCAGCACCAGGTCCTCCGGGCTGGCGGCTATCTCGGCGGCAATGCGGTCGATCTCTTCCGGACGGGCGGCTTGCTCCCGGCTCTTGTCGGTCAATATGCTTCCCCCGATCTTGAGGATCCTGGTCATGCCTCCCTCTCCAGGCGAACCCCTTCCTGTCCCGTCTTTGTGGCAAAGGGCCTTCCTCCCGCCTGCCTTATGGCCGTCATCAGAGGCTCCACCCCTGCCGGTCCGGGAATGGCGATCATGCAGCCCCCGCCGCCCGCTCCGGTGATCTTGGCTCCCATTGCCCCGCCAGCGCCGCGGCTGGCGTAGACCAGCTCACATAGCTCCCGGGAGCCCACTCCGATCGCCTCCAGCAGGCCGTGGTTTATGTTCATAAGCTCCCCTAATTCTGCTTTATTCTGATCCGCCATCAGTGGCTGGGCCCGGTCGGATATGGAGCCTATAGCCTGAAATATGCCATCGATCAGCTCGGGATATCTTTTCTTCAGCTTCTGAACCTTCTCCACTTCAGACCTGGTGCTATGGGGCACTCCGGTATATCCAACCACCAGCTCCAGAGGAGGAAGGTTACAGGGAGAGATCTCACTTGAGATCCTGAGATGGCCTCCGTATGTGGCCAGAGCAGTGTCCGTAGGGCTGGCCAGGCCATCCTGGACCTCTCTCTCCAGCCGAAAGGAGAGGTCTGCGATCTTTTTTAATGACAGGCTGCTGCCCTGGTGACGGCTGATGGCCATCACCGCTGATACAACGATTGCCGCAGACGATCCCAGGCCGGCTGACGCAGGCAGCGAAGACTTTATCCTGACCTCTATATCATGAGCATCGAATTCCTGGAGCACAGCGGAGACATAACGAACCGCATGAGCGGCCTGGGAAGAGAAGAGCTGGCCGGACTGCAAATCGATGGAAAAGCCCTTGAGCATGAGGTCTTCTGTGGTTATCACAATCCCACCGGGCCGGTCCTGCACCGAGACCGATGCCCTGAGATCAATTGCCCCGCCCAGGGCAGCAGCCCCGGAGACGACGGCATGCTCTCCGAAAAGTATTATCTTGCCGGGAGCCGATGCCGTGGTCAATGGATGGCCTCCTTCAGGAGAAGACAACCGCCCCGTACCCGACCACCTGATGGCGGTCGCCGCTCACATCCCCGCTGGTGGCATAGGCCAGAAGTCTGCCGGCTTTGGCTCCCAGGCCGGAGGCCGCAGTGATTGTGGCCGCTATGGGACCATAGCCGCAGGCGGTGGCATCGTAGCGGCGAACTCTGCTGTAAAGTTCTGGCACATCCATATTCAAAATGGCTTCCAGAAGCTTAGCATCTACCATTCTTGCCCTCTCCTGAGGCTCATAATGAGTAAAATCGCTGCTGGCAATGATAATGCATCGGCGGCCGGTTCTCTTTGCTGCACCGGCTATCTCCCGGCCCACTTCCAGAGCAGTCTCCTCATCCTGCAGTCCCATGCATATGGGAAGGATCTTGAAGCCTGAAAACCGCCTCTGGAGAAAGGGCAATTGAACCTCAATGGAATGCTCGTAGAGATGGGCAGTCTCATCATGATCTATGATGCTGCCAGCCAGGGCGTCGGCCATCTCTCCATCTGTTTCGACAACGCCCAGGGGTGTCATCCATGAGTCCCGGGATAGGGCTACAGGAGAGCCGATGCCGTGGTGATTAGGCCCAATTATCACAAACGTTTCCGCTTTAGGCAGGCAAGAAAAAACCGCGGCCGCCACATGCCCTGAATAAATATACCCGGCATGGGGAACCACTGCTCCCAGAACGGCAATCTCGCTTTCCGGGTGCAGCATGCCGTCCAGCTGATGCTCCAGCTCCGCTCCACTGCCTGGATAGAACTGACCGGCAACAGCTGCAGGCCGCATGGATCTAAAACTCCATCTCGAAGTCGGAGATAGTGTACTTGAACCTGTCCTCTTCGCCCCTCTCCCGCATGACCTGGCGGGCCAGGAGCCAGTAGATGAGGGTCAGAGCCTTTCTGCCTTTGTTGTTGGTGGGTATGACCAGGTCCACATTGGAGGTCATGTTGTTGGTATCGCAGAGGGCGATCACCGGTATGCCCACATCCACCGCCTCATTGACCGCCTGGGCATCGCCGCTGGGATCGGTGGCAATGAGCACATCGGGCTCAATGAATCCCCGGAAGGCGGGATTGGTCAGGGTGTTGGGCACAAAGCGGCCTACGTTGGCCCCTGCCCCTATGGACTTGGCCAGCATGGTGGCCGGTCTCTGGCCATACTGTCTGGCCGATACCACCAGAATATTCGCCGGATCATATTTGGCCAGGAACTTGGCTGCCAGTCGGATGCGCTTGTCTGTTGATTGTACATCCAGAACGTATAGCCCATCTGTTCTAACCCGGTAAATATAGGGCATCATGTCATTTGTCTTAGCTTGAGTACCTATATGCACGCCAGCGGCAAGATACTCGTCGATCGGTATGAGAGTCTCATACTCTCCGGATACCGTCATTACCTCATCTTCTTCCAACTAATTCACCTACCTAAATAGCGATCGCGTTTTACGGTTATGGGAATTACACCCAGTCTCATCTCTTCTAGCGCTATTTCGAGAGGGTCGGTATTAATGGTATCGATCAACACTGGAGCGCCCATGAAAATCTGCAAAGCTCGTGCTCCTACTATGCGCGCACGTTCATATCTAGTATATTTCTCGCCCTTCAAATAGCCACCTCAAAAGGAAGAGTATGATGGGGTTGCTGAGATTCGAACTCAGGTCACAGCGTCCCGAACGCTGTAGGATGGACCAGGCTACCCTACAACCCCCTTCTACTGGTACCGCCTCAGCGTGTCCACTATCTCCACGTGAGAGAGAAGCATGCGCCTGCAGCAGTATTTTTCTATTCCCAGGTCATCTAGGACTTTGCCGGGAGGCTCGGTCTTGATGCGCTCCCGGTATTCCTCCCAGACATGGGATATCACTTTGCCACAGGAAAAGCACCTGACGGGAATCAAGCAGTTTCACCTGTAGGACTTTTGGTACTTAGACCTGGCACCAAGTCCGCCGAACTTCTTCTTCTCCTTCTGGCGGTGGTCGCTGACAAGGAGATTTCTGTCGTATTCGGAGAACGCCTCTTTGAGGCCGGTGTCGCCGGTCCACTCCACTATGCCCTTAGCGATAGCAGTTCGGACTGCGTCGGTCTGCCCCATGGTTCCGCCGCCGGAGACCACGACATCGATGTTCATTGATTTGATAAGATCGCCTGCGATCTCGACTGGTTCTTGAATCTTGAGTCTGGCAAGGCGGGGCTCATGGATTTCTAAGGGCACCTTGTTGATTCGAACAACGCCCTTTCCTTCCTTTAGAGTGGCCCTTGCAGTTGCCATCTTTTTCTTACCCGAGGTATTAATTATCTTCATAGCACGCCCTTCAGAAGTTTGCGCCGAGTCTTCGGCTTAAGGTCCCAAGCTCGATATATCTGTTGTTGCTCTCGGTTCTCATCTTGGCCCCAGCAGGCTGCTCCAGAGGCATTCCCTTCAGTTCTCTGGGTATGCCCACGTAGATCCGCAGCCGGGAGAATGCGTCTCGTCCCCTTCTCATCTTGTAGGGAAGCATGCCTCGCACAGTCCTCTTGAGGATCATCTCTGGGCGGCGGGGGAAGTAAGGACCTCTCTCTTTATGGCCTCTCTCCCTTGTGTGGCCATAATCTTCGAAAATGGAATCCTTTCCACCGGTAATAAGTGCCTTCTCAGCATTGACGATATTGATCTCTTCGCCAGCCAGGAGACTCTTGGCGGTAACGCTTGCAAGGCGCCCCATGACCAATCCAGTTGCATCAACTACTATCATTGCCTCACCTCAAAATCCTAATGCCCGATCCCTTGGGGTGCAGAGCTATCAGCTTTTCAATCATCAGACATTTGCCGCCTGCTGCCTGGATCTTGGACATAGCCTGGCTGCTAAAATTGAGAGCCGCCACGGTGACGCTGTGCTCGATGTCTCCTGCAGCCAGAACCTTTCCGGCCACTAGCACTGTGTCATTGGACTGGGTGTGCCTGTTGATCTTGCTGAGGTTAATTGCAGCGTAGCTTCTGTTGGGCTTCTCCAGCCTCCGGGCAACATCGCGCCAGAGTGGAGCGCCGGTTTCACGGGAGGCCGCCTTAAGTTCGCCGATAAGACGGACTATCCTTGGGTTTGTCTTCTCAAATGCCATTTAGTATCCTCCGCATGGCCTCGTTTAGGCCGACTCACGCGCGAGTGCGCGCGTTCGAACCTGCCGGTTCATGCGCCCAGGGCATGGATATCCCTGTGCGGAATATGTAGATCGTTTATGCACCAGTATTTAAGGGTTTTCCAGAGCATGGCTTTTCACGCAATGTCATATCTGTTTGAAATGCATTGAAAAACTACCACAGGAGCTGCACAAACTCGCCTTCGGCCTCAATCCGCTCCATGTCCTCGAATAACCGAACGTTCTTTCTGTCTTCTATCATCTCTTCGAGGAGCTGCGAGTAAGTTTGTCCTGCCACCTTGAGGTCGGATAATTCATTCCACACCGCCTCAGTTATAGGAATTTGTTTTGTGATAAGCATGGATAGTATTGTAACGATTGTAGCTAGATAGCACTTTCCCTTATGTCCCCCAGATCTCATCATCGGATTTTCTGGTATCCGGAACCTATCTGGCTATACGTTGCGCACCGGCACCAGCCAGATTGCAGAGATGCTTCATGGGCGTGATAGATGAACTTGCGGCATCAAATGCTAAATCGGGGCAATCTATAACTACGAATACTTTTAGAATCTTTTTTTGAAGTAAAGATGACTGACCTCACCCTTCTCGCGTGCATTGCTCTCGGCTTCTTCCTCGGAATCATCAGCGGCCTTACCCCTGGCCTGCACCTAAACAACTTCGCTGCCATGCTCTTAGCCCTCTCGCCGCAGCTTCTGGCCTGGGGTCTCACCCCATTTGAGATGTCCTCCATCATCCTCTCTGCCAGCATCTCCCAGACGTTCTTTGACGCCATTCCTGCGGTCTTCCTGGGCGCGCCCGATTCCGAGACCGCCCTCACAGTCCTGCCTGGACAGAGGCTCATGCTGGAGGGCCGGGGAATCGAGGCCGTGCGGCTATCCGCTCTTGGCAGCGCGGGCTCAGTCCTGTTTGCGCTTCTCCTGATTGTTCCTCTCTCCTGGACGGTCTTCAACTACTATGATTATCTTACCAAGTATGTGGGCGTCCTGCTTTTGGCCATCGCTATTATGATGATCAGGTCCGAGATGGGGCCTCAGATAGAAGGCCAGGGTGCATGGGTGCACTACAAGTACAAGGCCCTGGCAGCTCTGCTTTTTCTGACCAGCGGGCTTCTCGGCGTCTTCGCCTTCGAGCGCGAGGGCCTCATAATATCGCCCCTGGGCTTGGAGCCGCAGGTGCTCCTGCCTCTGCTCTCCGGCATCTTCGGGGCGTCTTCCCTCCTGATCAGCCTATCAGCTCGAACTGAGATTGCTGAGCAGAGGGAGAGCGAGATCCATCTCTCAGCCGCTGCGCTGGCGAAAGCCATCTTCTCTGGGAGCCTTGGCGGGTCTGTGGTGGCCTGGATTCCCGGCGTCTCGCCTTCGGTCGCCGCCATCACTGCGCGCCTGGGCTCGGCCCCCAGCCCGGAGGAGTTTTTGGTCTCCATCTCCGGAGTGAACACTGCGAACGCGCTGTTCTCTCTGGTAGCGCTCTATGTGATCGACCGGCCCAGGAGCGGCGCCGCTGCTGCTATTCAGGAGCTGATGGACCTCGACCAGAATGCTCTCGTGCAGATGGTAATAATAGTGATAATAGTAGCGGCTGCATCCTACCTGGCCTGCATAGCCGCGGCCCGCCTGGCAGGCAGGGCCATCACCCGGCTCAACTACCGGCTGCTCTGCCTCGTGGTGCTAGTCTTTCTGGCGGCCATGAGCTATGCATTCACAGGCCTCTTCGGGCTGTTTATCTTCTTTCTGTCTACCGTTGTGGGGCTGATTGCGCCCGTGGCCGGAATTCACAGGACGCATGCAGCTGATTGTGAGGTACATTTAGCCAGCCGGCTTGAGGTAAGCTCTCTTCAGGCTTTTGATCCGGTCATCTAGTGAAGGGGTCCGATGTCGAGCGAAGTGAATCATCATGGAAAATTACTTAGCGAGAGAAAACTAAAAACCATATCCAATGCGTTTTAAAGTTCTTGTCAGTGGAGGAGAAGACGGCTGGTTTGTTGTGGAATGTCCTTCTATTCCTGGCTGTGTTTCCCAGGGGAAAACAGTAGACGAAGCGCTTGAAAATATAAAGGATGCCATCCAGGGCTGTCTCGACGTAATGAGCGAGAGAGTTCAAGTCAAAGGATGCGAGAAAGTGCTGGAATTAGTGGCCTGATGACCAAGCTTCCGGTAATTTCCGGCGCGAAAGCTGCAGGGGCCTTCAGCAGAGTTGGCTGGGTTAGTGCTAGGCAGACCGGCAGTCACTTCATCATGATCAAAGACGGGTCAGTGGTTACGCTTTCCGTTCCTCTGCACAAAGAAGTCGATAGAGGTACACTCAGGAAATTAATAACTCTAGCAGGATTGACTGTAGATGAATTTGTGGATTTGATTTAATAATTATTCATGAACGAGCAGATGCGTGCTGCGCGTGAAAAAGCGCTGGAGATTTTGCAGAAGAACGGGATCAAACGTGCCGCCTTCTTTGGGTCCATAGTTCGGGGAGAAATGACCGATGAAAGCGACATCGACATCCTTATCGAATTCGAAGGCCGAAAGAGCCTTCTCGACCTTGCCGGCTTGAAGCTTGACCTGGAGGATGCCCTGAAAAGACGAGTTGATCTCCTCACTTACAGGTCGCTGCATCCCATGCTGAAAGACAGGATTCTTGCTGAGCTGGTACCCATACTATGAAAAAGGACCCAAAGGTCTTCATACATCATATCCTGGAGAGCATCACCTTAATCGAAAGCTACTCAGCAGGAAAGACCCTGGAGGACTTTGTGGCCTCAACACCACTACAAGACATGATTATCAGGCGGATCGAAATCATCGGCGAGGCTGTGAAGAACATTCCCAATGAGTTGAGGATTGCACATCCTGAGGTACCATGGAGGAAAATGGCGGGGATGAGAGATATCCTTATCCATCAATACTTTGGCGTCGATCTGGAATCAACCTGAGATGTGGTCAGCATTGAGCTGCCTGAGCTGAAAGCAAAGAATGCCCGGATACAAGATGAATTGAAGCCGAAAAGCAACTACCTAGCTCAAAATTTCAGAGAAAAATAGTTCTTCAGGGCCTGTTGATCAGCCCTGACCCAATTATTCCCATTAAATGATTAGTATCTTCTGGGCGGCCTGGCTGGCTTATGCTTCTGGTAGCAATCGCTGCAATAAACCGGCCTGGATCCATCGGGCTTGAAGGGAACTTGACATGTCTTTCCGCACTCAGCGCATGTGGCATCGTGCATCTCTCTCGGGCCGCTGTTGTAGCCGCCCCTGCTGCCGCTTCCATATCTTTCCATTTAATTCACTTACCTTTGGCATCGATTCCTTGAATCGATCCTACTACAGAACATCCCCTCAAACTTAATTGATTCGACGATATGCAGCAATAACTTGAAATGGATAGCTACGTTATATACCTGTTGGTCAAATGGTCAAAATCGGCAAGTTTCAGAAAAATAGTCCTTGCAGGGTTCGTTTCTCAACCCTGCCTCATTTACACGCTAAACGATTATCTGATATCAGCAGATCGCTATAAACAAGCAGATCCGATCAGTATCTTCTGGGTGCACGAGCTGGCTTATGCTTCTGGTAGCAATCGCTGCAATAAACCGGCCTGGATCCATCGGGCTTGAAGGGAACTTGACATGTCTTTCCGCACTCAGCGCATGTGGCATCGTGCATCTCTCTCGGGCCGCTGTTGTAGCCGCCCCTGCTGCCGCTTCCATATCTTTCCATTTAATTCACTTACCTTTGGCATCGATTCCTTGAATCGATCCTACTACAAAACATCCCATCAAACTCAGATGAATTCAAGCGACGCTTACGTAGCATTTTTCGAGGGGATTGACTATTTGATATATCTTTCGGTCCGTCGCGTCGATTTGACTTCAGGCCTACCCTTTGTACTCACCGCCCACCAGCTCACGAATGCGATGTGCGATCTTGGGCCCCACCAGCGGCGCATCCTGCAGCTCTTCAGCTGATGCAGTCATTATCCTCTCGACGGAGCCGAAGTGTTTGAGCAGGTTCCTGGCCACCGTCGGACCAATGCTTGGAATGGCAGATATCAGATATTCCTGCTGCTCCTTGAGAGTCCTCGCCGTCTTGTGGCCATGCACCTTGGGCTCTCGTCCTTCCTGCGTCTCTCTTCGGACCAGCAGAGCGATGACTCTGGCTGTCTCATCCCTGTTGTCAGTGGGAATGATGGGCACGCCGTAGTCCACGGCAACCGATGCTAACGCACCCTGAATAGAGGCTGCATTCATCTGGGTGGTGTAAAGATCCCTCCCTTCCAGAATCAAAACAGGCCTGTCGTAAGTCCTGGCCAGATCAGCAATCTGCCTGAAGAGGTTTCTCTCCGGATCGATGATCGATGAGACAAAATCCTGGGCGGTCTTGCGCTCGATCGCCACCCGATCGCTGACCACGTAGTCTCCTACTTCCAGATTCCGGACGGTTACCTCCAGGCCCAGTGCCTCCAGGAGCTTAGCCATCTCCCTCTCCCGGCTGTCCACAAAGATCGCGCCAGCGAATTGGACGGGCGCTTCTGGCGCAACCATCTCTGCTACGCACCCTGCTACACTCTCTGCTGCCCTCACAGCCTGCGAGGTCTCCATTATCTCCTTTTCGCCATCTTTCAGGCCTTCTATCTTCTCAGTAACGCGGGCAGGACACTCGGTTATCTGAATCTGGCGGGGTGTTGCCTCTTTATGCAGCGGCGAGATGTCTCCGCTCATATCCCTTATCTGCCGGTTCATGGTCTTTTCTTTGCGATCTGATATCCAGTAATAGGCCTCATCCCTCGTGCCCTTGGCCATCAGCACCACCACTCTGCCAGCTCTGGCTCTGCCCGTCCTGCCCTTTCTCTGAATGCTTCTGATCTCGGAGGGCACCGGCTCATAAAAGAGAACCATATCGGTTGCAGGAATATCGATCCCTTCCTCTCCAACCGACGTGGCAATGAGAACATTGAAGTCACCGGCTCTGAATTTGGTCAAAATCTCTGCCTGCTTCTTCTGGCTCAGGCCCTCGTCATGCTCCCGGCTGGACTGGCCCACAAATCGAACAGCTCGAATTGCCGGATCGTCTTTTAAGAACTGGAGGAGAGACGTGGCCGTATCCCGATAGTTGGTAAAGACCATGATCCGAGACTGTGGGTCCGCCTCCAGTTGCTCATGCAGGATCTTCTTGACAGCGGCGGGCTTCGGATGCTCCACCTCCAGATTTTTCAGGGCATCCACGATCTGCCGGAACCTGGGGTCCTGCATTATCCTGCGGGATGCCTTCGAGCCGCTTCGCGAGAGGGCCTCACCCTCCAGCCTCTGGAAATATCTGGCGAGAGCGTCAGGTCCCTGAGTCTCCGCCAGCTCTACGGCATGATACAGCTTGAGAATCTCGGCCAGGATGGAGATCGCCATAAAGGTCGTCTTGTTCGCCTGGGACTTGGCCGAGGACATCAGAGACGCCTGCAGCCCCAGCAGCTCCTTCTTGGTTGATTTGATGTCGATTCTTAAGGGGCTCACTGCCAGGCGGTTCAGGTTGTCTATTCTGGTTTTAAGAACATCCTCGATGGCCGAGCGTATGGCAAGAAGCTCCTTCGGAACGACGAGCTTCACCCATTCGATCTCCCGCTCGTGAACAAACAGCGCGACGTCGGGGTCATTCTCCGTCCGGGTCTGAATCTTCTCAATTCCCAGATTGGTGCAGATCTCGGCTATCTTCTCGCTCTCGCTGCCCGGGCTTGCAGTGATCCCCAGAACGAGAGGGCTCTTTGCCTCGCGATGATATCGATTGGCAATATAGACATAAGCGTAACCGCCCACTGCCCGGTGTGCCTCATCGAATATCACCAGTGAGACGTCGGTGAGATCTATTCTTCTTGAGAGAAGATCGTTTTCAATCACCTGTGGCGTGGATACGACGATGCGACTGTTTTGCCAGGATTCAACCCTCTTCTCAGGATGGCTCTCTCCTGTGAGCATTGCGACCATCTTGCCGTCTTTGAGCACCCGCTCCAGGAATGCTGCATGCTGTTCCACCAGGGGCTTGGTAGGTGCCAGGAAGAGAACTCTGCCCTTGTCCATTCTGGCTAGCAGCACCATGAGGGCAATTACAGTCTTGCCGAGGCCAGTAGGTACTACTATCAGGCTTGAGGCCTTAAGTGCCGTAGCAGCCAGATCCATCTGGAAGAGGCGCTTTTCAACGGTTTGCGGCAATAGACTTGGGTGCTCCAGGTAAGTGGACATGGCAGATCATTTTCCCTTTGTTATATTTGATCTCAATGCACTTGATACTAATGTAATTAAATTTAATTTAACTAATATTATTATGTGGCATATGGTTTAAGGTTGGAAATGGCGATTCTATTGGCATAAGCCGCATGAGGCAGGCGCATACTCCGCAATCTATCAGTCAACCCGCGAATATATTACATTGGGTTTCACCTCGTTCTCCTTGATCTCAATGCATCTATATGTCTGTTCATGCCTATTTATTATTCGTAATATATCAAACATACTATTTTACGTACAATAAATTTTCCTTATAGATCATTAGATGATTTTATGACGCTATATATGCGAGTTTTGGAAGGATAAATTTATATAATATAAAAGTAACAGAGTGATAGAAAGCTAAATTTCGCTCATGAGCGAGATAGCTTTATTGATCGCTAAAAAAAAGGGGGCGAAAAGAAATATGAAGGGAGTAATGATTGTTGCATTTGTGCTGTCAATTGCCCTTTTGGGAGGTTGCGGCACGGTGCTCGCTAATCCACCACTGGTACCACCAGTGCAGTATGAACAGTTCTGTGAGAACCAGAAGGTTTCCGGATCCGGAGTAATCGACGTCAGCACGTCGATAATCGATAAGAAGCTGGCACTCGAATACTATAATACATTGGCCGGCGATGGTGACCTGGAGCTTGACTCCGAGCATGCTTATTCCCAGGATCCTGATAAGCTCAAGAGGAACGTAACCTCGGTCAACGGCGGAAATAAGTCCGGATTTAACCTCTACGAGACCACCAAGATGACCTACGCGGGCGCTACGCCTCTGACCGGCGGCAAGTACCTGCACTCCAAGGCATTCTATGGCGGCATTGGAGCCAATGTTCAGGAGATGTTCTCTGTAAACGAGATGGAGAAGGATGAGACTGCATTCTTTGCCTCTACCACACCTTATGAGCCCAAGGACAATGTCAGTCCGGAGAATCTTATCAAGAAGCTCAAGGATGCAGGAAGAGACACTGAGAAGGTTGAGGAGCTTATGACTGCCAAGAACGACATCTATGTTCCATCCCATCTCATAGGTCTGGAGAGCAAGAACTCCTT
>JADHEF010001357.1_pt1 | contig 15680 bp, 10 predicted proteins | sample 8952391 | NCBI WGS metagenome assembly JADHEF01 (sample SAMN16124439, study PRJNA663245) | bioreactor sludge metagenome | isolation source: sludge (nitrite) | place: India:Bengaluru | collected 2019-02-28
AAACCCGGTTCTATTGACTAAAAAGTGTTTAAATTATAATAAACAGTTTATGGCCTGCAACTGCGAAAGAAAGGAACGGCTTTTAAAAAAGCTTTCCGGGAAGGATCAGAATACATTCACATACATGGACTACAACGCCACCACTCCTGTCTTTCCTGAGTGTATGGGGGCATTCGAGGCTGTGTGCAGAAAAAACTGGGGAAACCCCTCAAGTCTTCATCCTTACGGTGCAAAGGCATGGGAAGAGCTTGAGAAAAACCGCGCCATTATAGCGAAATATTTCATCTCAAAACCGGAGGAAATAAACTTCTGTTCATCAGGCTCTGAAGCGGTTTTCGCAGGAATTAATGGTTTTTCAGATAAAGAAAAAAACTGCTTTTTTATTACAACCTCAATTGAACATTCCGCTGTTTTAAAAAACATTACCCAGCTCCCAAAGCACCGCTATCATGTATTAAATGTAAATCAGGAAGGGAGGATCGATATCAGTGAGCTTTCCTCAGTAATGTCAAAAAACAGCGCTAAAAAGCTTTTCATGGTTTATTCCCCTGTTAATCACGAAACCGGGGGAATTCAGCCTCTGAAAGAGATTTTTCAGAAAGCGGAACAGTTTAAGGCAATGGTTTTTTTTGACGCTGTACAGACAGCATCGAGGCTTCCTGTATCCGAATGGCGCCCATACTGCCACATGTTCGCATTGAGCAGCCACAAACTTTACACTCCGAAAGGCTGCGGAGTACTCGCAATGCCGGAAAACAAGGAATTCAGGCTATTCAGGTTCGGAGGCAGCCAGGAAAACAGCATCTTCCCCGGGACAGAGAACACCCCGTCGATAGCAGCTTTTGCCATGGCAACAGAGCATCTTTCAGCAAGCTTTGAGAATGAAATCAGGCAGCTCAGGGTTCTGACCCTGGATGGATTGAAAATACTCAGCAGTCTCCCTTTTGAAATCAATGTTGAATCCCCTGCCATTAGGGCACCAGGTGTTCTCTGCATAAGCATTCCTGAAGTTGAGGATATGGAATCATTCCTTGACCACATTTATGAAAACGGAATATGCGTAAGCCGTTTCAGCGCATGCTCTGACGACATAAAAGGCCCTTCCGTTATACTCACCCAGATGGGGAGAGACAAAAGAAGGGCCGAAAAATCAATCAGGATATCAACAGGTTTTTTCAGCAGGCGGGAAGATTACTATATTCTTTCAAAAGCAATCACCAGCTATTTCAGCAAAACCAGGGTCTCAGGAAAATAGGCTTTCATTATGCCTGCTGAAATTCTGTCAATCTTGTGTAAATCCATAATAATCTACCGATCCGCATTATCAGATAAAGAGGTTGATCCCTGCCATTGACGCGTTTTCAAGATAGTTTGCAACACCACCAACCTCTGCCGCATCTATCAGTTCCTCGCGCTTTATCCCCATTACATCCATGGACATCTGGCAGGCTATTATTTTGACACCGCTTTTTACAGCATTCTCAAGCATTTCCTGAAGCGTATCAATCTTCTGCTTTTTCATAATCATCTTCATCATGGAAGAGCCTGCTCCTATCATGTTCATCTTTGAAAGTTTCAGCCTGGAATTGTCCGAAGGAAGCATAAACGAGAACATTTTTCCTGTAATGCTTTTTTTCACAGCTGGCTTATGGATCTTTTTTATTATGTTAAGCCCCCAGAATGTATAGAAAATCGTTACCTTTTTCCCTGCGGAAAGAGCTCCGTTGGCAATTACAAGCGAGGCAAGCGCCTTGTCCATATCGTCTGAAAAGCTTACAAGTGTAACATCCTTATCTCCCTGACTCAGAACAATATCCTGCTTCATGGTCTGCTGTGCGAGACTGTTTTTTTCCACAACCGCTGTTATTATCCCTTTTTCCGAGGATACGCTGATGAGAGTGTTCCCAGTCATGTTGCACCACGATTTTATGTCTTTGGCAAAACCCGGGTCCGAAGCCTTTTCAATAATCCTCCCCCCCTTTTCAAGCTTGTCAATTTCCCTTTTAAGCTTCATTATCGGGCCGGGACACTGCAGTCCGCAGGCATCAAGCTCTACTGTCACTGTATTTTTAAGGATACTTTCAGCAGCATAAGCTGAGCCGCTGTTTACCGGGCAGCTTTTGGTTATTTCTTTTCTGTTGTCCTGCTCTGCCGAGGCTGAAAAATATATTTTAAGACCGCCGGAAAGAATAGCAGCATCATATCCGTTCTGTTTAAGGATTCTCTCGACAAGATACGATCGCAGACCAACCATGCAGAGGATAACAATTTTTTTGTCTTTGGGTATCTCACTGAGTTTTGATCTTATTTCGTTTTTCTGTATGTTTACAGTTCCCTCAAGCCGGTGCAGCGCAATTTCATCAGGTGTTCTTACATCAAGCAGGAACAAAGAATCATCCTTCCTGTCTATTCTCTCTTTCAGTTCGCTCCATGTGACATGACTGGACCTTCCCAGGAGAAGGTTCTCCGCAGTGAATCCCAGGATATTCACAGGGTCCTTGCTGGAGGAAAATGGCGGAGCGTATGCCTGCTCAAGCTCTGTAAGATCAGAAACTGTGCCTCCAAACCTGAGTACTGATGAGATCATCTCTATCCTTTTATCAGCGCCATCATATCCTACAGCCTGACCGCCGTATATTTTGCCGTCAGGTGAAAAAACCAGCTTCAGTGTGAGGGGCATTGCCCCCGGATAATACCCCGCGTGGGAATACCCGTGAGTTATTACTGTTTTGTACTCAAGACCTTCTCTTTTTAGCGCCTTTTCCGAATAGCCTGTAGATGCTACAGTCATGTCAAAAACCTTTGCGACTGCTGTGCCAAGCGCTCCCTTATACTTTTTGCCAGCGTTATACACAATGTTGTCAGCAGCAATCCTTGCCTGCTTGCCGGCTGGCCCTGCCAGAGGGACAACAACATATTTACCTGTTATGGGGGACAGCGACTCTACAGCATCTCCAACCGCGTATATGTCGGGATCGGAAGTCTGCATAAAGCTGTTTACCCTTATTCCCCGCCCTGTTTCAAGGCCGCAGCCGGCAGCAAGTGAAATCTCAGGCTTTATCCCTGCAGAAAATACAATCATGTCAGCATCTATTGATGTACCGCAGGCAAGATGTGCTTTCAAAAGCTGTCCGCTTTTCTCTATCCTTTTAATCCCTTCGTTAAGGTATAGTCCTACCCCTTTCTCTTTCAGGTGCTCGTGAACAAGCGATGCCATCTCAAAATCTATCGTTGTCATAACCTGGCCCAGGAGTTCCACTATCGATGTTTTCACGCCGCGTTCTGCAAGGTTTTCAGCTATTTCTATCCCGATAAAACCTCCCCCGACTATGATGGCAGCTGACGGTTTATTATCATCAGTAAACCTTTTTATCCTGTCTATATCAGGTACGCTTCTTACGGTAAAAATATTCTCATTTCCGCTTCCTTCCACAGGAGGAATAAAAGGCTCAGCTCCCGGAGATAAAACAAGCTTGTCATACCTGTCTTTTATGATTTCGCCGCTGGAAAGGTTTTTCACAGTCAGGGTATGTTTTTCCCGGTCAATTGCTGTCACTTCATGAAGATTTTTGACATCAATGTTAAGTCCCTCTTTAAAGCTCTGTGGTGTCTCGACAAAAAGGCTTTCCCTTTCCCTGATTACACCACCAAGATAATAGGGAAGGCCGCAATTGGCATATGATATGTATTCCCCCCTTTCGTAAATTACTATTTCAGCATTCTCGTCATTTCTTCTGAGTCTTGCCGCAACAGCAGCCCCGCCTGCAACACCGCCAACTATTATATAACGCATTCCTGTCTCCTGTATTGTGTATTTCTTATATTATATCTTCAATATACTGTTTTATAAGTCAAATTACAACAGATTTATAACCTGAAAAAGCTGGTTTTAATATTTTCAAACATAATATATAATCATATGCTATGAATAATTATATGAAAAAAATTTTCTGTTTGTGCCCTGTTTTGGCACTGCTTATGCTTTTAAATTCATGCATGTCATTCAGGACAATCTTTCAGGAACCTAAAGTCACTTTTGACAGTGTGAAGATCTTAAAGATTGATTTTACTTCAGCCTCCATGATCTTCAGATATAAAATTGATAACCCCAACTCAGCATCTCTTGAGCTTGCCCAGTTCAGGTATGGTTTTTTCATCGAAAACAATGAATTTATCTCAGGCATTTCCCCAGCCCCTGTAAAAATAGCAAAAGAGGCAGAAAGCTTTGTTGAAATCCCTGTAACCGTGGAATACAGTAAGCTTTTTGACATTCTGCATGATATATATGCAAAGGATACCGCTTCCTACAAAATCACTGCCGATTTTACTTTCAACCTTCCTGTTTTTGGCAAAGCCTCATTTCCTGTGAAACATGAAGGCTCGTTTCCGGTACTTAAACTGCCTTCAGTCTCATTTGAAAGTTTCAAAGCTGTGACTATTACACCCTTTTCAGCCCTTCTTGAATTATCTTTAAAAGTAACAAACAAAAACAGTTTTGCTATTTCTCCTGACAGTTTCAACTTTGACCTTTCAGTAAACAAATCGCAATGGATGAAAGGTATGCTTAAAAACGTAAGCGAGATGCCTCCCGGGAAAAGCAGTATCGTAAAGATTCCGGTTGAAATCAATCCCATTAAGATCGGCAAAGAACTTTTTGATTATATTTTCAAGGGAAGCCCTTTTGATCTGCTTATTGACGGAAATATCGCAGTCAGGACATCTTATCCGGGAATAGGAAACGCAGATATCCCTTTCCGCGTAGAGAAAAAAACATCTGTGTCTGAATAAAAAAAGGAAGGAGAAGTTATTTCCCCTTCCTTTGTAATCAAAGTTCGGATACTTCTTTTGAAAACCCTGTCAAAGGGCTGAAAGCAACTCCTTTACAGTTTCAGTGATTGAGTCAATTTTCAGTTCCTTTTTCTCACCGGTTTTTCTTATTTTTATCTCTGCAAGTCCCTGTTCGACAAGCCTGCTGCCGCAGATAATCTGAAGGGGAAATCCCAGCAGATCGGCATCATTGAATTTAAACCCTGCCCTCTCATTCCTGTCGTCAAGAATCACATCAATTCCGGAAGATTTCAATTCATTGTATATTTTCTCAGCTGCATCTGTGACAGTTTCACTATTAGCCTGCACAGGGATGATAATCACTTCGAACGGCGCAATTGCGGCAGGCCATATTATCCCGTTCTCATCATGGTTCTGCTCAATGGAAGCTGCCATTGTCCTGCTTACGCCTATACCGTAACACCCCATAACCGCGACCTGTTCTTTTCCATCACTGTCAAGAAAACAGCATTTCATTGCCCCGGAATACTTTTTGCCAAGGTAAAAAACCTGCCCGACCTCAATTCCCCTGTGTTTTTCAAGAACACCCTCGCATTCTGGGCATTTTTCCCCTTCGGCTGCAAATGTAAAATCCGCGACATGATCTGCCTTGAAATCCCTTTGCGGGTCAATTCCTGTAAGATGATAATCTGTCCTGTTTGCCCCGCATGCATAGTTTGTCTGTTCATAAATCTGCCTGTCAGCAGCAATTGTGATTTTCTGCTTTAGCCCGCGTGGTCCCGCGAAACCTACATCAGCCCCGGTTACAGCCCTTACAGTCTCGTCATCCGCAGGCGCTACGGAGTTTGCCCCAAAGTAAGCCTGAATCTTTGACTCATTGGCATCATTGTTGCCCCTTAACAGCACTGCCACAGGTTTTTCATCCACAAGGTATATAATTGTTTTTATAAGCATTTCCGGAGGAACCGCGAGAAAGGATGAAACTTCATCTATTGTTTTCATCCCCGGGGTGTGGACCTCCTTCACCTCTCCCTTTTTCAGGTTATCCGCGTTTTTAATGACTTTTCCGGAAACAGCTTTTTCAGCGTTAGCGCAGTACCTGCATTTACTGCAGGAAAGAATCTCGTCCTCTCCGGTTTCGGCAAGGACCTGAAACTCATGCGACATATCGCCGCCTATCGCGCCTGTTGCCGCATCCACAGCCCTGAACTTAAGGCCGCATCTTTCAAAGATGGCAGTATAGGCATCGTACATCAGTGAGTAGCTTTTTTTAGACTCTTCTTCGCTTACATCAAAGCTGTAAGCGTCTTTCATGATAAACTCGCGTCCCCGCATCAGGCCGAATCTGGGGCGTATCTCATCCCTGAATTTTGTCTGTATCTGATAGAGGTTTAATGGGAGCTGTTTGTATGAAGTCAGGTTTCTCCTTACCATGTCGGTTATTACTTCCTCATGGGTCGGGCCCAGGCAGTAATCAGCGTTTTTCCTGTCCTTGAAGCGGAGAAGCTCCGGGCCGTAGTATTTCCATCTTCCGCTTTCTTCCCAAAGTTCCCCCGGCTGAACAGCAGGCATAAGTACCTCCTGGCAGCCCCTCTTGTCAAGCTCCTCCCTTATGATGCTTTCAATCTTTTTCAGGGTTTTAAGCGCGAGAGGAAGGTAATTGTATATCCCGCTTGAAAGTTTCTGTATCATTCCCGCCCTGTGCATCAATATATGGCTGGGAGTCTGCGCCTCTTTGGGGACTTCCTTGTATGTTCTGAAAAAATATCTGCTGGTTCTCAATTCACCGCTCCGTTAATCAGTTTCCAATAACTAATTGATTTTATATTTCGCCTACTGCAATTCGGCGATATAGCTTCTCATTTTGCCTATCCTTGTCCCAAGCTCTTCTTTTGCTGCCTTTTCCTTTTCAATAATCTCGGCAGGGGCCTTGCTGATGAACTCAGGATTGGAAAGTTTTCCTTCTGTCCTTTTGTAGAGCTTGTCAGCCTTATCAATCTCTTTTTTAAGTTTTTCTATCTCCATCGGCACATCAATTACATCCCTAACTGCCACGTATGCCTCATAACCTGCGCCGGCAACAGCTATGTTGCCACCACCTGCAGGTTTTGTCTGCGTAAACTCAACTTCAGATGACGCAACCAGAAGGCGGATAAGCGCCGTGTTGTTCCTGAAGAAATCAAGCGCCTGAAAACCCCTGTCACAGCGTATCATAAGCCTTATCTTCTTTGAAGGTGGGATTGTAAACTCGCTTCGGAGCGTCCTTACCTGCCTGATAACGTCCTGAATAAGCTGCATGTCGCCTGCAAGTTTTTCATCATTATTCTTTTCGTCATAGGCCGGATATGCAGAATTGACAATGCTTTCAGTATTTCCCGGGATTTTCAGGTAAATTTCCTCGGTTATGAAAGAGAGGAACGGGTGCAGAAGTTTGAGTGTTTCCGAAAGAACATAAAGGAGAACAGTTATCGCCCTGTCTTTCTCCTTCTCGTCATCAGAATAAAGGGATAGTTTTGATGCTTCGATATACCAGTCGCAGAAATCATCCCAGAAGTATTCATATACTGCCTTGGCCGCGTCATTGAATCTGTATGACTTGATCGCCTTTTCTGTTTCAAGCGCTGTTTTATTCAGCCTGTGTATAATCCATCTGTCAATATCATTTTTCGCCGTACTGCCGTAATCATTAATTGTGCGCCCTTCAAGGTTCATCAGTATATAGCGGGAAGCGTTCCAGAGCTTGTTCGCGAATTTCGAGCCAAGCTTGAATGATTCAGTGTCAACAAGAATATCCTGTCCCTGAGCAGCAAGGAAAGTAAGTGTAAATTTAAACGCGTCAGCGCCGTATTCCTTCACTATTTCAAGCGGGTCTATTCCATTACCCAGCGATTTAGACATCTTCCTTCCGTTTTTATCCCTTATAAGTCCGTGGATATAAATGTCCCGGAAGGGTACCTCCCCCATGAACTCAAGGCTTACCATTATCATCCTTGATACCCAGAAGAAAATAATGTCATACGCAGTAACAAGCGTGGTTGTCGGGAAAAAATATTTTATGTCATCCGTCTTTTCCGGCCACCCGAGTGTAGAAAAAGGCCAGAGCCATGATGAAAACCATGTATCAAGAACATCCTCATCCTGTCTCAGGTTGCTTCCGCCACATTTCCCGCATTTCGCGGGGTTTTCCCTGGAAACAATCATTTCACCGCAGTCACGGCAGTACCAAACAGGAATACGGTGCCCCCACCACAGCTGCCTTGAGATGCACCAGTCCCTTATGTTTTCAAGCCAGTGCCTGTATGTGTTCTCCCATTTTTTGGGGTAGAAAGCAATCTCTCCCTTTTTCCACGCTTCAAGCGCCTTTTCAGCAAGCGGTTTCATCTTTACAAACCACTGCTCTGACATATACGGCTCTATTACATTATGGCACCTGTAACAATGCCCTACCTGGTGCCTGTGTTCAACATCCTTTATGTAAAGTCCCTCTTTCTGCAGATCCTCAATTACAGCTTTTCTTGCTTCCTTTACCTTCATTCCCCTGTATTTCGCGGGACAATTGCTGTTAAGTGTTCCGTCTTCGCTCAGTATGTTTATTTTTTCAAGACCGTGCCTTTCGCTTATTGCCCAGTCATTGGGGTCATGGGCAGGAGTGATTTTTACGACACCTGTCCCGAAAGTGGTATCAACATAAGAATCAGCTATTACCGGTATTATCCGGTCAGTAAGGGGAAGTTTCACTTTTTTGCCGACAAATGCTTTATATCTTGTGTCATCGGGGTTAACAGCGAGAGCAGTATCTCCAAGCATTGTCTCAGGCCGTGTTGTTGCAATCTCGAGTTTCCCTGTCCCGTCTTCAAGGGGGTAATAATAGTGATACATTCTCCCTTCAAGCTCCTGATGCTCTACCTCATCGTCGGCAAGGGCTGTGCCGCATGATGCGCACCAGTTAACGAGATACTTGCCTTTATAGACAAGTCCACGCTCATAAAGTGTTACAAAAACTTCCTTGACTGCGGCTGAAAGCCCCTCGTCCATTGTAAATCGTTCCCTTGACCAGTCGCAGGAGCACCCTATTTTCTGAAGCTGGTTTGAGATTATCGCGTGATGCTCATTCTTGACTTCCCATGTTTTTTCAATAAATTTTTCGCGCCCAAGATCCTGCCGTTTTTTACCCTGAGCAAGGAGCCTTTTTTCAACAACATTCTGTGTCGCTATCCCTGCGTGATCAGTCCCCGGTACCCATAGCGTGGGTATACCGTTCATCCTGTAATATCTTATCAGGACATCCTGAAGTGAATTGTTAAGCCCGTGTCCCATATGAAGCACGCCTGTCACGTTCGGAGGAGGAATCACAATGACAAAAGGTTTTACCCCTTTTTTATTTCTGGGAAGAAATTCATTGTTTTTAAGCCAGGATTCATAAATCCTGTCTTCAAAGTCTTTCGGGTTAAATGTTTTATCAAGTTCAACTGCTTTCATTTAGTAACTACTCCTCCCGGCATACCCGGTAACAGGCGTAATATTAACAAATAAATATCACTGCTTCAAGAAAAAAACCCTTTATGCTATATTATATTCATGCAAAATAAACAGCCGCATTGGGTAGTCCTGCTGATTTTATTCTCTTTTACAGTGCTTTCATCCCAGTCAGTGTATGACCCACTGACTGAACAGAAATCAACGCTGATCAAATCGCTTGAAAAAAGATTTAATATACGTGACAGAAAAATTATTGCTGCGCTTGAATCTGTAAAACGGGAAGATTTTCTGCCCCAGAACATGATTAAGTATTCCTATGTTGACATCTCACTCCCGGTAGATTCAGTCAACACCATAATCTCCCATTCAGACATTACTAAAGTTATTTTGAACATAAATAATCCTGACAGGGGAAAAGCCCTTATTATAGGAAGAAACTGCGGCTTCGCAGCAGCTGTTGTCGCATCGCTTTATTCGGAAGTCTTTGTGATTGAATCAAATACGGCGGAAGAAGAAAGATACCGCATGATTTTCCCTGAAAAATACGGAAACGTAAAACCAGCCATGACAAATGATTACAGCTATTTCAGCGCATCCGCCCCTTTTGATTTCATTCTTCTGAACGGGACACTTTCAGGTTTTTCAGGAAACTATATGGAACAGCTTAAAGAAGGCGGAGAGATAATATTCCCCATGACTGACTCCGACGGATTTCAGCTGCTCTACAGGGCTGAAAAACACACAGGGACATACACCCTCGATATCATTGGTGAGGTCATGTTTCCGCCGTTAAGATAGAATATAAAGATGGTTCAGTTTATACAGGTTATATCAATAAACAGACATCATTGAGCTTTTTCGCCTTGACTGCTCGATTTTCTCCATTTTCCTGAAATAATTGGCCTGTTTTGTTATTTCTTCCGTATCTGCAGTGAATATCTTGTTATCGGTTAACTTTAATTTCTTGTTTGAAAAAAGTTCCGAAATAAGGGAATTGCTGTCGGATTTGTTGAGCCCTACCATCTCGAGAAGTTCTTTAGGCCCCATATTGAACGTATAGGAGGTTTTTGGAGATATGGAAACCCTTGCTTTTTCAAGCTGTATATAAAGGGCATCATAGAGCCTTCCTACAGCATTTGTAAGCTGTGTGTTCTCAAGCTGCCGGTACATAAGCCAGATTCTCTCTGCGAGAAGCTGTGTAAGCCTTGTAATCATCTGCGGCTGCTGCCCTACCATTCTCTGAAAGTTGACCTTGTTAACAGCCATGAGAACTGAATCCTCGTAGGCTATGGCAGATGCGGACCTTGGTTTGTTCTCAAGGAGTGACATCTCACCGAAAATATCTCCGGTCTTGAGAATTGCTATAAGGATTTCATTGTCATTTACAATTTTTGAAATTTTTACGCTTCCTTTCTGGATTATATAAAGCTCCTGCCCTGGCTGGCTCTCGCTGAAAATCATTGTGTCTTTGGGATATGAGCGTGTAATTTCATCACTTTTCTCTTCAAGATAAACAGCTTTTGAATAAGGCTTTATCTTTGCCATTCTTTCCTTCGCAAGATTCAATGATTCACCGGCCGGGCAATACCTTACATATTGGTAATAGGCAAAATAGGCATGATTATACATGCTCTGTCTGGCATAATACTCAGCAACCTTGAAAAGGTGGTCAGGTCTCTCATCAGCGATACTTTTTAATGTAATCCTGGTCAGTGCTTCATCAAGGTACCGCATTTTACGCGAAAAGCTCTGTACTATCTTCATTGCAATGGGAGCGTTTTTTTCTATAAGAAGTCCGTACTGATCTTTCTGGACAGCAATAAGTGAAACCTCTGTAAGTGCCTGGGCATTTTCTATATGGCTGTGGGCAGACATTGTGGAAATAACCCCAAAAAAATCACCTGGACCGAGTATATTTCCGTCCTGCTCTTCAACTACCTCAAATTCCCTGCTTATAAGAACTTTTCCGGTACGTATAATAAAAAATTTGGTTGCTACCTGTTTCCCTTCAACAATAATGTAGGCACCTTTTATGAAATTTACCAATGATAGCTGTAGAGGATTTTCCATAATACTCCCGGTAAAATAATCGTTATTAATTATATTAGTCTGCGTCTTGATTTGTCAACGCCATACTGAAATAAATCCTTTAATAACTTTTCGGTAATTGCTGATAAAATCAATAGTTAAATTACCACCATTCTATGATTTTCAGATCATTCCAGTCTGATCTGTATGATCCCACATTGCCGGCAATTTCCTCATAAGATGTCTGAAGGGAATACATTTTATTCTTGAAAATACTTTTTCCATTCGGAGATATTACGGGAACGGAAATAATACCTCTTGAAAATGTTATATGACTGCTGTCAAGGTTCCCAAAATAGTAAACCCCGGGATTCTCAACCTGGGGAATGTTCCCGAAACTGGCTCCGTCTCCAATAGCAGGATCAACAGGAACCCAGCCAAAACCTTTTATATAGAATTCAGCCCAGAAATGCCTGACTGTTTTTTTATTGTCATAGACAAGAAACCCCGCTACCGGCCTTGATGGAATCCCTGCCTTGCGGGCAAACGCAGTAAAAATCATGGCATATGTATAGGAATCACCTGTCAGTTTTTCAAAATTTTCAATAACACTGCGTCCTGCAGGGCTTATTACATAATTCATGCTTTTTACGACATTATAGATAGACTCCGCTGTTGTATACGGGTCTTTTCCCTTTACAACTTTTTTGAATGCAGTTTCAAGTCCAGGATCATTAATTTCCAGCTGGAATAAATCCCTTGTGTATTCCCTGTAAAATTGTGTTTCCTTGTCATAATCCCAGGCAATTTTATTCCTGTTGATACGTGTAAGCACTTCATACCTTTCAAACAATGCGGTCACCTGAATGCTTCTGGTCTCACGGCTTTTTACATTCGCGAATTTATACAGCATGAGGTTATGATAGTTGTCAAGCTCAGGTTTTACATTACTCTCATATTCTATGTTCCGCTGCTCAGGCGATAATGCCAGTTTTGGTACCCACAGATGAATGCTGTTGTCATCGGCAGCGTCCTGGACATATACCGACAATTCATACTTGACCTGATAGCCCCGTTTCTCTCCAAAGCTTCTTGTTCCAGCATTCTCTGTTTTTTCAAAATAAACCGAATTGCTGTTTCCCCTGTCAGTCTTTACCCACATCTTTCCGGAAGATGCACCGTCAGGAACCCTTACCCGTATTTCATTGTCAGTCCAGCTGATATAATCGTAATCTGACTCAGACGAAGATATTGAAACATCATCGCTGATTTCATTTCTGGTACCTGTATTTGCAGCCGCGATTGTAAAAAAAACCTGACTGCTTTCCCTGTCCATCCCGAAATTGGTACCGTTAAGTGTAATTACATCGCTTACAGAGCCCTCGGTCGGGTCAAAAGAGGAAATATAAGGCTGTCCGGGATCCACAGAACCAGATATCACTGTCGGGATTTCCTTCCTGTTGATAAAAACCAGTTCGTTGCTTTTTCCCCGCTTGCTTTCGACAAAAACAGCACCTGAACCTACATTATCCGGGATCCTTATCCTTATTTTTCTGTCGCTCCATATCAGGTAATCAGAAAGGACAAGCCTGTCCATCGCTATATAAACAGAAGAATCAACCGGCTTGACTCCAACACCGTTTTTATTGGCAATATGGGGATCACCAAAGTGCTTTCCCCTTATTTCGAGCGATTCGCCGGGATAACCGATTTCCGGGGATATACTGTCTATTACTGGTTTTGGATTGGCAAAATAGGAGGTCAATGCATAAACAACAATAAGGCCAAGAAAAATAGCAGCCGGAATAAATCCTGATGACTGCCTGGTTTTTTTTATTAATGAGGCTAATATTTCATTTTTTAATATTTTTGTTATTTTCGACCTGAATGTTTTGTCCTGGGCTGTCTGCTGGTTCAAGAAAAATACTCTCCTCGTCTATACTTTCGATAATCTTATCATAATGCTGCACTTCTATTTCAAGTACGCATGAAGAAATATTTTCCATTTTTTCGTCAAGAAGGCCCAATGGGAAAAAAAGGGCTTTTTCTCCTACCTTAAGGGGAAGTGAATCAACTGTCGAGTAATATTTCCCTTCCGCCAGATTTACAGGTTTAAGCATGACTTTTCCCTGTGAAAGGAGCACAACAGATTTATCATCCACATAATAAGGTATGAAAACCGCTGCTATCTGAAGATTGTTTGCCTTTAAATTTATGGCTACAGGTTTTCCAGATACAGTTATGCGAGACCACGAGGAATTTACTATCTGGTTGTTTTCATCATCTGATATCCTGAGACAGAGGTTAATTGAATAACTCCTGGTATTTTTCTCTGTCTTTTCAGACAATTTCTGAGCTACAGTGCTTTCGTCAGACTGAGGCGGCTGAATTGCATCAGGAACTGGTTTTTGGCTGTTTTCCTGGGCAGAAATGTTTAATGATATGTTAATTGCAATTGATAGTATGATAATCTTCCTTAACATCATTATTTCCCTGTTATTTGCTGGTATTGAGATAATCCACTTCCCTGATCAGCTTCGGTGTACCGCTTATCATAAAAACAGTGTTTTCAGGAAGATTAAGATCTACTTCAAGTGTCTGGTCCCGTTCAAATAGCTTAAAGTCCTCTTCCTTGTTTATTGTAACTGCTTCAGAGAAATTAAAGCGTGATTCATAGTTTTTTCCAGTCAGCAGATAAAAACTCAGAATTGTTGAAATCGTAAAAATCAATAATGCTGCAGCCGCCATTACAGGATACGGCACTGTTATTTTCCTGTTCCAGAAATCTGTTTTTAAATTATTTGCGATCGAGGATTCTATCCTGCTCCAGACCTTTTTCCCGGACTCAGTAATCTTCTCTCCGGTAATATCACTGCGGCAAAGGGATTGTACAGATTCAAGTGTTAATATCACATCTCTGCACTTTCCGCACGCTGTTATATGATTTTTTATAATAGTGCTGAACCTATCTTCAATTTCATTATCTATAAAAGCAGACAGTAGCTCCTTGTCAGGGCACATAAACATCTCCTATAGTAATCATTTTCTGAAGGTTTTCTCTCGCTCTGAATATTCTGACTTTGACGTTACTTTCAGATATGCCTAAAACTTTTGCTATTTCTTTATAATTAAGTCCTGCGAACTCGCGCAAAACCAGAGGCGCTCTTAACTTTTCCGGTAATAGTTTCAACATCTCGTTAACTGTCTTTTTTGTCTCATCAAGCAGCAACTGCTTTTCACCTGTATCATCGGTATAGGCAGGATCATTCTTTATCCTGTCGAAAATCTTCTGTTTTCTGCCTTCCCTTTTACAATAATTGAAAGAAAGGTTTTTTACCACCCTAATAAGCCAGTATTTCGCATCATCCAGCGATGGAAGAGGTGCAGGACGGTTGTAATATTTTATAAAAGCCTCCTGACAGACATCCTCTGCAATGCTGCCATCACCAGTTATATGATACGCGACTTTATACACAAGAGGGAATACCTCGTTATACAACTTTTCAAATGAGTGTGTATCTGCTTCAAATTTCATACTTAAAACAACTTTAAACCTTGTTTGTTACATTTTTTTCCAGACAGTAGAGCCATCCGGCATATCCTTGATCTCGATGCCCAGGCTTTTTAGTTTATCTCGTATCATGTCAGACTGCCCGAAATCTCTTTTTTTTCTTGCTTCTATTCTTTCTTTTATCAGCTTGTCAACTTCCACATCTGCCTGAACTGCTTCATCTTTCTCCATCATTTTTTCTGATATCCCGAGCCCGGTTATCTTGTCAAACTCAAGTGAAAGTGCTGCCTTTTCAGAGGCGGACAGGGCCTGATCCTTGAGCATTGTCCAGAAAACAGCCAGTGCTTTTGGGCAGTTAAGATCATCTTCCATTCCGGACCTGAAATCCCTAAGTATCCCTGAGGCCTTTTCCGAAATGTTTTCATCAATTTTGCCGCCGCACTCCCGGTACAGGGCTTTCAGCCGTTCCATCATGTTTAATCTGGCAGTTCTGGCCGAATCAAGGGTTTCCCAGCTGAACTGGAGCTGGCTCCTGTAATGCCCGGTAAGGCAGAAGTACCTGTAATCAAGCGGATCATAACCTTTTTCAGCCAGGGCGGAAAGAGTTAAAAAATTGCCTGCAGATTTTGCCATTTTAGCCTTGTTCATAACAAGGAATTCACCGTGAAGCCAGTAATTTACCCATTTTTTACCGCTAGCAGCCTCAGACTGCGCAATTTCATTGGTATGATGGACATTGATATGGTCAATTCCGCCGCAATGTATGTCAAAACTTTCTCCAAGATACTTCATACTCATGGCACTGCATTCAATATGCCATCCGGGATATCCCCTGCCACATGGTGAATCCCACAGCATAGCGAGATTTTCAAAT
>JADHEF010001359.1_pt1 | contig 15662 bp, 12 predicted proteins | sample 8952391 | NCBI WGS metagenome assembly JADHEF01 (sample SAMN16124439, study PRJNA663245) | bioreactor sludge metagenome | isolation source: sludge (nitrite) | place: India:Bengaluru | collected 2019-02-28
ATGATCTTGCCGTTGCCGCGCACCGGGCCGTCCAGGCGCTGCAGGTTGCAGTTGACCACGAACACCAGGTTGTCCAGCCCTTCGCGGCCGGCCAGCGCGATGGCGCCCAGGCTTTCCGGCTCGTCGCTCTCGCCGTCGCCCATGAAGCACCACACCTTGCGGTCGGACGGCTCGATCAGGCCGCGGTGCTCCAGGTACTTCATGAACTGCGCCTGGTAGATGGCCGCCAGCGGGCCCAGGCCCATCGACACGGTGGGCGTCTGCCAGAACTCGGGCATCAGCCACGGGTGCGGGTAGGACGACAGGCCGTGGCCGTCCACTTCCATGCGGAAGCTGTCCAGCTGCGCCTCGCCGATGCGGCCTTCGAGGAAGGCGCGCGAGTAGATGCCCGGCGCGCTGTGGCCCTGGATGTACAGCAGGTCGCCGGGGTGGTTTTCGCTGGGCGCGCGCCAGAAGTGGTTGAAGCCCACGTCGTAAAGCGTGGCCGCCGAGGCGAAGCTGGCAATGTGGCCGCCCAGGTCGCCGGGCTTGCGGTTGGCGCGCACCACGGTGGCCATCGCGTTCCAGCGGATCAGCGAGCGGATCTTCCACTCGATGGCCGCATCGCCGGGGCTCTTGGCCTCGTTCTGCGGGGCGATGGTGTTGACGTATTCGGTGGTGGGCGAGAACGGCAGGTAGGCGCCGGAGCGGCGGGTCAGCCCGACCATGCCTTCGAGCAGCTGATGCGCGCGTTCGGCGCCTTCGGCGTCGATCACCGCCTTCAGCGATTCGTTCCACTCGCGGGTTTCGGCGGGGTTCGGATCGTTGTCGAGGACGTCGTTCAACCAGTTCATATCGCTCCCAGAGCCGCCATTCGGCGCAATCGTTTACAAGAAGCCCCGAGTTTAGCGCAGGCATCCGCCGCCTGACTTCGCTACGCATGCGTATGGCGCAATGGTCTGACCGAAAGCGCCTGAACGGCGGGCTTCCGGGGCCATCGGGCGGCTTGTCCAGGGGCCAAAACAGATATATCTTTTTGCGCATTGAAGATATATCGAAAGGTGAGCCCATGCGGTGGTGGGGACATGAAGGCGGTGGCCGGTCGGGCGGGCGCGGCGAGCGGGGTGGCGAACGCTGCGGGCGCATGCTCGGGCGCGGCGACCTGCGCTGGTTGCTGCTGGCCCAGATTGCCGACGCGCCGTGCCACGGCTACGAATTGATCCGCCGCGTCAGCGAGCTATTCGCCGGCAACTACACGCCCAGCGCGGGCGTGGTGTACCCGGCCTTGGCGCAGCTGGAAGCCGCCGGCTGGGTGGTTTCGGACAGCGACGGCGAGCGTCGCCTCTACCGCATCACCCCGGCCGGGCAGGCCGAGGTGGCCGCCCGCCGCGAGCAGCTCGACGAGGTGCTGCTGCGCACCCGCCAGCGCGCCCGCGAAGTGGTCAAGGCCAACCTGCCGGCCCCGGTGCGCGATGCGCTGCACCGCATCAAGCGCGGCCTGCACCGCCGGCACGGCCGCTGGAGCGAGGCCGACATCGCCCGCGTGGCCGCCGCGATGGAGCGCGTGGCCGAAGCGTTGGAGCGCGACGGCGATGACTGATGCCGCCGCACGCGACGACCGGCTGGCCCGCGCCGGCCTGCGTGCCACGCGCGCGCGGCGCGTGGTGTTGGCGCAATTGCAGGCGGCCGGTGCGATGTTTGATGCCATCGCCCTGCACCGGCAGGCGGGCCTGCACGATGCCCGCATCAGCCTGCCCACGGTGTATCGCACGCTGCGCGAGTTCGAGCGCAGTGGCATCGTCCGCGCCACCGCCGTGCCACACGGCCGCATGCAATGGCAATTGGCGTCGGCCGCGCCGCGCGTGCCGGCCGCACGCGCCATCGAACGCCTGGCCCGACAGGCCGCCCGGCTCGGCTACCGGCTGGTGCCCGAGCCCGCATGAACCCACCCGCCGCGCGCGCCCGTGTGCGGCGCGGCCCCGATCAGGAAACCCGCATGCTTCATCAAACCCCTTTCCCCGCCGGCACGCCGCACGGCAACCGCCGCGTGCGCCACGAGCTGCGTTTCCGCATGCTGCACGTGCTGCGCAGTGAAACCGTCAGCCCGCACATGCGTCGCATCGTGCTGGGCGGGCCGGCGCTGGCCGGCTTTGCCAGCCCGGCGCCGGACGACCACGTCAAGCTGTTCTTCGCCAATGCCGACGGCCAGTTCGTGCTGCCCGAAATGACGCCCGAGGGGCCGCGCTACCCGCAAGGCGCGCTGCCGTCGCCATCGCGCGACTACACGCCGCGCTGGTTCGATGCGCAGGCCGGCGAGCTGGCCATCGACTTCGTGCTGCACGGCGAAGGCATTGCCGGCGAGTGGGCGCGCCGCGCGCAGCCGGGCGATGCGCTGGGCGTCGGCGGGCCGCGCGGCTCGCTGCTGGTGGCCGAAAACTACCGGCACCTGCTGCTGCTCGGCGACGAGACCGCGCTGCCGGCCATCGCCCGCTGGCTGGAGGAAATGCCGCGGCACTGGACGGCCGACGTGTTCGTCGAAATCCCGGACGAGGCCGAGCGCCAGCCGCTGGCCGTGCGCAAAGGCGTGGACGTGCGCTGGCTGGAACGCAACGGCGTGCCGGCCGCCACCAGCGGCTTGCTGGAAGAAACCCTGCGCGATTGGGAGCCGCCGGAGGGCGAGGGCCAAACCTATGCATGGATTGCCTGCGAATCGCGGCGCGCGCGGATGATGCGCAAGTTCGTCGAGGGCCACCTGGGCGTGCCCTCGGCCGACATCCGCGCCACCGGTTACTGGAGTGCGGCCCCGGACGGGCACGAGGGCTGAGGGCGCGCGCCGGCGCCGTTGAATTCAATCCGACGGCCGTGCCGGTGTCGGTATCAGGCCTGCCGGCAGCGGCATGCTTCCGGCTTCCGGTGCCGGCACTGTCGGGCGCGGATCGGGCTCCCACATGTCTGGTCCGATCGAGGTCGCGCATCCGCCGGGTGCAAGAGCCTGCCCGGCTTGCGTGCAGGCCGCGCTGGTTCAATGCCGTGCCGCCGTGCCGCCGTGCCGCCGTGCCGCCGCAGCCGTAACCGATCCACGCAGGGGCTTCGGCCGACGCGCAGCAGCGCACTGGTCGCGATGCAGGCGGGGACGGCGCCCGCACTTCGTGCGCATGTCTGCTTGCGAGGGTGGCGGCGCCGGTTTGGTGTCGCGCCATCGCGGTCGTGGCTGCTGCAGCCGATACACGCAGGCCACGCTGCAGCCTGTCAGCCGCACGGGCCGTGATCCAGGCAGGGCAGGCGGGCATTCGCACTTCGTGTGCGTGCCTGCCTGAAATGTGGCGGCGGGCCGGTTCAGTGCCGCGTCGTCGTGGCCGCTCGCTGCGGCAGCCAGGCCACGCAGGCCACGATGGCGGCAATCAGCAGCGCGCTGGCCAGCCCGCGCCCGAAAGCCAGCCCGCCGGCATCGACGGGCTTGTCCAGCCAGTCGCCCAGTGCCGCGCCCAGCGGCCGGGTCAGCACGAACGCCGCCCAGAACAGCGCCGTGCGCGAGATGCCGGTGCGGCGGTACAGCAGCCAGACCGCGACCAGCCCGAGCGCGAACACCGCCGCCGCGCCGGTATAGCCCAGCGCCATCGAATCGGCGGCCCAGTCGCCCAGCGCGGTGCCCAGCGTCTGCGAACAGGTGATGGTCAGCCAGTACAGGCGCTCGGCGCGCGGGTTGTCCACCGAGGCGATGGCGATGCTGCCGGTGGCGTGCTTCCACAGCAGCAGCGACAGGCCCAGCAGCGTCAGCAGCAGCGCGGCGCCGCCCGGATAGCCCAGGCCCAGCGAGCGGTCGGCCAGATCGGCCAGCGTGGTGCCCACCGTGGTCGAGGCCACCACCGTGGCCCAGTAGCGCCAGCGCCGGAAATGCGGGGCCGCGATCTGCCAGTGCAACAGCAGCACGAACACCGCGAGGAAGATCAGCGAGGCCGTGGCATAGCCGAGCCCGAGCGACATCGACACCGCATCGCCGCCGGTTTCGCCGGCGGTGGTGGCAAGGATCTTGATCAGCCAGAACGCGGCGGTGGCGGCGGGCACCTTGGCGGCGTCGGCCGGCAACAGGCGCGGATTTGCATCGGGAAAGGCGGGCATGGGGCTCGGAGGGGATCGTTTCCCGCGAATGTCGGCCTGGCCATGTCGCCCTGCCGTCGGAATGCGCAACCCGGGGTTGATCGGCGATGCCCGGCCGGGCGATGGTCTGCCAGCCGCGCCTGCTCACGGCGCGGGCTTGCGCAGGTCCTCCAGGCATTCGCCCAAGCCGGCGCAGGTCCGCCGACCGATGCCACGGGCTTGCAGGGCCGTGGCATCGGGCATCGAGCCGAGTTCAGAACCAGATGCGCAGGCCGGTCACCCAGCGCGTGTCGCGCGGGCCTTCGCCGTCGGCCCGCGCGTAGTCGGCGCTGCGGCCGAAGCGGCGTTCGTGGACCACGCCGACGTAGGGCGCGAACTGGCGGGTGATCTCGTAGCGCAGGCGCAGTCCGGCTTCGGCCGAACCGAGCCCGGCACCGGTGCGGGTGGCCGGGTCGTCGCGGCCGTGCCACCACGTTTCGATGCGCGGTTGCAGGATCAGCCGGTTGCTCAGCAGCACGTCGTAGTCGGCCTCCACCCTGGCCGCCGTGCGCCCCTGCGTGCCTACGTAGGCGGTGGCCGACAGCTCGAACTTGTACGGCGCCAGCCCCTGCACGCCGATGGCGGCCCATTGCCGCGACGGCCCGCCGCCGCTGTCGTTGCGCGCGCCCAGCAACAGGTCCCACCACGGCCCGACGGCATGGCCGTACAGGGCTTCGAGATCCGCCGACGCCAGCCGGCCCCGCGTGCGCTGGCCTTCGCTGCGCAGCCACAAGCGGTCGATGTCGCCGCCGACCCATGCGCTGCCTTCCCATGCCTGGCCACGGCCGGGGTCGGCATCCCAGGTTTCCAGCCGGTCCAGCAGCACGTAGTGGTGGATCGCCTCGCCATGGTCCATCGAGGCATGCGACAACGTCGGGAACGCGGCGGCGCGGTCGGCATCGGTGAGCACGGGGATCGGCGTGCGCGGCAGCGCCATGGGCTCGGCGGGAGGCATGCGCGCAGGAGAGCAATGGCCCATCGCGGCGTGCTCGGGCGGGCACGCAGGATCGGCGGCCGCAGGCATGGCCATGCCCGGCATCGACGTCGATTGCATCGGCATCGGTGCGGCGGACACGGGCGGCATCGAGCAATGGCTCATTGCGGCATGCTCGGGCGAACACATCGGCCGGGCGGATTCGACCGGCTTGGGTGTGCAATGGCCCATCGCGGCATGCTCGGGTGAACATGCCGGGGTTTGGGCTTGCGCGGCCAGCGGGTGGGTGCCGAGGACGGCAAGCAGGGCGGTGGCGAACAGGTGCGGGGCGGCGTTCATGCGGCTTCCTCCACGCGCACTTCGCGCATCATGCCGGCGGCCATGTGGTAGAGCAGGTGGCAGTGCCAGGCCCAACGGCCGAGGGCGTCGGCGCGCACGCGGTAGCTGCGGCGCGTGCCCGGCGGCATGTCAACGGTGTGCTTGCGCACCTGGAACGCGCCGTCGGCGTTTTCCAGATCGCTCCACATGCCGTGCAGGTGGATGGGGTGCTGCATCATCGTGTCGTTGACCAGCACGATGCGCACGCGTTCGCCGTAGGTGAGCCGCAAGGGCTCGGCCGAGGCGAACGGGATGCCGTCGAACGACCATGCGAACTTTTCCATGTGCCCGGTCAGGTGCAGCTCGATCTGGCGCGAGGGTTCGCGCCCGTCCGGGTCGGGGAACAGGCTGTGCAGGTCGGCGTAGCGCAGCACCTTGCGGCCGTTGTCGCGCAGGCCGATGCCGGGGTCGTCCAGCCGCGGCGTGGTGGCGTTGCTGCGCATGTCCACCAGCGGGCTGCGGTCTTCGCTGGCCGGGTGGTGCACGCCGGCGGGCAGCGGCAGGGTGGTGCCGGGCATCGTGGCCGCGTGCATCGATGTGCGGTCCATCGAAGCGGGAGCCGCCGCGCCGTGTTGCATGCCGGCATGGTTCATCGCGGCGGGGTCCATGCCCGGCATCGCCATGCGGTCGTGGCGCATGTCTGCGTGGCCCATGGCGGGCATCGCGCCACTTCGGGCAGCGGTGTGGCCCGCCGATGCGTGGTCCATGCCGCCCATGCCCGCCATGTCGTGGCCCATGTCGGCCATGGTCAGGATCGGGCGCGGGTCCAGTGCCGGCACCGGCGCGTCCAGCCCCGGGCGCACGGCCAGCGTGGCGCGGGCGTGGCCGGTGCGGCCCATGTCCTGGGCGAACACGGTGTAGGCATCCTGCCCGGACGGCTCGACGATCACGTCGAAGGTCTCGGCCACGGCCATGCGGAATTCGTCCACCGTCACCGGATGCACGTACTGGCCGTCCACCGCCACCACGGTCATCTTCAGGCCGGGGATGCGCACGTCGAAGTAGGTCATTGCCGCGCCGTTGATGAAGCGCAGCAGCAGCTTTTCGCCGCTGCGGAACTGGCCGGTCCAGTTGGCTGCCGGCGGCAGCCCGTTGACCAGATAGGTGTAAGTGGCGGCATTGAGGTCGGACAGGTCGGTCGGCGTCATCCGCATCCGGCCCCACATGCCGCGGTCGGCCAGCGTCGCGCGCAGGCCGTCGCGTCGCGCGTCGCGGGCGAAGTCGCCGACCGTGCGCTGGTGGTAGTTGTCGTGCGAGGGCATCTTCTTGAGCCGGGCGTACAGCGCGTCCGGGTCCAGGTCGGTCCAGTCCGACAGCAGGATCACGTGCTCGCGGTCCCAGCGGTACGGCGGTGGCGCGATCGGGTCGATCAGCAGCGCGCCGTACAGGCCGGCCTGCTCCTGGAACATCGAATGGCTGTGGTACCAGTAGGTGCCGGCCTGGCGCACGGTGAAGCGGTACAGCCAGGCCTCGCCCGGCGCGATGCCGTCGAAGCTCATGCCCGGCACGCCGTCCATGTCGGCGGGCAGCACGATGCCGTGCCAGTGCACCGAGGTGGGCACGTCGGCCATGCGATTGGCCACGCGCACGCTGACGGTGTCGCCTTCCTTCCAGCGCAGGATCGGCGCCGGCAGCGTGCCGTTGACGGTGATGGCCGGGCGGGTGCGGCCGGTGAGGTTGACGGCGGTCTGGCCGATGGCGAGGTCGAAACTGCTGCCGGCCAGTTGCGGGGCGGGGGAGAAGCTGCCGGGCGACAGCGTGCCGGCGGCGAAGGACGGGCGCGTCCACGCGGCAAGGCCGGCGGCGATGCCACTCAGGGCGAGCCCCTGGACGAAGCGGCGGCGCGCGGGCTGCCGCGGTGAATCGGGAAGATGGGACATGACAATGGGCCTGATCGGGCCGTCGCCTGCGCGTTGCGGGCGACGGACACGGACGCCGGCCTGCCGGGCAGGCACGCCGGGGGAGGGCCTCGCGACGGAGGCCGGTCGATCAGGCCGGGGAAATGGGCGGGCGGTGCAGCGGCACGCGCGGCGGTGATGCCGGCGCGACATCGACGATGGCGAAACGGGCCGGCAGCGGGCGCAGCGCGGCCAGCATCGGCAACGCGGGCAGCACGGCGGCGCCGGCGCCGACGGCATGGCAAGGGTGCGGGCAGCGGTCGCCGTCGGGATGCGAAGGGCCGCCATGGCCACAGCAGTCGTGGCCGTCCATCGGCGCGGAAGCGTGCGGTTCGGCGTCGTGCATGGCGTGATCGTGCAGGACGTGTGGCATCGCCATCGTAGAGGCGGCCTGCCCGCAGTCCGCGTCGTCGGCCATGCCGGCGGCGGCATGCGGATGCATCGGCATTGCGTCGTGGCCGTGCGGCATCGGCGCAGCCGCCAGCGTGGCCGGCCCGTTCAGCACGAGGCAGACGCACAGCAGCAGGCGCAGCAGCAGCGGGAGAGGCGACATGCCGGTATTGAAGCACGTCCGGAGTCGCGCCGGCCCGTGCCGGCCCTGAGGAGCGCGTTGAAACGCTGCCTGAACCCGCGCGGCCGTCCGCTTGACCCTGGAGTTTGCTCCAAGGTTTACCCTGCCCGCATGAACCCGAAACCGGCCGTCACCTTCACCATCGGCACGCTGTCGCGCGAAACCGGCGTGGCGGCGGACACGCTGCGCTGGTACGAGCGTCAGGGCCTGCTGCCCGCGCCGCAGCGGCGGCCGTCCGGCTACCGCGAATACGACGAGGCCGCGGTGCGGCAGGTGCGCTTCGTGCGTGGCGCCAAGGAGCTGGGTTTCAGTCTGGAGGAAATCGCGCAGCTGCTGCGCTTGCAGGACGACCGCGAACATGGCGTGGACGGCATCCGCCGGCAGGCGCAGGCGCGGCTGGACGCCTTGGATGCGCGCATCGCGCGGATGACGGCGATGCGCGACGAGCTGGCCGCGCTGGTGGCCGCCTGCCCGGGCGAAGGCGCCCCGGAGGACTGTCCGATCCTCGAACGCATCCACGCCGATGGCACTCCGGCCGATGCTTGCCACGACGGCGGCAGGACGATGCCATGAGCACCGCGCGCATCGAGTTGCCCATCGAAGGCATGACCTGCGCGGCCTGCGCCAGCGGGCTGGAACGCGCGCTCAACCGCGCCCCCGGCGTGTGGGCGCAGGTGAACTTCGCCAGCGAGCGCGCCCGCATCGACTACGACCCGGCGCAAGCCGACGTGGCCGCTCTGGTCGCGCGCGTCGGCAAGGCCGGCTACGCGGTCAAGCCCGCCAGGGCCGATTTCGACGTCACCGGCATGACCTGCGCGTCCTGCGCGGCCTCGATCGAGCGCGTGCTCGGCAAGACGCCCGGCGTGCTGGCCGCACGGGTCAATCTGGCGGCCGAAAAGGCACAGGTCGATTACCTGCCCGGCATGATCGACCCGGCCGGGATCGCCGCGCGCATCGGCAAGGCCGGCTTTGCTGCCAGCGAAGTGCATCAGGCCGGTGCCGACGGGCTGGCCGCGCGCGAGGCCGCCGAACGCACGGCATGGCGCCGGCAACTGGCGATGTTCGCGCTGTCGGCAGCACTGAGTCTGCCGCTGCTGGCGCAGATGGCCATGATGTTCGGGGGCGGCGGCCACGCCGGTGTGCACGCCGAACTGCCGCGCTGGCTGCAATGGGCGCTGGCCACGCCGGTGCAGCTGTGGATCGCCGCGCCTTTCTACGTGGCCGGCTGGAAATCGCTGCGCAACGGCAGCGCCAACATGGACGTGCTGGTGGCGTTGGGCACCGGCATCGCATGGCTGTACAGCACCGTGGTCACGGTGGCCGGCCTGCATGGCCAGCACGTGTATTTCGAGGCCAGCGCGTCGATCGTCACCTTGGTGCTGCTCGGCCGCCTGCTCGAATCGCGCGCCAAGCGCCGCACCACCCGCGCGGTGCGTGCCTTGCTGGACCTCAAGCCCGCCACGGCAAAAGTGGAGCGCGACGGGCAGGTGGTCGAAGTGGACGCGGCCAGCCTCGCAGTCGGCGACGTGTTCGTGGTGGCGGCCGGCGAGCGCGTGCCGGTGGACGGGCAGGTGGTCGGCGGCCGTGCCGACGTGGACGAGGCCATGTTGTCCGGCGAAGCGATGCCGGTGGCCAAGGCGCCGGGCGATGCGGTGTACGCGGCCACGATCAACCGCGACGGCCTGCTGCGCGCGCGCGCCACCGGCGTCGGCGCGGACACGCTGCTGGCGCAGATCGTGCGCATGGTGGACGAGGCGCAGGGTTCGAAGGCGCCGATCCAGGCGCTGGCCGACCGCATCGCCGCCGTGTTCGTGCCGGCGGTGCTCGCCATCGCGGTGCTGACCTTCGGCATCACGTGGGCGGTGGCCGGCAGCTTTGCCACCGCGCTGGTGCATGCGGTGGCGGTGCTGGTGATCGCCTGCCCGTGCGCGCTGGGGCTGGCCACGCCCACCGCGATCATGGTCGGCACCGGCGTCGGCGCGCGTCACGGCATCCTGATCCGCAATGCCGAGGTGCTGGAACGCGCCCGCGCGCTGGATGCGCTGGTGCTCGACAAGACCGGCACGCTGACCGAAGGCCGGCCGCGCGTGGTCGCGGTGCTGCCGCATGCCGGCGTGGCGATGGACGAGCTGCTGCGCGTGGCCGCCGCGCTGGAAGCCGGCTCGACGCACCCGCTGGCGCGCGCGGTGCGCGAGCGTGCCGCCGAGGCCGGCGTCGCGGTGCCGGCCGTGGACGATTTTGCCGACGTGCCCGGCCACGGCGTGCGCGGAACGGTGGACGGCCATGCGGTCGCGCTCGGCGCGCCGCGCTGGGTGGCCGAGCTGTGCGATGTGCCGGTCGATACCGTGCTCGACGCGTCGGCGCGCGCGGCGCAGGCCGACGGGCAGACCGTGGTCGGCGTGGTCCGCGAGGGCGCAATGCTCGGCTGGCTGGCGCTGGCCGACCGCCTGCGCGTCGGTGCGCGCGAAGCCGTCGCGCAGTTGGCCGCGCTTGGCGTGCACGCCCGCATGCTGACCGGCGACAACCGCCACACTGCCGCCGCCATCGCGCGCGAGGCCGGCATCGCCGATTTCACTGCCGAGGTGCTGCCGCAGGACAAGGCGGCCGAGGTGCGGCGTCTGCAGCAGGCACACCCGGGCACGGTGGGCATGGCCGGCGACGGCATCAACGACGCTCCGGCGCTGGCTGCGGCCGATGTCGGCTTTGCCATCGGTGCCGGCACCGACGTGGCCATCGAAGCGGCCGACGTGGTGCTGGTCGGCAGCGACCTGCGCGGCGTGGCCACCGCCATCGGCCTGTCGCGCGCCACCGTGCGCAAGATCCGCCAGAACCTGTTTTTTGCCTTCGTCTACAACGTGCTCGGCATTCCGTTGGCGGCTTTCGGCCTGCTCAACCCGGTGCTGGCCGGCGCGGCGATGGCGCTCAGCTCGGTGTCGGTAGTGAGCAATTCGCTGCTGCTGAACCGCTGGCGCCCGGCGACGACGGCCAAGGCCGCGCACTCCAATCCATGAAGCAACGAGGAGAACCGCAATGGAGCACATCGAACTCACCGTGGACGGCATGACCTGCGACGGCTGTTCGTCGCGGCTCAAGCGCGTGCTGGAAGCCGCCGACGGCGTGCAGGCCGCGCTGATCGAACGCCCGAGCCGGCGCGTGGCGGTGGATTACGACGCCGGCAGGACCGGCCCGGCCGCGATCCGCGAGGCGGTGGCCGACGCCGGCTTCACCGTCGCCGCCGGCTGAACCCGGCCGTGGGCCGCCGCACGCCCCGGCATCGCGCGCCGCGGGCGTGCGGCGGCGCGTGACCCCGGATGCGGTAGCTGCCGGAGCGGTCTTCCGGCCCGTTGCCGTCCGTGCAGGGGACGCAAGGCCGGGCCGCTGCCGGCGCCGGGCACGGCGGGATGCGCGATACTGCGCCCCTCCCGCCGTGTTCCGCGAGCCGTGTGCCGATGAATTCCCGCGACTGGGTGGCCCAGTCCATCCGCAAGATCGAGGCCGACTACAACCGCTCGGCCGATACCCACCTGATCCCGCTGGCGCTGCCCGGCTTCCCGGACATCGATTTCTACTTCAAGGACGAGTCCAGCCACCCCACCGGCAGCCTCAAGCACCGCCTGGCGCGCTCGCTGTTCCTGTACTCGTTGGCCAATGGCTGGCTGCGCGAAGGCGCACCGGTGATCGAGGCCTCCAGCGGCTCCACCGCCGTGTCCGAGGCGTATTTCGCGCACCTGCTGGGCCTGCCGTTCATCGCGGTGGTGCCGGCCTGCACCTCGCCGGACAAGATCGCCGCGATCGAATTCCACGGCGGCCGCTGCGAACTGATCGAGGACGCCGGCGCGATCAACGAAGTCTCCGCGCGCATGGCCCGCGACACCGGCGGCCATTTCATGGACCAGTTCACCTATGCCGAGCGGGCCACCGACTGGCGCGCCAACAACAACATCGCCGAGTCGATCTTCCGGCAGATGGAAGCCGAGCAGCACCCCGAGCCGACGTGGATCGTGTGCAGCCCCGGCACCGGCGGCACCAGCACCACGCTGGGCCGTTACGTGCGCTACCGCCGCCACGCCACTCGCGTGCTGTGCGCGGACCCGGAAACCTCGGTGTTCTTCGACTGCTACCGCAACGCGATTGCCGGCCACCCGACGCCGGAGCTGACCTTGTCGTGCGGTTCGGGCATCGAGGGCATCGGCCGGCCGCACTACGAGGCCAGCTTCATCCCCAGCTGCATCGACGCGATGACCAAGGTGCCCGACGCGCTGAGCCTGGCGGCCATGCGCTATGTCAGCGCGCGCCTGGGCCGGCGCGTGGGCGGTTCCACCGGCACCAATTTCGCCGGCGTGCTGGTGGCCGCGCAGCGGATGCGCGAGGCCGGTCAGGCCGGTTCCATCGTCACCATCCTGTGCGACTCGGGCGAACGCTACGCGCACAACTACTACAACCGCGATTGGTATCTCGAACGCGGTATCCCGATGGTCGAGAACGACGAGCTCATTGCGGCGGCCGTCAACGGCGAAACGCCGCTGGCCCTGCCGGTCGCCGACTTGAACGATGCGGCCTGAGTCCGCATCCCTGACCCACTCTTCGAATTCCGGACTTGCCATGGCAGACCACGCCAACCCGTTGCTCGATTTTTCCGGCTTGCCGCGTTTCGACGAGATCCGCGCCGAGCACGTCGGCCCGGCCATCGACACGCTGCTGGCACAGGCCGAAGCGGTGGTGAAACAGGCCGAGACGGTGGCGCCGGTGAGCTGGGAAAGCTTCATCGAACCGCTCGACGACGCCACCGAAAAACTGTGGCGCGCGTGGGGGCAGGTGGGTCACCTGCAAGCGGTGGTCAACACCCCGGCGATGCGCGAGGCCTACAACGCCAGCCTGCCGAAGGTCAGCCGCTTTTCCAGTGCGCTCGGCCAGAATCTGGCGTTGTACGCGCAGTACAAGGCGCTGAAGGCGGCGCCGGAATGGGCCGGCTATCCCGAGGCGCGACGCAAGGTGCTGGACAACGCGCTGCGCGATTTCCGCCTCGGCGGCGCCGAGCTGGACGAGGTCGGCAAGGCCCGCTTCGCCGCGATCCAGGAAGAACTGTCGGCCCTGTCGGCGAAGTTCTCCGAGCACGTGCTCGATGCCACCGACGCCTTTGCGCTGTATGTCGAGGACGCCGCGCGCCTGTCCGGCATTCCCGCCGAGGTGCTGGCGGCGGCGAAGGCCGCGGCGGAGAAGGAGGGAAAGCCCGGCTGGAAGCTCACCCTGCAGATGCCGTGCTACCTGCCGGTGATGGCGCACGCCGACGACCGCGCGCTGCGCGAGCAGCTGTGCCATGCGTATTTCGTGCGCGCCTCCGAACTGGGCAGCAAGCCCGAACTGGACAACACGCCGGTGATCAAGCGCATCCTCGTCTTGCGCGCCGAGTTGGCCGCGTTGCTGGGCTTCGCCGATTACGCCGGGTATTCGCTGGCCACCAAGATGGCCGGAAGCCCGGCGCAGGTGCTGGATTTCCTGCACGACCTGGCCGCGCGCGCGCTGCCGTTCGCGCGCCGCGACCGCGCCGAGCTGGAAGCCTTCGCCCGCGAAAACCTCGGGTTGGAAACGGTGGAGGCCTGGGACCTGGCCTATGCCGGCGACAAGCTCAAGCAGGCGCGCTACAGCTTTTCCGAGCAAGACGTGAAGCGCTATTTCACCGAGCCGAAGGTGCTGGCCGGCCTGTTCGGCCTGATCCACGACCTCTATGGCGTGCAGGTGAAGCCGGACAGCGCGCCGGTCTGGCATCCGGACGTGCGCTTCTTCCGCATCGAGCGCGCGGATGGCACGCTGGCCGGCCAGTTCTATCTGGACCTGTATGCGCGCGAAGGCAAGCGCGGCGGCGCGTGGATGGACGACGGCCGCAACCGCCGCGACCGCGCCGCCGGGACGCAGACACCGCTGGTGTATCTGGTGTGCAACTTCGGCAACGGCGGCGACGGCAAACCGGCCACGTTCACCCACAACGAGGTCATCACCCTGTTCCACGAAATGGGCCACGGCCTGAATCAGCTGCTCACCGAGGTCGGCGACCTCGGCGTGGCCGGCATCAACGGCGTGGAGTGGGATGCGGTCGAATTGCCATCGCAGTTCATGGAGAATTTCTGCTGGGAGTGGACGCGCGTGCAGGCGATGAGCGCGCATGTGGACAGTGGCCAACCGCTGCCTCGCGCGTTGTTCGATCGCATGCTGGCGGCGAAGAATTTCCAGAGCGGCATGTTCACCGTGCGCCAGCTCGAATTCGCGCTGTTCGACATGCAGCTGCACGCGGGCTTCGACCCGGCCCGCGACGAGGTGCTGACCCTGCTGGACGCGGTGCGCGCCGAGGTGGCGGTGAACCTGCCGCCGAGCTGGAACAGGTTCCCGCAGCAGTTCAGCCACATTTTCGCCGGCGGTTACGCGGCCGGTTATTACAGCTACAAGTGGGCAGAGGTGCTCAGCGCGGATGCCTACGCGGCCTTCGAGGAAGCACCTGACCAATTGGCCGCCACCGGCGAACGCTTCCGCCGCGAGATCCTCTCGCGTGGCGGCAGCCGTGCCGCCGCGGAGAACTTCCGCGCCTTCCGCGGCCGCGATCCGGATCTTGACGCGCTGCTGCGGCACAGCGGGATGAGCGAGGCGGCCTGAGCCGCCTTTGCTCGTCGCCTCGGCCTTGGCCTGCCTCCCCGTCACGGCCCCGTCACGGCCCCGTCACGGCCCCGTCACGGAGGCGCGGGCCGAGGCCAACGTCCGCGGCGGCAACAGTCAAAGGCCGCCAGGCGGGGTCACCCTTCCGCGCAGCATGCGGCCAGCGTGGCCGCGCGGCGTTCCAGCCCGAACGCGCAGCCTGCCACCAGCAACGCGGCCACAGGGATCAGCGCGCCGACCCAGGTCAGGGCCGGCAGCCCGAGGCCGCCGACGATCACCGCGCCGCCCAGCCAGGCACCGAACGCGTTGCCGAGATTGAACGCGCCGATGTTCAGGCTGGAGGCAAGGCTGGGCGCACCTTCGGCCTTGCGCAGCACCCACAGTTGCAGCGGCGCGACGGTGGCGAACATGGTGGCGCCCAGCAGGCCGGTGAACGCGACCATAGCCACCTTGCTGTGCAGGGCAAAGTACATCAGCGCCATCGACGCCGCCAACACGGCCAGGGTGACCACCAGCGCCCGCTTCAGGCCGCGGTCGGTGAAGCGCCCGCCGAGCATGTTGCCGACGATCATGCCGACGCCGAACACCAGCAGCACCGGCGACACTTCGGCGTCGGTGAAACCGGTCACCTGGGTCAGCAAGGGCTGGATGTAGGTGTAGATGGTGAACGCGCTGCCGGAGCCGAGCACGGTCATCAGCAGGCCAAGCAGCACCGATGGCCGGGTCACGGTGCGGATTTCCGACGCCAGCGATGCCGGCGCGGCGGCGGCATGATCGCGCGGTACCAGCGTGGCGATCACCAGCGTGGCCAGCACGCCGATGGCTGCCACGGCGAAGAACGTCGCCCGCCAGCCGTGATGCAGGCCGAGCCAGGCGCCGGCCGGCACGCCGAGCAGGGTGGCCACGGTCAGGCCGGTGAACATCAGCGAGATCGCCGAGGCCTTGCGGTCCTCGGCCACTAGCGAGGTGGCCACCACCGAGCCGACGCCGAAGAACGTGCCGTGTGCCAGCGAGGTCAGCACCCTGCCGACCATCAGCACGGTGTAGGTGGGCGCCAGCGCGCAGGCCAGGTTGCCGAGGGTGAACACCACCATCAGCGCCACCAGCACGGTCTTGCGCG
>JADHEF010001360.1_pt1 | contig 15651 bp, 16 predicted proteins | sample 8952391 | NCBI WGS metagenome assembly JADHEF01 (sample SAMN16124439, study PRJNA663245) | bioreactor sludge metagenome | isolation source: sludge (nitrite) | place: India:Bengaluru | collected 2019-02-28
CGGGTCGGCAGCAGCGGCCGCATCACCATCGACGCTGGTAGCGGCTGCGGCAGGATTCTCACCGCGCTGTTGCAGACCACGGCGCACCATGGGTGGCGCAAACGTCGAGCGGCGCGTGCCTTCGAGGACGTCCTGCGGCAACTCGCCGAACTTCTCCAGCGCGACCCGCGCTGCGGCATTCTTCGCCGCGAAATCGTCGCGGGTGCAGCCCGAGTAGCGGTACTGCTGGGCCAGCGAGAACAGGCTGCGCAGCGCGTGCGCGCCCTCGTTGAGCCAGCGCTCCAAAGTGCTGCGGTCGATCAGCGCGGTGTGGTGGGCGAGGATCAGCTTGCGCGCGATGTCGTCGTAGTCGGCCAGGAGATAGACGGCGGCAAAGCCCAACTGCGCATTGACGAACAGCGGCAGCTTGACGGGCTGCACGTTGAGGTTCTCGCCCAGGCTCAATGCCGCAGGCACGCCCGCCAGTGCCTGGTCCACTTGTTTGCGCAAGGTCTGCAGCGTGGTCCTGGTCTGGTCGAGCTTGTCCTCGATGCGCAGCATCCACCAGTCGCTGTAGGGGTCGTCCTGCTCCGAGCCGCGCTTCATCTTATTCATCACCGCGATGTAGCCGTTCAGGCCGACGATGCCGGGTCGCCCTTCGGCGGCGGCGCGGCCGTGCCAGATGCGGGAAGCGTGATGCGTGTGCAGCGTCAGCGACATCGCGCTGCGCAGGGAGCCGAGGTTGAGTTGCAATGGTTCGTTGCTGGTTGCCATGGTGAGCGCTCGCAGTTGGACAGGGAGCCGCCAGCATCCGCATGCAGCGGAAGGCAGTCAGTCAACAAACCGAAATGAGCCGGCCCCCGGTTCTATGCGCGCTGGCGGCGCAGCGCGCAACGGTCCCTTGGAGGCCGGAGCATTCACGTTGGCGCTCCGTGCCTCGGTCGTTGACGGTATGCGTACTGCACCGCACGTCGCGCTGCCGTTCGACACGATCCTTCGCCGCGCAGCCGTCGGGGACCGTTCCGTTGAGCGCCATGGAGGTCTGCTTCATGGTCTTGCAGGCGCTCTACTCAGGTTTTGCGCAGCATGTCGCGCCGTCGTCCGGCGTTTCACCACACAGCCGTCCCCTGGGGACCGTTTCTGCCGACCGCCAAGGAGGTCTGCTTCATGGCCTTGCCAGGCCCTGCGCTCAGGATTTGCGCAGCAGATCGCGCAGGCGCTCGATGTGCTGCCGGGCCACCGCGGGCGGCACGACGTTGCGCGGCGGCTCGGGCGGTGGCGCTCGCGCCGCCGATGGTGTTGGCGCTGCCGGGCTGGTCTGCTTGGCCCACGCATTGAACTCGCCGCGCATGGCGCGCTGGATGATGCCGAACAGGTACCCGGCGGGGTTGCGGATGCCATGCTTGCCGCACCGTGCGGCCCACTCGTCCAGCACAGCCTGCCGCAGGGCAGCGTCCACTTGCTGCAACGCCATCCTGGCGCCGGCTTGCTGTTCCGCCTTCAGTTCCGCGAAACGCTTGGGCCATTGCAGGTCGCCCAGCGCGCGCGCCTGCGCGGTAGTACGTACTTCATCAATACGACTACTACGTACTGTACGGTCCTGCTTCGGATTCCGAAGAGCGCCGTCTGGCGCGGGTTTCGGCCCTGCTTCGGATTCCGAAGAAGGGCGTTCGCCATTCCGAAGAAGGCTGGCGGGCCCTTCTTCGGAATCGTGGATCGCATCCTCCTGTGGATAACTTGCGGTGGCGGTGATGCCCTGGTCGGCCAGGCGCTCGGCGAGCACTTGCAGCCGCGACGGCAAGGTGCGTCCGGACAACATCGGGTCGTCCGCGATCTCCTGGAGGGTGTTGAGTCCCACCACCTGGACGGCCTTGGCGGAATGCCCCAGCGACTGGCTGACCAGGGCCAGGTAGTCGGCGTCGAGCTGCATGGCCTCGAACAGTGTCAGGGGTTCGTCGTGCAGGACGTAGAGGTTTCCGAGGATGCGGCCGGTCTTGGGGTCGCGCCGTCGTCGCACGAGGCTCAGCCAGCGCGTCAGGCGCAGCAGCGTCAGCGCCCGCGCGACGGTCTCGTGGGAGGCTTGTCCCGCGCAGGGCATGGACGCCAGCCATGGGCGCAACTGCTCATAGGTCGGGAACGTCGTGACGCCGTCGTCGTTGAGCATCAGCCGGAACACCTGCCAGGCGTTGCGCTCCAGCGGTGTCAGGCGGCGGTCGACGAACAGCCGCCGCGGCACGCTCTCGTGCCGATTGCCACTGAATAGGAAGGCGTCGCCGGACGCCGCAGGCGTGGGCACTGCCATGGGCGCTGGCGCGCGGGGATTTGGATTGGGCGTGAGGTCCTTCAGCGCAGCGTCGAACAGGTCGGCGAGTGCGATGGGGCCTTGACGCGGGGCTCGTGGGGCGGTGTCGTCCACGGCCATGGCCTAGTCCAATCCCTGATCGACCCAGTTCCTGATCGCGGCCCAGACCACCGAGAGCGGCAGTGACATGCCCTCGGCCAGGTCCATGGCCGCATCGAGAATCGAGGTCTCATCCTCCAGATCGACGTTCCTGCTGCTGGTCACGGCTTTCCATTGCCGCCAAAGTTCGGTGTCCTGGGTCTCGTCCAGGACGGGGTGGCGCCCCTTGCGCTTGGGCAGGCCGAGGATCTCCCGCCGCAGGGCGACTTCCTGATGGGTCAGGCCATAGAAGCGGCTGACCATCTCCGTGCTGGCCCCCAGCCGCAGCATGCGATCGACCGTGGCGATTTCCTTCTCCACGTCCTGTGCCTGGTTGAGCAGGCGCTGCAGCACTTCGCGGTTGACCGTGACCGAGCACCACGAGACGCTGGCGTTGGCCAGCACGCTGATCAGCGCGGGGTGCTTGAGCGCATCCAGCTCGGCCTCGCCGAAGCCCATGGCCTTGCAGCGGCGCAGTTGGCCGTTGCGAAGGTCATACAGCGCCTGGGCAATCACGGCCTGGTTGAGCGGATGCGATGTGGACATGCGGCCTCCCTCGCTCACGTCCCGGGCGCCGTGGTGCCGGCTTCCAGGTCCAGCAGACGCCGGGCCAGGCGGAGCAGCCGAAATAGCTTGACCAACGCCGTGTCGCTCAAGCGCCTTGTGCAGTCGCCGTGGTGTTGACCCTGGCCGTGCAGCAGTGCTGGCAAGTCGGCGGCGAGCTGCGCGCCATCCACGCCCGCTTCAGCAGTGGGCTGACCCGTCAGAGTGATGAGCAGCGCCAGCACCGCCCGGCCGAGCGGCGATGGTGCATGGGCGGGCGCGCAGCAAACGAAGCCGATGCCATCGGAGCGATCCTCGATGCACTCGTCCAGGGCTGCCTCCCCGGCGATCTCGCGCGCGAACTGCGCGATGTGGATGCGCAGCCGATCGGGCGTGTCCAGGCCGGCGTCGATGTACCAGACGTCGGAGATCGGTTAGAGCCCGCCGGCTTGCACCGGGATGGACTGCAGCACGCTCGCCGAGAAGTCGGGCGGCAGCGCATCGCCCAACTGGTCGGCAACCATGCGCTGGATCGACTGCAGCCGTTCGGTCGTCGGTGCCGGCGAGACGATGTGCTCGAGAAGCAGATCGCCTGGTGCGGCCGCGGGGCTTTCCGTTGTCGTCTCTCGGGCCGTATCCTCGCGCAAGGTGGGCTCGGACGCCGGAGGGCTGGCGGGTGGAGGACTGGCCGCCGCTGCAGGCTTGGCGATGGACGATGCTACGCCCGGGGGAGGCGGCGTGCCGGCGGTGGGCGAAGGCAACGCCGGCGGCGCCGCAGGTGGCGTCGGGTCACTGACCAGCGCCCGGTGGCGGCTTTCCGATTCGGTCAGGTCCAGCGCCAACACGTCGTAGCCGATGCCCAGCAGCTCGGACATCTGGCCGATCAGCTCGTCCTGCACGCGCTGCGTCGCGAACTCGTCGCCCTGCGTGTCGAACTGCGCCAGCACCTCCTGAAAGAAGCTGTCGAAGTCCAGCGGCAGCGTGCGGTCCTTGGCATAGTGCTCCCAGGTGCGCTTGCAGGCCGTCCGCATGACCGACAGCCGCTCGACCTGGTGGCGCCCCAGGCCGCCATAGAGCACAGTGGGAATGGCGGGCAGCAGGTAGCGCACCGCGTCGGCCATGCGGGTGATGTGCGACCGCTGGACGGGGAACCCATCGGCCGCCAGGCGGCGGGCCAGTTCCGACTGGCTCAGGGCGGCGCTACTCTCCTGCTCGTAGAACTCGCGTGCTTTCTCGACGCCGAGCGCGCGCTCGATGAACGTGAGGCCACCGCGCAGTTCGTTCTCGGCAAGATGCCCGGTCAGCGCGACGATTTCACCGCGCTCCGGCCATGGCCGAAACAGGCACGATATGCGGAAGAAGCGTTCGTCCTTGGTCTCCGACCAGAGTTCGCGCAGGATCGCCAGCCGCGTGTTGCCGCCGTTGCGGATGATGTAGTGGTCCTCGCCGGGCCGGCGGGTGATGGCTGGCGCCGCGTCCAGGCCGCGCTCGCGGATGGACGCCTTGATTTCCTCGTAGGCGGGGTTGCGCTTCATGCGCGGGTCATGGTCGTAGGGCCGCAGCTGGTCCAGCGTCACGACCATGGGCGTGTCCGCGATCGGGTCGCTCAAGGCCGTAGCCGCTGGGCCGCTGCGCTCGAAGCCGGCCGCGAGCAGCTTGCCGGCCATGTCCTGCGAGGTCATGTCAGCCATGGCCGCACCCCTCGCAGTCCCCACGACCGCCGGCCGGCGCCATGCGGGCCTCTCGCTCGGCGCGGCGGATCTGCGCACGGGCGTTCAATTCGGCCCGGTGGTCGCTCGCGGTCGAACTGGTGTAGATCGCCGCGCAGCCGGCCTTGGTGAACTTGAGGTGCCCGCCCGGCGTGCGCTTGACGTGCCAGCCTTCACCGACCGCGAACTCGATCAGCGCGCGCAGCCGCTTGTGGCCGCGGGCCAGTTCATGTGCGTTCGCCATGGGACCTCCCGGCATCAAGAGGACGTGGCGGGCGACCGGACATTGCGGCAAATCTGTCCTGCCATTGCGGGAACAGCTCGCTCGCGAGCGCGCGCATCGTGTCGAGCGAGGCCGGCGCGACCCTGCCGGGCGGCTGGCGGTGCTCGACCCGATGCACCGGCAGGCCGCGCGTCGCGGCGCGCGGATAGGCTTCGATGGCTGGCACGTCGGTGGCGAGCACGCGGATGCCGGCATGGTCTTGGAACAGGTCGCGCAGGGCCTGCTGGATCAGTCGGGCGTTCGCCGACACCGGGTGGACGCGGTTGATGAGCAGGTGCAGCGGCGGCGGTTCGATGCCCAGGTGCCGGTACGGCGCGATGTCTTCGAGCAACTGCATGGTGCCGCGTCGAAGCTCCCGGGCCGCGAGGATTTCCGGCGTGACGGGCGACAGCGCAAGGTCGGAGGCGAGCACCGCCATCTCCAGCAGCACGGAACGCGCGCCCTGGGTGTCGATCAGCACCAGGTCGTAGAGGGGAGCAAGTGCTGGCAGCAGATGCCGCAGCCGCAGGCGGCCATCCGGCGCATGCAGCAATAAGGTGTTCAGCTCGCCCCGGTGGTCGTTGGACAGCACCAGGTCCAGGCCCGCGATGATCGTGCGGGACACGAGCTGGCCAAGGTCGCGCTCGTTGAAGGCCAACAGCTCATAGATGCCGCCCGGCGCGCGCTGGGTCAGTTCGTAGTAGGAGGACAAGGTGGGCTGCACGTCGAGATCGAGCAGCAGCACGCGCAGGCCCGCGTCCGCGGCGAGCCCGCCCAGGTTGGCGGCCGTCGTGGTCTTGCCGACGCCGCCCTTCGTTGAAATGATGGATACGACCTGCATGGCGCTCTCCGGCTGGGAATGGGAAGTCCGCGGGAGAACGGGTCAGGTCCGGTGGTTGAGGCGCTCGGCGATCCACTGGTCGATTTCGATCGAATCCCAGCCGACGGCGCGCACGCCCAGGCGCAGCGCCTGGGGAAACTGGCGCTTCTTCATCAGGTTGTAAATGTGGGCGCGTTTGAAGCCGGACTTGGCTTCGACTTCATCGAGCCGCAGGATGCGGCGCTCGTTCGGCGGGAGTACAGGGGGCTGCGACATGGCGGTCACTCCTGAACGCTCGGTGGCGTTTGTTGGCGTGACCTCTATTCAATAGACCTGGCTGCGGAAAGACATTGCAAATGCAATCTCCGCGGTTGCACATACAAGCTGGAAAAACCTCATGCGCTTGCGCTACGGACGTACTTCCTGGCGTTGGCGAACTTGCCGTTCAAGGTTCGCTCCGTGATGCCCATGGTGCCGCCGAAGTGGGCGACCAATGCCGAGACGAGTGCCTCCTGTGTTTTGAAGCTGGAATAGGGCACACCCGAAGGGGACTGGCCCAGCATCAGCGTCAGCATCCCGCCGATGATGTTGAGATACGTCGTCTCCGCTCGCTCGCTGATCTCGCATTGCTTGGAAGCCAGCAGCGCGGTGGACTGCTTGAGCAAGGTGTCGCGCTGCTCCTGCAATTCCTGCATCTGGCGACGCGCATGCTCCAGGGCCGCCTGAAGGGCCAGTCGCTCGATCAGGATCGCCTGTCCTGTTTCCAAGGTGATAAAAGGATGCGCCATGCGTTCGCCACGGCTGAACAGGAATCCTGGCCGGTGCTCGGGATAGTGGTTGCGCATCCAGCGCTTCAGATCGACATGGCGAACGGTCAGATCCGGCGACTGCAGCAGCTTCGGATCATTGAGCGTGATGCCGTTCTGGCCGTAGGGCAGCTCCCCGTTGAGGATGCCGTCATAGATACGCTCCGAGTACAGCCGGCACTCATTCCATCGCGGGCAATTCAACGATGGAGGCAGGAAGCGCGGTGACGCGATCGCAGCCAGGATCATCGGCAGGTACCGCAGCAACCCGGCCCACCGTATGGCAGCCTCGATGGGACGATAGAACACCTTCGATGTTGGAATGTCCTTGTGCATGTCTTCGTCTCCTTTCGGAAGCGCTACATCACCGGCTCCTTTCTTGCCCTGCCAAGGGCTGCTGTGTCGTTATGACCTTCCGCGGGTGCCTGGGAAGATGCCCTGAACGTAGACGGGCGAGGTGATTGGTTTGGCGTCCGCTGTAGGTGGCCTCGTCTTGCTCGTTGTGCAAGAATCGATCGGTTGCCGGCCCATCGAGCGATGAGGACGAAAGCTCGATATTGGCGCTCACGGTACCAGCGTCATGCGCTGCGCTGTTCCCCGCAAAACCGATTTGGTATGGTCTGATACGGCGATGGTTTCAGAAGCTGCGATCAACGGCTTCTGTTCTCCGGGACCTAGGGTCGGCAGAGAAAATCCGGCGGTGTCATATCTGCCCCGGATGCTGATATAGCGATATAGCATCACCCGCGCAGGTCCAGATGACTGCCAACCTGAGATTCGATGCTCACAAGTCCGTAGCAGTTGGTCTACTTGCTCTCTGGTTTCGAGACTGGAAGTGTTGTCGTCCGGTCCGAGGTAGATGGGCGGGGTGATGAATGCCCTGGCATTCCAGGAAGTGGCTTTGCCTAACATGCTCATGGTAAAATTCCCCAGGCTTACTTTGGAATTCCGTTCGGGTGTACTCGGGCCGAGTTCTGGCTTTTAAATTCAACACTTTGGTCTGTCCATGACCCGTACCGCTTCGACCAACATCGCTCTGTGGTGGCGCTTCCAATAGGAAGCGGCATGTCGTTGCGGTCTTGACCGCACCTTGCCGCCGTACCGGCAGGCAAGGTTTCAAGAAGGCTCCCCGGCACGGCGGCTCCAAGATTTGAGGAGATTGCCCGATGCCCTTGGCACCCCAGCCCCGTCGTAGAACTGATGCCCCGCGCGCTGTGTCGCCGCGAGGGGTAGGTCTGTCCGCCCAGTCTCAGCACTTGGCCCTGGCATGCGGGCGCCGTCGCTGCGTCAGTACACCGCACTGGCGCACGCCAAGACATCTCTCAGGAGCCCTTGCTACCTTGAGCCAGCACATGCTCGCGCTTCGTCCATCGCAATCAACTGTCGATGTGTGTAATAAAGTGGGTAATGGAGGTTGTGTGTAATGGAAAACATTAATGAAATCAAGGACTTAGAATCATGAGACTCCTGATGGTCGATAACGAACCGATGATGATCATCAACAGTGGCCGAGGGGTGACGCAAATCATCTCTGGCAATGGCAACACACAAATTGCCGGTCGAGATTACTTCGAAGGTGGCTCGATCCACATCGGGCGAAACTTTGGCCAAGTGATCGGCAAGGGTGGCCGTATGGAACAACGCACCGGCCCGCTCGGCTTTCGTGTTGAAGTAACGCTGCCCAACGTGGCCAGTCTGCGTATCTCGGGCGCAGGGAATGTGACCTATCAGGACATCAACCAGGATGAACTGAGCCTTGATGTTTCTGGCGCGGGCACCATCGAAGTCACAGGCAAGGTCAATCGCCTGGAAGCGGATGTGTCCGGCGCTGGTGATATTGCTGCCTACCTGCTTTCGGCCACCCATGGTCGTTTGCGTGTATCCGGTGCGGGCAATATCAAGGCGACTGCTACCGAATCCGTTGTGGCCCGTGTGTCGGGCGTCGGCAAGATCAAAATCGCTGGCAACCCGCCTCAGCGCGATACCGATGTCTCGGGTATTGGCAAGATCAAGTTCGTCGATGGCAACTGCAAGTGAAATGCCTAGCCAGCGCCTATTGCCAATGTACGACACCTTTTCTGCTTTTTAAGGTTTAGTAGTCAGTGTCGCTGATTTCGATCATTCCATTCGCGCCGCTTGAAAAGTTGCCTTTTGAAGCTCAAGACGTTGAAAAGCTCAATCTGGGTAAAGCTCGGCTGCCGGATGGGTTTCCTATTCCTTGGCGGCGGGAAACAGGTGAAGCGGTTGAGCCATTGGTGCTGTTTCTTTGGGACAAGCATGTTCGCCGTGGGAGCTATGTCGAAAACTCAGCATCAGCCTGTGCGGCTGATTTGGCCGACTTTTGGGCGTTTTTGATCAGTTCTCCAATCGACTGGAAATCTGTTTCCCGTACTGACCTTGAGGCATATCGAGACGGGATGATTTATGGCATCAGCCCCAAGACCCACCGTCCCTATAGCGATCAAACCATTCGGCGCCGGATGCTTCATGTGCTGGCTTTCTATCGGCATGCTTTTGACAAAGGCTGGGTAGTAGAACAACTCGATATTCGAGAAGTTCGAGAGTCGTTTAGCCGAATTGAGCGGGACGCATTGGCGCATACTCGGTCTGGCAAGGCTGGGCGGCAGCAATCCACTCTGGTTCCACGCCAAAATCGGGGCAGCCACGATGTCGTACGCGCCATGCGAATGGATGAGTACAAGCGACTTGCCCATTATCTTGGCCCATTGCCGCCCAGTGCCCACCATGGCGAAGAGGATGCTCGCCCAGTAAGGGACCGCCTGTGGGCGGAGTTGTGTCTTCTGACTGGCATGCGGCCAGATGAGCCGTCGCACAAGAAGCACCCAGTTACGGTCCATCAAATACTGAATCTATCGCCCCAGAACCCGGAAGATCCGTTGGGCATCACCTATCTTCAGGTTGCCGGCAAGGGGCGTGGGGCTTCGCAAGGTGGCCATCCCCAATTATTTGTTGCACGACTTGGTTTGGTACATCGAAAACGAACGATCCGGTGCGGTAGCTGCTGGTCGGCGCAACGGAGCACTCAAGGCCAATACCGAGCCGGCTTCGCTTTTTTTGAACCATGCTAGCGCCAAGCACAACGCCGGGAAGCCCGCGCAGTATGAAACCTTCCAGTCTGCGTTTGCCCGTGCTTGTGCTCAGGCCGATCTAACCGAACTAACCACAAGAGTTGATCCTGAAACCGGCGAGAGTTACGTCGAGCGGGCAACCAAATACACACCACATTGTTTGCGCCATACCTTTGCAATCCAGTTTTACCTTGGTCAGCGAAAAGCGGGCGTCGCCGAGCCATGGAAGCTACTTCAAGCCCGCCTTGGCCATGCCAATCTCTCTACCACCATGGATACCTACGTTCGCCTGGTTGATGAATTTAGCGAGACCGTCACGAACGCAGTGGTTGATTTTCTGGCTCAGATGAGGGGCTGATGGCAAAGATTGCAGACACCCCTTCGCGGAAGAAATCCGGCTCTCGTTTTGGTCAGGCGCCATCGGCCACGATCGTCGATTTGTCGTTAGCTGCGGTGGCCAAGAACGCCTCGGTAGTATGGGAAAAAGGGGATAGCGGGAAGATCACGGATCTGAAGTTGCGCTGGCCAACGCCCAACGGCCTTGCCGCGACACAAGAGATCAAGATTTCCTATTGGCTCGAATTTCCCCTGCTCTCAGAGCCGATCGCCGATGCGCTGTTAACCTGGGGCGCCGATAAAACGGAACGGACTCGAATCAGTGTTATCGGGGCATTGCGCACTCACTTTTTCCCCTATTTTAAGGAAACGTCGAACCCTGAAGTTTCATTGGCGGACATTGATCGAGCATGGCTTGCTGAATTTCGTGCCTGGTTGGATAAAAAGGACATCAAGCCAGCGACCAGTAGCCACGCAATGTTCGCAGTACGCTATCTGATCGATACGCTCAAGAGCATTCCCAAGTGGAAGCGCAGCATGGTGCCGAACCTGAAGGTTCAGCACACGACCCGGGGCTTGAAGAAATCGCAAACGCCATTTGCGCCCGTGGATGCTTCAACCTTTGACGCGATGCTGAAGGCCGCTGAGACTGAAGTTGCAGAAACGATGGCTTATTGACTACGTGGTGGCGTGAGGTGCCGCCGGCAGTCGAGCGCGAACGCATAGCCCCTTCGTCAAGGGCAGACCTTTGCGGGGACGTGATCAAAACCCTTGCTGCGCTGGAGCTTTGCCCTGTCAGTGACTTCTTCACTCAACGAGAATTAAAGGCAAATGGCGGTGGTGGCCTCGGGCACATTATCAGCGACCACCACGGGGGGCTGACTCGGCTCCGGACGTACCGTTTCCCGACGCCTCGTGAACTGGTGCCATTTGTGCTGCTGTTGGCTGCGCCAACGGGATATAACACCACGACACTGCTAGAGCTTCGGCTTTCAGACATCAACATCGTAGATGGTTTCGCCGGCAGGAAAATGCGCCTGACCCCATACAAAGGTCGAGCAGATGCGGTCCAGCCGAAGCTTTTCCGACTGGATGATGAACGCCAATTCGCCGTCCATACGCTCATCAATTTCATCATTGCCTGGACGAAGCGAGCCCGAGTGATCGCGGAGCCCAGAATTCAGGACCACCTGTTCTTGATGGCTCCCCGCCAAAGCGGGAAAGGTGTTGAGCGGGCAATTTCCACCTATCAAGGGTCGCCCCAGCTGTGGTATCAGAATCTCCAATTGTTCCTTGCCGAGCATGGGCTTGATTCGGTCGGCATTTCGGCTATCCGCAAAACGATGGAGGGGGTCGTAAATCGCCTGTTCCACGGTGACATTAAGGCTAGGCAAGTTTTTGCCCTTCACGCCAGCGCTGAGACCACTCACGGAAGCTATACAACGGCTGAGAACAGGCAGTATTACGCCGAAAAGATCGCCGAGATCCAGAACGCTCAAATTCGTTGGGCTGCCACGAAGGGAAATGCAGATCCGCGAGATCAGGGATACAACAAGCTCAGTGCCGTGACCCTTGGCTTTGATTGCCTTGACCCGTATGACAGCCCGATTACGGGGCAAAAGCCCGGGCGGCTCTGTCAGGCGTATGGCGCATGTATAGCGTGTCCACTGGCCAACGTTAATCCGACCAAACCGGAATCACTTGCTCGGCTACTCCAATTGCAGGATGCAATCCAGATAGCACGAGTGCAAATGGCCCCGAAAAGGTGGCTTTCCGTTTGGGCAAATCGACTTGAACTGCTCCAGCGCATGTGGCTCCCTCAATTCGTGTCTCACACGGTCACCATGGCTGCGGAAAAGCTATCCCTTCCTCCTTTACCCCCTATCGAATAACAATGTCCGGACAAACCGCCACCGTCACCGCAATACACCTTCTTCCTGTCAGTCAGCGGCAGGAGAAGCGCGTGTCCGACCGAAGCTTCTGGAGCGACACCGTATGGCATCTGGACTTCAAGGGGAAAGGGCAAGACCCTCTGAAAACGAAGGTTGCCTGGGATGTAAAACTACCAGATGGCCACTTGTTGACGGATAGGTGCTGGCAAGACTTGCTCGAAGACTGCCGATGTTTTGTTTGGTCGCTCTTCACTGACCGAGGGGAAAACAAGCCGTTGTCGGCAACGACCATTTCGGATTCGTGGCATCACGGGATGGTTCCGATGCTTCAGTGGATGGTTGATCGTGCCTACGCTAACTTTGGGCAACTTGATTCAAAGGCCAGCAACGAATGGCTTGAGCACGTTCATGAATCGCTGCTCGATCGCTATGAGTCCGTCACGGCCGCGCCGTACCTGACCAGATTGCAGCCCTTGGCCGAGTTGTATAACCAAGCCGATGTACTGGTCCAGGCGGGAGTTACTCCGCCGCCTGAGCCGCCCTACGATGGCAAATCGGTTCACTCCATTAGCCAGCAGCTTGCGTCCAAGGATAGTGGTTGGTGGCCACCGTTCCCCGACGAGATCGCGGTACGGGTACTGTCATCAGCAATGCGTTGGGTTGAAGACTACTCACCGGACATCATTGAACTGCTCGGCCGATATTGGAAGGCATATCACCGTGCGCCAGGCTCGCATCCGACCGGCCCCGGCACGTCAGAAGCGAGTCGTTCGATGTCTGCCAGAAGTGCCGTCGAATCATTCGTTTTCCGTACGATTGATGGCGAGAGCGCTTCGTGGCGCGAACCTGTAACCCCCGGCAAAGGGATTAGCGTTCGGAGAGGCGAGCGCGATTTGGACACGATTCAAGCGCTCCGTACCTTGTTAACGGACCTCACTGCCGCATGCGTCCTGGTTATCCAAGGTGCCAGCGGCATGCGCATGAGTGAGATATGTGCTCTGAAAGCAGGAGTGGATTCCAATAGCGGCCTGCCGACGGCACTAACTTGCCGCCCGTCCAGCAACGGATTGTCCGAGCTGCTGTGGATTGAGTCGTATGAAAGCAAAATCCATGGAGCCAATCTTGAGTGGGTCGTAGGTTCTCGACCAGCGGGCAGCGCCTACGTTCCTCCACCGGTGAGAGCCTTGCTGGTACTGCATGAGATATGGAAACCATGGCGAACTATTGCCGGCTCCGATGATTTGATCCTGGGGTTTTCGGTCAGCAAAGGACTGCCCAAGCACGCGGACGCCCTGCGACCGGCTATGTCTCGCATTTTGCTCGATGCGTCCAAGAATTTCTTTCTGCGGCACGGCAATCTAAGCGATCTCCCTTCTTCTCTGGGCGGCATCGACATTGCCAAGTACAAGGATGGTTCGTCAGTCAAATCGCATAGTTGGCGAAAGACCTTTGCATTATTCGTAATCCGGACGGATTCGCGGTTGTTGCCGGCGCTGACGCTCCATTTCAAACACATGTCCTTGGCAATGACAGAAGAAGGCTACTTGGGTAACGACCCAGAACTTCTCTCTGCACTGGAAAGCGCTAATGTCAGGGAAACAACTCAGTTCCTACTGGAAGGCGCACGGGGCACGATACCTATTGCTGGCGGGATGGCTGAATTGGTAAGACGCCATAGAGACTCATTGAGAGCCATCATCGGCGACGCGACCGGAGACAACGCATACGAGGCGATGGAAGCCTATGTCATCGAGCAGAACCTGCGCATTTGGATGCACGACGACGGTAATTGCCTGATTGGGGTCCAGCCCAGTGGCTCCCGGTGCCATGAACTGGCTGGCACCAACGGCGCCGATACCTTGCGCCCAAGCTTTCCGACCCGAGCGCCCGATGTCTGCAATCAATGCGACTGCTATGCCGTCATCCCAAGGAACGTGACCTTTTGGCGCAATCGCCTGGAGGAAAACAAGGCAATTCTGGCCGTCGCCGAGCAGGCTGGCCGGTACAAGGAATACGCGATTTGCCGGGAGCGAATTCGGCAATCGGAAGGAATTTTGAAGAGGTTTGAAGATGCAAATGCCGCAAGCTAAAGATCCCCGGGGGGATGCTATCGAGCAAGAACTACTTGCCGCCCTGGATCGCCTGAAAGCGGGCAAGCCCAAAAACAAGGATCTTCTGTTGCTGGCGAAGGAAGGAAAGCTGCGAATCAGCGTCAGCACTGTCGCCCAGGAGGCCGGACGATCCAGAACGCTGATCGGGCATGCCAAGTGCCAGTATCCCCATGTGCGGGACAAAATTCTGGCCATGCGACACGGCAAGGGCGAACCCACGCGGTTGCAGGACGTGTTGGCCAATAAGCGGCAGGAGACGGCCCGACTCAAGCGTGAGGTCCAGAACCTTGCCAGCCATTGCGCCGCCCTGATTGTGCGGGCCGCGCAGTTGCAAGAAAAGAACGAAGAACTTGAGCGTCAGGTGAAACGTGTTGCAGCCCGGAAATGATCGCGGCGGTCGAGTCGTACCGTTCGTTATGAACAGTCATACTCGACATAAGGTACTCTGGCTCACCAACGATCCTCGCGCCCTGCGGACTGACAATCGTCGCGTGCTCCAGGCTCACTCAGAGCGTCACCTGAAGCTGATCAACCAAGGCGGAGAGCAGCGGCACGGCGAGTTTTCCGATGGGGCCTACCGTGTCCATCCGGGACGGTTTGGGAATCCGACTGAAGGGAAGATCCCGCGCAACGTGCTGACCTTCGGGCACTCCTGCGCGGATCAGCGCCAGTACAAGCGGGATGCCCGCGCGGCCGGCCTGCCGGCGCACGGGGCGCCGATGCCCCTGTCCCTGGCTTCATTCCTTGTTGAGTTCATGTCCAGCCCGGGGGACCTGGTGGTCGATCCCTTCGGGGGTTCGTATACGACCGCCAAGGCGGCCGAGTTGCTTGGGCGGCGGTGGCTCTCAACTGAGATCATGGTCCAGTACATCTTGGGTGCTGCGAACCGTTTCCGTGGTTTTGGAGGCTTCCATCAGCACCTGATGGCAGCTTGAAGGACGGACAGTCAAGACAGCAGTCCGTTAGCACAGGAACTTACTTTCTCATGGACATGAGCGTGTCGATCGTCCCCTGCATGGTGTTCATGCGGGATTTGAGTCCGGCGTTGTTGTTTACGATGGTACCGAAGGCTTCGCGCCCTCCCTCAATCTCGGCGACCAACCACTGAACTTCCTCACGGGTCAGGAAGAGCGGCTTTTTCGCCTCAAGGGGTGTTTTCGCAAGCCAGCGAGACATCTTGTCGACGATGCGATCAACCTCGGGATTGGTTTGGGCTGTAGGGTTCGGGGCCATGAGTGAATGGTGGTCAGTACCAACGGGTTTCTGTAAGGTGGAACGGCGACTCCCCGGCGATGTCCTGGGACAGCCAAAGGAGGTTGTCGATATCGGCTGAGGTTCCGCCAGTGTGGGCAGCGATCGCCTCGCAGGCAATGATTGTGGCCGCACGTATGGCCAGCTCCTCCGGACCACCCTCCTCGAGGAGATCGTGGCGATTTAACCGGTCAGCGAGCGACGGGCAATATTCGAGAACACCCAAGGCTCGCAGCACTCTTGGCACTTGATAATCGGCCATTGCTGTGAGACCCGCCACATTGACCTCGGTGCCGCTATCTCGAAGTACGGCAGCAATCATAGACAATGCCAATTGGGCCTTCTTCAGGTAAGGGTCTTCGAAGGCCTGGGGAAAGATTGCGGCCAAGCCCGCTGCCTGATCAACGGTAACT
>JADHEF010001361.1_pt1 | contig 15634 bp, 17 predicted proteins | sample 8952391 | NCBI WGS metagenome assembly JADHEF01 (sample SAMN16124439, study PRJNA663245) | bioreactor sludge metagenome | isolation source: sludge (nitrite) | place: India:Bengaluru | collected 2019-02-28
TGGAAAAGGATTGTCATTGAAAAACCTTTCGGCAATTCATATGAAACAGCCTTTGAGCTCAACAGTTTTCTGCACAGGTATTTTGAGGAAAAGCAGGTTTACAGGATAGACCACTACCTCGGGAAGGAAACAGTACAGAACATTATGGCGTTCAGGTTCGCTAACGGCATTTTTGAGCCGCTGTGGAACAGAAACTATATAAGCCACATCGAGATTACAGCTGCGGAGAGCATAGGGATAGAAAAGCGTGGAAACTACTATGATTCGGCAGGGGCCATGCGCGACATGGTGCAGAACCACCTTCTGCAGCTTGCAGCTGTGGCTGCGATGGAGGTGCCTCCCTTTTTTACCCCTGACGCGGTTCGGACAGAGACACTGAAGGTTTTCCAGTCCCTCAGAAGGTACAGGGCTGATGAGATACCGGACAATATGGTACTGGGGCAGTATGTTGAATCAGTCATAAAGGGAGAAAAGGTCAAATCATACAGGGAGGAGGAGAATGTCTCTCCTGAATCAAGGACAGAAACCTATGCTGCCATAAGGATTTACATTGACAACTGGAGATGGGGAGGGGTGCCTTTCTACTTAAGGACAGGGAAGCGCCTTCCTGCCCGTGTTTCGGAGATTGTGGTTCATTTCCGCGAGACTCCACATCGGATATTCAGGCAGCAGTGTGATGATTTTCAGTGCAGGAACAAGCTTATTCTGAGGATACAGCCTGATGAAGGGGTTCTTCTTACCTTTGGAATGAAACAGCCGGGAAGCGGTTTTGAGATCATCAACCGGGAAATGGATTTTAAATACTCTGAAATCGGTGAATTCAGGATACCTGACGCCTATGAAAGGCTGCTTTATGATGTAATGACAGGCGATTCCACCCTTTTTACAAGGGCGGACAGCGTTGAAGAGTGCTGGAAGTTTATTGATCCTTTCATTGCTTGCAGGGAAAGGGAGAGCCGGGTTATAATATATGGATATCCTGCCGGAACATGGGGACCGGCCGAGGCCGACAACCTTATCGGCGAATCGGGAAAGGGGTGGAGAAGCCCCTGTAAAAATCTTACAGAAGCAGGTAATTATTGTGAACTGTAATTTCTCATTGAAGGTTTATGAAAGCAGACATGATATCGCCTCTGGGCTTGTTGATGAATTTTTCAGGATAAAAGACGCGAAAAAGAAAGAAGGAAAGGTTCTTAACGCCGCTTTTTCGGGAGGCAGGACACCGGTTTTCTTTTTCAAGGCGCTAGGCAACATGGCGGAAAGCAGCGGTGATGATCTTTCTGGTGTAAGGTTTTTCTGGGTTGATGAAAGATGCGTCGCGCCGGACTCAGAAGAAAGCAATTTCGGGCAGTTCGACAGCCTTGTTCTTTCAAGGCTGAAAGTGCCAGAAAGGAATATTTTCAGGATCATGGGAGAGATGCAGCCGGAAGAAGAGGTAAAGCGATATGATGCACTTCTGCGCAATACTCTTCCGCTTGTCAATAATTTTCCTGTTTTTGATTTTATGCTTCTGGGTGTCGGGCGGGACGGGCATACCGCAAGCCTTTTCCCCATGAGCAAGCAGCTCTATGAACAGGAAAAAGCAGTAGTTGTTTCTGAATCCCCCGATACCGGCCGGAAAAGGATTACACTGACCCTTCCTGTGATATGCAATGCGGAAAGGATAATCTTTCTGGTTACAGGAGCGGATAAAAGAGACATTGTTCGGATACTCTACAAGCATGACAGGGAAGACCCCCTTTTCCCGGCAAGCTTTGTAAAAACCGGAAAGGGCAATATAGAGTGGTATGTAGACAGCGAGGCCTGGTCTCCGTGGCCGACTGACAGCGATTAAATCCCCCAGTCTCAGGTTTTCTGCCGTTTTTCAAAAAACATACCGCACATCTCACTGTCAATGGAAGCAGGTTTTATTATGTTGCCGCCCGAGATAGTGTAAAGCTGTTTTTCCGTTAATATTTTTTTCTTCATCTCTGTCTCCAGCGCCGGACTTTTTCCATCACCTTTTTTCAGGAAATTAATCATCCTTGACAGCCTGAATGCTGCCAAAAGCTCTCCTGTTGTAAGCGTATTGTTCCAGGGATAGGCTGAGCTTCCCCTGCAGAGGGAGGGTGAGGATTTTTCGAAAAACCGCATATCGGTAAAACCGGGGAGGCCTGGAACTGCGTAGAACATTGAAATCCCTGAAAGCCCGGGAGTCCTGTCCAGAAACAGAAGCGAATCGACTGTTTTTTCAGCCGTATCAGTGTCAAGCCCTGCGATGAAATAGGTTACTGCCGGGATTTCCCTCCTGCCCAGAAAGATGAGGATTTTCTCAAGCCTTTCAGTATCACTGTGCCTCCCCTGGCTGGATGTAACGCTGCTGTCGGATGAGGCGAGGGTAAAATTGAACTGCCTGAAGTTGTAGCTGTCAATAAGGGCAGAGCATGTCTCTGTATCCAGAAGAGTATAGTCAAGCCCGTTTTCTGCCGAGAAAAAAACCTGATCCGGGGATGCTGCAAACCCGGCGAAAAATTCCTTAAGCACATCAAGAGAACTGAAAAAAAACTGCCTGTCTTGCAGAAGGTTATCATCCTCTATGTTTATGAAAATTTTCCTTCCCTTTAGGCTTTCAAGGCTCATCTTCATGCTGATGAGGATTTCCCTGAGGCTGCCGGTATCGGTTTTCCTGAAGCCCCTCCCGTGCGTAATATGGTTTGAACAGAACTTGCATTTTTTGAGGCAGCCGCGGGAGAGCATTGCAGATACATAGAGGTTCCTTTTATCTGCTCCTGATATTCCGACTGAAGGGAGAAACTCACCTTCCACTGTATGGCAGGCGGCCTGGCTCTTTTCTTCCCCGCCGGAAAGAATAGCGTCCATTGTTTCTGCCCCGGCAGCCGTGCCGCTTTTTTGCCTGAAAATAATCTCTGCCTCTCCCGGGAGTACGTAATCAAAAAACTGACTGAAATACCGGGGAAAAACAGAAACACCTGCCCCGGCCGCTGCCAGAATTGTCTCCGGTTTTTGTCTTTTCAAGGCTGATGCAAACTGGAGCGCTGTGTCGGCATAACAGTATGCGAAAAGGGATACAAAAACAATGTCATGCATGCCTGCCGCGACAATCGATGCGCACCTTTCTACATCCGGGCCGAAATGCCTGTAGCTGGTGAAAAAGCTGCAGCTTCCTGTCTCTGAAGGTATTATATAGTCGGAAAGAAAGCCTATGCTCTCAGGGAGAGCGATCTGTTTTGCCCCTTCTTTCGCGAAATCATAAACCTTTACGCTGATCCCCCTCTTTTCAAGCAGCTCTGCCCCTCTCAGGGCGCCGAGGGAAGCGAACCTTCGGGGCGTAAAGTAGAAATCCTCAAGAGGAGGGATTACAACAGCGGCATTCATTGGAGAATAATATTATTTTAAGGATTATGCTGCAATACCGATAGATTTACTATGACAAGGCGTTTCAGAATCATGACAGCAGTGGTTCTTGCTGCGGTATCTGCTTCAGGCTTGTTCTGCCATGCTGCAGAGAGCGAATCAGACAGGAACAAGGACGGCAGGCCCGACCGATGGATTGAGACATTATCCGGAGGCGGGGAGCTAGTTAAATCAGACAACAACTATGACGGTATTGTCGACTACCAGCTTGAAATGGACAGCAGCGGCAACAAGGTTTCCGAGGAAATTGATTTCAACCTTGACGGAAGCATGGATGACTTTTATTTTTACAAAACAGGTGTTCTGATCAGGCAGGAAATTGATACAAACTATGACGGGAAACCGGATGTGTGGATTTATCTCGAGAAAGGGATCTACATAGTCAATGTCGAGAGAGACAAGGATTTTGACGGGGTTGTTGATTATACCAAAAAATACAAGTAGTATCCTGATGTTATGGAATTAATCACCGGGTTTCACGCAATCGAGGAATTCATTAAATCAGGAAAATCAGATGCAGTTCTCTACATCACGGGAAGCGGTAAAAGGCATGAAAGTCTTGCCTCTCTTGCTTCGGACCATGGCCTTAAAGTCGTAAAAGCCAGCCAGAAGGAGATAGATAATCTCTCGGGCGACAGCGAAAACAGGGGCGCGGCCCTTGCCGTGCAGAAGAAAAAAGAGAAACGGGTAAAGATATCATCGCTTAAGGATTTTCTTGATACAGCCGGGGACGGCAGCCTCAGGGTCCTGATGCTTGACGGGATAACAGATCCGCATAATTTCGGGGCCATTCTCCGCTCGGCCGACCAGCTCAATACAGACCTTGTTATAATCCCTTCACGCAGAAGCGCCGGCGACAGCCTCACTGTCAGGAAGACCTCTGCCGGAGCCTCTGAATATGTTCCTGTGGTGGAGGAGAATCTTTCAAGAAGCATCGACCTGCTGAAAAAGAAGGGGTTCTGGATTTACGGCGCTGATATGGCTGGAAAAGAGTGCTGGTCGCTTGACCTTAAGGGGAAGGTGGCGCTTATTCTCGGAAGCGAGGGAAAAGGTATTTCAAGGCTGCTTGCGGAAAAATGCGACAGCCTGATAAAGATCCCGGCAAACGGACATGTCGATTCATTTAACGTATCTGTCGCGGCAGGCATTCTGCTCTATGAGATATCAAGACAGCAGTCAGGCAAATGACTTTATTATCCTTTCCGCCAGATGAACAGCGTTAAGGACTCCCTGTTTTCCTATCCCCATTGTTGCGACAGGAATTCCCTTTGGCAGCTGCAGTATCGAGAGGAGTGCGTCTACTCCTGAAAGTTCTCCCGCAACAAGAGGTATACCAATGACAGGCTTTTTTGTAAGCGATGCGACAACCCCGGGCAGGGCAGCGGAAAGGCCTGCGGCTGTTATGATTATCCTGTAGTTTTTGTCCTCTTTCTCAAGAAAAGCCATAAGTTCTTTAAGGTTCCTGTGGGCTGAATAGACAACAAGATCGTGGGAAAGGGCTTTTCCGTTTATCAGCTCAATCCCGCATTCAATACTTTTCTTGTCGGATTCTGATCCGATTATGAACAGTATGTCTTTCATGCAAGCCCTCTCTCAAAGAATTTTCTTCCGATATCATGCCTGTAGAAACTGTTTTTAAAATAGAGTTCTTCGGCAGCCACATAGGCGTTCTTGTTCGCTGTTATTATGTCTGAACCTAGCCCTACAACAGAGAAACACCTGCCGCCGTTTGTGATGATATTGTTGTTTTTGTCACGCTTTGTCGCAGCGTGAAAAATCACTACATATTTTTCATTGAAGCGGGGGAAATAATCGACCGGAGTCCCTTTTTCATACTCGCCGGGATACCCTCCTGCCGCGATGACTACACAGATAGCTGCGTCCGGCGATAATTTGAGCGGGAAGGATTTTATATTTCCCCTGATGATTGATTCGCAGAGGTCGCCGAAATCAGAGAGTATGAGAGGCATGAGAGCCTGTGTCTCAGGATCTCCGAGCCTTGTGTTGTATTCAAGAAGTTTAGGCCCTTCCGGCGTTATCATCAGCCCAAAATAAAGCACTCCCTTGTAGTTTAATCCCTCTTTCTCCATCCCCCTGAATGTAGGTTCAATTATCTTTTTCCTGATTTCATCCAGCATCTGGGAAGTTAGTGAGGGAACCGGGCATATCGCCCCCATTCCGCCTGTGTTGGGGCCGGCATCGTTGTCAAAAGCCTTTTTAAAGTCTGCGCATGAAGGGAGAATAATATAATCCTTTCCGTCCGAAAGGGTGAATATCGTAACTTCCCATCCGGTAAGATATTCTTCAACCAGCAGCTTGTCGCTGCTTAAAATATTAAGACCGAATTCAAGAATATTTTCCTTGTTGTCAGACTCGAGCACGCCTTTCCCGGCGGCAAGCCCGCTCTTTTTGATTACTATCTTTCCTGTTTTGCTCTTTATTAATTTTTTGAACTTGTCGGGAGAATCGATTTCGACAGATGAGGCAGTCGGAATACTGTGTCTGTTCATGAAGTTCTTGGAAAAAGCCTTGCTTGATTCAAGCATTGCCGCGGCCTTGTGCGGCCCGATAGCCTTTATGCCTGCCTTCTCAAGGTCATCCACAATTCCTGCAGCGAGAGGCGCTTCAGGCCCGACAAAAACATAATCAATGCTGTTTGCCCGGCATGCCTCAATCACCATTCCGCTGTCGCATGGATCTATTTCAGGAAGATTTTCTGCTATATCATCAGTCCCGGCATTGCCTGGAGCGGCAAAAAGGCCGGTTATACTCTTGCTTTTGGAAAAACTCCATGTAATTGCATGCTCACGCGCTCCGGAACCAAGAACCATTACCTTCAAATTATGCCTCCTTTAGCTGAAAAACCATTCTGAGTTATTCCCCATCAGTTATGGACAGAATACTCAGCTGCCTAAAGAATCAAGAAGTTTTTCAATAACCCCAGGATAGAAGTCGTATTCAAGTTTATGTATCTTTTTTTCAATTTCTTCAATAGGCTCGCGTAAATCTCTTTTGAAAGATTTTTGCAGTATAACCGGGCCTGTGTCCATTCCCCTGTCCACATAATGTATGGTTATGCCAAGTTCACTGTCCCGGGACGCGAAACTCTCTGCAATACCGTGCGCGCCCGGGTATTTCGGCAGAAGGGCAGGGTGTATATTGACAAGCCTTCCGCTGTATTTGTCAACAATAAAGGGTGTAAGTATTCTCATGAAACCTGCAAGCGCAATAAGATCAACCTTCTCTTTTTCAAGTATTCCTGTGATTTCCTTTTCCGCATCTTCAGCTGTTCTTCTGAAATAGGGGACATAATAGCTCTTTATGCCCAGTTTAGCAGCCCTTTCGAATGAAAAAGCGTTTTTCCTGTCGCAGATCATACAGGCAAGCTTGTGCCCTGTTTTCTGTATCCTTTCTGCAATGGCCTGAAAATTCGAGCCGTTGCCGGAAGTAAAAACAGCAAGCCTTGCCATTATTTTATTTCCCCGATCACGGAAATGCTGATGTTATTGCTTTTCGCAAAACGGATAAGATCGTCCGCTTTTTCAGGGTGGACAGCCATTGCTATTCCTATCCCCATGTTGAATACCTTGCGCATTTCAGCCTCCGGAATCTCCCCGTCCTTCATTATTTTCAGGAAGATATCAGGAGTCTGCCAGGCTGAGTAATCAAAAACCGCGCTGACATCTGCCGGAATTGTTCTTTTGAAGTTGCCCTCAAGACCGCCCCCCGTTATATGCGCTGCGGAAAGGACCATGCCGGTTGATAAAAGCCTTTTAAGCTCTTTTACATAAATCTTTGTCGGCTTTAAAAGCTCTCTCCTGCCTGCTGTGTCTTTTTCCCCAATCACCTTGCGCGCGAGTGAAAGCCCGTTTGAATGAATTCCCGCGGCAGGCAGGGCAAGAATCAGGTCCCCTTTTCTTATATCCTTTTTCCGGGGAAGCATTTTGTCCCTGTCTACCAGGCCAACACAGAAACCAGCAAGGTCATAGTCATCCTCGCTGTACACGTCAGGCATTTCGGCAGTCTCTCCGCCGGCAAGTATGCATTCCGCTTCCTCGCACCCTTTTACTATTCCCCTGATAATTTCTTCCATTATCTCATTCCTGAGCCTGCCGCAAGCTATATAATCGAGAAAATTGAGCGGCTCTGCCCCGCAGACAATGAGGTCGTTTACAGACATTGCTACAAGATCAATCCCGATGGTATCGTATATCCCGAACTGTCTTGTAAGCATCAGTTTGGTGCCAACACCGTCTGTTGTTGAAAGCAGTACAGGATTTTTGTATTTCTTAGTATCAATTTCAATACCGCCGGCAAATCCCCCGATATTGCGTGAAACAGCCTTCGACTTGATTGAACCGATAAACTGCGCGAACCTGTCCCCCTTGTCTATGTCGACACCGGCTTCTGCGTATGATTTTATACCCATTTATATCTCCTTGACTGCAACTGGATAGTTGCCTGTAAAACATGCGAAACAAAAATCGTCAGGATTTCCCACGCATTCCCTGAGTTTCTCCACAGGGAGAAAATGAACTGAATCCGCCCCTATGTGCGCGGCAATTTCCTCCGGGGTCATCCTGTTGGAAATAAGCTCTTCCCTTGTCGGGATGTCTATCCCGAAAAAACAGGGACATTTTATCTCTGGTGATGAAAGCCTCAGGTGTATTTCCCCTGCGCCCGCCTCCTTAAGCATTTTTACTATAAGGCGGCTTGTTGTTCCCCTTACAAGAGAGTCGTCGACAAGAATTATTTTTTTGCCCCTTACAACCTCTTTTACGGGGTTAAGCTTCATCCTTACCATCAGTTCCCGCTGCTCCTTTGTAGGCATTATGAAGGAACGCCCTGCGTAATGGTTTCTTGAGAGCCCGTACTCAAGCGGCAGGCCTGATTTCTCCGCATAGCCGAGCGCCGCGTGGTTGCCTGAATCAGGAACAGCCATTACAATGTCGCCCCTGATTTTTTCATCCTCCGCAAGGGCAGCCCCCATTTTTTTGCGCATCAGGTGGACTGACTTTCCGAATATCGAAGAATCAGGCCTTGCGAAATATATAAGCTCAAATACACAGTGGCTTAAAATTGGCGATGAAGCGAAAATTTCACTGTTTGTTCCGTTTTTATCGACTATTATCATCTCTCCCGGCGCTACTTCCCGGACATCAGTTATCTGAAGTATGTCAAGCGCGCAGGTTTCAGAGGCAAACACAGTCATTCCCTCTTTTTTACCCATGTAGAGGGGGCGGAACCCGTGAGGATCGCGCACTGCGATAAGCGCGTCATCCCTTATCATGAGGAGGCTGTATGCCCCTTCAAGAACCCTGAGTGTTGAAATAAGCGCTTTTTTAAAATCCTTTTCCCTTGCCATTGAGAGAAGGTGGAGTATTATCTCTGTATCTGTTGTGCTCTGGATTATAGCGCCGTCATCAAAAACCCTTTTTTTGAGATCAGCCGCGTTTGAAAGCGTTCCGTTGTGGGCAAGCGATATCTGCCCCTTGTTGCATATTACCTGTATTGGCTGGGCATTCTCAATTTTATTGCCCCCTTTGGTCGAATATCTTACATGCCCGATCCCGATATTTGAGCTCCGGTCAAGCTGCAGGTATCTGGACAGGACAGCCGGAACCATCCCGAGGTCCTTGTATGTTTTGATGCTGCCGTCTTTTATGTATGATATGCCCGCGCTTTCCTGCCCGCGGTGCTGAAGGGAAAAGAGAGAATAAAAAAGCTTTTCAGGTATATTTATTGGGCTTTCCGAATAAATACCCGCAAGCCCGCAGTAATGTCCTGGTTTTGAAAAATTATCTTCCACACAGATAGATACCATTCATAACGGCCTGTAGTCAAGCAGTCTGGTCTGTCAGCTCCATGAGCACGGACCTGTATTCTTCAATTGACTGGCAGTGCACGATCCTGTTCCGAAGCGCTGCCGATCCTTTTACTCCCTTGATATATGAGCAAAGGTGTTTTTTTATCTCTTTAACAGCAACCCTTTCCCCGATATATTTTCCGGCAAGATCAAGGTGTGTTATCGCGTTTTCAGTTTTTTCCCTGAAACTGATGAGCGGAAGCTCCCCTGTCGAGGCTAGTATTTTTGTTTCCCTGAATATTTCAGGCCTTCCTACAGCGCCGCGCGCGATCATGACGCCGTCGCATCCAGTCTCCATTAGCATATCAAGGCAGGCCTGCGGGGTGAAAAGGTCTCCCGAGCCAATTACAGGGACATCTACAGCGTGTTTTAGCTCCCTGATTCTGTCCCAGTCTGCTTTTCCTGAGTACCCCTGGGTTTTTGTCCTCGGATGCAGCGTTATCGCTGCCGCGCCGTTTTTCACTGCGTATTCGGCAGCCTTAAGAAATGTCATGCTGCCATTGTCCCATCCGGACCGCAGCTTCACAGTAACAGGGATATCAGTCTCACTGCTCAGCGCTTTTACGATAAGCCCGATTTTTTCCGGTTCTTTCATCAGGGCAGAGCCTGAACCGGATTTTATGATTTTGGGAACAGGGCACCCGCAGTTGAGGTCGATAAGCAGGGGATTGAAGGGAAGAACCTCTTTGATGGCAAGAATTGCTGTTTCGAAAGATGAACAAAAGAGCTGGATTGCGTAAATGCTCTCGTTTTCCGCCCTCTGCATGATTTTTTTTGTTTTAAGGCTTTCCCTGGCAAGCGCTTCGCAGGAAACCATCTCTGTCCAGCACATATCGCTGCCGTTTGCAATGCAAATATGGCGGAACGCGGCATCTGTAAAGCCTGCCATAGGGGCAAGAAAAAGATTCCCGGGTATTGTTACCCGGGAATTTATTCGCAGCGGATGAAGGAGAGCGCTTTTATCATTCATGATTGACTGTTTTTCTGTATTATTCCTTGATGTTGAAAAAATCAAGGCTGTTTTTGTAGAGGATATCAGCGGTTTCCTCAAAATCCATGCCGCGCAGTTCAGCTATGAATTTGGCTGTTGAGTGGAGATAGGCAGGTTTGTTTCTTTTCCCCTTATACTCTGACGGAACCATGAACGGGCTTTCTGATTCAATAAGCATCCTTTCCATCGGCATATTCCGGGCCGCGTCATGAAGGTTTCTCGCGTTGCGGTATGTGACATTTCCCGCGAATGAGATATAAAGGTTTAGTTCAAGTGCCTTTTCCGCGTATTCCCAGTCTTCCGAAAAGCAGTGGAGAATCCCACCCCTGTCTGGAAGTTTTTGCTTAAGAATTTCAAGCACATCATTTCCAGCTTCCCTGTTGTGAATAATTACCGGGAGATTAAAAAGCTGAGCCATCTCAAGCTGCTTGATAAACAGCTCTATCTGTGATTTTTTATCGCCAAACTTCCGATAATAATCCAGACCAATCTCGCCGATTGCGATTACCCGGTCAAAGGCAACGCCCTGATCTATCTTCTGTTCCCAGTCTTTTCCCGGGTGAGCTACCTCGGAAGGAGAAACACCTATACTATGGTAGATATTGAGAGCAGTTTTGAGATTCTCATAAACAATGAAGAAATCGTGAAGGCTGTTGCAGATGCTGACAATATGCTCTACCTTTTCATGCCTTGCTTCCTGAGTAATTATAAGTTGTTCGATCGGGTCTTCATTAATAAGCCCGATATGTGCGTGAGTATCAAAGAATTTCATAGTGCACCGCTTTTTATTGATTTTTTGCTATGGAATATGTTTTTTAATGAGGATAACACGAAGTATATCAGCCGTCAACATTTATTTGACAAATATTATCGAGCGTGTTATTCTCAGTTTAAAATAGGAGAGCATTGTGTCCCCGTTGAGTAACTATAAAAAAGTAGAAGCACGTTTTGTTGATAAGATTGCCAAACTGGTGAACACAATTGTAACAAAAAGCTCCACATCGTTTAATAACATGGTAAACGCAGGAAAACAGCGCTTTACCGTAATGCTTATACCACATTCCGAAAAAAAAATCTTCAATTTCAGAATATCTGTTTTTTCCCTGATCGTGGTTGTCTTTCTTCTCGGATGCATGATGACATCATTTGTTATTTTTACCACACAGTTCAAGGGGATGTCCGGCCTGCTTAAGACACGGTCTGAGAATCTCGAGAAAAAGGAATCAGATCTTGAAATTATCAGGGATCAGATAGCTGAACTGAAAAGTGTTTCAAAGGTTTTTGAAGCGTCTCTTGTAAAGACGCTGGGAACGCTTGGGATAAACAACTCGGCTGTTGATCTTGTGAACAATCAGGGCGGGGATTTTTATTTATCTGCTTCTTCATACAGAAAAGACACACAGGAAGGCACAATTCTCCATGAACTCGAGGATCTGAGAAATCTGAGCGCCTTTCTTAAGGAATCAGTTGAATCTTTTGATGAAATAACAGAGCTTCTGATAGCGCAGGGAGAGCTTCTTGTTGAACTTCCTACCCTGTGGCCGCTCAAAAATGTCCGGGGCAGGATTACAAACTACTTCGGCCCTTCGGTGCATCCGTTTACCAAACAGTGGTATCTTCATAAGGGAATAGACCTAGCGTATCAGCAGGGGACCCCAATTGTTTCGACCGCTAACGGAAAGATTATAGAAAAAGGCTATGAGGCCAACGGTTTTGGGAATTATGTACTTATAAGACATAAATATGGATTTTTTACAAAATATGCGCATATGGACAAGGTTTATGTGAAGGAAGGGGAAACAGTAAGTCAGGGGCAGGTTATCGGGTTAATGGGTAACACCGGGCTTTCCACAGCTCCGCACCTTCATTATGAAGTCAGAATAGGGTCGCAGGTAGTTGACCCTGAAAGGTATCTCAATATAAAAAACAGGCCTGGTGAGTGAGTTTGTATTTGGCTGGAAAAGGCAGGAATGGGCATGAGTAACAGTTTTGTTGAAGATGGGGCTTTCGTAAACTCTATAGTAGGCGAAGGAACCAGGTTCAATGGTGAACTTGATTTAAATGGTCTTTTAAGAATAGATGGGGATTTTACCGGAACAATAACAACCAGCGGAAAGGTTCTTGTGGGGAAAAACGGCAGGGCTGAATGCACGATAAACGCAAGTACAGTTGTCATTGGCGGTGCGGTAAGGGGTGACATATATTCTTCCGAAAAAGTCATAGTTCTCTCTTCCGGCATTATACTCGGGAATATTTTTACACCAAGGCTGATTGTTGAGGAAGGTGTTATTCTTGACGGCAACTGCGCGATAAACAGCAGTTACGGTAAAAAGAAGGAAAAGGAACACGGCAAAAATGATGTTTCTCCTGTATCCTCGTCAGCATCCCTTCCCGGAGATTCAAAAAGCCCTGAAATCAGGCACAGTATACCAGGCACAATCCCGACTTCTGCGGACAATCTGCATGAAAACACCTCGCGCAGTGCTGTATAAGATTATCCGCCGGCAGGATTTTTGCCGAAGTCTTAGTTGCTGATGGAAAGAATAGATTTTACAGGCAGCAGTTCCAGCCTCAAAAGCGACAAGGGAAGAAAAATAGACAAAAAATACAAAAGCCGTGGTGTTGGTTCTTTTGATACAGCTGAGGCATCAGAGGCTGATTTTTCGTTCTATCTCTCTTCTGCTGTTGATGAAAGTGTTTCGCTTGAAGAGCTTCTTGATGATGTTCATACAGCAGGCGAAAGGCTGATTGAAAAGCCGTTTATTTCCAATATAAGGGAATACAGGCAGTCTGTAAGGCGTTTTATAGCGTATATTGTCAGGAACACATTTTCCTCGGAATCGGAAGTTCAGACCAGGAAATATCTTAAAAACGGTATGCCTGTTGTTGATGAAAAAAAGTGGACAAAGATTAAGGTTGTTGATGAGAATCTTGAAAAGCTTGCTCTCTATATAATGCAAAGCCAGAGAAGCCAATTGACAATTTTGAAAAAAATAGAGGAAATAGAAGGAATACTTGTTGATTTAATGCGATAATTGTTTAATTCCCAATACATGGTGGAAAATGATGAATGAAGATATTATAGATGATGAAATACTTAAAGAAGATATAGTTGATGAGCAGGGTACCGGAATTGCCCTTCCTGATCTGCCGGAAACGCTTATAAAGATCAAGTTTATACACTCAAACGAGACGGAATTCTGTGAATACCCGTCGACTTTTCAGGTGTCGCACAAGGATCTTGTTGTAGCTACAGGCAAATATGGAAAGGACCTTGCCATGGTTCTTGGAAGCTATCTTCTCAGGACCGAGACGGCCAAGCTTTCCGGCATAAGGGCAGTTCAGACAATACTCAGAAAAGCTGCTCCGGCAGATATTGAAAAATATGAGCATAACAGTGAAAAGGCGCGTGATGCTTTTAACATATGCAGGGAAAAGATCCATAATCACAGGCTTGATATGAAGCTTGTCTCTGCCCACTATCTGCTTGAAGAGCCGAAAGTCCTCTTCTTTTTTACAGCTGACACCCGCGTCGATTTCAGGGAGCTTGTAAAAGATCTTGTCTCAGTATTCAGGATGCGAATTGAGCTCCGCCAGATAGGGGTACGTGATGAATCAAGGGTTATAGGAGGGCTTGGTGTCTGCGGGCGTGATTACTGCTGCCACGGACTGACTGATAAGCTTAATCCTGTTTCGATAAAGATGGCAAAGGACCAAAACCTTTCGCTTAATTCAATGAAAATCTCAGGCCCCTGCGGGAGGCTCCTCTGCTGTCTTTCCTATGAATATGAATTCTATCAGGAGGAAAGAAGAAAATTCCCCTCCGAAGGCTCAAGGGTCTATTCCAATGAAAAAACATATAAGGTCGTGGAGATCAATTTACTGACTAAAATGGTCAGAATTGAGAGCCAGGACGGCATATCCATGACTTTACCGCTTAAGCAGTTTGAATTTGACCACAAAAGGTCTGGTTGGCGGTTTAACGAAGCTTAGGTGGAATTCCGGCTATTGACACCTTTCTGCGATGTCATTATATTCATTCTGGAACAGATAGGATTATTTTGTCTGTATGGAAAATCCCTGACAGTGAGCGCTGATTACAGGGAGTCTGGTGATATTTCATGCTTCCGGATTGCTTTCTGCATCAGAGAGGCAGGCTGCCGGGAAGTAACAATATTTTTCACGGTGCCATACTACTAATTGGAGGATAAAATGGGACAAGTTAGCAAGAACGCCCGTACCGGGTCCAGCACTCATAAATTTGTTTGTCCTTGCGGCGGAGAAGTAAAGATGAAGACTGTCTTTTCAGCAGGGAAAAAGAAAAATTATGCTGAATGCGAAAAATGCAAGAGGCAGGAAAGAAGACCAAGTGATTTCAAATAAGAGCCTCAGGGCAATCTATTGACTATAGATATTTTATTTGTTATTTTCAAAAATCAAAATATGAATAAGGAGTAGTCCATTGGCAGAGAAAGGATCTGCAGCAAAAAGGCATAGACAAAGTCTGAGAAGAAGACTTAGAAATAGAATGGCTGTCAGTGAAGTAAGGACAAGTGTAAAGAGTTTTATTACTGCAGTCAGCTCTAATAATAAGGAAGAAGCTGAAAAGGCCTTCAGACTTGTTGTCAAAAAAATTGATACTGCTGCTGGAAAAGGTGTTTTTCATAGAAATACTGTTGCAAGGAAAAAATCGCGGCTTGCTAAAATGCTTAACAGGCTGAACGTCAAGAATTCGTAATAAGAGTATTATACTGATTTTTACGGAAGCAGCGATAAATCTGTAAAGTATTATCAATATTCAGAAATAGGTAAGGGAAGTGAGTGTTGCCAAACTGACAAAAGCTGAAATTATTGAAAGCATATACGAACAAACCGGCTTTAATAAAAAAGACATCCATGAAATCATGGATTCTATCTTTGATGAAGTCAAAAAGGCTTTGACAGAGGACAAGATTGTAGAGCTCCGGGGTTTCGGAACGTTTGAAATCAGAACCAGGAAGGGCAGGGAAAAAGCGCACAACCCTAAAACCGGAGAAATCGTAACAGTTAATTCTCATGGTGTTGCTGTTTTCCGGCCCGGAAAGGAACTGAAAAACAGTGTATGGGCGATCAGGAAATAGTGGCCCGGATAATAACCGGAAAACACTTCCTGCTTTTCTGAAAAATACAGGTTTATTGCTGCTTTCCGCAGTTTTGTTTACCATTTCATTTCCCTCTTTTTTAAACACTAAAGGTTTTCCATTAATAGCTTACCTCTCGCTGGCACCTGCATTTCTTCTGATATACCGTGTCAGCTGGAAGAGCGTCCCTTTTACGGTCTGTTCCTGGGGCTTTTCTCTTATGCCATGTTCAATTACTGGCTC
>JADHEF010001352.1_pt1 | contig 15628 bp, 15 predicted proteins | sample 8952391 | NCBI WGS metagenome assembly JADHEF01 (sample SAMN16124439, study PRJNA663245) | bioreactor sludge metagenome | isolation source: sludge (nitrite) | place: India:Bengaluru | collected 2019-02-28
CGACTTCCGGACCGGTCACGAACATGTAGGACGAATCCTTGACCATGAAGATGAAGTCGGTCATGGCCGGCGAGTACACCGCGCCGCCCGCGCACGGCCCCATGATCACGCTGATCTGCGGGATCACGCCCGAGGCCATCACATTGCGCTGGAACACATCGGCATAACCGCCGAGCGAAGCCACGCCTTCCTGAATCCGTGCGCCGCCCGAATCGTTGAGGCCGATCACCGGGGCGCCGACCTTCATCGCCTGATCCATGATCTTGCAGATCTTCTCGGCATGCGCTTCGGACAGCGCGCCGCCGAACACCGTGAAGTCTTGCGAGAACACGAACACCAGCCGGCCGTTGATCATGCCGTAGCCGGTGACCACGCCGTCACCCGGAATCTTGTTGTCGGCCATGCCGAAATCGGCGCAGCGATGTTCGACGAACATGTCCCATTCTTCGAAGGTGCCCTCGTCGAGCAGCAGCTCGATGCGCTCGCGCGCGGTGAGCTTGCCCTTGTTGTGCTGGGAGTCGATGCGCTTTTGCCCGCCGCCGAGGCGCGCGAGCGCCCGCTTCTTTTCGAGCTGCTGGATGATGTCGTGCATGGGTTTCTCTCCGTGGTGCTGGGTTGCTTTTGCGTGTGTTCGTGTTCGTGTGTATTCGTGCTTCTCGGTGGCGCGCCGGCGCAATGCGCGGCAGGCCTCAAACGCTCGCGCCGGCCTGCGGCCGACCAGTCGGGCGGGGCTCACGCCCACCAGGTGCGCCAACCCAAGGCGCACCTGCCGGGCGTACCCGCCGCTCCTTCGCTCGCGATTCGGCCTGCCGCGCATTGCGCCGGCGCGCCGATCGCGCTGCTCGGTGCGTTGCATTGTCCGCGCCCTGCTTCATCGCGTGCTTAGTCGCTTCTTCGTATATCGGTTTCATGTGCCGCCTTCCTTGCCGTGCGCCTGGTCGTAGAGCGCCAGCAATTGGCGCGCGGCGGTTGAAGCGGGCACACGGCCGTGGGTCACGTCGTCTTGCATCGTGGGCAAGGCGTGGCGCACGTTCGCGTCGTGCTTGAAGCGCGACTTGAGTTCGGCGTCGATGCGTTCCCACATCCAGGCCAGCGCTTGTTGCTGGCGGCGGGTGGCGAAACGGCCGTTGGCGGTCTGCAAGGAGCGGAATTGTTCCACTGTTTGCCAAAACTCGCTGATGCCCTGGGATTTCAGTGCCGAAATCTGTACCACGCGCGGCTGCCAGAACGCGGCGTCGTGCGCCGCATGTTCGGGGTTGCCATGCATCCCTAACAAGCGCAACGAGGACGTGATCTGCGCCTGGGCGCGGGTGGCGGCGGCAAGATCGAGGTCGGCCTTGTTGATGACGACCAGATCGGCCAGCTCCATCACGCCTTTCTTGATCGCCTGCAGGTCGTCGCCGGCATTGGGCAGTTGCAGCAAGACGAACATGTCGGTCATGCCGGACACCGCGGTTTCGCTCTGACCGACGCCGACCGTCTCGACGATGATCACGTCGTAACCCGCGGCTTCGCAGACCAGCATCGATTCGCGGGTTTTTTCGGCCACGCCGCCAAGCGTGCCCGACGACGGGCTGGGCCGGATGTAGGCGCGCTCATCGACCGACAATTGCTCCATGCGCGTCTTGTCGCCGAGGATGGAGCCGCCCGAGACCGTGGACGACGGATCGATCGCGAGCACCGCGACCCGATGGCCGTGCGCGATCAGAGCTAAGCCCAGCGCTTCGATGAAGGTCGATTTGCCCACGCCCGGCACGCCAGAAATGCCCAGCCGCATCGAGCGGCCGGTGTGCGGCAGCAAGGCGGTGAGCAGCGCGTCGGCGCGCGCACGATGGTCGGCGCGCGTCGATTCGAGCAGCGTGATCGCTTTCGCGAGCGCGCGGCGGCGAATTGCAGGGGCACCGTGGAGAATGTCCTCAAGCAATCTAAGGCTCCAAAGGCGGCCCATAGCGGACCTTGCCTTTTCCGTCGATCGCCAATGTCTTCTGCTTTTCCATCTGCGCCAGCACGGCGTTGATGTCAGCCTCTCCAAGACGTTCGCCAAATACCGTCTTAGTCAGAGTGCTGAACAGTGTCTTGCGGCTCGCCGGGCGATTCTTAGGGCGTTCCTTGAGCCAACGTATTGCCGCTGCGGCTTGTTCGGGAACCGTGTTGGCTTGAAAACGTTGAAGCATGGGCACGTCGTTCAGGCTGGCCCATTTTGCGGCGCGCTTGGTCGGTTGATTCAGGTGCTCCAGCAGCGAGTCGTAATCGCGGTCTTTGGAAATGACATGAAAGAAGGCGTCGGACATTTCAGAGCACAAACGTCCGAGATGAAAGGCGATATGCATGTCGAGTGCGTTCTCGCCAGCGCGCGCTACGCGCACATATTCCGCCTTGTTTCCCAATTTCTGCATGGCGTCAGCCAAATCGAACGGCAACTTACCCTGTTGCGGACCGACAAAGACCAGCACTTTCACGTCTTCCAATGCCAGGGCTGGAAGAACGTCAGGTTGCACGTTCTCGTAGTCGATCAGGAACACCTGAGTTTTCATGCTGACGTTGATTGCGCCTTTTTGATCTGCTCCAACACATCCTTGGCCGAGGCCGGAATCGGCGTGCCGGGACCGTAGATGCCTTTGACGCCGGCTTCCCACAGGAAGTCGTAGTCCTGGGCCGGGATCACGCCGCCGACGAAGACGATGATGTCGTCGGCGCCTTGATCCTTGAGCGCCTTGATGATGGCCGGCACCAGGGTCTTGTGGCCGGCCGCGAGGGTGCTGACGCCCACCGCATGGACGTCGTTCTCGATCGCCTGGCGCGCGCATTCTTCGGGGGTCTGGAACAGCGGGCCGATGTCGACGTCGAAGCCGAGGTCGGCATAGGCGGTCGCGACGACCTTGGCGCCGCGGTCATGGCCGTCCTGGCCGAGCTTGGCGATCATCACGCGCGGGCGGCGGCCATGGCTTTCCGCGAAGGCGGCGATTTCGCCCTTGAGCTTGTCCCAGCCTTCGGCCGAGTCGTAAGCGGCTGCGTACACACCGGTCACCTTTTGCGTATCGGCGCGATGGCGCCCCCAGACCTTTTCGAGCGCATCGCTAATTTCGCCCACGCTCGCGCGCAGACGCACGGCCTTGATCGCGAGGTCGAGCAGATTGCCCTGGCCGGTCTTGGCGGCATCGGTCAGCGCGTCGAGCGCGGCCTGCACCTTGGCGTTGTCGCGCGCCGCGCGCATCGCCTTCAGGCGCGCGATCTGATTCTCGCGCACCTTCACATTGTCCACCTCGAGGATCTCGACCGGATCTTCCTTGGCGAGCTTGTATTTGTTGACGCCGACGATCACGTCCTTGCCCGAATCGATGCGCGCCTGCTTCTCGGCCGCGCTGGCCTCGATCTTGAGCTTGGCCCAGCCGCTGTCCACGGCCTTGGTCATGCCGCCCATGGCTTCGACTTCTTCGATGATCGCCCAGGCCTTGTCGGCCATGTCCTGGGTGAGCTTTTCCATCAGGTAGCTGCCGGCCCAGGGGTCAACCACATTGGTGATGTGGGTCTCTTCCTGGATCACGATCTGGGTGTTGCGTGCGATGCGGGCGCTGAATTCGGTCGGCAACGCGATCGCTTCGTCGAGCGCATTGGTGTGCAGCGACTGGGTGCCGCCGAACACCGCCGCCATTGCTTCGATGGTGGTGCGGATGACGTTGTTGTACGGGTCTTGTTCGGTCAGCGACCAGCCCGAGGTCTGGCTGTGCGTGCGCAGCATCATCGACTTCGGGTTCTTGGGGTTGAACTCCTTCATGATCCGCCACCACAAGAGGCGCCCGGCGCGCATCTTGGCGATCTCGAGGTAGAAGTTCATGCCCACGGCCCAGAAGAACGAGAGCCGGCCCGCGAAATCGTCGACGTCCAGGCCCTTGGCCAGCGCGGTCTTCACATATTCCTTGCCGTCGGCCAGGGTGAAGGCGAGTTCGAGCGCCTGGTTCGCGCCGGCTTCCTGGATGTGATAGCCGGAGATCGAGATCGAGTTGAACTTCGGCATGTTCTTCGCCGTGTACTCGATGATGTCCGCAATGATCCGCATCGAAGGCTCGGGCGGATAAATATAGGTGTTGCGGACCATGAACTCCTTGAGGATGTCGTTCTGGATCGTCCCCGAGAGTTTGTCCTGCGGCACGCCTTGCTCTTCGGCCGCGATCACATAGCCGGCGAGCACCGGCAGCACTGCGCCGTTCATGGTCATCGAGACCGAAATCTTGTCGAGCGGAATGCCGTCGAACAGGATTTTCATGTCTTCGACCGAATCGATCGCCACGCCGGCCTTGCCGACGTCGCCGGTCACGCGCGGATGGTCGGAGTCGTAACCGCGGTGGGTCGCGAGGTCGAAGGCGACCGACACGCCCTGCCCGCCGGCCGCGAGCGCCTTGCGATAGAAGGCGTTCGATTCCTCGGCGGTCGAAAAGCCCGCGTATTGGCGGATCGTCCAGGGCCGCACCGCATACATGGTTGCCTGGGGCCCGCGCACATACGGCGCGAAGCCGGGCAGCGTGTTGGCGTAAGGCAGGTCTTTGAGGTCGTCGGCCGTGTAAAGCGGCTTGACCGTGATGCCTTCGGGCGTCAGCCAGTTCAAGGCATTGACGTCGCCGCCCGGTGCGGACTTGGCGGCCGCCCGAACCCAGGCTTCCATGTTGACGGACGGCACCGCAGGGGCGGTGGGCTTGGCGGAATCATTCATGGGGACACCCGAAACGAAACGCGCGCCAAACCGAGGGATGGCGCGCCTTGACAATCTTGGGGGGCAAACTATACGTTATCCATAATTATGGATGCAAGAGTATGAGTGTACGCAGTCCTGGATCGATACGGCACCCCACCGCAGGCGCGGTGACGCCCGTGCCGCGCACCTCGGTGCCGGCGCCGGAAGCGGCGGGCGCGGCGGTCGAATCTCTCGCCCCGGCGGCCTTGTATCTGCAAGTCGCTGAAAAGCTGCGCGGACTGATCTTCAACCATGTGCTGGCGCCCGGCAGCTGGATCGATGAGCAAGCGCTCGCTGGCCAATACGGCATCAGCCGCACGCCCTTGCGCGAAGCGCTCAAGGTGCTGGCGACCGAAGGTCTGGTGGTCCTCAAGCCGCGTCGCGGTTGTTATGTGGCCGAGCCCGATGAACGCGATCTCGACGAGATCTTCACCATCCTGGCCGAACTCGAAGGCCGCGCGGCCGCCGATGCCACGCGCGCGGCCGATGCCGACGATTTGGTCCGGCTCGAAGACCTGCATGCCCAGTTGGAAGCGGCCACCGCCGCTGGCGACATCGACGGTTTTTTCGATGCCAACCAGCGCTTTCATCTGGCGGTCCAGGAAATCGGCGGCAACCGGCGGCTTGCGCAAATGATCGACGACATGCGCAAGGTCCTCAAACTCACCCGCCACAATTCCTTGTTGCGCGATGGCCGGCCCCAGGAATCGCTCGCCGAGCATCGCCGCATCATGGCCGCCATCCGTGCGCGCGCGCCCGAGGCGGCCGACCAGGCGATGCATGCGCATCTGCTGGCCGGACGCGCGGCCATCGCGGCTTTGCACGCCAAGACCGCCCGGTCTGGCGCGGCCGAGAGTGCCGTAGGCGCGGCCCGGACATCGTCGGACGCCGGCTGAACACGGCCGAGGCGCCGCCGTGCGGTGCGAGAATCTCGCGGTCCGACACAGGAAGGATCGCCATGCCTTGCCGCGCTTCGCTTGAACGTCCCGCGCTTGACCATTCCCCGCTTGACCATTCCCTGCTTGATCGCCCGACGCCGCCGGTCCGCCCCAGCCGGTTCGCGCGCCGCGCCGGCGGCCGCGCGTCGATGCCGGGCCATCGGTGCTGGGCCGTCTGGGCGCTGGTCTTGAGCGGCCTGGTCGGCTCGGCGCATGCGGCGCCGTTGGCGCCGGCCGCGGCGACGGGCGCCAGCGTGCCGGCCAAGGAAGATGGCGCGCACCGACCCGCGGGGATCGATTGGCACGACGGCGATGTCGACAGCGCGTTCGCCAGCGCGCGCCGCGAAGGTCGGCCGGTCTTCGTGTATTGGGGCGCGGTCTGGTGCCCGCCATGCAATCAGCTCAAGGCCACCTTGTTCAACCGCGCTGATTTCCAGCAACGCGCCAAGCTGTTCGTGCCGGTCTACATCGATGGCGACGCGCCCGGCGCCCAGCAACTCGGTACCCGGTTCAAGGTGCGCGGCTATCCCACCACCATCGTCCTGCGTCCCGACGGCAGCGAGATCACCCGCTTGCCCGGCGAAGTCGATCCGCAGCGCTATCTCGATGTGCTCGGCGCGGCCTTGAAAGCCACCCATTCGGTCCAGGCCCTGCGCGACGAGGCGCTCGGCAAGCGCCGCGCGCTCAGTCCCGACGAATGGCGGCTGCTCGCTTATTACAGTTGGGAGACCGACGAGCAGCAACTCGCGGGGGCGGACGGGGCGGCCACGCTGGTTGCGCGGCTCGCGGCGGCGAGCCCGGCCGGCGCCCTGCGCGATCGTCTGGTGCTCAAGGCCATGAGCTTGCGCGCCGAAGAGGCGGCCAAGGACGCGCCGCAGGCCATCGCGCGCCGTGCGGGGAGCGCGCGGCCGGATGCGATCACCCACGCCACCCTGCAACGCGTACTCGGTGACCCCGACCAGACCGACGCGAACTTCGATTTGCTCGTTTACGGCGCCGACCATGCGCTGCGTTGGCTGGGTGCCGACCAGACGCCGGCGCAAAACGCCGCTTTGCGCGCGGCCTGGGACCGGGCGCTGGCGGGGCTCGCCGAGCGTGCGCGCCTGTCATGGACCGATCGCCTGGCCGCTGTCGATGCGCGCGTGAGCCTGGCCAAACTCGGCGACGAAAAGGCGCCCGTGCCGGCCGGACTGGTCGCGGCGGTGCGGGCGGCCGCCGTGCGTGCCGACCGCGAGGCGCGCACGCCGGCCGAACGCCAGACCGTGATCAGCGCCGCGGCCGATGTGCTGGCGAACGCCGGCCTGCTGCCGGAATCGGACCGGATGCTGACCGACGAACTCGCGCGTTCCCCCGCACCCTATTACTTCATGCTGGGCCTGGCGGCCAATGCGCGCGCGCGTGGCGACAAGGCGCTGGCGCTCGACTGGTATGCCCGGGCGCACGACGCGGCGCGCGGTCCGGCCACGCGTTTGCAATGGGGCGCGACGCATGTGCGTGCGCTCATCGATCTGGCCCCCGGCGATGTGCGGGCGGTCGAGCAGGCCGCAGTGGCGGTGCTGGGTGAACTCGAACCCGAGCCCGGGGTGTTCGAGGGCCGCAATCTGGCCGTATTGCAACGACTGGGCGCGCGTTTGACCGATTGGGGCCAGGCGCCCGCGCATGCGGCCGCCTTGGACCGGGTGCGCACGCAATGGCGTCGATTGTGCGGGGCATTGCCGGCCGGGGCGCCGCAACGCGACGTGTGCGCGGCAACGCTTTGAGACCGCCGGTCTGACGGGGCGACGGCGTGTGCGAGACCGCCGATCCGACCCGTTGCCGGGGACCGACCGCGCGCGGCCTCAGCCGCGCTTGCGCAACCGATTCACCCGCATCGGCCGCACGAAATGCGCGCCCGCGGGCGTTTGATGCGGCAGGAAGCGCCGCTCGATTTCGGCGAGTTGCGCGGGGTCGAGCCGATGATCGACGAAGGTCACCGCGATCATGCGTTGCTTGAATTCCTCGAAATCGCGATAGGCCACCGGCACGTCGAAGTGGCGTTCTTCGACCGACTCCCATTTCGGGTTGGCCGCCGCGCGCTCGAGCGCCGCGCAGGCCGCCGCGCGCACCGCTTGCTCGTCGTGGAAGACGCGCATGATTTCGTTGAGCGGGCCGGCGAACACCGGCTCCGAGACATACAGCTGCCCGCCGGGGGCCAACACGCGCCAGGCCTCGTCGAGCGCGCGGTCCATCAGGTCGAGCGGGATGTGATGCAAAGACTTGAGCATCAACGCGAGGTCGAAACTCGCGTCGGGCGCCGGGATGGCCTGGGCGCCGCCGGCCACGAACCGGATGCGCTCGGCCGGCTGGGCCAGATTTTTGGCGTGCTGGCGCTCATCGACTTCGAGCGCCAGCACACTGGCCTGCGGGTATTGCGTCACCAGCCGCCGCGCCAGATCGGCTTTGCCGCAACCGAGTTCGACGATGCGCGCCTGCGCGAGCGGCACCAGCCGCCCGAGCAAGACCAGTTCGTCGGTGACCACCGGGGTGGCGGCATCGCGATCCATCGCGGCGTGACCGGATTCAGTCTTCGAGCAGGCTGCGCAGCATCCACGCGGTCTTTTCGTGCACATCCAGGCGCTGCGTGAGCAGGTCCATGGTCGGCTGGTCGTTGGCCTTGTCGGCCAGCGGCAGCAAAGCGCGCGCGGTGCGGGCGGTGGCTTCCTGGGCATCGACGAGCAGACGGATCATGTCGGTCGCCTTGGGCACGCCTTCCACTTCCTTGATCGACGCGAGCTTCACGAATTCCTTGTAGGTGCCCGGCGCCGGAAAGCCCAGCGCACGGATGCGTTCGGCCACCAGGTCGAGCGCGTTCCATTGTTCGGTGTACTGGCCCATGAACATCAGATGCAGCGTGTTGAACATGGGGCCGGTGACGTTCCAGTGGAAGTTGTGCGTCATCAGGTACAGGGTGTAGCTGTCGGCGAGCAGGCGCGACAGCCCTTCCGCGATCTTGGCCCGGTCGCCGGTCGAGATGCCGATATCGATCTTGAGCGCAGCGGGGGTTTGTTTCTTTGCCTTCATGACGAGGTCCTTTCCTGTGTTTGGAGGTTATTGGTCAGAAAAACCTGATTGCCGTTAGGGTGGTGTGCATTGTGGCCGAGATCGTCGCCCGGCGCAGATGATTGTGTTTATCGGGCCGATAGCGCGCGCACCTGACCATGCCGGAAACAATCGGCGACGTGGTCATTGACCATGCCGACGGCCTGCATGTAGGCGTAACAGATGGTCGTGCCGACGAATTTGAAGCCGCGTTGGGCGAGCGCTTTGCTGAGCGCGTCCGAGACCGGCGTGGACGCCGGTGCGGCACCGATCGATTTCCATCGATTCTGGACCGCCCGGCCGTCGACGAAGTTCCAGACGAAAGCGTCGAGGGTCTGGCCGGCGGCCCGCAAATCGAGGTAGGCGCGCGCGTTGCCGATCGTGGCCGCCACCTTGGCGCGGTTGCGCACGATGCCCGGATCGGCGAGCAGCGCCGCCGTCTTGGCCGCGTCGTAACGCGCGATGCGTTCCGGATCGAAGCCGTCGAAGACCTCGCGATAGCGCTCGCGCTTGCGCAGCACGGTGATCCAGCTCAGGCCGGCCTGCGCGCCTTCGAGGATCAGCATCTCGAACAAGCGGCGCTCGTCGTGCACCGGCACACCCCATTCCTCATCGTGATAACGGACGTACAAAGGATCGTCGCCGCACCAGGGGCAGCGTTTGGGCGTGGAGGTGTTCATGGCGTTCAGAGCGGGAATGGCGGGTGCGCCAAGTTAACCCACGACCTTAGCTCAGGACCGGCGCTCGCCGGCCGCGCCAGGGCCTCGCGCGGGCCCCTCGGAATTCCCGTAGCCCGGCTGTCGTGACTTGACGACTCGTCCGGGAATCTCTAGGAGACTTCGGGCCGCGACCCGGACGGTCTTGCTACAGCGTGTGCGGATGCTCACTAGCGCGTAAGTCGTTGTTAAATATTGCACATTTTCACAAGCGCGAGGGCCGGGAGTGCCGTCGCCCAGGGTGGGCGAGTAGCATGCAAACCGGAACTAGTGCGCAGAAAGCAGCAAAAACTCCCGAAGCCAATTACGGATTCCCCTCATACTGCGTAGCACTTTTGTGGGATGTCTTCATAGCAAAATAGGACACATGAATACTCGTACTCGATTCCTGTTCGGTGACACGCGATCCGCCGTGCTCCGTCTCCTTTACCTCACGCCCGATCTGTCCTTGCATGTGCGCGAAATCGTACGTCGTACCGGCACCTCGGCGGGATCCCTGCACCGCGAATTGCGCACCCTGGCCGAGCTGGGCATTCTGGTCCGCGAAGAAAGCACGCGCCAGGTGTTCTACAAAGCCAATCCCGATTGGCCGGGCTCGTGGGCGCTCGCCGACCTGCTCAATGCCGACAGCAGCGCGCGCGGTGGTCCGCGCAAGAAACCCGGTCGCCGCTGATCGCCGTTTCGGTTTTCATCGACATCCCCCTGACGCCGCGCCTGTCCAGGTGCGGCGTCTTCATGTCCGGGCGTCGCCGCCCGCCTCGATACAATCCGCTGCCGTCGCGCCTCGATGCGCGCTCACGATAGCGGACATGTCCCCTCTTCTCGCAGCCAACGCGCCGCCGGCACCAGCGCGGTGGAGCATGCTCGGCGCTTAAGGCAGACTGCGCGCTTCAATTCACAAGGGGCTGGGTCATGCCGATTTTGGGGGCGGGCGTACTGCACATCCTCGTCGCGCTGTTTTTCGCCGTGCATGTGGTGCGCACCGGGCAGCAGTTGTATTGGCTGCTGATTCTTTTCATGTTTCCCGGGCTGGGCAGCATCGTGTATTTCGTCGCGATCTATCTCCCCGATTCGCGCCTCGATCATGGCGCGCGCAAGGCGGTGGCGGTGGCCGCCCGGGTGCTCGATCCGGAGCGCGAACTGCGTGAAGCGCGCGATGCCTTCGACCAGACGCCGACCGCCCAGAACCAGATGCGCTTGGCCGCCGCCTTGCTCGATCGCGGCATGGCCGACGAAGCCGCGCGCAATTACGAAGCCTGTTTGAAAGGCCCGTTCGCGACCGACGGCGAAATCCGCCTCGGTGCCGCGCGGGCGTTTCTGGAATGCGGGCGTGCCGCCGAAGCGGCCACCCATCTCGAAGCGATCCGGCGCGACGATCCGAATTTCCGACCCGAACTGGTCGCGCTTTTGCTCGGCCGCGCGTATGCCGGCTTGGGCCGGCAAGACGACGCGCGCGGTGAACTCGAAGGCGCGGCCCAGCGTTACGGCAGTTTCGACGCGCGCGCCGAATTTGCGATCTGGGCCTACGGCGTCGGTGATGCGGCGCTGGCCGCGCGTTTGCAAGCCGAAATCGACGACATCGTCCGACGCTGGAACGGCGCGACGCGCGAACTCAATTCCACCACCTTGCGCCGTCTGCAGACCGCACAATCCCAAGCACGCAAAACATGAAATCGACTCGTCTTTTTCGCGCGGTCTGGCGCATCAACGCCTTTGTGATCCTGTTGGCCGGCCTGCTCGCGGTCGGCGCCCTGGTCACGCTGCTGTGGGCCATGATGGCCGACCTGCGAAGCACCCACGGCGCGCACGACAAGCAAGAAGCCGACGTAAGCCCGATGCCGGCCGCCGAAGCGATGGACGAGCGCGCGAGCATCGGACGCTTCAATGAACTGGCGGGCGCGCAGGTGCTGCGCGCGCCTTTGGAGATCGGATTCGGTGGCGGCCGCGACTATTCGTCCAAAGGCGGCGGTGGCGGCGACACCCGCAATTATCTGTATTACGACCTGGGCACCCATCGGGCGCGCTGGCTCATGCCCGACCATGACACCGTGTTCCTGAGCGAGCGCGATCTGCCCGAAAGCGAGAACGGCACGGCGCCGGTCCGCGTGACGGTATTCAGCCTGCGCGCCGCCGAACCGGCCCCGGATGCGCAACGCCGCCAAGGTCGGCGCGCGCAGGCGCTCGCGATCGCCGACGCCGACGGACGCAACTTCCGCGTGCTCGTCCGCGCGCTCGACGACGTGGGCGCGCTCTGGCTCGATGACGCCGACCATCTCGAAGCCTTGTATACGCTCGGGACGAAGCTGTATTCGTTGCGCGTCGAACTCAAGCCCGGCGCCGCGCCGGTCGTGACCGAACTCAAGATCGCGCGGCCCTGAGCCGGGGCGGCCGAAGCCTCGCGCCCGATACCCAGCCGATTCACGACCAACGCGCGAGCGCGCCCGAACCACGACGGATGTCCATGAACTTTTTCCATTGCCGATGGCTGCCCGCGTTCGGGCTCGGTCTAGCGCTGTGCGCGGCCGCGGTTCATGCGCACGCGGCAACGCCCGCCGCGCCCGCGCCGCCGGCCCAGGTGGCGCCCCAGACGCCGCCCGCGCTCGCGCCTTTCACCAGTGACGGTTGCAGCCTGTTTCCCGATCGCGCGCCGAGCGGCGACGCCGATTGGTGCGAATGCTGCGTCGCTCACGATTTGGCGTATTGGCGCGGCGGCACCGCAGCCGAGCGCGAGGCCGCCGATGCGACATTGCGGGCTTGTGTGCTCCTCAAGACCAAGGACGAAGCCTTGGCCGAGACCATGTACCTCGGCGTGCGCGCGGGCGGCAACCCGTACTTTCTGACTTGGTATCGCTGGGGCTACGGCTGGCCCTATGGCCGTGGGTATCAGGCGCTGAACGCGGAAGAACGCGCGTTGGCCGATCGGCTCGAACACGAGTACCGCGTGAGCAACGCGGCGCCGGTCTGCAAGAAGCCCTGAGCGCGGGCGCCGACTCAGGTGAACAAAGGCAGGGTCTGCGCCGCGCGCGGCGCGACTGGTGGCGCCGATGCGGGCGCTTGCGGCACCGTGTCGGCCGCGACCAGATTGCCGATCCGTACCCCGAGCAGGCGCAGGCGCCGATCGAGCACCACACGCTTGAGGCAGGCGCCCGCCGCGCGCCGGATGGTCGTTCCGTCTTGGGTCGGCCAATCGATGGTCTGATCGCGCGTGACGGTCTTGAAATTGTCGTAGCGCAGCTTCAGGCCGATGGTCTTGCCCGCATAGCCCTTGCGCCGCAGGTCGTCGGCCACGCGCATGCACAAATCGGTGAACAAGCGCGACAAGGTCCCGCGATCATGGACCACATGCAGATCGCGCTCGAAGGTGGTTTCGCGGCTGATCGATTGCGGCTCGCTGTAGGTGACGACCGGGCGCGCATCGCGGCCATGCGCCGCGTCATGCATCCACGCGCCGGTATGCGCGCCGAATTGCGCCACCAGAAATTCGGGCGCCGCGGCCGCGAGTTCCCCGATGGTATGGATGCCCAGCGCTTCGAGCTTCGCGCTCGCCTTCGGGCCGATGCCGTTGATCTTGCGCGCCGCCAACGGCCAGATGCGCGTGGGCACCTCCTCGGCGCGCACCAGGGTCAGGCCATCGGGTTTGTCGAGGTCGGACGCGATCTTGGACAAGAGCTTGTTGGGCGTGACCCCGATCGAACAACTGAGACCGGTGGCCGTGCGCACCGCCGCCTTGAGTTCGGCCGCGAGCGCACGGGCCGCGTCCCAGGGCGCGAGCGCCTGGGTGCGTGCGCGTTCGAACACCAGATCGGTCAGGTCGAGATAGATTTCATCGATGCCGCGGTCTTCGATCAAGGGCGCGAGCTTGCGCACTGCCTGCTTGAACAGCCGCGAATATTTGCGGTACTCGTCGAAATCGGTCGGCAGCAGAATCGCTTCGGGCGCAAGTGCCGCCGCCTTCATGAGCCCCATGCCCGAATGCACGCCCAAGGCGCGCGCCGGGTAAGTGGAAGTGGTGATGACCCCGCGCCCCGCATAACCGTTCAGGCGCGCGTATTCGCGTGTGCGCGTGCCGGTGGCCGCATCGACCACCTCGCGCGGTTGATGCCGCCGCCCGCCGCCGATGACCACCGGCTGCCCCGCCAGATCGGGGTAGCGCAATAACTCGACCGACGCGTAGAACGCATCCATGTCGAGGTGGGCGATGAAGCGGGGTGGCATGGGCGGCGCGACCAACATTCACATGACTACTGATTATATAACCAGTATTCACGCAATGGCCGCGCGACTCATGGTGCGCCGCGCGGCGCTTGGGCGTCGAGTTGTCGTTGCATGCGTTCGCGCGCCTTCTCGCCGATGCTCAGATAGCAGGCGTAGGCCGCTGCATCGTCCAGGGGCGTGACTTCCTGCGGCCATAACGCGGCCGCTTGTGCTTGCCAGATCCGCACGTCCGAGCGCCGATGATCGGCCGTGAATTCGACCGAGCGCCGGTGATAGAGATCGATCAAACGGCCATCTTGGAAAGCCACTGCCTCGGCCGGTTGCAGTCGATTCGGTTGCAGAACGATCCGCTCGGTGCCGGCAGGCAATGGTGGCAGTGATGGCTGCGGCGTTTCCGCGTGGGCAGGCAAGCAAGCTCCCGCAAGCGCAAGCAGTGCGGCGTAGACGAAGGGCAGGTGCTTCATGGTCAGCGTGAAGCTCGTGTACCAGTGTGTGTTGATCTCGCTGCACTATATCAAGCGCCATGTCGAGAAAACGCGTGGCATCGCGCGCATGTGTACTTGCGGGGGCATCGATTTGACGCCGAGGTGTCATGCGATCGCGATCGGTCTCGACTAGCATGCACGGCGCCAGACGCGAGCGCGGTTGCGTAGCGCGCGGACGCATTGCGATGAAAGCCGAAGGTCCCCATGCAAGTGATTTCCGATTTGATCGATGTCGACGCTCCGGCATTGCCTCAACTCAAACAATGGATCGACGCAGCAGCCGTTGCGACCGAGTGCTTTGCGCCTTCGCCCGAGCGTGACCGCGTCTTGCTCGGGCTGCAGGTGACGACGCACGCCACCCTGGGCGCGGTCGCCTATGAAACCGGTGGGTTGTTGATCGATGACGGCTGGCTGCGCGTCATCGGTTCGGGCGCGCCGCGATTCCCGCGCAATCTGCTCGATTGGAATGAGGGTCGGTCGGCCGGGTTTCTGCTGGTGGCCGACGACGCCATCGGCGGCTATTTCGCGATCAACGGCGGTGCGTTGGGTGACGACACCGGGGCGATGTATTACTGGGCGCCGGACTGCCTGGAATGGGAGTCCTTGGAGGTTGGATACAGCGCATTCGTCGAGTGGGCGATGAGCGGAAGGCTGGCCGAGTTTTACCAGACCTTTCGGTGGGACGGCTGGCAGGCCGACCTCAAGCAGCTCAGTACCGACCAATGCTTCGATTTTTATCCACCGTTGTGCACGAAAGAAGGTTCGGTGATGACGAGCAGTCGCAAGGCCGTGCCTTTGGCCGAGCATTACGCTTTGAACGTGGGGAAGCGATGAACATCAAAGCCAAAGTCACCAAGCTCGAACAAAAAGCCAGAGCAGAAGGAAAGTACGCAGTGGCCGCGACCGCGGTCGACTGGCTGTCCAATATTGAATGCATGGACCGCCAGATCAATCTGATCGGCGCCATGCATGGGACGGGCTATCTGCAGAATTCCTTGGCCCCTTACTGGAAGGAATTCCGCGCTGACGAAGCGCCGTGGATACAGCGCTGCCTCGAGCGTCTGCTCGATGCGGATCGCGATGATTGGGCGGTGGCTGCGTTGCTCGGATGCGAGGGGGCGGCGGTGATCGCTTCGGCCAAGGCGCTTGGATTCAGCGCCGTCGAGACGCGCGAATGCGACCGCTACGACAAACCCAATGTTCGGTTTGAAACCCTCTTCAAACGCAATACGGGATGCGTTCTTTGTCCGCTCATCGAAGTCGGCTTCGACGTGAAGTCCGGTGTCGTCGTCGACGTCGTGCGAGCGCGCGCCCTGAGTCTCGACGACGAGGAATGGCAAGTCGGGCAACCCATCGGACAAGGATCACTCACGTACTTCATGCGGGCTTCGCTTCCTCACGGGACGTGGCGCATGGTCCAAACTGAATTCGAGCCGAAAGACGATGAACTCGAGCCCGATGACGAGT
>JADHEF010001362.1_pt1 | contig 15622 bp, 17 predicted proteins | sample 8952391 | NCBI WGS metagenome assembly JADHEF01 (sample SAMN16124439, study PRJNA663245) | bioreactor sludge metagenome | isolation source: sludge (nitrite) | place: India:Bengaluru | collected 2019-02-28
GCCCGGAGCGCGTCCCCTGTCACCACAGGATGTGCGATCTACATACCCCAGAGGTGCATGGTATTGACGTCGCGCCCCATCAGCTTCAGGTAGTAGAAGAGCTGGCTCTTGTGCACCGCCAGGTGATCGGTCATGCACAGGAACTGGTGGCCCAGCGAGCGCTCGGTCGGATCCCACGGCGCGGCCACCATGTGGTTGGCCAGCTTCTGCTCGCCGGCCTGGGCGATCATGTCCAGGGCGACCTGCTTGTCGGCGGCCAGCAGGGCGCGGGCCTCCTTCACGCTGCCGACGGTCGGCAGGGACTCGGCCGGGGGCAGCATCGCGTCCGCGGGCGGCCCGTCGCCGGCGCCCTCGTCGCAGGGGGGCATGCCCCAGTCGCCGGTGGCGAAGCCGCGGCAGCAGAAGCCGCAGGCGCTGGTCAGGTGCAGCAGCAGCTGGCCGGTGGTCATCCAGTTCTTGCCGGTGGCGGGCTTCCAGGCGAGGTCCTTGTCCTCGACCAGGGCCATCAGGCCGTCGGTGGCCTTGTAGGCGCCCTCGACGTTGCACTTCAGCAGTTCGGTCCAGTTCATGGGTCGCTCCTTGCGGGAGGTTGGGGGCCGGGGATCCCGGGAATCATCCGGACATGATCGTCGAAAACGCGATCTACGCACGTCGCGGGGGCGTGTTTCCAGCGGGGCCGGGAAACGGCGACCGTGGCGCGCTCAGGCGCCCTGCTGCTGCTTCTCGAACTCCCGCTTGCTGAGCATGTAGTCGAGGTAGTGCAGGACGCTCTTGACGTGCGTGGTGCGCGAGTAGATCTGGGCGAGGTAGAGGTCCGAGAGCGTCGCCCCCCGGACCAGCGCCTCCTCGGCCATGCGCAGCACCTGGGCGGCGCTCTGCTGCGATTCGAAGGTCGCCCACCAGCCGCGCTCGGCCGCCGTCGCGGCCTCCCAGCCGATGTCCGCCTTGGCCGCCTCGACGAGCTTGCCGACGTCCTGCGCGGACATGCCGCTGGCGTCGGTGTACCCGCGCTTCGCCGGGTCCTCGCGCCGCGCCCGCGCCGCGAGGTGGGCCAGGACGTCGGCCCGGATCTCGGCGGCCGGCGGCGTCGGACGCGGCGTCCCGTCCTGGGGGCGCGGCTCGCGCACCAGGACGGCCGCCTCGCGCCCCAGCACCGCGCCGGCGGTCACCGTGACCCGCGTGACCCCGTCGTTCGCGAGTTCGGGCAGCCGGAAGTCGACGTCGTCCAGGCTGCGTAGGACGATGCGCGACAGGGCGCGCGCACCGGTGCCCAGACCGTCGGCCTCCTCGGCGACCGCGCGCAGGGCCTCGTCGGTGAACTCCAGCTCGACGCCGTGGATCTCGAACAGGCGTTGCTGCTTGGGCAGGATCGACTCCTCGGCGCCGCGCAGGATCGCCATCAGGTCCTCGACCGTCAGCTTGCGCACGGCGGTCAGGGTGGAGAAGCGCCCGATGAACTCGGGGATGAGGCCGAACTCGACCAGGTCTTCCGTGCTCGGCAGCTCCTGCCGGCGCCAGCCGGCGGCGGCGGCGCGCCGGGGCGCCTGGAAGCCGATCTGTCCCGACCGGCGCTGCTTCCGCGCGATCTTCGCCAGCCCCACGAAGGCGCCGGCGCAGACGAACAGGATGCCCGAGGTGTCGACGTCGGACAGAACGTGGTCGGCGGGGCCGCCCGCGGCCGACACCACGCTGCCGTCGAGGACCGGCAGCAGGGCCTGCTGGACGCCCTCCCCCGAGATGTCCGGCCCGTCGGAACCCGGGTGCGCGGCGATCTTGTCGATCTCGTCGATGAAGACGATGCCGCGCTCGGCCGCCGCCCGGTCCTTGCCCGCGCGCTGGTACAGGTCCCCGATCATGGTCTCGATGCGGGTCCCGACGTAGCCGGTCTGCACCAGCGACGTGGCCGAGACGAACAGGAAGGGCACGCCCAGCATCTCGGCGATGAGGCGGATCATGTAGGTCTTGCCGGAGCCCGTCGGCCCCATCAGCAGGACGTGCTGCTTGCCGAACTCCGGGCCCGAGACCGCGCGCGGGAGGCCCTCCCGTTCGCGCCGGTCACGGTAGCCGAGCCCCATGTAGTGGCTGTACACCGCGACGCCGAGGTCGTGCTTGGCCTGCTCCTGGCCGTGGACGAAGCGGTCGAGGTGGGCGGCGATCTCCTGGGGGGTGGGGAGCTGGCGGATGGTAGCGGGATCCATGGGGCCTCGTTTCGGGACCATGAAGGCGTCGCTGGTGATGTTCGCCGGCTGGGATGGTCCGGGGGGGCCGATCGGCGCCGATCATAGCGCAGGGGCGGACGGGCGGGGGCGAAAAAACGGGCCCCCGTCGCCGGGGGCCCGGATCCGCGTTTTCGGTGCCTGCCGGTCCGCGCTATTTCCCTTTCTTGGCCGCGATCAGCCGCGCCTTGGCCCGCGCCAGCGCCGCCTCCGCCCGCGCCACGTCGACCTTCGCGTTGGCCGGTTCCAGCAGCAGCTTCTTCGCCCGCTCCAGCGCCGCCTCGGCCCGCGTCACGTCGATCTGGTCGGAGGGCTCGCAGCTGTCCACCATCACCGAGACGCGGTTGTCCGCCACCTCGACGAAGCCGCGGCTCACCGCGAAGTGGCTCACCGAGCCCGCGGCGTCGCCGTCGTCGTAGTGCAGCGTCACCACGCCCGGCACCAGCGCGGTCACCAGCGGGGCGTGGTTGGCCCAGATGCCCAGGTAGCCGGCGATGCCCGGCAGGGTCAGCGACACGGAGTCCGTCTCCAGCAGCTGCTGCTCGGCGGTGGTGATGACGACCTTGAAGGAGTTGGCCATCGGTCAGCCTTCCGCCTGCATCTTCTCGAACTTCTCGAGCACTTCCTCGATGCCGCCGCACATGTAGAAGGCCTGCTCGGGCACGTGGTCGTACTCGCCGGCGACGATGGCCTTGAAGCTGCGGACGGTGTCCTCGAGCTTCACGTAGCGGCCGGCCATGCCGGTGAACTGCTCGGCCACGAAGAAGGGCTGCGAGAGGAACTTCTGGATCTTGCGGGCGCGCTGCACGACGAGCTTGTCCTCGTCGCTGAGCTCGTCCATGCCCAGGATGGCGATGATGTCCTGCAGGTCCTTGTAGCGCTGCAGCACGCCCTGGACCGAGCGGGCCACGTCGTAGTGGTCCTGGCCGATGTAGCGCGGGTCGAGGATGCGGCTGGAGGAGTCCAGCGGGTCCACGGCCGGGTAGATGCCCAGCTCGGCGATCTGGCGCGAGAGCACCGTCGTGGCGTCGAGGTGCGAGAACGCGGTCGCCGGCGCGGGGTCGGTGAGGTCGTCGGCGGGCACGTAGATGGCCTGCACCGAGGTGATCGAGCCGTTGCGCGTGGAGGTGATGCGCTCCTGCAGGGCGCCCATCTCGGTGGCCAGGGTCGGCTGGTAGCCCACGGCGCTGGGCATGCGGCCCAGCAGCGCGGACACCTCGGAGCCGGCCTGCGTGAAGCGGAAGATGTTGTCGATGAACAGCAGCACGTCCTGCTTCATCTCGTCGCGGAAGTGCTCGGCCATGGTCAGGCCCGACAGGGCCACGCGCAGGCGGGCTCCGGGCGGCTCGTTCATCTGGCCGAAGACCAGCGCCGTGTTCTTGATGACGCCGGACTCCTCCATATCCAGGTAGAGGTCGTTGCCCTCGCGCGTGCGCTCGCCCACGCCGCAGAACACGGAGTAGCCGCCGTGCTCGGTGGCGATGGCGTGGATCAGCTCCATCACGATGACCGTCTTGCCCACGCCGGCGCCGCCGAACAGGCCGATCTTGCCGCCCTTGACGTAGGGCGCCAGCAGGTCGACGACCTTGATGCCGGTCTCGAAGACCTCGTTGGACTCGCCCTGGTCCTCGAGCGACGGCGGCGCGTGGTGGATGGGCGCCGTCTTCTCGGGGTGGGGCACGTCGCCCTTGCCGTCGATGGGCTTGCCCAGCAGGTTGAACAGGCGGCCCAGGCTCTGCTCGCCCACGGGCACGCGGATGGGCGCGCCGGTGTCCAGCGCCTTCATGCCGCGCACCAGGCCGTCGGTCGAGTCCATGGCGATGCAGCGCACCTGGTTGTTGCCGGTGTGCTGGGCCACCTCGACGATCAGGTCGATCTCCTTCGCCGCGTCGGCGATCCTGATGGCGTTGAGGATGTCGGGCAGGTGGTCCGAGTCGAACTCGAGGTCCACCGTGGGCCCGATCACCTGCACGACGCGTCCGTAGTTCTCGGCCATGTCCTTGTCATCTCCTTGCTGGACCAAGCGGGCTACAGGGCGTTGGCCCCGCCCACGATCTCGCTGATCTCCTGGGTGATGGCGGCCTGGCGCTCGCGGTTGCGCTTGAGCGTGAGGGCCTCGATCAGTTCGCCGGCGTTCTCGGTGGCGGCCGACATGCTGGTCATGCGCGCGCCGTGCTCGCTGGCGAAGGCCTCGCACAGCGTGATGTAGACGCGGTTGCGCAGGTACTGGGGCAGCAGCGCGGCGAACAGGGCGTCGCGGCCGGGCTCCCAGATGTAGTCGACGGCGGCGACCTTGCCGGCGTCGGCCTTGGGCGGCGCGACGGGCAGCAGCGTGTCCAGCGCCGGGCGCTGGGTCAGCGTGCTGACGAAGGCCGCGTAGGCCAGCAGCACCTCGTCGGCCTCGCCGTCGGTGAACATCTTCACCACGGCGTCGGCGACGCGCCGGGCCTTGTCGTCGCTGGCGCTGGCGGCGAAGTCGTCGTGCGCGGCGACCACGTCGTAGCCGCGCTTGCGGAAGTAGTCGCGCGCCTTGCGCCCGATGGCGTAGACCGCGCAGGGCCGCCCCTCGGCGATCGACGCGTCCGCGGCCCGCTGCGCCACGCGCATCACGTTCATGTTGTAGGCGCCGCAGAGGCCCTTGTCCGAGGTGACCACGACCACCAGGCGGCGCTGCACGGCGCGCCGCTCCAGGTACGGGTGCCCGGCGTCGCCGGATTCGGCCAGGCGCTGCAGCAGCTCGGACAGCTTGCGCGAGTACGGGCGCGCCGAGACCAGGCGGTCCTGGGCACGGCGCAGCTTGGCGGCCGAGACCATCTTCATGGCCTTGGTGATCTGCTGCGTCGAGCGGACCGAGCGGATCCGCTTGTTGATCGTCTTGATGCCGGCGCCGGCCACGGACGACCTCCTAGGCTTCCTTGCGCGAGGACTTGAACTCCTCGATGGCGTGCTTCAGGGCTTCCTCGGTCGCGGGCTCGAGCTTGCCCGAGGTGCGGATGTCGTGCAGCACGCCGCTGTGCTTCTCGTCCAGGAACGCGTACAGGTCCGCCTCCCACTGCTTCAGCACGGCGACCGGCAGGTCGTCGAGGTAGCCGCGGGTGCCGGCGTAGATGATCGCCACCTGCTTCTCCACCGGCAGGGGCACGTACTGGCCCTGCTTGAGGATCTCGACCATGCGCTCGCCGCGCGTCAGCTGGCGCAGCGTGGCCTTGTCCAGGTCGCTGCCGAACTGCGCGAAGGCCTGCAGCTCGCGGTACTGGGCGAGGTCGAGGCGCAGCGAGCCCGCGATCTTCTTCATGGCCTTGGTCTGGGCGCTGCCGCCCACGCGGGACACCGAGATGCCCACGTTGATGGCGGGGCGCACGCCCTGGTAGAACAGGTCGTTCTCCAGGAAGATCTGGCCGTCGGTGATCGAGATCACGTTGGTCGGGATGTAGGCCGACACGTCCGAGGCCTGGGTCTCGATGATCGGCAGCGCCGTCAGCGAGCCGCCGCCGTTCTCGTCGCTCAGCTTCACGGCGCGCTCGAGCAGGCGGGAGTGCAGGTAGAAGACGTCGCCGGGGAAGGCCTCGCGTCCGGGCGGGCGCCGCAGCAGCAGCGACAGCTGGCGGTAGGCGTTGGCCTGCTTGGAGAGGTCGTCGTAGATCACCAGCGTGTGCTTGCCCTGCCACATGAAGTGCTCGGCCATGGCGCAGCCGGCGTAGGGCGCGATGAAGAGCATCGGGGCGGGCTCGCTGGCCGAGGCGGAGATGATGGTCGTGTAGGCCATGGCGCCGTGCTCCTGCAGGGTCCGGTAGACCTGCGCCACGGTCGACTGCTTCTGGCCGATGGCCACGTAGAAGCAGTACACGCCCGAGTCCTTCTGGTTGATGATCGTGTCGATGGCGATGGCCGTCTTGCCGGTCTGGCGGTCGCCGATGATCAGCTCGCGCTGCCCGCGGCCGATGGGGATCATCGAGTCGATGGCCTTCAGGCCGGTCATCAGCGGTTCCTTCACCGGCTGGCGCGCGATCACGCCCGGCGCCTTGACCTCGATCTTGCGGGTCTGGGTGCTGGCGATGGGGCCCTTGCCGTCCAGCGGCTGGCCGACGGCGTTGACCACGCGGCCGATCACGGCGTCGCCCACCGGCACCTCGGCGATGCGCCCGGTGCGGGTGACCTGGTCGCCCTCCTTGATGTGGGTGTCGTCGCCGAAGATGGCGGCGCCCACGGAGTTCTCCTCCAGGTTCAGGACCATGCCGAAGATGTCGCCGGGGAACTTGATGAGCTCGCCGGCCATCACGTCCTGCAGGCCGTAGATGCGGGCGATGCCGTCGCCCACCTGCAGGATGGTGCCGACGCTCTCGACCCCGAGGTCGCGGTCGTACTTCTGCAGCTCCTGCGAGAGGACGGAGCTGATCTCTTCTGGCCTGAGTTTCAAGGCTCTCTCCTCGTTCTAGCGAACGTTGGTCCGGAACAGTTGCGCGCGCAGCTTGTCCAGGTTCGTCCTGACGGTCCCGTCGATGACGCGGTCGCCCATGGTCACGCGGACGCCCCCGAGCACGGCGGGGTCCACGGTCTTGGTCAGCAGCAGCCGGCGGCCGGTCAGCTTCTCGAGCCTGGCGGTCAGGTCGCGCTCGAGGTCGTCGGGCAGCGGCACGGCCGTGACGACGGTCGCGCGGGACAGGCCCTGCGACTCCTCGACCATGGCCGCGAACTCCCGCTGGATCTCCGCGACGTGCTGGACCCGGTTCTTGTCGATCAGCAGCAGCAGGAAGTGCAGCAGCGTCGCCTCGACGCGGCCGGCGAACAGCTTGCGCACCAGCGCGGTCTTCTCGTCGTGGGCGACCTGGGGGCCCTCGAGGAAGGCGACCAGCGCCGGGTTCCGCCCGAGCGCCGCGATCACTCCGACGAACGACTCGGCCACGCCGTCCAGCTCGCCGGCCTCGCGGGCGGCGAGCATCAGGGCGCGGGCGTAGCGCGTCTCGACGCCGCGGTCACGCATGCGGCATCTCCCCGAGGCTGTCGATGTACTCGCGCACGAGGCGCCGGTGCGTCTCCGGGTCGAGCTTCGTGTTCAGGAGCATCTCGGTCGAGGCGACCGCCAGGGTCACCACCTCGTCGCGCAGGACGACCTGGGCCTTGTGGGCCTCGACGTCGATGTCCTGGCGCGCCCGGTCGAGCGTGGCGTCGGCCTTCTCGCGGGCCTCGGCCCCGATCCGCGCGGCGATCTCCTCGCCGCGCTTGACCGCCTCCTGCACCCGTTCGCGCTCGATGGCCTTGATGTCGCCGATCTTCGACTCGAACTCGCCGCGCAGCGCCTGCGCCTCGGTCTTCGCCGTCTCCGCCTTGGCGAAGTCGTCGCGGATCTTGGCGCGCCGGGCGTCGAGCAGGTCGAGGATCGGCTTCCAGGCGAACTTCGCGAGCACCCAGACGACGATCACGAAGCCGATGATGTTCGTCAGGATGACCCTGATGTCCAGATGCATGTCCGAACCTTTCACGGTCTAATGGACGCCGTCGAACGGCCCGCAACGGGCCCCGCGGACCGCGGGCGTCCCGGGAACCCGGCGGCGGCCTGTCAGCCCAGCTTGCCCATCAGCAGGATGACGGACAGCAGCGCGTAGATCGTCAACGCCTCGATGAAGGCGCAGCCGATGATCATCGCGGTCTGGATCTGGCCGATGGCCTCGGGCTGGCGGCCCATGGCCTCCATCGCGGAGCCGATGGCGCGGCCCAGGCCGAGGCCCGAACCGACGGCGGCGATGCCGACGCCCAGGGGCAGAGCCAGTCCCAGCAGGTTGTTCTCCATGTCTCCTCCTCACCTTTCACGGTCGTGGTTGACGGGTCGGACTAACGGGATCAGTGCCCGTGCCCCGCCGCGGCGTGCTCGTGCTCGCCGTGCGGCAGCATCAGGGCGATGTAGATCGTCGACAGCAGCGTGAAGACCAGCGCCTGGATGGTGCTGGTCAGCATCGCCAGGAACATGATGGGCACCTGGATCGGCAGCCCGAAGGGCAGGTGCGCGAACGACAGCATGCCCGCGCCCAGCACCACGAACACGGCCAGCAGCTTGTCCTCGCCCATGATGTTGCCGAACAGTCGCAGGCTCAGGCTCAGCGGCTTGATGAACTCGCCCAGCACGTGCAGCGGGAACATCAGGGGCACGAAGCCCCACTCCAGCCCGCTGCGCGGCGAGCCGGCCAGGTGGTGCAGGTAGCCCAGCGGGCCGTTCTCCTTGATGCCGATGAACTGCACGTACAGGAAGGTGCAGAGCGCCAGCGAGACGGTCGTGTTGATGCTCGAGGTCGAGGCGTGCAGGAAGGGCACCAGGCCCATGAAGTTGTTGATCAGGATGAACATGAACAGCGTGCCGAGGTACGGCGTGTAGCGGCGCGCGCTCGGCCCGATCGCGCCCTCGACCAGGCCGTACAGCCCGTCGACCAGCATCTCGATCGCCACGTGGAAGCGCGACGGCTCGTTCGTGGGCCGCGAGGCCACGCGCAGCAGCACGGTCATGATGATCAGCGCCGCGATCGCCGAGAACAGCGGGTCCAGGTAGCCGGCCCGGTCGCCGGCCAGCCGGTCGCCCCAGAAGATGCTGATGAAGTTCGGCAGGTGGTAGGGGTCGTGCGCTTCGGCGTGCGCTTCGGTCGCCGCGTGCTCTTCGACAGCCGCATGGCCGCCGCCGTGCGCCTCGTCGGCCGCCGCCGCGGGCAGGGCCGCGAAGGCGAGCACGGCCAGGGCCGCGGCGAGGAACGTCAGGCGCTTCAGCTTACTCGTCATCGCGACTCCGCGGCTCGGTGCGAGGGAGCTGCAATCCGGGCCGGAGCACGATCCCGACCACGACCAGCATGACCAACAGGAGCGAGAACCCCAGGGCGCAGGCCTGCAGGGAGGCGACGCCGGACAACAGGACCCAGATGCCGGCGGCGTACAGGGCAGCCTTCCCCGCCATGAGCAGGAGCAGGGCGCGGCGGTCGCGCGGCTCGCCGGGCGCCCCGCATTTCGGAACCAGGGCCTGCCGGACCAGCCGTTCGAGCAGCCAGAACCCCGCGACGCCCCAGAGGGCGGCGCCCAGGAAGCTCAGCGCGGCCCGCGGCGTCGCCACGAGGAACATCAGCGCGGTGCCGGCGGCGGCCGCCGCCAGGGTCCACCGGCGGGTCCGGGCCAGGATCGACGTCGTGTCCAAGCCATCCCCGCTGCGCTTGCGCGCGTGTTCACTTCCGTGACAGCAGCAACCAGATCTGCCGGGCCGACGCCGCGAGACCCAGCATCGCGCCGCAGGCTTCGAAGAGCGGCGAGCGGCCCCAGCGGCCCGCGGCCAGCGTGCCCAGGAAGTAGCCCAGGGCCGGCCCCGCGATCAGCATCATCGGGATCGTGGTGTAGGTCCCCACGTCCCGCAGCTGGCGGCCACGCTCCTGTTGGGTCGGGCGGCGTCTCACATCAGCCCCCCGCGCGGCGGCGCCCACAATGAGTTACCGGCCACGCGGCTTGTCAACCGGATATCGGAGTCGTTTTCACAATTAACGGCGTTCCGCGGGACCGGACGTCACTTCTGGGGCGCGGGGGCGCCCGGCTGCTGCGGCCGCGGGGTCGCCGCGGGTCCACCCGGGGCCTGCTTCGGGCCGCCCATGCTGCAGTTGCCTTCGAAGAAGACGCCCTCGTCGATGACCAGACGCTTGGTCTTGATGTCGCCCTCGACGTGGGAGCCGCTCTGCAGCTCGATCTTGTTCTCGGCGATGATGTTGCCGAAGAGCTGCCCGGCAATGACTGCATTCTTGACCCGCACGTTGGCCTGGACGGCGCCGGTCTTGCCGATCACCAGCATCTCGGGGGTCTCGATCTCGCCCCGGAACTCGCCCTCGACGCGCAGCGTGCCGACGGCGTGCACCTTGCCCTCGAAGCGGCAGCCCTGGGCCAGCACCGAGGTCTGGCCGCCGACGTTCTCGTGCGTGTCCGATTCTTTGCCCAGCATGTCCACGTCCTCCTCGACCGGTGACCGGCGGCGGCGTTCGCCGAAGACCGCCGCCGCGCGTAGGTTACCCGAACCGCGCGGGAATTCAACCCCGATGTGCAGCCGTCACGGCGATCCCGGCTCCGGACCGGCGGGGCCGTCGGGGGCGGTCGCCGACGCCTCACCGTCCACCCCGCCCGCGCCGGGGCGCCAGGGCGGGAACACCATGTGGAACCGGGCGCCGGCGCCCTCCAGCAGGTCGATGTGCCCGCCGTGCTCGTGGACGATGCGCGCCACGATCGACAGGCCCAGGCCGGTGCCCTTGCCGTATTCCTTGGTCGTGAAGAAGGGCAGGAACACGCTGTCGCGGGACTCGGCCGGGATGCCGGGGCCGCTGTCCTCGAACAGCAGGCTCACCTCGTCGCGGCCGCCGCCGGCGATGGTGATCGTCACCGCGCCACCGCCCGGCAGCGCGTCCAGCGCGTTGGCCAGCAGATTGAAGACCACCTGCTCGATCTCGTTGCGGTTGCCGTAGATCTCGCCCGGGGCGCGGTCCGCCAGCACGACCTCGACGTTCTGCGTGCGGATGGTCTTGTCCATCAGGAAGATGGTCTCGCGCGCGACCTCGGCCAGCGACAGGCGCGTGCGCTGGCTGCCCGACGGCCGCGCGAAGTTCAGCAGGCCCTTGATGATGGTGCGGCACTGTCCGGTCTGGCGGATGATGCGCTGGATGTCCTCGACGTCGTCGGGGTTGGCGGCGTTCTCCTCCAGCATCTGCGCTGACAGGAGGATCGAGCCCAGTGGCGTGTTGAGCTGGTGGGCGATGCCCGCGGCGAACTGCCCGATGCCGGCGAGCTTCTCGGTCTCGCTCATGCGCTCCTCGAGGTGCTTCTGCGACGTGATGTCGCGGGCGATCACCACGAAGTGGCCGCCGTCCTCGTCCGCGCCGCGCCGCGCGCCGGGCCCCGCGGCCACCGGCGAGACGGTCAGCGAGATCTGCCCGGATTCCTGCTGGCCGCGCCGGCGCAGGGGGAACTCGTAGGTCATGCTGCGGTTGAGCCGGCCGGCGTCGACCATGGCGCGGTCGATCTCCACGGCGCAGCACAGGTGGATGTCGCGGAACGGCCGGTGCAGCACGTTGCGGCGCGGCGCCGCGAACAGGCCCTCGGCCGCCTTGTTCCACTCCAGGACACGGCCCTGGTCGTCGAGCAGGAAGATCGCCTCGCCGGCGTGGTTGATGATGTCGCGGTAGCGCCGCTCCGAGCGGCGCAGCCGCAGCTGGTCGAGCTGGCGGCGGCGGCCGACGACCCAGATCCCCCAGCCGACGGCCACGAACAGGACCATCGAGGCCACGGCCCAGGCCTGCGACCACAGGCCCAGCGGGCCGGTCGCGTCGGCGTCCGCGGGGAAGGCGCCGCCGCCGCGCATGTGCGCGACCAGCCGCGAGAGGCCCGCCACGACGAACACCAGCAGCACCGCCGACACCGCGAGCAGCAGGGCCAGCAGGGGGTCGGGGCGCCGGCGCCGCACGAAGCCCGCCAGCCGGGAGTAGCCCGGCAGGTTCGCCGCCTTCACGGCCGCGCGCCGTTCACGACAGGTCCGTGTCCACGCCGAGGACCGCGAGGATCCGCAGCAGATCGTCGTCCGAGAAGAAGCGGATGGTCAGCTCCCCCTTCGCGTCGGCGCCGCGCTCGATCTGCACGGGCGAACCGAGGGCGGCCTCCGCGCGCTCGCGCAGCGCGCGGATCTCGCGGCTCTCGCCGGCGGCGCCGCGCTTGGCGCGGGCGCGCGGCGCCTTGCCGTCGCCGTCGGAGGTGAGCAGCGCGCGAACGCGGGCCTCGCACTCGCGCACCGAGAGGCCGCGGGTGCGGCAGAGCCGCGCCAGCCGCAGCCTCGCGGCGGGATCCACGACGCCCAGCAGCACCTTCGCGTGGCCGCGGCTGAGCTGGTCGTCGCGCACCATGTCCAGGATCTCCTGGTCGAGCGCGAGCAGGCGCAGCGTGTTGGCCACCCCGCTGCGGCTCTTGCCCAGCATGACGGCGAGCTCCTCCTGGGTCGCACCGTAGCCGTCGAGCAGCTGCTGGAAGGCCGCGGCTTCTTCGACGGGGTTGAGGTCCTCGCGCTGGATGTTCTCGAGCAGGGCGACCTTGAGGGCCTCGGTCTCTTCGTAAGAACAGACGATGGCCGGGATCTCCGCGATGCCGGCCATGCTCGCCGCGCGCAGGCGGCGCTCGCCGGCGACCAGGCAGTACTCCAGCCTGGCGGCGGCGGACCCCGGACCGGCTTCCGGATCCAGGCGGGTCGCGAGGTGCAGCGGGGCGGCCTCGCCGGCCTTCAATCGCCTCACCAGGACAGGCTGCAGGACACCGACCTGCCGCACCGAATCGGACAATTCTTGTAATGTGTTGTCGTTAAATAACTTGCGAGGCTGGTCGGGATTCAGCCCGATCGCGGCGAGCGGGATCAGGCGCGCCTCCCGGTCGCCCAGCCCCGCCCCGACGCTGCCGCCGGCACGGTCGGCCCCCGAGATCAGGGCCGACAGGCCCCTGCCGAGCACGCGGTCCTGCCTGGGGTTCATGACGCCTCCTCACGGCTTACCAGGCTCGCCGCGGTCGCGGCGGCCGGCTTCTCGTTCCTGGCGATCAGCTCGGACGCCAGGTCCATGTAGCTCTGGGACCCCTGGCATTCGACGTCGTAGAGCAGGATCGGCTTGCCGAAGGACGGCGCCTCGCTCAGCCGGACGTTGCGCGGGATCCTGGTCCGGTACACCGTCTCGCCGAAATAGTCGATGGCCTCGTCGGCCACCTGGTTGGAGAGCTTCAGGCGCCGGTCGTGCATCGTCAACAGCACGCCTTCGATGCGTAGGCTGGGGTTTAGGCTCTTTTGCACAAGTTGTACAGTGCTGAGCAGCTGGCTCAAACCCTCGAGCGCGTAGTATTCACACTGGATGGGGATAAGGATGGCATCGGACGCCGTCAGGGCGTTCAGGGTGAGCAAGCCCAGGCTCGGCGGCGTGTCGATGATGACGTAGTCGTAGCGCTCGGTCGCGGCCTCCAGGGCGTTGTCCAGGAAGCGCTCCCGGCTGACCTGCGGCACCAGTTCGATCTCCGCGCCGGCGAGCCGGCGGTCCGCCGGGACCACGTCGAGGTAGGGGATCGCGGTGGTGCGGGCGCAGTCCGCCAGGGCGGCGTTGCCCAGCAGCAGCTCGTAGCTGGTCAGGTCGTACTCGACGATGCCGCAACCACTTGTCGCGTTCCCCTGGGGGTCGAGATCCAGCAGCAGCGTCCGCTTTTCGGCGGCGCCCAGGCTGGCGCTGAGGTTGACGGCCGTCGTCGTCTTGCCGACGCCGCCCTTCTGATTGGAGATGGCGATGATCCTGCCCATGGGGCCCCTCCTCAGCGTTGATCGGGTGGGGGACGAGGGTGCGATCAGGAAGATATTCCCTGTTCGGCGAGCACGTCCAGACGATTCTCTGGGTTATCCACAGCCATGAGTAAAAACTTGTTGATAAGGTTGGGGCGCCGGCCGCCGGCGGTCTGTTCCACGTGGAACAACCGGACCCAGCCCCCTGGGGGCGGGGCTGGTTCCACGTGGAACAGGGGGCCGGGATCAGGCGTCGGCGTGACGATGCAGGGCAGGGTAGTGCGAGATGAGGAGCGCGTCGAGGCCCGCGGGGTGACGGAAGGGAAGGCGGCAACGGAACGGCACCCCCGGCGTGCCCGGAGCCGTTGCGGCCGGCAGGCCCAACCCCGCGTCGGCCCCTTCCGCCGGGGGGCCGTCCTCGGCGGGACAGAAGCGGCAGATGGTGACCGGGCTCCCGCCGCCGGGGCGCTCGCGGCGCCACCCGGACAGGACCTCGTCATCGGTGAGGCGCAGGGCCTTCAGGGTGATCAGGTCGTGGGCCGGCGGCAAGGGGCGGGGTGGCGGGGGCTGGCGGCGGCCCCAATGGGCCCGACGAACCTCGACCGGCCAACCGGCGGCGCGCGCAACCTGCTCGAGGAGCCAGGCACGCTTGTCGCGGGGCTCGACGAGCAGGGTCCCAACGGGCGCCATGCCGGGAAGGCCGACATCCTGGAGCCAGGCCTGCCAGATGAGCCCCGGGAAGCCGCCCCCGGACCCCAGGTCGATGTAGCGCAAGGGGATGGCGACCCCAGCGGGGATGGCGGCTCCTGACGAGCCCGACCGGAACCCCACCCAAGCGTCGTGCAGGGCCCGGAAGGCCGCGTCGCACTCTTGCTGGAGGGCGAGGAGCCGCTGCTCGGGAGCGACCCGGGAAATCAGGCTGAACTGGGCATTCCAGCGCAAGACCTCGGCGCCGTGGTGCTCCAGCGCGGCCCGCGCGGCGAGGGAAAGCTCGGGACAGCTCACGACGACCCCTCCTTCTCGTCCCGCCACCGCCGGGCCAGGACCGACAGCACGGCCAGGTCGGAAGCGCGCACGCCGTCGATCCGGGAGGCCTGGCCCAGGTTGGCGGGGCGCAGGCGTGCCAGCTTCTCGCGGGACTCCTTGCTCAGGGTCGTCATCCCCGCGTAGGGCAGGTCCTCGGGCAACTCGAGGTTGCCCAGGTGGTCCTGGCGGGCCAGCAGCTTGTCCTGCTTGGCGATGTAGCCCTCGTAGCGCAGGTCCACAGCCGCCTGCAGCAGGGCTTCCTCGACCAGGCGGGCCGGCAGCGTCGGTTCGTCGGCCGCCGGGAGCAGCGCCGCCGCGACGGCGTCGCGCAGCTCGTCCGGGATGTCGGCCGGCAAGGGTGGTGCGTCCAGCCCGCCGGGCGCCTGCAGGACCAGGTCCGACGCGGCCACGCTGCCGCCGTGCACGAGATCGCGGCAACGCAGGGTCCGCAGCACCCGACCAGCCCGCTCGGCGGCAGCCACCCGCGCGCGCAGCCGTCGCAACTCCGCCTCCGGCAGCAGGCCGATCGCTGCGGCCAGGGGCAACAGCCGCGCCGCCGCGTTGTCGCAGCGCAGGGCCAACCGCCGCTCGGCGCGGGACGTGAACATCCGGTAAGGCTCGGTGATGTCCTTGGTCGTGAGGTCGTCCAGCAGCACACCCAGGTACGAACCGCCGCGGGGCAGGTCCAGCGGCTCCCGCCCGTCGAGGCTGCGCACCGCGTTCACGCCGGCCGCCAGGCCCTGGGCCGCCGCCTCCTCATAGCCGGACGTGCCGAGGATCTGCCCGGCCAGGTACAGCCCCGCGACCGGCTTGCTCTCCAGGGACGCCCGGACCTGCCAGGACGGCGCGCTGTCGTACTCGACCGCGTAGCCGTGCCTCGCCAGGACGGCGCGCTCCAGCCCAGGCAGGGTGCGCACGAAGGCGTCCTGGACATCGCGCGGCAGGCTCGTCGAGAGGCCGTTGACGTAGATCTCGGCGGAGTCGCGCCCCTCCGGCTCCAGGAAGACGAGGTGACGTTCGCGGTCGGCGAAGCGCACGACCTTGTCCTCGATGGAGGGGCAATACCGGGGCCCCGTGCCCTCGA
>JADHEF010001363.1_pt1 | contig 15619 bp, 10 predicted proteins | sample 8952391 | NCBI WGS metagenome assembly JADHEF01 (sample SAMN16124439, study PRJNA663245) | bioreactor sludge metagenome | isolation source: sludge (nitrite) | place: India:Bengaluru | collected 2019-02-28
TCTCTCGCTCCTGGACGCGGCTCCCGCCTTCCTCTCCGCCGAGGAGAGCGGCGGGACGGCCTCATACCGCTATTTCTACCACCTCTACCGACTGCTCTTCCTCATTCTCCGCGCCGGAGCCTTCGTTCCCGCCCCCGATCAGCGGGGACCGGTCTTGCGCGTACTTTGGAAACCCCTCTTCGCGGTCGCCGACGTGGCCGCCTGCATCGACTCCCTCGCGGCCATCTGCCCGCCGCTCCTGGAGTTCGAGCGGAAGGGCAAGCGCATCGTCTGGGCCGACGGCCGCTCCACGACGGAAAAGCTCCTCTCGGACCTCTGCACCGCCTACGTCCGGTCCCTGGCGTTCCCGGACAGCCCGAAGCGCCTCGACCCCGTCGCGGAGCTTTTCTTCGGAGACCTGTCCCTCAAGACCGACTCGGTGGCCTACCGGAGCACCCCCCGGGCTATCGCCTCCTGGCTCGCGGTCCTGGACCGCCGAGTCGGCGAATTCCGCTACCGGTTCAGGATCCGACCCGATCCGGGCGGAAGCGAGGCCCCGGAAAGCCGGACCTATCGGCTCGGCGTAGAACTCCGCCGGACCGATGCGTCCGCGTGGACCGAGCTCCGCAAAGCCTCAAGCCGATCCGACGCGGTGGAAGCCTTCTCCTTCGCCTCCATGCTCGCCTCCTACCTGCCCGAGCTCGCCGCCCTCCAGAAGTCCGCCGCCGTGGCCCTGGACGAGGAACGGCTCCTCTTCTTCCTGCGCGAAGCCGCTCCGACCCTCCGCCGGCTCGGCGCCGAGGTGGTCCTGCCGAAGGAGCTCGGGAGGGAGCTGCGGCCGCGCCTCACCGTCGCAGCCTCGGCGAAGGGCGGCGGCAATCTCGTGCCCGGAATCGGACTGCCCGAGCTCCTGGACTACGACTGGCGGATCGCCGTCGGTGACGCGGTCTACGGCCTCAAGGAATTCAAGGCCCTCCTCAAGGAGGGCAGGAAGGTCGTGCGCCTGAAGGACGGCTTCCTCACCCTGGACCCGGACGAAATCCGCCGACTCCTGGAGCGCTCGGGCAGGAAGCCCGTCGCCGCCGACGCCGTCGCGGCGTTCCTGGAAGGGGCGGAGGCGTTCAGCGAGGAAGCCCGGACCGCCTTCGGGGCCATCCTCAAGGACAAGAAGACGGCGGTCCCGGCGGGACTCCGGGCCGACCTCCGGCACTACCAGCTGAGCGGCTTCCGCTGGGCCTGGAACAACCTGTCCAACGGCTTCGGCTGCCTTCTGGCCGACGACATGGGCCTCGGCAAGACCGTCCAGGCCATCGCAGTGGCCCTGAAGCTCAAGGAGGAGGGCCGGCTCGGAAGCGGCGCCCTCGTCGTCGTGCCCGCCTCGCTTATGACTAACTGGCGGCGCGAACTGGCGCGCTTCGCTCCGGACCTGTCCCTCCGCGACTACTACGGCCCCCGGCGCGCCTTCGCCCCCGGGGCGGATGTCCACTTGAGCACCTACGAGACGGTGCTCCGCGACGCGGAGAAGCTCGCCAAGCGGAAGTTCTCCCTCCTCGTGCTGGACGAGGCACACGGGCTCAAGAACGCCGCCACCAAGCGGGCCCAGGCGGTGCGGACGATCAAGAGCGAGGCCAAGCTCGCCCTGTCGGGAACGCCGGTGGAGAATCGATTGGAGGATCTCCGCTCGGTGATGGACCTCGTCCTTCCCGGGTACCTCGGCGACGCGGCGGCCTTCCGCCGGACCTGGCGGGTTCCGATCGAGCTGCACCGCGACGCCGGCACCGCCGAGGCGCTCAAGAAGGTCACCGCGCCCTTCCTGCTCCGGCGCCTCAAGACCGACCCGGCCATCGCCCCGGACCTTCCGGAGAAGACGACCATCGACGAGTACGCCTCCCTGACGCCCGTCCAGGCGGCCCTCTACGAGAGCGTCCTCTCCGAGCTCGCGGGCCCGAAGTCTTCAGCCCTGGAAGACCCGGCCGCCCGGGGCGCCGTGGTGCTCAAGCTCCTGACCGCGCTCAAGCAGGTCTGCAACCACCCCCGGGCCTACGACGGGGACAGCCCTCCCGCGGCCGACCTCTCGGGGAAGACCCGCCTGCTCCTCGACCTCCTCTCGTCCATGCTGGAGGGCGGGGAGAAGGCGCTCGTCTTCAGCCAGTACGTGGAGACCCTCTCCATCCTTAAAACCGTTATCGAGGCCGAGCTGGGGGAGGCCTGCCTAGTCCTCCACGGCGGCCTCTCCGCCGCCGAGCGCACCCGCGCGGTGGACCGCTTCCAGACCGAGGGCGCCTACCGCGTCTTCCTCATCTCCCTCAAGGCCGGCGGCGTCGGCCTCAACCTGACCGCCGCGTCCCGGGTGGTCCACTACGACCTCTGGTTCAACCCCGCGGTGGAGAACCAAGCCACCGACCGCGCCTTCCGCATCGGCCAGAGCCGGAACGTCTTCGTGCACCGCCTCATCTGCGCCGGCACCTTCGAGGAGAAGATCGATGCGCTGATCAAGTCGAAGCGGGAGCTCGCGGACCTCAGCGTCGCCCAGGGCGAATCCTGGCTGGCCGACCTCAAGCCCGAGGAGATCAGGGCCCTCTTCAGCCGATCTTCCGGGCTAGAGCGAACAGGACGTCCTCGCTCGTAAATGCGTTGGGGGCCACGAGACCCGTCTTGATCTTCAGCAGCTCGAATCCGTGCGCCCCGAGAAGGGATTCCAGCTCGCCGGGGCTGAAGTAATGGTCCCAGGTGATGAACTCCTTCTCCGCCCCGCCCGTCTCCAGCACCACCGATCGCGCACCCTAGGCGCGTTCAGCCGGGAAGTAGACCCGCTCCTCCAGAAGAAAATGGGGCCGGGGACTCCAGAAGGACGGTTCGGCCGAAAACGACCAGGCCCTGCCTTCGGATAGGCGATCGCAGAGTCCCGGGCCGAAGACGTCGAATACCAGCGTCCCCCCGTCCCGCAGCGCGCCGCGGACGGCGGTGAAGAAGCGGCTCCGCTCCGCCGGCACCAAGGCGCCGAAATCGCAGTAGATGCATACCGCCGTATCGAACTGTCCGGGCAGGCTCCCGTTGAGGTAATCGCCCACGGAATAATCGATTTCAAGGCCGCGCTCCGAGGCCCGGCGACGCGCGCACGCGATGCTGTTTTCGGATATATCCACGCCAACGACCGCGTAGCCCCGTTCCCGAAAGAGCTCGCAGTAGAGACCCGGCCCGCAGCCGAGATCGAGGATTGATCCCGGGGACGGCGTCTCGGAGGCGATCCAATCGACGGTCTTCCGTATCGTGTCGATATTGCGGCTCGCAGCGTCGCTTCCAAGATCCAAGTGGGCCGCAAGCATGTATTCCGCTATATGGGCATCGGTCCAGAGCTTGTCGCCGCTTCGTTCGTGCAGACTGAGTTTGTCCTTCATCGATTCGCCTCCGCATCGATGAATCTTCCCATTCCGGACGACGGCGCGCAAGGAACCGAACGGTTAAACACATTCCATCATCTGCTCTACTATGGTCCCACGCACAAACCAATCGAGAGGAGTACATCCATGGGTGAACTGAAGGACAACATGATCAGGCACATGCGGTTCCGCGGCTACGCGGAAAAATCGATCAAGCTCTACACGTCCTGCATACGGACGCTTTCGTTCCATTTCGGCGCGTCGCCCCTCAGCCTCGGGCGGGCCGACATCGAATCGTTTTTCCTCCACCTGCGGAGCCGGGGCGTGAGCGACGCGACGATACGGGCATACTACGAGGGGATAAAGTTCTTCTACCGCATGCACGGCTTTTCCGACCGGATTCCGCCCATGCGCTTTCCCCGGGCCAACAAGACGATCCCCGCCCTGCTCGGCCAGGAAGACGTGCGCGCCCTGCTGGAAGGGTGCCGGAGCCTCCGGTTCAAGACCCTGTTCACGCTGATCTACTCCGCGGGGCTCCGCGTGAGCGAGGCCGCAAAGCTTTCCGTTTCGGACATCGATTTCAAGCGGAACGTGATACTGGTGCGGAACGGGAAAAACGGCAAGGATCGATACACGCTGCTCGCCGACCGGACCCGGGAATTGCTCGGAACCTACCTGGACTTCTACCGGCCGACCTCGTATCTGTTCTACCGAACCGGAGAATGCACCGAGCACATTTCGGTCAGCGCGATCCAGCGCACCTTCAAGGAGCTCGCGCGGTCCGTCGGCCTGAGCGAGGCAGTGCACGTGCACACCCTGCGCCACTGCTTCGCGACGCACCTCCTGGAGAACGGCACGAGCATCTTCTACATCATGCACCTGCTCGGCCACGCCCACATCCAGACGACGATGGCCTACCTGCACATGCGGGACCTTTCGGAGCTCAAGATCACCTCTCCGGCGGACCTGCTCCGGCAGCCGGACCCGCGGGAACTCGGCGGGCCCGGGGAGCTCTTCCGGGCGTCGGCCTAGCGGACCGCGCCCGTCAGGCCAGCTCCTTGTACATCCAGACGATGAAAGCCAAGGCTTGTATTATAATGGGAAAATACCTTATCCCTTATCTGCGACCAGAGCCGCCTTAACTGGGTCGTAGACCACATCGACGATGGAGCCGTCCATAATGCGGGCGACGGCTTCATCGATAACGGGGAGCGGCACGAGGAACCATTCACGGGGTTTCACAGGGCGCCCGAATCGATCAGCTATCGTCAGGTCAAGCTGAGCCGGTGAAAAGAGCTTATGGAGGAGTCCTTCCAGTTTGGCGCGATTCATGCCTGCGAGCCTATACGTGGCCACGATGTCGACGCCGGCGAGCAAGTATGTGGCGTCGTTGATAGCGTCAGCCACGCGGGCGTCCACATCGCCTCCGGTTACCCCTATCTTGTGTATGACGTCCCGATGCTCGGAAATAAAAGGATGGTCCGAGCGGCTACGAAGTACGTAGATGGTGCCGCTCTCGACGTCGCCCTCTTCCAGCTCGTCGCCGAAGAGCGGCCCAGCGTCAGGGCGCGTCAAGCGGCGTCCGGTCTCGTCCTTGTAGAGCGCGCGTTGCAGCGACCGCATGAGCAGATCGCTCTCAGTGCCGTTGGCGAAAATGACGCGGAGCCGCGCGTCCGGCTGCCCGTTGGGTGCGGAGAACACATCGCCTTTTTCCGCCACATAGGCAAGCTGTCCGTTAAGGATGAAGTAGTCTCCCGCATCTATGCGCGGATTAACGCCAAAGATCCGCGTCTGCCTGACTCCGGCCTTCAGGTCGCGCTCGGCACGCTCAAAGAGCGAAGAGAAGCTCGCGAAATCCCTGCAGGGTTTGCGTTCAGCCACCTCTTCGGAGGCTTGGATTTCCGCGCGGGAACGCACATGGGTAAGCTTCGTTATGTCTGAAGGCACGGACGCTTCACGCAGTTCTTCCGCCAGCTCATCCACGCTGAGCGTCGATGCGTCGACCTGAGCCGTTCCCGATAGCAAACCCTGGTAATCTTTGGCCGAGAGCAACTCGCGGAACTCGGACTTGGCCTTAAGCCTATCCAGGCGCACCGCGTAAAGGCGCTCAAAAATATCCCGGTCCTCGCCGTGGAAGGGCGCGCGGCCGTGCTCATCCACGAAGCGCTGTATCTCCTCGAAGCCGGCCAGCACCCGTTCCTGAACCTGGGAATGACTGGCCGGCTTCTTCTCGTCCGCGAACTCGTCCAGCTCCGCGCGCAATTCGTCCAGATCCATGTCACTCATAGCGGCCTTCGTCCTTGAAGCGCACGAAGGCGGCGGCGCCTTCAGCGAGCAGCCGCTCCCACGGATCTTGGGCATCGGCTTTGGGCAGGCGACCGCGATCTTTCTTGAATTGCCGCGCACGCAAGGCCAGATCCCTGGCCTCGTCCGGAGACAGTGCAGTTCGCTTGCTCGCAATCGCCAAGGCCACAGCCTTTAGGCTCTCCTCGTCCATTGCTTTGGCCAGTATGGCATAGGCCTCGCTGAACGGATTGATATGATCGATCAGATCGATATCGAGCTCGCGAACGTCCATGGCGAATCTGCGCACGCCGTCCAAGAGGGCCGTATTGAGGGCTGGCTCAGCCGAGCCGTCGGTTGCGCCCGCGAGCCGCTTAGCCTGCTGGGTCAGCGCAAGGGCCGCCACGGCGTGCTGGCGTACGGCTTCCTGGTCAGCCTCGTCCAACTCGGGGTAGCGATCCTTGATGATTTTGCCCATGCGCACCAGGGTCAGCTCCTCGGGCACGAGCTCCTCGTCGAAGAGTCCGCGCTCCAGGGTGGTCTTGTCCTGCACGAAGCTGGCTATCACCTCGTTGATGTCCTCGCGGCAGACCCGTACGGCCTCCGCGCTCTTCGGCTCGGTCAGACCCTGCAGCTCCACGCGCACTCGGCCCGTGTCCGCGTTGTAGCCCACATTGGTCTCGCCGACCATATAGCCCCGCTCGCCATAGTCGAACCCATCTTCCGGGCCGTTCTCGGGATGCTTGGGCACGAACTCGAAGCGCGGCGCCAGCACCTGCTCCATGAGAAGGCTCGCCGCAATGGCCTTCAGCGTATCGTTGACCGCCTCCGCGACCATGGCCTCCGCCGCGTCCGGTTCAGCGATGAGGTTCGTGAAACGGGCCCGCGTCTTGCCCGGCGCATCGCGGGTGGCCCGCCCGATTATCTGGACTATTTCCGTGAGACTGGCTCGATACCCCACCGTCAGAGCGTGTTCGCACCATATCCAGTCAAATCCTTCCTTTGCCATGCCCAGCGCGATGATGATATCCACGTGGCCGCGGTTGTCCTTCTGGCTCGGATCCTTGAGGGCCGCGGACACCCGGTCCCGGCGCGCCGCGTCATCGTCCACGAGGTCGGCCACGCGAAGCATTCTGCCTGACGGCGTGGCGATGAGCTGAAAGCCCGTGCTTGGGTCCACTCCTTGCCATTCGCCCAGGGATTCGAGAATGTGCTCCACCTCGCGTATCTTATCCTTGGTGCTCTCGCGCGAATTGACGTTCGGAATGTGGACGATGGTCTTCTCCGCCGGGTCCAGCACCTTGAGGAGCTCATCGGCGTAGGGGCCGGAGTAGAAGTAATAGCCGATGTCCAGACGCTTCAGGTACTGGTAGCCGTTGAGCTGTTCATAGTAGGTGTAGGTGACCGTCTCGAAGCGGGCCTCATCGGCAGGCGCCAGAACCGCCTCCGCGTCGCCCCGGAAGTATGAACCGGTCATGGCCACAATGTGCGCTCTGTCCCGGGCCATGAATTGGCCAAGATGCACGCCCAGCTTGTTGTCGGGGTTGGCGGACACGTGGTGGAACTCGTCAATGGCCACAAGACGATCGTCGAAGGCCTCCACCCCGTAGCGGTCAACCGCAAAACGGAAGGTGGCGTGGGTGCAGACGAGCACGTCGTCGCCCGAGTCAAGAAATGTCTTTACGGAAGCTATCTTGCCGCCGTTGTCGCCGCCAGGCGCGTCGCAGAGATTCCACCGCGGCTCTACGCGCCAATCGGCCCAGAAGCCGGAAATGGAGAGTTCTGCGTCGTGGAAGCTCGCGCCTATCGTTCGCTCGGGCACCACCACGATAGCCTGCTTGAGGCCTTGGTTGCGCAGCTTGTCCAGAGCTATGAACATGAGGGCGCGGCTCTTGCCCGAGGCCGGCGGCGACTTAATAAGGAGATATTGCTCGCCGCGCTTCTCGTAGGCCCGCTCCTGCATGGGCCGCATTCCCAGTTCGTTGGTCCTGGTGGAGTTGCCGTTCCGCGCATAGCCCACGGATACGGATGGTATGGTTTTTGCCGCATCGATCACGGGTACCGCCTCGTATGTTTAGCCATACAATCCCTTTTATGCCGCTATATTACCGCGTTATTGCCTTTTAATACCTTTTAATTCACTTATCGCTATATAAGCCTTTCACCCAAACTATAATAACTACCCTTCTTCTCCCCATGCTGACTTAGCTTGCCCTCACGCACAAGACGATTCAGGAACCTTGTAGCTTGACGATCCTCCAAGTGGCAAAGCTCAATCACCTCATAGCGCTTAATCTGTCCATGGTTGCGAATATGCGCCACTATCATCTGCTCGTGTTGAAGGGAAGAGAAACCTGCCTGACGCGTGAAGGCTACCTGCTGTCCTTTGGAGCGATAGACTTCCGCGGACAAGGTGTAGCTACGGTTCGTCTGTCCGTACGGGACTACTAGGCCCGCCTCCACCAGGTGCTCCAGGGTACGCCGAGCCAGGGCAGGATCACGATGGATACGTTCCGCCAGAGCTTCGTCATCCAGTCGTTTGTGCTCGCGCAATGAAGCCAGCGTTATCAGACTGTCTATCGGCAAAGGGGCGCCGCTCTGTCGCTTCTCTTGCTCCACGATCAGCTTCAGGAAGGACTCGTCGGCCTCGACGGTAGCCAACTGCAACACAACGCCGTCGCCGCTCGTTCGCGTGTAATCCGGCTCGGGGCGGCCGAAACGCAGCATACCGCGATAGATCTTGTCGACGCCGCGGCCCGATCGCTCGACAATGCCGATGCGCTTCATGGCGTCGGCCAGCGAGGGGTTGCGAGGGCGGGGCTCGGTGGTCAGGAGGTTGCGGAGCGTAACGCCTTCGACGAGGCCACCCGGATTGCTGACGGTCAGGCCCTGATCGTCCAACCGAACATAGACAGCCCCTAGGCGATGGTAATCCCGATGTACGAGGGCGTTGGCGACAGCCTCGCGGAAGGCGCCCATCTCCACTTTGGGCACCGGAACCCGGAATAGGCCGATCTGGACTTCACGTTCCGGATTGTAGGGTCGGAAGTTCGTTTCCAACCAATCGAGAGCCTTGAGCAAGGGAAAGCGACGGAATTCGTTGAAGGAGACTGCTTCGCGGGCCAGCACCTGAAAGGCCAGCTCGTGGGTCGGCACATGTTCGCGGAGCGCCGTCTCGCGGCCTATGACGAGCATGCCCGTGAGCGTCGGCACGCGGACGCCGTCCGACTGGCGCTTCGTAAAGCCCAAAACCCCGTCTAGGGCTTCGTCGTCCAGATCCAGAAGAACCCGATCTCCGCCGTATTGGCTGATCGCCTGGCGCAAACGCTCGCGCTCCAGGGGATCCAGGTCTTCCAGAGTCGCGCCCGCTACAGCTTGAGCGGAAGCGTCGTTCAGACCGAAGTGGCTGGCCCGGCTTTGCCGTTCATGTGGAAGCAGGGGAGCGCATTCGGGAGTCCCGTCCTGCTTGACGCGTCGGCGCAAGTATACGCCCGCCGTAGTGGCGACTTCGCCGCGCGCCTTGGATACGAGTATCCGCGCGACGCGGACGCCGGATGCTTCCAGTACGGAGGCCGCAACGCTCAGGGACGGCGAGGTCTTTGCGGCTACCAAAGCGGCTAAGCCCGAGACGTCTTGGTGTTCCGCGTGGAGGCCGGTCGGCGTGCCGTCGTCCTCCACGCCCAGCCAGAGTTCGCCGCCATCAGCGTTGGCCAAGCAGACGAGGGCTCCGACGAGTTCGTCATCCCCCAGGCGCTTGCGGTCGCTCTTGAACTCGACGGTCAGGCTTTCCTTAGGCGGGATGAGCAAGCTCATGAGACATCCTTCTTCTTGGCCGTCATCGCAGCGTACATGTCGAACAACTTTTCTAGGCGCTCCGTATCGTTGCGGAATCGTCGTCCTATGTAGATGCGCTCCAACACCTCGTCGTTGCGGTCGTGCGCGCGCCTGAGGTCGTCGGGCATCTTCTCCGGTTCGTACAGGTCCGCTATGGTGGCCGGGAAATGCGCCTCCCGCGCCAGGAGTATGTCCTCCGCGCAGCGTGTCAAATCCGCCTTGTTCTTCTCCGTGAGGGTTGGCACCGGGAAGGTATTCCAGCCGAGGGTGTTGGAGTAGGAGAAACGCATTTCAAGTCGTACGCACACGGTACCAATCCAAACCCAGTGCAAGCGTGAGGCGATAAGGGCCAAATTCCAAAGCGGAGCGTCGTAAAGAGCGAAACATTTGTTGCTTACTATTGAGCCGGAAGAAACATATCCACAAGGAAGATAATCACGATTTTCTGAGCTTACGCCAGGTACGATAATAACAGAACGCTCAGCATGCCCAGCAATTTGAACAAAACGATGCGGCTGATTAGCGAATTGGCGAGTAGAATCCGCGTCCGACCTGAGTCGGTTTTCCTTTACAAGTTCCATTTTGCGAGAGACAAATTCACTTTTCTTGGCTATATCTACTTCGTTATCCTCTATCCACAAACAATACCGCAATTTGCCGTTTATGAGCTCATCGGAACCCAAAAATCTCTTAATGAATTTTTTGGCAACCGGGTCATCAGCCTTGACTCTCTGTGCCGTGTTGGCGTCCATAAAGAAATGCCCGCCGTCGCGCGGCATATTGCCGAAAAGCATCACGGATGCATCGCCAATCGGATGGTTGCTTTTCTGAACATAATCAAGCCTATTGGGGACAAGATACGGCCCGATAGAGTCGCAGTGCTTAATAAGGTCTTCCTGATAAAGTCTCTTGGTGAGAGAAGACTTTCTACCGATGCCTACAATCACAACAGTTACGCCAGCATTATAGCTTGCAAGATTGCTCCATTTGAATGACGTATGCGCGAAGCGGATCTCACACCCGCGCGAAAACACTGCCGGCCACACCTCGGTTGCTTGTTGCCCCTGGCAAATGCTATTGGTGGTTACAAAGGCTCCTATTGCGTTTTCTTCTCTGCGAACATAATCCAGAAATTTTGCAATCCACCCGGTAACATAGTCGGTAGTCTTTGCTAATTTTCCATGCTGCTCCCAGGCAACAGCTAAATCGCTCTTTTGAAAATCGTTCTGCCATTTACTACCCTTGTACGGCGGATTTCCGCATATGTACGTTTCACCGCCCTCGTTTTCGAAACTCACTTCGGCCTGACCTTCGGGGGCGCTGAAGAGGTCGTCGGAGCGGTGGCTTACGACGGTGCCGGTGGGCGGGCAGATGCTGAGCCAGTCCAGCCTGAGGGCGTTGCCCTGGGTGATCCAATTGCGGGAATCCAGGGGCAGGAAGGAGTCCAGGGCCAGCTTTTGGCCGCGGTACAGAACGTCGCACTGGTATTCCGCTATCACGAGGGCCAAGCGGGCTATCTCCGCTGGAAAGTCGCGCAGCTCGATGCCCCGGAAGTTGGTGAGCGGTATGTCCGTGGGCCGGTCCAGTTCACCCCGCAGTCGGTTGATCTCCGCCTCTATGGCGCGCATCTCCTTATAGGCAATGACAAGGAAATTGCCCGAGCCGCAGGCGGGGTCAAAAACGCGGATGCGCGCCATGCGCTTGCGTAGATTGAGGAGAACCCGAGCATTGTTCCCCGCTTCGGCCAGACGCGCGCGGAGCTCGTCCAGGAAGAGCGGGTTGAGCACCTTGAGGATGTTGGGCACGCTCGTGTAGTGCATGCCCAGGGCCCCCCGCTCCTCGTCGTCGGCTACGGCCTGGATCATGGAACCGAAGATGTCCGGATTGATGCGGGTCCAATCCAGGCCGCCGATATGCATGAGGTAGGTGCGGGCGATCTTGCTGAAGCGCGGCACCTCCGTATCCCCTGAGAAGAGTCCGCCGTTCACGTACGGAAACGGAAGCGCCCAACGCGCGATGCCGGCCGCGGCTCGATCGGGCTCCTTGGTGTTCATGGCGCGGAAAAGCTCGGCCATAACCTCGTGCGTGTTGGAGGAACCTCGGTCGCTCATCGTCTCCACGGTCGACATGAAAAGCCGGGGGCTTCGGAAAATACCCGTATCCTCCGCGAAGAAGCAGAAGATGAGCCTGGCCATGAAGTGGTTCATGTCGTGCCGGCGGTCGGGCTGGGCCCAATCGGGGTTGTCCTTCAAAAGCTCCACATACAGGCGATTCAGGCGGCTCGTGGCCCGTATGTCGAAAGAGCTCTCCCGTATCTCCCTGACGGTGCTGATGCCCGCCAAGGGCAGAAAAAAACCGAAATGATCCGGTAATTCTGCGTAGCCGCAGGCTAGGGTTTCGCCCGAAGCCAAGTCCTCAGCCTCTACGCTCTCTCCATCCGTAGCCAATATGAATTTGGCCTTGGCCTTGGTCGTAGAGGGGCTAGCCCGCAACGCCTCAAGACGCGGCCCCACCCCGCCGGGCTCGGCAACGGCTAGGTGTATGTTGTTGGTTTGGAGGACACCGCCGCAATCGGAGCGGTTGGTCGCCCCGGCCCGCAGGCGCGCTATGGTCGTCTCCTTGTTGCCGAAGGCTAGGAGAAAGGAGAAAGAGAATTCGCTTGGGTCGAAAGGCTGGCCGACCAGCTCGGTGACGGCCTGCTCTATTTCTACGGCGTTCATGTATTGTAAGGCCTGTCCCCTGGTGGAGTAACAGGGTACCATGGTCAACCCGGCTTGGCAACGGACAGACGATCCTTCAATACTCGGCAGGCCCGGGGAGCCCTTCCGGGCATCTGCTTAGCGGACCGCGCCCGTCAGGCCAGCTCCTTGTACATCCAGACTATGGAGAAGCGCCGGCCGAACTTCTTGATGATGTTCGGGAAGCGGCCGCACTCGACGAAGCCGCGCTTGCGGTGGAAACCGAGGCTCGCCTCGTTCTCGGAGCTGATGCTCGCCAGGAGCGTCCGGATCCCCCGCCCGCGCGCATCGGCCTCCAACCGCTCCAGGGCCGCGGTGCCGAGCCCCTTGCCGGTTGCGCGCTGGTCGAAGAAGTAGGTGAGCTCCGCCGTTTCGGAGAAGGTCGGCAGCGGGGAGTGGGGCTTGATCATGCAGAAACCCGCCACGGCCCCCTCGCCGTCCACCACCGCGTAGGCGGGGTGGGTCTTCGCGATTTCGAGGAAATTCTGGTAATGCTCGTCGCCCACCGGCTGTTCCCGGTACGCCGCAGTGGAATTGGCGACGTAGTGGTTGAAGATCGACATCACTCCGGCGCAGTGCTTCTCCGATAGAGGTTCGAATGTGTAATCCATCGTTTATCCTTTCTCGTTTTTTTAAGCCGTCGTCGGTCGGCGCTTATCCCCGCACCGACCGTTCCAGGTCGGCGATGTCGAACTTCTTCATCTTGAGGAAGGACTCGGTGACCCGGGCAAGCTTCGCCTCGTCCTTCGTCCGCATCAGCTCGTCCATAACGGAGGGCACGATCTGCCAGGAGAGGCCGTACCGGTCCTTAAGCCAGCCGCACTGCTCGGCCGCGGGATCGGCGGAGAGCTTATCCCAGAAATAATCGATCTCGGCCTGGGTGTCGCAGTACACCTCGAAGGAGATCGCCTCGTTGAAGGTGAAGCCGTGGTCGTAGGCGCTGTCCATGGCGGCGAAGCTCTTCCCCTCCAGGGTGAAGTCCGCGTGCTTGACCGTCCCCGGCGCGTCGGGTCCCTCTCCCGCCGCGTAGCGTTCGATCGCACCCACCCGGGCGCCGCCGAAGATCGACGCGTAGAAGCGGACCGCCTCCTCGGCCTTGCCGCATACCGCGCCGGTGAACATCAGGGTCGGCGTGATCTTCTGGGTGTAGGGAATGTCCCCCATGAGCATCACCTGCCAGGAGAGGCCGTAGCGATCCTGCAGCCAAGAGTAGCGTTCGCTGAAGGGGTAGGCCCCCAGGGGCATGAGCTCGGAGCCGCCCGGGCTCAGCGCGCCCCAGAGGCGGTCCACTTCCGCCGCGGTGTCGCAGGCCACCAGGAAAGAGACCGCGGGGGTGAACTTGAAGTAGGGTCCCGCCGAGAGGAACTGGAATTCCAGACCCGAAAGCTCGGCCGAGACCAGCTCGACCTCGCCGGAGGGGGTTCCTCCCAATTTCGTGGATCCGAGAACCTTCGATCCGTCGAATACCGAGGCGTAGAGCCGCGCCGCCTCGCCGGCTTCCGTATCGTACCAGAGATGGGGAACTATCCTGCGCACGGGGAACCTCCGTGGAGAAGAGGATGCTTCCAATGTACTGAAAACCGTGCGGACAGCTCTAGAGAAATAACGCTTATATCCGCTCGGTCACAATCCGTCCATCGGGCTCCGCACCCCGGAAGGTCCCCGGTTGAGGACGTGGGTGTAGATCATCGTCGTCTTCACGTCGCTGTGGCCCAGGAGCTCCTGGACGGTGCGGATGTCGTAGCCGCACTCCAGGAGGTGGGTCGCGAAGGAGTGGCGGAAGGTGTGGCAGGAGACGCGCTTGGTGAGGCCCGAGCGGATGACCGCCTCGTGGACCGCCCGCTGGACCAGCGACTCGTCCAGGTGGTGCCGCCCCTGGGTGCCGTCCGCAGCGTTCGTCCATCGATTCTCCTGGGGAAACACCCACTGCCAAAGCCAATCCTTGGACGCCTGCGGGAACTTCTTGTCCAGCGCGTCGGGGAGCGAAACGGCGCCCCAGCCTTCCCGGAGGTCCCGGGCGTGGATCGTCTTGATCCGGACTAGGTGCGCCTCCAGCTCCTTGCGGAGCGACCCGGGCAGCATGGTGACCCGATCCTTGGCGCCCTTCCCGCCCCGGATCTGGATCTGGTTCGCGTTGAAGTCGATGTCCTGGACCCGCAGCGATACGCACTCCAGGAGCCGCATTCCCGTTCCGTACATGAGGGCGGCGATGAGCTTCTTGTCCCCCTTCATCTGGTCCAGCACCGCCTTGACTTCGTCCCGGCTCATCACCGTGGGGAGCCGCGCGGGCTTCTTCGCCCGGACCACGTTGCCGAGTTCGGTGACGGGCCGCTCGATCACGATGCGGTAGAGGAAGAGCAGCGCGGCCAACGCCTGGTTCTGGGTGGAGGCGCTCACGTCCTCGTCCACGGCCAAACTCGTAAGGAAGGCGTTGATGTCCTTTTCGGAGAGCCCGCGCGGATCTGCGTTCTCGTGGTAGTCCAGGAAGCGCTTCACCCAGAGGGAGTACGCGCTCTTGGTCCGCTTGCTGTAGTGCCTAGCCTCCAGAGCCTTCCCGAAGGCATCCAGCAGCTCCGGAAGGCCGCTGGCGGCTCCGACGCCGGCGCCCGCAGCTCCGCCCGCCGGGGCCGCCAGCGGCTTCAGCATCGGGGGCGCGGTGACGCTCAGTTCCGCCGGCTCCCGCTCCGGCGCAGTGAAGAGCCCGGTCTCGTAGAGGACACTGAGCAGCGCGTCGAGGCTCGCTTGGTTGGCGAGCACGAGCCAAGATTTCGACAGCGCATCCCATCGCCGATAGCCGAGGCGCTTCAACGCGGAGACGATCGTCCAATCGTATTCAAAATGTACAGACAGCCTTCCGTTCGTGGCACCGCTAATGGTCAACGTCATACGCGCCTCTCGGCCCGGTACGGAAAGAACGGGCGCGGCGCTTTAACGGGGTGCGGAAATCGTCGCGATAAACCGAGTCAGCGCGCGCGCCGGTAGTGCAGGGCGACCGCGCCGCAACGGAGCGGCTTCGCCGAAACCAGCTCGAGTCGTCGCGTGCCGGGCAGGCCGCTCTGGTACAGGGTCGGGCCGCGGCCGGCGATCCGGGGGTGGACAAGAAACTTGTACTCGTCGATCAGCTCCAGCCGGTCCAGCTCGGCCGCGAGCTTGCCGCTGCCGAGGAGCACGCCGGCCGGGGTCGCGTCCTTGAGCTTCTGCACGCCCACGCGCAGGTCGCCGGCGATGAGGTGGCTGTTGTTCCACGGGAAGTCCTTCCGCTTGGACGCCACCACGTACTTCGGCTTGGCTTCCAGCTTGACCGCCCATTCGCGCACTGCCGGCGGCGCCTCCTCGTCGCCTCGCGCGACGGCCGGCCAGTAGCTCTCCATCATCTCGTAGGTGACGCGGCCCCACAGCATCGCC
>JADHEF010001364.1_pt1 | contig 15594 bp, 8 predicted proteins | sample 8952391 | NCBI WGS metagenome assembly JADHEF01 (sample SAMN16124439, study PRJNA663245) | bioreactor sludge metagenome | isolation source: sludge (nitrite) | place: India:Bengaluru | collected 2019-02-28
GCTATGAAACCACAGGTCGGCGGTTTCGTAGATGACATCGCTGTAATCCTTGCTCACGGCGGCATCTTTGGCCGCGATGATGGTCTCGACCGATTCTTCGCCGAGCTTTTCGAGGATCTTGTTCAGGCCCTTGTGGTACAGGCTGGCCACGTAGGAGCTGTCAGGCGCCGCTTGCTTGCGTTCTTCAAGCACTTCGGCCAGGCGGTTGAGGGTGTCGCTCATGTCAGTGTCCTGCGCTGTAGATGGCATCCGGGTCCTTCAGGACCGGATCGACGATTTTCCACTGGCCGTCTTCATACACACGGTAGAAGCAGCTTTCACGGCCGGTATGGCAGGCGATATGACCCAGTTGCTCGACCATCAGGATGATCACGTCGGCGTCGCAGTCCAGGCGCAGCTCATGCAACTTCTGCACATGCCCGGATTCCTCGCCTTTGCGCCACAGCTTGCCACGCGAACGCGACCAGTAGATGGCACGTTGCTCGGTGGCGGTCAGGGCCAGCGATTCACGGTTCATCCAGGCCATCATCAGCACGCGTCCGGTCTTGTGGTCCTGGGCGATTGCCGGTACCAGGCCATCGCTGTTCCACTTGATCTCGTCCAGCCAGTCTTTCATCGTCGACTCCAAAACGGGCCCGCTCCTGTACCGGGCCCTTTGCGCTAGTGTGCCAGCCACGGGCGCGGCTGGCTATTGGCGTACGATCAGGTAAAGGCCTGCGGCCAGCATCAGCCAGGCCGGCCACGCGGCCGGGGCGGCCAGGCTGGCGGTTTCAGCGGCGCCAGCGGCCAGTACCGCACCACCACCGAGCAGGCCGGCGCCCAGCAGGCGCAGTGCCCAGCGGTCGCCCTGGCGGCGCCGTTCCGGCAGTTGCGGATCTTGCAGGTGCGGCTGTGACAGGCGTTCGAGCAGGTCGCGGGCCATGTCGGCCAGGTGCGGCAGTTGCTCGACCTGGCTGTGGATGTTGCCGAACACGGCCTTGGGGCTGTAGCGGTCGCGCATCCAGCGTTCGAGGAATGGCTTGGCGGTGCTCCACAGGTCCAGGTCGGGGTACAGCTGGCGGCCCAGGCCTTCGATGTTGAGCAGGGTTTTTTGCAGCAGCACCAACTGCGGCTGCACTTCCATGTTGAAGCGCCGTGCGCATCAGCACCTGGCCGAAGGAAATATCCTTTAACGGTTTTTCGAAGATCGGCTCGCACACGGTGCGGATCGCTGCTTCGAACTCGTTGACCTTGGTGTGGGCCGGTACCCAGCCCGAGTCGATGTGCAACTGGGCGACGCGGCGGTAGTCACGCTTGAAGAAGGCAATCAGGTTGCGCGCCAGGTAGTCCTGGTCCTCGGCGGTGAGGCTGCCGACAATGCCGCAGTCGATAGCGATGTACTGCGGGCTCCACGGCTTTACGGTGCTGACGAAGATGTTGCCGGGGTGCATGTCGGCATGGAAGAAGCTGTCGCGGAACACCTGGGTGAAGAACACTTCCACGCCACGCTCGGCCAGCAGTTTCATGTCGGTGCGCTGGTCGGCCAGGGTGGCCATGTCGGTCACCGGCACGCCGTAGATACGCTCCATCACCAGCACCTTGGGGCGGCACAGGTCCCAGTACACCTGAGGCACGTACATCAGCTCGGAGCCTTCGAAGTTGCGCCGCAGCTGGCTGGCGTTGGCCGCTTCGCGCAGCAGGTCGAGCTCGTCGTAGATGGTTTTTTCGTAGTCGCCAACGATTTCCACCGGGTGCAGGCGGCGGGCATCGGCCGAGGCGCGTTCGGCGGCCTTGGCGATCAGGAACAGCCAGGCCAGGTCCTGGGCAATGACTGGCTTCAGGCCCGGGCGCACGACCTTGACCACCACTTCTTCGCCGGTTTTGAGACGTGCAGCATGCACCTGGGCCACCGAGGCCGAGGCCAGTGGTTCCACGTCGAAGCGGCTGAACAGCTGCGCCACCGGGGCGCCCAGCTGTGCCTCGATCAAGGCCACGGCCTGTTTGGGATCGAACGGCGGCACACGGTCCTGCAGCAGCATCAGCTCATCGGCGATGTCGTTGGGCAGCAGGTCGCGACGGGTGGACAGCAACTGGCCGAACTTGATGAAGATCGGCCCCAGGTCCTGCAGCGCCAGGCGCAGGCGTGCGCCACGGCTCAGTTCGGACGGCTTGCGCGGCAGCCAGCGCCACGGCATCAGCAGGCGCAGGCTCATCAGCCACCAGGGCAGCGGCAGGTCGAACAGGAGGTCATCGAGACGGTAGCGGATCACCACACGCTGGATGCGAAAAAGACGGCGGACGGCGAGCAGCTTCATGCGTTATCGCTGGTATCAAGGGATCGGGAGAGGCGCTTGAGGCGGGCCTCAAGGCGTTCTGTGTCGAGCTTCAGGGCATCGAGTTCGCTGAAGGCGGCTTCGGCTTCGCGTTTGCCCACCAGGGTGCGGGACTCTTCGGCCAGGTACTCGGACAGGTTCTGGCTGAAGCGCGCCAGGCCCTGGCGGGTCCAGCGTGCACGCAGGCGGATATGGCCGGCCAGCATGGCCGTGGCGACCGGGCCAAGCCAGCGTTGCAGCTCGTGCTCCCAGTCCAGCTCCAGGTCTTGCAGCACGCCGAACAGGTCGAGCAGTACGGCACTGTCGCCATGCAGCTCCACCTGCGGGCTGTGCAGCACGGCGGTCTTGTCCTTGGCCAGGGCCAGTTGCGCCAGGCTGCCAGCCGGGGCGCGCAGGCTGCAGTCGACCTCGCCCTGCCAATGGGCGGCGAGCATCAGGCCTTCTTCATCGGGCAGGATGAACACCTGCAGGGCCGGTTGGCGGCAGTCGATCTCGATGACCTTGCCTTCCAGCGCGGCCAGGCGCGGCAGGGCCGTGCTGTCCATGCGCAGGATGCGGTTCAGGCCATGTTCGACGCTGGCGAGCAGCCCGGCCAGCAGCATCAGGGCTTGATCCCCCGGTGCACGGCAACGATGCCGCTGGTCATGTTGTGGTAGGTGACGCGGTCGAAACCGGCCTCGACCATCATGCTCTTCAGGGTTTCCTGGTCCGGGTGCATGCGGATCGATTCGGCCAGGTAACGGTAGCTTTCCGAGTCATTGGTGATCAGCTTGCCGGCCAGCGGCATGAAGGCGAACGAGTAGGCGTCGTAGGCCTTGGACATCAGCTTGTTGGTCGGTTTGGAGAATTCCAGGATCAACAGGCGGCCGCCCGGCTTGAGCACGCGCAGCATCGAACGGATGGCTTCGTCCTTGTGGGTGACGTTGCGCAGGCCGAAGGCGATGGTCACGCAGTCGAAGTGGTTGTCCGGGAACGGCAGCTTTTCAGCGTCGGCCTGGACGAACTCGATGTTGCCGGCCACGCCACGGTCGAGCAGGCGGTCACGGCCGACCTTGAGCATCGACTCGTTGATGTCGGCCAGTACCACCTGGCCGGTCGGGCCTACAAGGCGCGAGAACTTGGCGGCCAGGTCGCCGGTACCGCCGGCGATATCCAGCACGCGGTTGCCGCTGCGCACGCCCGACAGCTCGATGGTAAAGCGCTTCCACAGGCGGTGCATGCCGCCCGACAGCACGTCGTTCATCAGGTCGTACTTGGCGGCCACCGAGTGGAACACTTCGGCGACTTTCTTCGCCTTCTGGCTTTCAGGGACGTCCTGGTAGCCGAAATGGGTGGTGGGTTCGGCGTGTTCGCCTTTGCGCTGGTCGTTCATATCGCTTCACCGGAAAAAATTACCGCCATTCAGGAACACCTGCATGACCCAGATCAGCGTCGAACGCAAACACTCCCTCGGCCGCGATGCCGCTCGCGCCAAGGCCGAAGCCCTGGTCGACAAGCTCAGCCGCGAATATGACCTCAAGGCCACCTGGAACGGTGACCGGGTCGATGTGGCGCGCAGCGGTGCCAACGGTAGCGTGCACATTGGCGAGGACAGCATACGTGTGGAGCTGAAGCTGGGCATGATGCTGTCGATGATGAGCGGCACCATCAAGGGTGAAATCGAGCGGGCGCTGGACAAGGCGCTGGCGTGAGTGCCGGAGACATCGTCGAACCCGGCAGCCAGCATTAACGCAGAGATGCCCCGCCACCTGAATACTCAAGAGGCGGGGCGACGTCTATTTAAAGACCGCACTTAGGGTAGGTATTCAGGCCCCCGTAGAGTGGTGTTTACCCGCTATACCCATCCCCAGCATAGCCTCCATGCCCATCGTTACGCCCACCAAGCGGAAAGATGCTGTGGAAGTCAGGCGAGCAAACAAATTCAACATCAGAGAGCTACCGACAGTTTGCACACCGCTGACCATGTTCGAAGCCGTGCTGAAGGCGTACTTCGAACCCCCTGCGAATTGAGCGTACATGGGGCGTTCGCCCATTAGCAGCGCCTTCCCCATCGGCTTCATTTCAATCGCCAATGTTTGGGCATTGACCTCTCTCATCGCAAACCTCCCCAATCTGCCTACCCTCGGGGCGCCGCTGCGAATAGCGTTTAACGAGGTTTGTGCCGCACCCCGCGCGAAACCAGCGCCGAGTGTCAACACTGTACCTGCAACTCCCAGCCCGAACGCAACCCAGTCCAACGTCTTGGCGGTGGAGGGATCATTGTCGCGCACGATTTCGGCTGCGATCGCGACCGCGCCCGAAGCGGCTATCAAGGCGCCGCCCGCAATCATCATGCCGGCTGCAATCGAAAAGCCGCCTGCAGCGATGGCCGCGAAACCTGCTCCCATGGTCAATACACCAAATGCAATACCAAGCACAACTGCTGCCGCAATACCGATCCAGCCCCAGAACGAGATGTGGCCGCTCGGGTCGGGGCAGTTGACCGGGTCAAGGTACGCATAACAATTGATGCCCCCTGCATCGAACGGGCTCCAGCTGTCTGGGGTGGTAAAACGCATCAGTGTAGGGCTGTACTGACGCTCACCCAGATGGTAGCAACCGCTGATCTCATCGAACAGAGCGCCGCTCCAACCGGTTGCCAGTGGTGCATCGGTTATGCCGAAAGGGGAGCACTTGATGAGCGCTGGATCCACCTTTCCATCATAAGCGATCTGTGGTGTGCCCATGCGGTCTGAGCTGATTAGTCGCGTCGTGTCTGCTTCGGAGGTCAATGCAGCAATCTGCTCGGCGAGTCTGCAGATCCGCACATGCTGCTTATCTTTTCGTTCAGTGACCCTTAACGGCACGTCCGATCCAAGGTCGTAAAACCACTCGGTGCGTTCTGTAAGCTTGCTGCGCGAGCGTAGATGGCCTTGTGGATCGTAGTGATACAGGTACGTGTCGTTGCCGTCCTTGAGGCTGGCCAAGCGATTGAGGGCGTCGTAGCTCAGTGTCTGGCCTTTCTCATTCTTAATCAGACAGCCGTTGTCGTCATATAGGAGTGCAATGTGCGCCGGGTAATCGGCATGAGTATGGGTGACCTTGCTAAGCTGGCATGGCACGTTGGGGTTGTTGTAATGGAATGTCGCCGTATCTGTGCCCCCGTTGAAGTGGCTGATGCATTCGAGCATGTTGCCTAGCGAGTCATGCTTGAGTTCAAGTTTGGTGATTGCCTTGTTGTAAGCATCCACTGGAAGCTCGCTCCCACTGCAGGTATAACCACTCAGCATGTTGCGCACGTCATAGGAGAATGCCTCGTCCCGGAGGGTGGTGCTGCCTTTCGTGACCTTGCGGGAGGCAAGCTGTCGATTCTTGTAATAAGTCTGCTCGACGTCGATGCGCTTGGCATTGTTACCTTCAGGGGTGATCGTGCGTTTTATCTCTTCGCCAAATGCATTGTAGGCATACTCGATAATCAGGTTTTTGCGTGTCTTCTTGTCGAGGACCTTCTGGGATTGGACCCGGCTGAATGCGTCATAGGTTGCGCTGACCAGTACATCAGGGTCGTCTATTTCCGTGACATTGCCGCGTCCGTCATGCTTTCGCGTCTGGGTTTTTCCGGTGATATCTGTGTACTCGAGGCACCTGCCGTTTGCCGAGAGGGTCTGCGACTGGGTCACGGCAGCGCTGCCTTTGATCGGTACGATCACCGCTGTGTTCGGGTTCCCAAGCGCACCGTAACCCAGGGTTGTCTTGAAGCCGCTTTGGTCCTCGAACTCGCTTAGCAACCCTGTCTGCTTGTCGTAACTGAAACTGTGATGCAGATTGCCGCTTTTGATTGATTTTACTGCGCTGCCGAGTTGGGGAATGGTTTCATAGGTCAGCGTGCCCCGGGGGAACGTCTCTGTCTGAGGTGTGAGGTCGTTATCCAGGTAGGTGAAGGTGCGCTTGCATGCACTAGTGCTGGAGAGCATACGCTCTAGGCCGTCGAATACCTGTTCGCCTAGCACCTGCTCCGCTTTTTCAGAGGTCAGCGTAATGCGCTTGATCAATTCTTTATCAGTATGCGCGGGATAAGACTTGGTCAAAATGCTGCCATCGGCAAAGGTCGTGGTCGCATGGCGGTTGAAAACATCGTAAGTGAATTTGGTGCAACGCCCTAGTTCGTCAGTGACGGAGGTGCGTCTATCTGCCACATATGTCTGTGTGCTGGTGGAGTGGAGTGTTAAATCCAGTCGGTGCCTATCCGAAGAGGAGGTTGCGAGTGCATAGCGGTCAACGTGGATGACGTTGCCGCACACATCCAGTTGCTGCTTTTCGTACCAGCCGAACGACTCGTTTTTTTTACATGAAAGTGGGTAGATTGAAAGATCGTATGGTCCAAATTCAAGCGGCTCTGCAAACCAACCATTAGAAGCCTCAGGGAGGGAATGCCAAGCGATACTGGAAGCGTCAAATGATAGAGTGTGAATGATTTTGCTTGCTTCGTCAGCTTGTGTGTACTTTATCTGGGCGTTTTCACTCAGGGTGGAATCTCGCTCAATATCAACTCGAGCATTGACGTTGGGATAGTGCGTGATCGTGGTACGGGACGTGGCTCTACCTGCGTTGTAGCCGTACTCGATGGTTTTATGGATCTTGGGGCCGTGGTATTTTTTTTGCTGTAATAGCACCCATTCATTTTTTGCGGCCTGACTATATTCCCATACCTCAATCTCTCGATTGAGGCTGTCGAATCCAGACAGCGTTTTCTTCCCTGCGCTGTCAGTGTGTATGATATAGGCGACAAATGAAGAGCCGATGCCCTGGATATCACCCAATAATTGTCTTCGTTGCTCAGCTGACGCTAGTCCATGCTCATAACTTTCTGAGGTTTCGAATTCGGTTCCTTCGTTGTTGATGATTTTGGTCAGGCGTCCCAATTTATCCCGCGTATAGGAAGAGGTGCTTCCGGAGAAGTCTTGTTCCCATGATAGAAGGCCAGTGTGCTTTGATACTGAGTTTGCTGTGCTTCGTGTAAGTCCATCATGACTTGTGAATGTAGCAGTTCGGGTTGTTTCATTTTGAGTGTGTGTGTAGTTGAAATCTAATGATGATGTTTGGATTTTTTGGGTGGTTGATTTTTGAAGTTTTCTAATCGCTTCCTGGACTGCGTAGCCTGATGAGGGGGACGAAATTGCTGTGTCGTCAATTCCTTCTATGCTTATGTGTGAGGTCAGTTTGGACGGTCGCAGGGAGTCAGCGTTGTTTTCGGATGGCTGATTGTATTCGCAAACGTGGATCTCGTTCGCACATTTGGAGTAATCGATGTCAACGCTCTTGATGACGTAGGTCGGTAGCTCAGTCCTGATTATGATTATCAGTTTGTCGCGAATTTTACAGTGAAGGTCATAGGAGTCGTATAAGTAATTCGTCGCGGTGGGGTTGGCGTCTGCGGAGTTATTGGGTTTGGATGTCTCCTTTGAACGAATAGAGCTTTTAGGGTCGTAGGGGGCGTAGTAGGAAAAGGTTTGTGTTGCTTCGTCGCTGTTGATCTGAGTAATTCGACCGTGCTCATCATGGTCCCATGTTGTCGAGCGTATTATCTTTCCATCCAAGTAATGAGTCTCTTTCGTGATGCTGAAGTATTTATTATATTCGTAGTGGGTGAAAGTGGATTTGTATTTTGAATCAGAGTTATACTGGGTTAGAAGGGTGTCAAGCTGTTGGAGCGCCTGGAACTCCTGGGACTCTTGGAGATCTTTTTGCTCCTGATAGCTCAGGAACGGCAGGAGGTCCCGGAGCGCCACGTGATTGACGTGCTCCATGAGCTTCAGGCGCTCAAGCAGCTTCTCGGGGTCCTGAGGCATCAGGCGCTCCAAGCGCTCCTGGAGATCCTGAAGCCTCAAGTGCGGAGTGGACTTGCGGCTCACAATGTACTCCACGATTCTAAAGGAGGCTTCGCGCAGTAATCCTGCAGCATTATCAAGCGTGCTATTTTGGTGGAAGGTAAAGTGTGACTTTTTTTTAAGTGTTCCAGATGGGGTGAACGCGTTATAGGTATACTCTTTGGGGACGTCAAAAAGAGGTTGATAGTCGTCGAGTGGGAGTGCAAGTGATGAGGTTGTATTATCTTGAGTGTTGTAGTTGTACCCTGTGAGAGTAGCGTTCGTCAGGTGTAATATGACTTTGCCTTCTCGGAAGGCTGCCACTTCTTGATAGCCTGTGGGGTATGCTATGTAGTTAAGTGTTCCGGATTTTGTATGTCCGAATTTCCAGTGGTTTTCGGGGTTTAATGAGCGATTAGTGAGCGTGTGACCATCCTCTTCGTATTCCCATTTAAATAAGCATGCCTCAGGGGAGGATGGCCAAATTTCGACGTTTACGCTGTCTTCTTCATAGCGCACGGACATGAGTTTTTCAGCGGTTGGGTTGATTCTATAAATGGCTTCGAGTCTGATCTCTTTTCCATTTTCATATGAACCCCATTCGTAGCGTATACCTGTGCCGATCGCCGAGAGCCTTGCTGTGCACGGACAATGATCGGTCTCGCCAAATTCAAGTATTTCGATTATTCCGCTTTCACGATAAGTCACCCGATAGCCGTGAACAGCCTCTTTTTCAAAAAAAACGTCGCCGGATGTGTTTTTCAAAGACAGGTCATCGTTCACTTCAAAGAGGCGCCCGTCAGACAATGACAGAAGCTTTGTTTTTTTGTTGTAAACCGAAACAGGTATACGCCAACCTTTTCCAAAGCCGAAGTCCTTAAGGTTGAGTGGGGAGAAACAAAGGCGGATTTCGAAGGCTGGATCTACGAGGGTTGCTAAAAGAATATTGGCTGAAAAAGTTCCGGTAAGTGGGTCGACGCCGCTGTCTATGTAGCTATGAAAATTAACTTTCCCTTCGTGTGTGCTCGTAGCCATGGTATCTGCTCCTTGAAAGTGCCCAGGTAAGCCCCAGACACCTCAACCTATCTGTTTATTGGCCAGATCCACAACTGATAAAAATGATAGGTCGCTGTCAGGGCATCAATAGAACGTAAGCGATCCATAAACCCCACGTCGTCAAAGATGGGCCGCGCATCAACGATGCACTTGAGGCACGCAATCAGGCGACGTAGCGAGGGGTCAGAACTTGATGTGGACGGTTGCGCCAGAGGTCGAAGCCGTCGAGTAGCCAATTGAGTTCCTGGGCGGTCAGGATAATGGCTTCGTCGGTGGGGTCAGGCGATGTTTTGAAGCGTTCCGAGTCGAGACGCTTGAGCCAAAGACAGAAGCCGTTTCGCTCCCAATACAAGATTTTCACGCGGTTTCGAGATTTGTTGAGAAAGACGAAAAGCACCGGATCGAATACCGCCACTTTTGTGTCCAGCTCGACCAATGCCGCGAGGTCAATGGATTTTCGGAAGTCCACCGGCTTGGGGTAAAGGTAGACTTTTTCGACTTTGGCGTCGGGACGCATCATGGCGTGCAGGCTCCAGAAAGAAATCAAGAGCACAGCATCGGGGATCAGCTAAGCGCTTTGAATGTGGGGTTCATGGAGCGCTTACAATAGAACGGCGACCGGGTCGATGTAGCGCGCAGCGGCGCCAACGGTAGCGTGCACATCGGTGAGGACAGCATCCGCGTGGAGCTGAAGCTGGGCATGATGCTGTCGATGATGAGCGGCACCATCAAGGGTGAAATCGAGCGGGCGCTGGACAAGGCACTGGCCTGACGCCCGCTGCGCTCAGTTGTCGGGGAACGGGACAAGGTCCTCGATCTGCTCCAGACGCAAGTCACCCCGATAGATCTGGTAGCGCTCCGAGGGCGCCAGTGCCCGTTGCAACCGCTCGTCACGGTTCATGGCGTCCGGGAACTTCAAATGCCCTTTGACAAACCGCCGGGCATTGGCAGTGGCGCTGGTGTAATGAAAATGCGCTTCCCAGAGCTTGGCTCTGGGCTGCAGCCGATAAATGTCATACACATCCAGAAAATCGTTGGCCTTGAGCCGCTTGCGGCTTCGGGTCAGCCTGACCTCGACTTCGCCGGCCTCTACCAGGAAGCGCAACGCTTTGCTGTCCGGGTGCTGGGTGTCAAGGTAAGCAGTGGTCAACAGGCGTTGTTTTTCAGCCTGTACCTCGGTTACTGCCTGTTCCAGCCTGGCGGCCAGTGGGTGCCCTTGATCCGGGCCGGTACGCAACTGGGCGGCAATGTCCCCCATGTCCTGAATAAAGAAGTCGAGTTGGTCGGCCAGGCTGTTGGGGCCTTCCAGGTGACGGGCAGCGTGAGCGACCTTGGCGGCTTTCTGGGCCAGCAGGTCGTTACCGGTACGGCGAAGGCGAGCGTAGTCTGTTGCCGGCGCAACGTGCGCCACGGCCTCCCAGTGACCTGCTTGTTGCTGATAGCGCGCAACGGTCTGTTCGGTCAGTGGGTCGATCTGCACGGCTTCGCTGTTTTCATCCGCCTGCTCGACAACCACGGATCTGCCCCGGCTGGTGCGGATCACCCTGCGTCTAACGGGACGCACCCTATGCGTCACAGGCTGTTCGGGCACTGCATCCTGCGTGTCGGCGGCAGCAGCGACCAAGCCTAGGTCATTCTCTGTCAGGTTTATCAGTGCTTGCAGTTCAGCGATGTACTCATTGAGCTTGCCGCTGTCCACTGCCGGCATGTTGCGCGAAAGCAGATACTCGGCATTGCCCAGTGACAGTTTGTATTCGCTCAATGCGCTCTCCAGCGGCTCTTTCTGCTCCTCCGGCCTCAGGCCGGCTGCAGCCAGGCTGTCATGGCTCAGCAGCGCTTCATGCAGATGTTTGCTGCGCAGCGTTTTTTGTGACTGCAGGGTGCTTTCGAAGTTCTCAGCGGTCAGCCGGTCTCTGTTCACGACCAACTGATACAGGTCGCTGAGGATCTGGGCTCGGGTAATCAGCGTCGAATATCGCCGGTTGTTGATAATGGCATCAAGCTTCTTGCGCTTGCCAGAGAATTGGATCTGCCGATCTGTCAGCGCTTCGCTGAGGTTTTGGTCGAGGCGTTGGCTGACATTGAAGAGGCGTCTATGGGTTGCCAGTGCTGCCTCGACCTTCTTGCTGTAATCCAGATACAGCTCGGCCTGCTCGTGGCCAAAAGGCAGCTGTACGAGCCGGCTCGATTGGTCTTTGAGTGCCCCATAGTCATTCATTTCGAGCAGGCGGCGGAACTGCTGCACGTCGGCGGTGAGCAACTGCTCCCACCACTGCCCACGGGCGTAGGAGGCCGTTGCCTTGGGGTCGAGCCTGGCGTATTTCGGGTCACTCATGCTGGCGAAAAGCTGCGCTTGATCCCTTATCAGAGCGGCCTGTTTTTCATAAGTAAGGGCCAGCACATCAAAGTTCGCACGTGCCTCGTTGCGTAGGGCCTGTAGTGCCTGTCGTTGTACCTGCAGTTCCGCTGGCAGGTCGCCAAGGTCTACGCCGGGGTTGGCATTCAGGGATTGCTGGAATGCCAGGTGTGCGTCGTCATACGGCTTTACCCGTTCCAGATAGCCATTGAGGAACGTTTCCATGCTGGTGAGTTTTTTGTCATTTGCCGCGCGGTTTTCCAGCATTTTCGTGAAAGCTTGTTTCTTCTCATCAATCAGCACCTTGGTCGCTTTCGGCATCCCGCCCGGCAGGTGCAGGTCGAGCATCCATTCGCCGTTCCAGCGCGTCAGCCAAGGCCCCCGGCTGCGTTCGCGGCCGACAATGTAGTAACCGTCAGGCTCTGCGCCCCACGTCTGTGACCATTCACTCTGGCTGACTTCCGGTCCGATGATGCGCATGCCGCTATAGGTTTCTTCAACCTCATAGGCAACATCCTGCAGCTTTACATAGTAGCGGTCGTCAACCTTGTACAGGCCTCGCATTCGGCCGTTGGCCGCTGCATTTTGCCCGTTGAGGTTGACCTTGGCGCGTAAGGTGTTGAGCGCCGCACCGGCTTCACGCGGCAGGTTGCCGAGCCGCTGGTCGCGGCCCCATTGGCTGACGTTGAGCGCAGCAGGCCCGGGTTGCTCGGTGGCAGGGGCCCGGGCTGATTCCTCGGGTGGCTGTGGTGCAGTTGGTCTGGAAACTCGGCGCGGTCCGGGTTGAACGGGGCGTTCCGGTTCTGGGCTGGCGGTAGCGGGCCCATGGGCTAGCAACATGGCCAGGTTCAGCAGGATGTCGGCACCGGCGAGCCACTTTTCTTCGATGCTGCCTTGGGTCAATGCGGCCAGGTCGTCCTTGATACTGAGCAAGGCTGTGACCAGCCAGGCTAGCAAACCTGCAGGCCCACGCAGCAAGGGCGTGGCCGTATTGAACGCCAGCCATGCGAACTGCCTGACCAGGGCCCAGCGTTGCTGGGCGTTGGAGATGCTCTGCCATGAGGCCAGCAATACAAGCATGTCAGCCCTGGCTTGATACATCAGATTGTCGAGGTTGCCCGACCATGGAGTGAAGGCCAAGGTGGCAGGCGCCCTCAAGCGCTCGATCGCGTCAGCGGTCATTGCCGATCCTGGCCCCACCAGATGCGCCAGTTCAGTGAGGCCGGCATGCAGATGCGGATGGGTAAAGCCATGGTTGGCGTAAATAGGACGCGCGTCGTCATCCAGCCAGGCCAGGATCTCCTGCTGCAGGGCTTGTTCGGTCCGGATGGTGTTCATCAATTGATTGCGGCTGCTGAACTGTCTGATGGCCTGCGTGGCGTACATGGGCCGGTAGAGTATCCAGGCTCCGGTGGCGGACACCTCGATGACGAACATGGCATGCACCCGGTTTGCCTTTGGGCCACCCGGCACGCTGCTGAACGACAGTGGCCCCATCTTCAGCGATGTGTTCGAGTGGGCGTCACGGTGGCAAAAGTCTGCGATGACCTGCCAGTTGCGTTCGCTCAACTGCCCCGCGATCTTGGCGTGTAATGCGCTCAGCAGTAAGGCATTACGCCATTCTTGGGCAAAGCGCTGGCGGCGTTTGTCGGTGCCAGTGCTCGTTTGCAACTGGTCGTGGACAAACTGCGGATACTGGCCACCGACATCCACGGCAACGATCAGTGCGTTGACATAGTCAAGGTCCAGCCAGCGGCTTGTCGGCTGTTGCCCGGCCAATTGAATAGCCGAGGCCACCTGGTCGCTACCCAATTGCAGGCGTGAGATGGCCAGCTCGGTCAGGCTGATGGTTTTCAGGTACTCAAGCTTTGCGGGCCCCAGGGAGGACACCTGTACAACTTGTGAAAGGGTGATCAGCACCTGGTCTGGGTTGCACGGTTGCTGGTTCGGGTGGTCATCGCGCATTTGCTCACGTAGGCGACGAACCGTGTATTGCTGGAGGGTTTCGATCCCGTCCAGGGAGGTTTCGCCTTGCGCCAGCATTTGCCCTGCCGACAGCTTCAGCAGTGCCGTGTGGTACTGGAAACGGTCAGTCACCGTGGCGCTCTCGAGCCAGTCAGGCAGCGGGATCGCGGGTGTCGATTGCACGACGTGGAAGCACGCCGGGAATATCGATGAGGGGTCGCTCAGCGTGTTGAAGAGCGCCTCCAGATCTGCAACGTGTTCGATGGTGCCCAACTGCACCCGGTCAATTTTTTGCAGCAGGCCGTTGAGCAATTGCCGAGCCTGATAGCTGAACGGGTCTTCGGTCAATGGCGTGCAGGCCCAGGACATCGTGTCGAACGCATGGTGCTCTGAAAGCTCGTCGCGCAGGGCGGTGGCGAACGCAGTGATCCCGTTGAAGCCGCGCACGGTGCCAGAGGGCTTGCACCACAAGACCAGATCGCGCGCATTTTGTCTGCCAGTGATGAGCAGGTCCGGTACTACCTCGTGAACCGTGCTGCCTGGGCTGGCGAGTGACACCTGCAACCCCTGCACGTTTGCCTCTGTGCCGGCTTGAGCGAGAATGGCGTACAGCAGGGCCTTCTGATCGCTGTCCAGGCCCTGGCGTTCAAGGGTGCCGAGCAGTGCGGCCTTGAGAACCTGCTGCATCCAACGCAGGCGGGTTACATCCGAATCACCGTCGCGGCTGTTCCAGAAACTGACCTGCGCCTGTTGAAAGGTCTCGGAAAGGGTTGCAAGCACATCGTCGTAGTCAGTGTTCAGGTCGGCCATGCGAATATCGATGGCCGGCGCAACATGCTGGGGACGAAAGATGGCGGGTGGGTTCAGGCTGAGTTGGTCCGTGGGCTTGAGCGCCATGGGTTGGCCGTTGAGGAAATGTTCGAGCAATGTATCTACCAGGTTGCCTGGCGGTGTCGGTGGTTCTTCATCCAGGTCATGCAGGATGCTGAAACCGGTCAGGGATCGCAGTTGCGGGTGGTTCTTGCGGGTCCATGGGTAGCGTGCTGCGAGTGCGTCGAAACCCGCGCTGGCCACGACTTCGCGCAGGCTGGGGCGGCTGGCGAACTGCGTCGCTACCAGATGCTTGAAGGACACAGATGGCGAGGGCAGTGATTGAGGCATGGCATCAGGCTCCGGTCATAAGGGGAGCCGAATGCTGAAACGCTAACCTGAAGTAGCTGCGGTAGATAAGTCAGCGCGGCCATCTTAGGGTGAAGATTCTAATTCCAGACCCTACCTTATGCTCAAGCCCAACCTCCATGGGCGGTTCCTCCTCCACTCATGAGTATGAGGTACAGAGCATGGCCAAAGTGACGGTGAAGAAAAAGGACGACGCCCTGGGTACGCTGGGCGAAGTGCGCGGCTACGCGCGCAAGATCTGGCTGGCTGGCATCGGCGCTTATGCGCGGGTAGGCCAGGAAGGCTCCGACTACTTTCAGGAGCTGGTCAAGGCCGGCGAAGGCGTCGAGAAGCGTGGCAAGAAACGCATCGACAAAGAGCTCGACGCTGCCAACAACCAGCTCGACGAAGCGGCTGAAGAAGTCAGTCGCGTACGCGGCAAGGTAGAAATTCAACTCGACAAGATCGAAAAAGCTTTCGACGCACGGGTAGGGCGCGCCAAGATCTGGCTGGCGGGGCTGGGTATCTATTCGAAGATCGACCAGGACGGCCCGAAGCTGTTCGACTCGCTGGTGAAGGATGGCGAGAAGGCCGAGAAGCAGGCGAAGAAAACCGCTGAAGACGTGGCCGAAACCGCCAAGTCCTCCACCACTTCGCGCGTGTCTGGCGTGAAGGACCGTGCATTGGGCAAATGGAGCGAACTCGAAGAGGCTTTCGACAAGCGCCTGAACAGCGCCATCTCGCGCCTGGGTGTGCCGAGCCGCAACGAGATCAAGGCCCTGCACCAGCAGGTGGACAGCCTGACCAAGCAGATCGAGAAGCTGACCGGTGCTTCGGTTACGCCGATTTCGTCGCGCACCGCTGCTGCCAAACCGGCTGCGAGCAAGGCGGCGGCCAAGCC
>JADHEF010001365.1_pt1 | contig 15591 bp, 9 predicted proteins | sample 8952391 | NCBI WGS metagenome assembly JADHEF01 (sample SAMN16124439, study PRJNA663245) | bioreactor sludge metagenome | isolation source: sludge (nitrite) | place: India:Bengaluru | collected 2019-02-28
TCTCAGCCAGTCCCGGCTGCTTACCGTAAGAAAATCGCGCCCTGATGTCCCATGACCTGGCAGACGGGGCACTGATACTGTATACCCCTTTCTGTTGAACTCACGCGCGAGGCTTATGACATCGTCGGGGCTTCCGATGTATCCGTGAAAGATTATTAAAATCCTCTCATCTCCCTGCATGAAAACAGGCATGGCCTTTTTGTTTATAATTACAGAGCTGTCAATCCCCGGTATGTTCATATCGTGCATAAACTATAAATACTAACCAGATGAATGTAAATCTTGTTGACATAGTTTTTAATGCCTATTATTTTTATTTTTATGACTGCAAACAATACCATTTATGTCTTTCATCTCAGGAAACCTGATGGAAGAGGCATTTTCCTCCATCCCTTTGCGGAATTTGACAGGCTGATAGCAAAGGGGGGGACATTCCAGATTGAAGGAAGGTATGGTGATGAGCCTGCAATTGAAAGCATTACTGATTTCAGGAATATTCTGTACAGGATTATTGAAGACTCCGTAAACAGCTGGATTACTGAATCAAGGTTCATTCCAAGGTTCCTTATCTCGGCCGGGGTTTTTCTTTTTACATATTTTTTTCTCTCCTTTGTGATAAGGGATCCCATCCCCATGGTTGATGAGATAGCAGGCGGTATAGCAGTGGCAGTCTTTTTTTACCTTTACCTCGGGAGGAAATACAAGAAGGCTGTTAATGCCTCAAAGCTGCGTACGCATTACAGGGGGATAATTGACCGGATTGTTTTCAGGGAAAGCCTTTTCGTGATCCAGCTTGAGGCACTTCTTCACCGCCTGGAGGGAAGAAAGGTTGAAGAGATGATTTCTGAAATAATAAATTCCCCTGAATATCCCGGGTTGCTGTCGGAAGAAGCAAGTGATGAAAGAAACCAGCTGCTCTCCTATGTTGAAAGGGTAATGAAAAATGAGCTTTCTTCTTCCCAGAGAAAGATTGTAAGCAGGATTATTATGGGCGGGCTTGAAAACAGCGCCGGCTCTTTAAAAGAACTTGACCTTGTGGAAATTACTGGAGAAATAGATATCAATCTCCTTGTTATCTATATGTCACTCAGGGAGGCAAAAAGGCAACAGCCTGTATAAGTCTGTGGTCCGGTTTTCTTGATTAATACTTCTATCTGATATATCCTTATAACAGCCAGACTGTTTGATGGTCTGTCTGCAGCAGTATGACTGAGAGGCGGATTAATGTTCTACCTTGAGGCCTTAAAAAATCAATTCTGATCCGGAGGTAGTTTCTGATGGAAAAGAGAATCGGTGTTGTGTCAATTCTTGTCGATGACCGTAAATTCGTTAAAGACCTGAACAGTATTTTATCAAGCTACAGTGAAATAATCATTGGGCGGATGGGACTTCCGGTACGGGACAGGGGAATACACGTAATCTCTCTGATTGTTGAAGGAACTACCGACGAGATCGGAGCAATGGCAGGCAGGGCAGGAAGGCTCTCCGGAATTCAGGTGAAATCTATCCTGACCAGGTTCAGAGAGGACAATAATGAAAACACTCCCCAGAATACTTCCGGACCATGACAGTACTAAGAAATTGTCTTAGAAACGGAGAAAGTTATTGGATACAATAAAAAAAGCGGAAGCAATAATCAGCAAGCTGCGCGAAGCGCCGGACAGGGAAGCTGGGGAAATAATCAGCTTCTACAGGAGCGCTGACACAGAAGAACTCTGCAAAAAAGCCGCGTCAGTATGTACAGGTGTTCATGGAAACAAGGTTTATTTACGCGGGCTCATAGAATTTACCAACTGGTGCGTTCAGGACTGTCACTATTGCGGGATAAGGAAAAGCAACCGGAAAGCGGTCAGGTACAGGCTTACTGAAAAAGAGATTATAGACGCAGCATCTGCCGGGTATTCAGCCGGGCTAAAGACTTTTGTTCTTCAGGGAGGAGAGGATCCCTTTTATACCACGGATATGATATGCCGCATTCTGGAAGGAATAAAAAGGGTTTCCGGTGGAAATGCGGCTGTAACCTTAAGCCTCGGTATAAGAAGCAGAAAAGAGTATGCAGCGTTCAGGGAAGCGGGGGCAGACAGGTATCTTATGCGCTTTGAAACCTCTGATCCTGTTCTGCACAGTAAATACAGGAACGGCATTTCACTTGAAAGGCGGATAGCTGCTCTTTTTGACCTTAAGGAACTTGGATTTGAGACTGGTTCAGGCTATATGACAGGGCTCCCTGGCGAAACAGAGGAGATCAGGATCAATAATGCGCTGTTGTGCAGGGAGCTTGGCCTTGACATGGTCGGGATAGGCCCTTTTATACCGCACGGGGAAACGCCGCTTGCGGGAAGCCCGCAGATGCCTTTTGAGCTTTGCGTAAGATCAACAGCACTGCTGCGCCTTCTTCTGCCCGAAGCGCATATCCCCGCGACAACAGCGGCGGGAAGCCTTGACCCTGAAGGAAGGGAGAAAATGATATCGGCAGGCGCAAATGTTCTTATGCCGAATATTACGCCCCAGTCAGTAAAAAAACACTATCTCCTGTATCCCGGCAAGATTTGCCTTGAGGAGAGCGGGATTGATTGCATAGGCTGTCTTTCAGCGCGGGTAATGTCTGTAAACAGGGTGCTCAGCTTTGATAAGGGTTCGGCACTGAGGCTCCAGAAACAATAGAAATGGCCTTGGCAGGTTGAGGAATGGAAATATACTACGGCAGTGAAACAGAAAAAGCGATTAAATCCTTCGGAAAGGGGCAGACCCCTTCCGTGCTCATAAAAGCGTATGGCGAGGTCAAAAAGGCCGCGCTCATGGCACAGCAGGAATACGGCAGGCGATACCCGGAAGATTATTTTCCCATTCTCCTGCAGGTGTGCGATGAGATAATATCCGGGATGCATGATGATCAGTTCCCCCTTTCGCTGAGGCAGGGAGGAGCCGGGACAAGCCTTCACATGAATATCAATGAGGTCATCGCAAACATGGCCAACTCAAGATATACCGGGGATTTCACCGCAGACCCGCTTGAGGACATTGCCTGTTACCAGTCCACCAACGATACTTTCCCAACTGCTGTCGTTATAGTGCTTTACAGGTTTCTTTCCGAGGCAGAGTCAAAGGTCACTGCTTTTCAGGAATACCTTGTAAAGAACGAAAAGAAGTTTGACAGCATACTTATGACTGCAAGGACAGAGCTACAGGATGCCCTTCCCATAAAACTGGGACAGGTTTTCGCGTCATGGGCAGGTCCTGTGGAGCGCGACAGGTGGAGGCTGGGGAAGCTTAAGGAAAGGATAAGAAACATCGCACTCGGCGGCACAGCTGTCGGCACCTGCTTTTCAGCCCCTTCAGCGTTTGTCTTTGCGTCTGAAAAGCACCTGCGCGCCCAGACAGGCCTGCCGCTCTGCAGAAGCCAGAACCTTACTGACGCGGTTTCGCATCACGACTCGCTGTCAGAGCTGGCTGGAGGGTTTTCCCTGGTCGCGGGAAACCTGTATAAAATGGCTGGTGACCTTCTGCTTTATACCTCGTCGCTCTCGGGAGAGATCAGGCACCCTGACCTGCAGTACGGCTCGACAATAATGCCGTTCAAGACCAATCCTGTAATACTTGAATATGTAAGGGCACTCTCAATTCATGTACAGTACGAATGCAGCAAGATATCAAGGTACTGCTCAGAAGGGCAGCTCCAGCTAAACGCCTATATCCCGTTTGCGCTTGAATCATTCATTGACGTACATGAATCGCTTATAAAGGGGATAGACTCCCTTATGGAGAAATTCTTTTCCGGAATGTCGGTCAACAGCGGCATCATGCTTGAAAAACTGTACAGCTCAAACGCGCTGCTCAATACGCTGAGGCCTCTTCTCGGTTACGGCACGATAAAAGAGCTCTCAAAAATACTTGTCGAAAAAAAGCCGGGGACAAGGGAGGAACTGATCGATATTGTGACAGCGCATACCGGAATTGAGAGGGGCCTTGCCGAAAGCTGGCTTAATCCCGATAACCTTACTTCATGGTACAGAAATGAAAAATCTTTACAAAGGAAAAAAGAAAATGACAAAGACAGCTGACGCCCTCAGGATACGGATTGTCCTTCTCGGACTCAGGAACGCAGGCAAATCCTCGCTCATGAACAACCTTTTTGAAAAAGATGTTTCGATTGTCTCTGATGTCCCCGGGACAACAACTGACCCGGTCGCGAGGGCAATGGAGCTTGACGCCCTCGGGCCTGTAACAGTGATAGATACGGCAGGCCTCGACGATGAGGGGTTCATAGGCAGGGAGAGGGTAAAAAAGACAGCTGAGAGAAGCGAGAGCGCAGACATTCATATACTGGTATCAAGGATTGACCAGAAGACCTCTGAGCATGAGATATCTGCGGCTGATGCTGTGATAAAAAAGAAAGGGCTTCTGCTTGTGGCGCTTACCTGCGCTGATAAGATCGCGGATGCGGACAGAAGCAAACTTGAATGGGCGGAAAAGTACGTAAATTGCCGGGTAGACAACATCTCGGGCGCAGGGACAGGAGAGCTTAAAAAAAAGCTTGTGGAACTCGGAAAGGAAACAGCATTTGAGGGAGCTCCGCTTGACGGGCTTGTGTCAGAAGGCGACTTTGTTCTTCTTGTCACCCCGATAGACCTAGCTGCCCCTAAAGGAAGGCTTATAATGCCGCAGGTCGAGACAATCCGCGACTGCCTCGACAAGGACTGCGCCGCGCTTGTTGTCAAGGAACGTGAGCTTAAATCCTTTTACGACAGGCTTTCAGTGAGGCCGAATCTTGTGGTAACTGACAGCCAGGCTTTTCACAAAGTCTCCGCCGATATACCGCCTGACCAGATGCTGACTTCGTTTTCCATACTTTTCGCGAGAAAAAAGGGAGAGCTCTCCGAGTTTATAAACGGGATTACCGCGCTGAAAAAGATGGATGGGCCGTGCCGTGTCCTTGTAATGGAGGCATGTTCGCATCACAGGCAGGCTGATGATATCGGCACAGTCAAAATACCTCGCCTCTTCCGCCAGATGGTAAACCCTGACGCGGAATTCGAGTTTACAAGGATGCTGCCTGATGATATAGAGCTTTCAAAATATTCGATGATAATACACTGCGCTGCCTGTATGATTACGAGAGGGACAATGCTCTCACGGCTTGAGAAAATAAAAAAAAGCGGCATACCTGTAACAAATTACGGGCTTTTTCTCGGTTGGGTAAACGGGCTTCTGCCAAGGGCGATTGAGCCATTTGAAGACCTTTATGAAAAGTGGAAAGATTTTAATTTCAGCTGAATGGTATGGCCTGAATATGCGCGGCAAGTGGTCAGGTGCCTTGTATGACTTCGGTATCTGACGAACCGAACTAAAAGGGAAGAGGTTACTTTAAGTATTAAGGAATGGAAATCTATTCGACTGTCTGTATGGACTGCATCTCGTCAAGCAGTTCCATTGTCTTTTTGACAGTGATGAGATTTGCAATGGCCGGAGTAAACCCAGGGTCAAGCTCTATAGCCTTTTCCCAATATTCCACAGCCTCCTGAAGATTTCCGTCAGCATAGGAATTAAGCCCCTTGATGTAGTATTCGTCAACCTCGGCTGCCACAATGCTCCGCCCCCTGTCCCCAAGGTTGAGGGAAGATGCGAGGCTAAACCTGTCTAGTCCTGCCTGGGTTGTGAGGTCAAGTGTATAGTTGAAGTTGAAGCTTATGTCTTCAAGGTCAAGCTTGCTGCCAAGCGATATTCTGGGGTTTGACCCCCTGTACCTGAATCCGCTCTGGACAGAGAAAAAATCGGTAACTGTCACGTCAAGGCCTGTCGCGAAGCTCCACTGTTCCGCAGGCTGTTCATCCGGGTTGAGCGAGATAGGGTATGTAAAATCAAAGGCAACAATAACAGGCCGTACAGGGGAATAGGCAAGCCCGGCGACAGTTTCAAGCGGGAGAGGGTCATCCTGCGCGTCAAGACCGATGTTCTTGAGAACAAGCCCGAAAGATGTGTTTTTGTCCCTTGAACTGTAGAATTTCATGAAATTGAACCTTGTAAGCACACCAAGGTCTGTCATGACTGAAAACGCTGACTGGCCTGCGTATATCTCTTCAGGAATATGCCTGTAGGCAAATTTTACATTGCTGCCTACCGAAAGGCCGTAAAAGTCATAATTTGAAAGAAACCTGTATGATGTATTGAGAATCAGGACTGATTCGGAATAATAGCCGCGTGACTCCCGGGTTCCCCATGTATCATATTCAGTAAAGGGGACGTAAAGGAATTTGCCCCCTGCCGCAAGGCCGAGGTTCTTTTTTCTTGTTGTATAGACAACACTCTCTATGTTTGTGTCAGCTATCCAGTCATTGTGATAGAAAGAGAGTTCTGTGTATGAGAGCCCTGAACTGCCTGCCGGGTTTGCCTCGATAAAGCTTGCATCATCCGCAACTGCGGTAAATGCAGTCCCCATTGCCTCAAATCTGCCTCCCATCGGGATAAGCAGGGTTGGAAAGGCTGTCAGTCCTGTGTTCGGGTCTGACAGGGAATCCATGAAACTGTCAGCGTTGTAGTAAAGCTCTGAAATATCAAGGCAGTAAGCTGAGAATAATGAGTTAATCAATGTCAGAATACAGACAATTTTTTTCATCATTTGATTACATCGTTCATAAATATATAATAGCAAATTTTTTAAAAAAAATCGATTACTTCCTGATGCTACTTTGCAAGGATTCTCCTTAAATATGCTGTTTTTATATACTCGGAATTACTTTAATATGCCATAAATAATCTTTATCTGCGTGTGCAACTTCTGATTGCTTCAATATGTTTTACTAGTGCCGATAATATGATAGATTGAATAAAAAAGGTTGGATCGCGGCTTTAAAAATGTATATATGCCGTAAAAAGTTGTTATTTATTCTCCTCTTTGCCGTATATATTGCAAACGGAATTTACGCCGGGGGCAGGAAGGAGGATATGCTGCCTGCCGCCAAACAGCTTGTCACTGAAAAAAAGTACAGCGAAGCGATGAAGATACTGGCTGATATCGTGAAAAACGAGCCTGAAAGGCTTGATGAGGTCGAATCCATCATGGCAGTAATCCGCAGCGCCCGCAACCAGTACAATCTTAATTACTCAAACCTTCTCCAGCTCCTGAAAAAGGAAAACCTTACTGATCAGGATATCACATCAGCCTATAACCTGATCAGTGAAATGGAGCAGATTGACGCTGAACCTGACCAGGCAATACTTGAATCATTTGAAAAGGCGCGGCGGACCATCGTATTCCGTTATAACGATATGCGGTTCCGTGATATCATGGACAGGGCGCTTAAGCTGCTGGAAGAAAAGCAGTACTGGGAAGCTCTTGCGCTTTACGGCGAGGCTGCAGGGCTCCACCGGGATATCTTTACGGAAGATTATCCCGGGGATGTCATCGCTGAAGCTGATTCAATGGTCCTTTCTGTCAAAAATACAATCTCCTCCCTCTCGGGAAGGCGTGAATCATATATGGCTGCTGCATCCAGAGCTGCGGCAGAATCAGGCAGGGTTGACATTTTGCCGCTGAGAGAGTCTGAATACAGGGATTTTACAGGGATTGTGGACCGAATGGCTTTGACAAGGGAAGATACTGCAGTGATTGCGGCAGCCTTTGAGACAAAGAAAAATGAACTCCTTAAGGAAGGAGATTACGATGTCCCTTTTCTTTCCACAATGAACAGGGTAATTACAGGAAGGAAGACACTTGAGGGAAAAGAGGGAATCCTCGCCGCTATTGATATGATCTGGAATGACAGCATTGATGCCAATTCCATCCTGCTTTCTGGCAGGGCAGAGCTTTTTTTCAATAAAGGAAAGGAAGAGTTTGCGTCAGGATTATACAGGGAATCTGAATCAAGCTTTAATCTTGCCGCTGACGGGAGCAGAATAGAAAATGATCTTATCGCGCTTAAGGGATACAGCATAAGCCCATCCGGCGGACATGAGATAGAGCCTTTCGAGAAGGATAAAATATACGCCTATATGCCAGGATACCTTGAATCTGAAAAAAGGACCAGGGCAGGGACTGATTACGCATCGCTTTCACAGATAATGCAGCGTGTGTCAGTAATTGAAAAAAGCTACCAGTCTGAAAGTATTTTCAATACAATGCTTTCATACAGGGAACAGATCGCTGCGGACAACTCAATCATTTCAATAAACCGCTCAGCATGGCAGGAAAATGAATCAGAGTTATCGCTTTTACAGAAATCAAGCTTCTCAGTGGATGATCCTCTGCGTCTTTCCACTGAAATGAAAGAGCTCTTCAGGACATTCGGGACAAGGTTTGACGAGCTTGCTGTCTCCATTGTCCGTGCTGCTATTGATATTGTATATCTTCCTCTGTCAAAGGAGCTTGAAACAGAGAAGAATGATGCTAAAAAGGGATTTGAAATGGTTGACGGGGCCATGAGGACAATGGGAAGCGGTGATACAGCCTATACAGCGCTTATAAAATACCCAGGCCAGGCTATGGATATTTTTACGAAAACACTTTCATCCCTTACAGTTACTGAAAGAGGGCTTGAATCCATGATTTCCCTCATAAGCGACACAGGCGGAAGCGCCTCTGAGCACCCGCTGCTTAAGGAAAGTCACGGAAAGGCAACGAATGATATCTCAGAGGCTGTAACTCTAAGGAAAAACATCAACAAATATATGCTTACAGCGGGAGAGCTTCTTACCCAGGCGGAAATATTCAGAAACCAGGGCAACAGGTACCTGGGGGAAGCCAGGGTAAACCTTGACAGGCTTAATTTCAATGAAGCCAGGGAAAAACTCCAGCTTGCGAGGGAAAGCTACCTGAACTCACTGAGCCACAATGAAGATCAGGAACTTCGCGATTATTCCGACAGGGAAATTCTTGCCATATCCGAGGATATCATACGGCTTCAGACAAGGGTTGTCATTGAAACTGTCAGGAAGAACCTTGTGCTCGCGAAAGACTACTATGTCAGGGAGCGTTTTGGCGACGCCGAGAACCTTCTCATTAACTCCCAGACAATGTGGAGGACAGTAAACACTGAAGACAGCCCTGAAGTAGAGTACTGGCTGAGCCTTGTCCAGACAGCCCTTTCTGTAAGGTCTGGAAGGGTCATCGCTGAAACCGATCCTCTCTACAACGAAATGACCCAGGTCTTAAACCTTGCGAGAAATGATTACCTGAACGCGGTTTCAGCAGATGAGGCGGGAAACAGGGCTGAAATGCTCCGCCATCTGGCAAGCGCCGAGGAAAAGCTACTTTATGTAAGCATACCTTTCCCCCTTAACCAGGAGGCAAGCGTCCTTTCGCTCAAGATACTGAAGCTTAAGGACAAGCAGAATTTTGACTCCCTTTTCAGGGAGAAATATGAGCAGGCGCGTCAGAAGATAGATATCAATCCATCGGAAACATATACAGTACTCAAGGACCTTCAGGTCATCAATCCCTCTTATCCGGGGATTGAACAGTCAATCTACAGGACTGAGATCAAGCTTGGGATGAGGACGCCTCCTCCTGATCCCGCAAAGATACGGGAAGCTGAAACGCTTTACCAGAGGGCATATGCAATAGTCTTAAGCAATGTAAGAAGCAATTATCCCACAGCCCTTGCCTATCTTAACAGGGCATTTGAGCTGAACCCTGAAGAGGCAAAGATAACGACCCTCAAGGACAGGGTACAGACAGAAATGGGCGGGACAACCACGGTAGTGCTTTCAAACTATGCCCAGCAGCAGTACAGGCTTGCGGAGCAGGAATTCATCAGTGGAAACTATTACGCATCTCTTGCAATAGTTGATAAACTCCTGCAGGATAAAAGAAACAGAAACTATTCACCCCTTCTCGAACTGAAAAGGAGGATTGACTCCAAAATATGATATCTCTTGCCCGGAAATTCAGATGCGCTGCAGAGCTTCTGCTGCTTTTTGTGTTTTATATGGTGCCTGTGACTGCGTACACGCTTGACATCTACTGGGACAGGCATGAGGTGATTGTTCCGGGAAACGCGAGGTTCCATAAAGTCTCATATGGGGGCGGAAGAACAGTACTTGTCTGGCACGAGTTTGTCAAACAGGGAACTGACAGGGGGATTGTATATCTTTCGATGGCTACCTCCCTCAATGGAAAGGAATGGACAAGGAATGAGAGATTTGCCGGCCCTTTTGATTATGCCGGGGACGAGGTGCCTGTCTGTTCACTTGCGGTGAAAAACAGCGGTGATATATATGTTGCTGTTTCAGCTGATGAGAACACTGTAAAACTCTATTCTTCGTATGACGGCGGAAGAAGCTTTACTGAGAAGACAAGGAACACATCTTTTACCATGACTGTAGGGCCGCGCCTTTTCATACGGGAGAACGGCTCATTCATAATGTTTGTGACAAAAGAGTCGGGAAACAACCTTTCGATATTTTATGCCACATCGGATAACGGTGATACGTGGAGCGAGTTCAGCCAGCTGGTATCCGAACCAGGGCTTGAGCTTAATTTTCTGCCCCATTTTGTTTCAAAAGATGGTGTCGAGTATGTTATTTTTCAGGCATTTCTGGTGCAGCGCCGTTCAACATATCAGCTTTATCTCAAGAAAAGCACTGACGGGGGGAAAACCTGGAGCAGTTCAAAGAGGATAACCGGCTTTGACGAAACCATAAGCGGCAGGAACATTGAGGCAGCCAACTTTGACAACCAGCGGCCTGATTTCAGTGTTGAGAAGGGTTCAATTCTCCTTACATGGGAGAGAAGAAATGTAAGTGAACCAAATCCGCAGATATACTACGCTAAACTTGATCTCTCAGGTACTCCTGTCGAGACACCTGAAAAGGTATCCAAAGACGGAAGAAGCTGCAATTATCCCCGGATTGCGTCATATAAGGGAAACACAGTCATCACCTGGTTCGATAACAGGATGGGAGACTATCACATAATCATGGCGGATTTTAACGGCATTTTATGGAGAGACAAGGATCTTTCCGTCATGCCGGGAAATTCAATTTTCGGGCAGCCTGTCGAGTCCGGCGGCTCAGTCAGCATCTTCTGGGAAAACAGGAATGCAGAGCGTTCCAGGATTGTAATGCTTTCTCCTGATACCCATGTTGATAAACCGCTTGTAACTCCCCTTAATTTCACATCTGACAGGCGCTCCTCCCTAAGCAGGTACAGTTTCAGCTGGAACCTGCCTGATGACGCCTCAGGGATCGCGGGATTCAGCTATTCCTGGGGAAGAAGCATGTATGGCGCACCGCCAAAAAAGATTACCAATACCCCAAGGCAGCTAAAGGGGGAGGCCGAGATAAGCGAGGATGGGCAGTGGTATGCCTATCTGTCAGCCTCTGATTATGCGGGCAACTGGTCGGAACCTGCTGTCATCCCGATCTACAGGGATACCCAGCCGCCGGGGCCTGTTTCCTTCAATGAATTCCAAAAGGATGAAAAGGGGTATCTTGAGTCAAATACCTTTGTCCTTGACTGGCAGCCGCCGGCAGGGGAGCCTCTTTCAGGGTATGTATATAATCTGCAGCTTATCGATGAGAACCACAGGAGGGAAGCTGAAGAGAGCGATCTCCTGAAAAGGGTAAAGGAACCTGACAGAAAGGCAAGGGTACTGCAGCCAAGCCTTGAAAACAGGAACATTGATAACGGAATATGGGGGCTTTCAGTCTCAGCGGTTGATGAGGCGGGAAATATCGGAGAGCCTGTCTCAATCCTGTTCAGGCTGAACAAATACGTCCCTGTGACATACATAACTTCGATTGAGCCGGTCAGGGACCAGCTTGAAAGAATCATGATTAACATCAGGGGGCGGGGGTTTACTGCAGGCGGCAATATAAGAACCGTGATCCTTGACAGGGACGGAACAGAACCCTGGGACTACAGTTTTTATCTTGCTGATAAATCTTACAGGATAGAAAATGACAGGTTTATAACAGATTTTGTTGTAACAGATATAATGGAAGGGCAGTACAGGATTGGTCTTGACCATCCCAGGCGGGGCCTTTATTTCAGCAGCCCTGTAATCAGCCTTGAGCCTTCAGGAACTGTGAAGTTCGGTTATTTCGCGGGTGACGGGGAAATGGTATGGAAACCTGTCAGGAAAAGGCTTTTCAGCTTTGACGCCGGGAGACTGGGTATTTATATCGCATTGGCGTTATGCGCGCTTGTTCTTGTAATATCAGCGGCAAGACTGAAGGCCTTTTATGCGGAAGGCAGGCGGCTTGAAAAAGATGTTGAAGCGATAATGAAAGGAATACCTCTTTCCTCAGTGGAAAGAAAAGAGAGGATTATTTATATGAGAAGAAAGGGCGCGGGACTCAGGCTTAAGTTCGCACTGTTTGTAATATTCATTGTCTTGGCAGTAGTCATAATGGTAGCTCTACCTCTCGGAAGGTTCATGCTTGAGACTCAGAGGAAAAATCTCGTGACAGGACTGCGCCAGCAGGCTGAAGTACTTCTTGAAAGCCTTACGTCAGGCGCGAGATCATACCTTCCTGCCTCAAATACTCTCGAGATAGGCCTTTTGCCCGGGCAGAGGACAGCTATGGGTGACGCGGTATTCGCGACAATAACAGGGAAAAGCGCGGAAGGAAGCGCGGGGTATGATTATGTATGGGCAAGCGATGATACAGCCATCTACACAAAAATAGATTCGCAGGAGCTTGTTCCGGGAAAGTATCTGATAAATGACGCGCTTTCGGCAAATATCCCGGTTCTTGAAAAGCAGATTAACGAGCAGGCATCGGCGAGGGTCTCAGCCATGGCGGAAGAGGTCGAGAAGCTGGGACAGGAGGCGCGGCGGTTAATTGGAAAGGGAGGAAACGAGGCAGCCCTGCAGGAACTTCAGAACAGGATAAGGGAATATGACCAGAAGATGCAGACAATACTCAAGGAAATAAGCAGCGAGGTCAGGATATATCCTTCATTTGACACTGAAAGCAATGTTATCGAGGATATGGTTTATATCTTTTACAAGCCTGTAATCTACAGGCAGAGCGGTGAGAATGTCTATTACAGGGGGCTTGTAAGGCTTGGTGTCTCAACCGGCGGAATCATAGCTGAAATAAAAAACTCCAATATCCTGCTTGTCAGGCAGACACTTATAATAGCGGCTGCCGCGATAGCTTTCGGTATGATAGCCGCGCTTCTTCTTGCCGCCATTATCATAAGCCCTATCAGAAAGCTTGTTAAAGGTCTTGAGCTGATCAGGGATACAGAAGACAAGGAGCAGCTCAAGGATCATGTCATAAAGGTCAAGTCCAGGGATGAGCTGTATACACTTGCCGAGACTGTAAACCAGATGACGCTTGGTCTTGCAAAGGCAGCGGCCGCCAACAAGGATCTTACTGTCGGAAAGGAAGTACAGAAGATGTTTATTCCGCTTGAGAAAAACACAAGCGGCAAGAAGCTTACAACAGGAAAGGAAGTCACGGACAGGTTTGAGTTTTTTGGTTATTACGAAGGGGCAAAGGGTGTATCAGGAGACTACTTTGACTACGCAAAACTTGACGAGGATAACTATGCGCTTATCAAGTGCGATGTCGCAGGAAAAGGGGTCCCTGCCTCTCTCATCATGGTCGAGGTCGCGACAATATTCCTTAACTATTTCCGACACTGGAAAACCGGAAGAAAGATAAACCTTCCTGAGCTTATCATAAACATAAACGATCTTCTTGAGGAAAGAGGCTTTCAGGGAAGATTCGCGGCCCTTATTGTCGCTCTTGTAAATGTTAAGACAGGCGACTGTTATCTGTGTAATGCGGGGGACAATATAGTCCATCTTTACAACAGCAGGGAAAACAAAATGAAGCAGATAACACTTCCTGAATCTCCGGCCTCGGGAGTATTCCCGTCATTCATGGTAGACGGTAAATTTCAGCAGGTTAAAACAAGGCTTGAAAAAGGTGATGCGCTTCTCCTCTTTACTGACGGTGTGGAGGAAGCGAAAAGGATGTTCAGAAACAGCAAATTCGAGCATATAACCTGCGCGGAGCCTGGAATGAAGGATGGGGATCTTCACGGCAATCACTATGTCTCGGCAGGCGACGAGGAACTGGGGATAAGCAGAATATATGATATTATTAATGCCGTATTTAACAAGGCTACTTATAAACTGGAAAAATATCATAATCCCGTGCCTGATGAGCTTCTCACTTTTGACTTCAGCTCATGCACCGGAACAATGGAAGAGGCTATAATGGCAATGGTTTCGGTTGAAAGAATTTTCAGGATCATTCCTGACCCGACAGCAACAGCTGATAACAAGATTGTTGTTGACAGCAAGGTAAATGAATTCCTGAAACAGCATTTTGACCAGTACCGCAGGTATTTTTCAAATACTATTGAAAATCCTGAAAACCGGGAGTATGCTGTTTTTACAAACTTGAAACAGGATGAGCAATATGATGATCTTACAATTCTCGCTTTCAGGAGAAAATAGGTGAGCGAAAAGAAAAAAGGGTTTGTCTGCCAGAACTGCGGTAAAAATGTTCCGCCGAGAACAGAAAGATGCCCGCACTGCGGGAGGTTTTTCAAGGGTGTAAGGTGCCCCAACTGCCACTATATCGGAGTTGCTGACGACTTCCTTAAAGGGTGTCCGTCCTGCGGCTATCTTGGAAATACTGAAGAGAGCGGCGGATCTGCCTCTCATGAAAAAAAACAGCCTCCAAAAAAAGAGTTCCCGGCATGGTTTTACCTTTCCTCACTCGGTATTCTGACTGCTGCCATTATTGCCCTGATAATAATCATTGCCAATATGCAGTAGCTTTCTTCATGAAACTGTAAAGTCTGTATAAGAACAAAATATCTGATTACAAAGAGTAATGCCTGTATCAATTGTCGATCAATTCTGAGTGAGGCTATGCTATTTTATTACCTTTACCTTGCCGTTTGCTGTATCGCATATATAGATGTCGCCGTTTCCAGCGGCCGCAAGTCCTCTTGGCTTACTGATCTGTGCTTCTTCTGTATCTCCGTCTTTATCTCCCGCTGCTCCAGTTCCGGCGAATGTAATAACCTGTCCTGATGGCGTAATCATTCTTATCCTGTTGTTGTTTTCATCGCTTATAAACATAACACCTTTTGAATCCACCCCTATACCGTGAGGCTTGTTGAACTTAGCTGTTGAGACAGCTCCGTCTGCAAAGCCGCCTGTACTGGCAGATCCGATGTAAGATATTGAAACATCGGAATTCACATCAGCTGTGTTCCCGACAATAATCTTTATAATGTTGTTTGTCCCCTGATCTGTAACATAAAGAGTAACAGATGTATCTGATGTAATATCTGCTGCAATACCATGAGGATCATCCAGCGCTGCAGCTGTTCCGGATATTTCAGTTTCAGAAGAATACAGACCTCCTGTGATTTTTATCTGGCTTATGCTTCCGGAATACTGATCAACAATATATAAATTTCCTGCGCTGTCTGCTGTAATGCCTGATGGATTGTCAATTACTGAATCGCCTCCTATTGAGGGAGTAATGGATATGTCACTGGCTGAAGGTACTTCCGATGAGGGCAGTACTATTTTTCCAATTACTCCATCTGTGTTTCCTGTATGATCAGTATCAGATGAGCCTGTATCAGTAACGTAGATAATATCATTGCTGCCT
>JADHEF010001368.1_pt1 | contig 15553 bp, 16 predicted proteins | sample 8952391 | NCBI WGS metagenome assembly JADHEF01 (sample SAMN16124439, study PRJNA663245) | bioreactor sludge metagenome | isolation source: sludge (nitrite) | place: India:Bengaluru | collected 2019-02-28
CCGATTATCAGCCCCACCTTCCCCCTTGATTTTCAACGCCCCACCCCCCATAATTCTTGGTTTGGTACCAAATCCGTTTCGGAGGCCTTCATTCCATGCATAAGCGTTTTGGTTTCACCCTGATCGAATTGCTGATCGTGGTCGCGATCATCGCCATCCTTGCCGCCATCGCCGTTCCCAACTTCCTGGAGGCGCAAACTCGCGCCAAAGTTAGCCGGGCCCGGGCTGACCTTCGCAGCACGGCAACGGCCCTTGAGGCATACGCCGTTGACCACAACGCGTATCCGCCGATGAGCGACGTCACCCCGATTTCTTCCTGGTCCACCTGGCAGGACATCGGTTCCGGGGGTGACGATCATTCCCGCATTCCCAGTTATCTCACCACCCCGGTGGCGTACATCACCTCTCTGACCTTTGACCCCTTTATCCCGCTCTCGACCCTTACCGGGGCCGACTACATCATCCAGATCGGCAAACGCTATGCGTACTTCAATTACAAGCAGTTCATGGATACTCCCCCCGTGTCCGCCTCGCTCCAATCACGCGCCAATGACGCGGGGGCATGGCTCATGTACTCGTATGGACCGGACAAGGATCCGTTCAACAACCAGGGCGCGGTTTACGTGAACTACGATTCCACCAATGGCACCATTACGCCGGGCAACATTTTCCGCACCCAACGGACCTCCGACAAGTACGAACGGTTTATCTAGTTCCCAACCAATACGCGAAACGGTTTCAGCGGGGCCCGACCGGAATACCGGCCGGGCCCCGTTTCTTTTGCAGACGGCCGAATGCCATTGATCCCGCGATGGGCGACCCGCTAGGTTTCCCGCGCCATGGAACCGACATCCTCCCGCGCCGGGGCCGCCAAACCCGGGCCCATCAAGGTCAACCGCAAGGCGAAGTTTCACCTCCTGCACGGCGATGACGAGTCGGCGCTGGATCGCCAGCGGGCGGCCATTGTGGCCGCGCACCTGGAGACGCCCGAGGAGCGCGAGGAGAATTACCGCGACATCGCGCCGCCGGGCACCCAGGGCAACCTGATGCGCGTGCTGGGCGACGTGCTTTCCGAACTCTCCACCGTTTCCTTCCTGCCCAAGTCGCCCCGCGTGGTCGCGCTGTCGGGTGTGACCGATTTTTTCGAGGCGAAGGGAAAGGGCAAGAAGGCGGCCGCGGCCAGGAAGAAACCCGCGGAGGGCAAACTCACGGCCAGCGAGCACCTGGCGGCCTTCATCACGCGGGAACTGCCCGCCCTGCCCGCCGTGCTGATCGTCATCGCGGTCGAGGATTACGAGAAGTGGCGCAAGGTCAACCCGGCCAACCCCGTCGTGGCCCTCGCCCAAAAGCAGGGGACCCTGATGCAGTTTCGCGAGCAGGGCGTGCAGTTCCTGTTTTTCGACGCGCTGTTTGCCCGCCGCACCGCCGAAGCTCTGGCCCTGTGGCGCGACTGGCTGGAGCAGAACGGCGGGTCGCCCAAGCCTTACGCGCAGCTGGCGGCCCAGCTGCGCCTGCTCATCCAGGCCAAGACGGCGTCCAGCCCCCAGCTTAAGTCCCGCGGCATCACCCCCCAGCGCCTCGCCAAGGAGCTCCTCCCGCTGGAGGCCGACCGAAACGTTTTCCTCATCCGCCCGGATTTCCGCCGCGAGAAACTGATCCGCTTCGCGGCCAACTTCACCTTCAACGAGCTGCTGGCCGCCTACGAGAAGCTGGAGCAGCTGCAGAAGTTTTCGATTCCCCTGCTGAGTGACCCTTTTGTGCCGGACCGGCGTCTGCTGAGCGAACTGTGGATCCTGGAATTCGCCGGTGGCCGGGGCGCGGGAGATTGACAGCGGTGTCCCGCGGGCGGGACGCGCGCGCCTCCCGCGGTTGCATCCCGTTTTCGCAGAATGCGGCACCCGTCCGGTTGCACATTAGGCGCAACCCCGGCGGGCTTGCTCCCGAACTGATGATTCCCGTGCCGCCCATACGAACCCTTGCCGTTCTGGCGTCGTGGCTGGTCCTCGCGGGCGCGGTCGCGCCCGCGGCGCCCGTTCCCGGATCCAGCCTGTACAACCTGAAGGGGCGGGGCAACAAGGCACAGCCGACGACTGATCCCGCCGCAGCCCCGCCGCCCGCCGCCGCGAACCGCGGCCCGGTGGCCCCCAGCGACGAGACCCTCACCCGCATGATCCGCCTGCGCAGCCGCCTGCGCAACCTGGACATGAAATGGGAGGACGTGAACGGCGACGAGGTGATGACGGCCTTCAGCGCGAACCTGGGAGGCGGGCGTGTGACCGCCGAAAGCCACATCAACTGGACCCGTCCCCAGGGCGCGCACCGTGCCCGGATCCGCCTGGAGAACGTCCGCGTGTCCGACTTCCTCAACGCGACCGACATCCGCCTCGACGCGCGGTTTGACACCTCCATCTCCGGCCAGCTGGACCTCTCGTGGACCGGCCTGCGGATGCGGGAGATGCGCCGGACGCTGACCGGGGGCGGAGTCTTCACGGCAGGCCCGGGCACCATTTCCAGCACACGGATCCTCGACGCGCTGGCCGATTTCAGCGGCATCCGCGAACTGCGCCGCTTCGACTTCGACACGGCCCGCCTGGATGCGAAGGCCGAAAACGGACGGGTCCTGGTGAAGGCATTCCGCCTGCGCGGGCCCTATATGCGCACGAACCTGAAAGGCTCGGTGGACCTGGAGAGCGACGCCCTGGCGATGGACCTGGAGCTGGAACTGAACCCGGCCGTCGCCGAGCGCTCGACGCGCATCGAAGTCCGCGAGGGCTTCGGGTTGTTCACCCGGCTGGCGGGGCGCGAAGGTCCGGGGGAATTCGTGGAGGTTCCGCTGCCGTTCTCGTTCGGCGGCACGATGGCCCATCCGCGGGCGGTCCTGAAGTCCCTGCCGTCGGGGCCGCCGGAGCGCAAACCATGAAACCGCGGATTGCGGCGCCGAGCCCCGCGGGTTCCAGGTTCTGCCTCGCGCTCGGACTGCTGGTGGCCGTTTTCCCCGCCCCGGCGGCACCCCGGGAACCATCGAAGGCTGCCGTGCGGCCCGTGGCGCGCCGCAAGACGGTCAGCCCGCCGGTGCAGGTCTTGGCCCGGGATTACCCGGATCCCGACCGCATGATCGAGACGGAATCGTTCGAAGCCGGCCTCCTGAGCGCCCTGGTGTTTGACCTGAGCAACCAGGAGCGGCGCCGGGCGGGCATCGGGCCTTTCCGGCGTTCCGAGGATCTGGACCGCGTGGCGGCGGGCCACAGTGCCGACATGGCGTCCCGGGGGTATTTCAGCCACACGGCCAGGCGCGGCCTGATTTCGCGCGAGAACCTGACCGACCGCCTGGCGCGCGGCGGCGTGAGCTATGTCCGCGCCGCGGAGAATATCGCGCTCTTCCCGGTGGTGGTGAGCCGCACCTTTGCCCAGCGCGGCCGCGGCCCGTGGGCGCCGCGCGAGGAGATCGGGCGCCAGGGGACCACCTACCGGCGCCTCGCGCAGGATATCGTCCGGGGCTGGATGGAAAGCCCGGGCCACCGCCGCAACCTGCTTGACCCGGCGCTAACCCACCTGGGCGTGGGCGTTGCCCTGGGGCAGCGCGACGGCATCCCTTATGTTTACGCCACCCAGGATTTCTGCGCCGAACGCTGAGCCGGGCGGGTGCGCGGCGACCGTGGGGGCGCGGGGGGGGGGGCGGTGCCGGCGACCGTCAGTAGTAGTAGTAATACACCGTCTGGCCGTTGCCCGGCTGGGCTTCCGGCTGGACCGGCTGGCTGGCATAGGCGGCGGGCGCCGCGGAATCGAAGGCGTAGGGCATCCCGACTTCACGGACCGCCTGGCGGCGCTTGCGCGCGGAGCGGGCGGTCTGTTTTCGGACCGGGGGCTGGTCCGTGGCGGAGATCGGGGCCGACGCGGCCTGCGCCTGGCCCGCGGCGGCCGGGGCGGGTGAGTGGACCAGCGAGTCCACCTGGCGTCCCAGGGCTACCAACGCACCCGAACTCATGGCCCCCTCCTCGCGGAACAGGAAGTCGCCGAAGCCGGTGTCGGGCGAAAACAGGAGAAGCGTCGGTGTCGCATTGATGCCGAAACGCGAGCCGAGGGGCCGGTTGTCGTTATACTCGAGGCGCACTTTGATGGCGTTCCTGAGGGCCTGGCGCACGCGTCCCCCCGCCATGGCTCCATTCATCTTTTCGCACTCGGGGCAGCCCTCCTGCTCGAATATCACGATCAGCGGGCGGCCGCTGGATTTGGAGGCGCTCACGCCCGCCCCCCAACTGGAGTACCAACCCTGCGCCGCCGCCGGTTGCGGCGATGCCACGGCGGTCAAAATGGCCACGCAGATGGCCGCCATCCAATGGAGCATGCTGCCTTTCATTCCGTCCGAACCTGTGCTGCATGAGTCGCCGAGGCTGGGATGCCGGCGGGTGGCCGGGCACTCGGCGCGAATCGTAAGCCCTGCATTGCCCTCAAACCGCTGGCAAGCAGGAAAATTTGCTTGCCGGTGGGGTGAGAACGCGGTTGGTCTGACACGAATATCAATCCACACGGGAAGTCACGGGTACCCATGAAAATCGGCAAAAGGGAACAGATCGTCCTGATCTCGGTGGGGGCGGCGCTGGTGATCTTCCTGGCGCACTTCTTCGTTTTCCAGCCGCGGGGCGCCAAGTACGCGGAAACGGAGAAGCTTTTCACCGACGGCGCGAGCCAGATCAGCCAGGCCGAAGTGCCGAACTCGCCCGAGTACGTGAGGAAATACAACGAGAAGACGGCCCAGTACCGGGCCGAGATCACCAGCCTCACGGCCGCCCTCAAGCTCGACGTGCCCAAGCAGTACCTCAGTTTCGGCGAGGCGGCAATTGACCAGCGCCTCGACGACTCGGTGCGCCTGCTGCGGGAACTGATCGCCAAGCGCTCCTCCGTGCGGACACCGCAACTGTCGTTCCTCGACGACCGCCGTTTGCCCAACGATCCCTACCAGATCCAGCAGGGGTGGAGCATTCCCAAGGAACTTCCCTCGCTCGGGGTTGAGGGGGCGCTGTGGGACACGGTCGTCAAGATCCGCGACCAGTACGAACTGATGAAGAGCATCAAGGACCCGGTGGAGCGCCTGCGCCGCCGGGTGGCGTACAACGAACTGATCGGCCGGCTGGGGATCAAGGCCGCCGAGGTTTCCAACTTTTACGCCCAGGTGCCCTACGGCGGGGTCGTTTTTTTCAACGACATCGAACACTACAAGCAGCTGATCGGAGCCCCCCAGGGCGGAGCCGCCACGGGAGGATTCTACGGCTCCGCGCCCACCGGCAGCGTGATCCCGCAGTTCAACACTTACCTCAGCACCGACCGCTTCGGCGTGCTGGTGCCGGTTCTCAAGCGGCTATGGATCAGCGAGCTGATCTGGGCGAAAAAGGATCCCAGCTCGCGCATGACCAAGAAGGAACTGCGCGAGGTGCTGGAGGTCAATTTCCCCAAGGATGAGTCGCTGCTTTGCCTCAACAAGCAATTGGAAGGCCTGCTCGACATGGTGACCATGGCCGAGAAGAACGGCATCAGCGAGATCACCCGCGTGAACCTGCTCAAACCAGGAGGCATCGGCAAAGCCCTGGACCGCGAGCCCGGCAAGGTGCCGACACCCAAGCCAAGCCCGACTCCCGGGGCCGGGGTTTACGGTGGAAGCGCGGCCATGTTTGGCGAGCCGGGCATGATGGGCGGCCAGCCCGGAATGGCCGGTCCTCCCGGTATGATGGCGGGTCCGGCCGGCATGATGGGCGCCCCGATGGGGATGGGAATGGGAATGGCAACACCCACGCCCGCCGTGGACAAGATCGGCAGCGGATCCGGGGTCGAAATCTGGTTCCGCGGGACCAACCCCAGCACGGTCAAGTTTCTCTTCGATGTGACCCACCAGCCGCGCACCTACGCGGTGGACGACCTCCATATCCAGTCGGCCCCGGACGGCGTGCTGACCACCTCGGCCACCGTGGAAATGGTTTACATCCTGTCGAAATTGGTGATGTAGGCGTCCGGCACTGCGCGGCGTCGCACCACACGGCGGTTTTTGTGAAATGACATCGGGAACCGGCTAGAAGTTTTCGCCGCGGAAAGTGTTCTTGTGCCCGCAGAGCGCCGAGGCGGCGAAAAACGCAGCGCTGAATACGGAAGGGTAGTGGCTTCATGATTGGCGGCTCAACAATGGAAATGGAAATCTACCAGACGCGCAGCGACCTGTACTTCCTGCTGCGGGGCCGCGTTGTGCTCGAGGAGTGCGACCGTCTCAAGACGCAGTGCCTTCCGCTCATCAACAAGGGGCTGGATCAGGTCGTCGTGGACCTGGCCAAGGTCGATTACATCGACAGCGCGGGGCTCGGGGTCCTGGTCGGTTTCAAAATGACCGCCAGCAAGAACAAGGCGCGCATCGTCCTCCTCCAGCCTTCCCGGTCTGTTTCGGACATCCTCTACATTTCCAAACTGGACGGGATATTCGACATCCTTACCGGCGCGGAGGCGGACGTCCTGAAGTCGCAGATTGTCCTGGAGGAGAACCGCTACTCGCGCACGCCGGCCGTCCCGGCTTCGGCGCCTTCGGAGCGCCCGGAAAACATCTCGGTGGACACATCGGCCCATGGACCCGAAGCGCAAAAGGGCGGGAAGGATTCCGCGGGTTCGCCCACGGTGAGCGAAAAGCTCGAGGAACACTGCCGCCGGGCCGTGGAATTCATGCGCCAGGGAAACTATGATTTGTCGGTGGAAGAGTACCGCAAGGCGCTGGAAATCGATCCCGACTATCTCCCGGCCCTGAACAACCTGGCGATCGTGTACGAGAAACAGCCGTCCTGGATTCCCAGGGCCATCGAGCAGTGGGAGAAGGTGCTCTCGCTGAGCCAGGCGCGCGGGGACCAGAAGCACATGGACCGCGCGCAGCGCCACCTTTCCAGCCTGCGCCGCATGCAGGGCTGACCCCCCTCCCCGGTCTGCGCACCGGGATTGCCCATCATCCCCCAAGGGCTTGCGCGCCAGGCCTCCGCAGGCGAATTTCACGGGGGGTGTCCTGTACGAAAAAGGTGCCTCTCCGCCCCGCGGCGTTACGCCCCGTTGGTATGCCGGGCCGACGGTAGTCGCGGAGAGACAACAGCGGAAAACACCGGAGTGTATTGGGAATGGGCAAGGTCACAGGTTTCCTCGAGATTCGCCGCCAGATGGTCAAGACGCGCCCGGCCGGGGAGCGGCTGAAGGATTACCGCCAGGTTTACCTGGACCCGCCCGACGACCTCGTGCGCCAGCAGGGCGCGCGCTGCATGGACTGCGGGATTCCCTTCTGCCATACCGGCTGCCCGCTGGGCAACGTCATCCCGGACTGGAACGACCTGGCCTACCGCGGACGCTGGCGCGAGGCCATCGACGAACTCCACGCCACCAACAATTTCCCGGAATTCACGGGGTGGGTCTGCCCCGCCCCGTGCGAGGCGGCCTGCGTCCTGGGCATCAACGACGATCCGGTCACCATCAAGCAGATCGAGCTGTCGGTGGTGGATCACGCCTTCAAGGAGGGGTGGATCAAGCCGGTTCCGCCCGGAACGCGCACCGGGAAGAAGGTGGCCGTGGTCGGGTCCGGACCCGCGGGCCTGGCGGCCGCCCAGCAACTGAACCGGGCCGGGCACCTGGTGACCGTTTTCGAGCGCGCGGACCGCATCGGCGGCCTGCTGGTTTACGGAATCCCCGATTTCAAGATGGAGAAGTGGATCGTGGAGCGCCGCGTGAACCTGCTGGCCGAAGAGGGCATCGAGTTCCGGCCCGGCGTGAACGTCGGTTTTGACATCACGGCCGAGAAACTCCGCGCCGAGTATGACGCGATCGTGCTGTGCGGGGGTTCCACGCGCCCGCGCGACCTTCCCGTTCCGGGCCGCGACCTCGACGGCATCCACTTTGCCATGGACTTCCTGCCCCAGCAGAACCGCCGCGTGGCCGGCGGCCAAACCGGTGCGGGCAAGCCGATCCTGGCGACGGGGAAACACGTTGTCATCATCGGCGGCGGCGACACGGGAAGCGACTGCCTGGGCACGTCGCTGCGCCAGGGGGCGGCATCGGTGCGCCAGTTCGAGTTGCTTCCGAAACCGCCCGAAGGGCGCACGCCCACCATGCCGTGGCCCACGTATCCGATGATCCTGCGCACCTCCTCGTCCCACGAGGAGGGTGAAAGCGACGGTCGCCTGGAACGCGAGTGGAGCGTTTCCACGAAGTCCTTCTCCGGCGCCAGCGGGCGCGTGGAGAAACTGCACGGCGTGCGGCTGGAGTGGAGCACGCCCGAACCCGGAGGGCGCCCCCGGATGACCGAGGTGCCCGGCAGCGAGTTTGCGCTGGACGCCGACCTGGTCCTGCTGGCCATGGGATTCCTCGGCCCGGAAACCGGCGGGGCCATCGAACAGCTGGGGCTGAAACTGGACGACCGGGGCAATGTCGAGTGCGACGCGGATTTCATGACCAGCCTTCCGGGCGTGTTCGCGGCCGGCGACATGCGGCGCGGCCAGAGCCTGGTCGTGTGGGCGATCCGCGAGGGGCGCCAGGCGGCGCGGGGCGTCGACAAGTTCCTGATGGGGTCCACCACCCTCCCGTGATTCGCCACCGGGCGACGGGCCACCGAATAAAGCCCACCCCCTTTTCTAGACATAGGACCACCGGGACAACGCATGGAGGAACCCACGATTATGACCGATCCCGCAACCGCCGCCCCCGGGGCGCAGCCGGAATACAACCGCTTTGAGAAAATGGTGAAGGAACAGCTCGACGAATTTGACCAGTCCCTCCGCCAGGATTCCCTCCAGACGATTTCCTCCCCCAAGGTGATCGAGTATCTCAAGCGCGGCAAGCGCGCCTATCTGGAAACCGTGATCCGCGTGGCCACCCGGGAACTGGAGGAACTGGACCGCACGCCCGGCGAATCCGTTTCGAACACACCCTGACCCCCAAGGAAACCAAGTTGCCCCAGCCCCCCCTCACCATCGGCGGCCAGGCCGTCATTGAAGGCGTGATGATGCGCGGTCCCCACGGGTACGCCATCGCGTGCCGCCGCGCCGATGGCACCATCCGGACCGAGATCACACCCCACCGCGCGCTCACCGTCCGCAAGAAGTGGCTGAACCTGCCCGTTCTTCGCGGGGCGGTCGGACTTGTCGAGATGCTCACCATCGGCATGAAGAGCCTCGAGTTTTCCGCGCAGGAGGCGGAGCGCGGCGAGCGGGAAAAGGAAGCCGCCCTCGCCGGCACGGCCGCTTCCGGTTCGCCGGAAGAAAAGCCCCTGTCGCGCGCCGCGCTCGCCGCCACCATGGCGCTCAGCCTGGCCATCGGCATCACGATGTTCGTCGTCATCCCCAACATCGCCACGCACTTTGCGGCCGTCATCGCGGGCGCCGGTGACCGGCCCCTGCTCGAGGAGCAGCGCCCGATCCTCTACAACCTGATTTCCGGCTTCATCCGCCTTCTCATCGTCGTCGGATATATCTGGGCCATCTCGCTGATGAAGGACGTCCGCCGCCTGTTCCAGTACCACGGCGCCGAGCACAAGGCCGTGAGCTGCTTCGAGGCCGGGCGCGACCTGACCCCCCGCGAGGTGCAGAAGTTCACGACCCTCCACCCCCGCTGCGGCACGACTTTCATCGCCATCACGCTGATGGTGGCCATCGTGGTCTTTGCCGTCTTCGCCAAGGTGCTCCTGTTTTTCTGGCCCGGTTTTGCGGAGCTGGCCTTCGCCGCGCGCAAGGCCATCCTCATCTTCGGCCATGTCGCCATCATGCCCGTCGTCGCCGGGGTTTGTTTCGAGATTCTGCGCCTCGGCGGCCGTCACCGCAACAACCCGCTCCTGCAGGTTTTCCTGCAGCCGGGCTACTGGTTCCAGCGCCTGACGACCCGCGAGCCCGACGATTCCATGGTCGAGGTTGCCATCAACGCGCTCCAGAGCGCGCTGGCGATTCCCGCCGTGGACGCCGTGCCCGAGGCTGCGCGCGTCCGACCGGACGAAGCCGTGGCCGCGGCCTGACGCGGCGGGAAACGGAACGGCGACCATGCAGCGAATCGGCCTTCTGCTCCGGGTGCGCCCGGAGAAACTCGGGGAATACCGGCGGCTGCACAATCCCATCTGGCCCGAACTGGCCGCGGAACTGCGCGCCGCCGGAATCCGCAACTACTCCCTGTGGCTGCAGGACGACGGCACGGAGTTCGGTTACCTGGAATGCGACGACTGGCAGTCCGCCTGCGCCTACCTGGATCAGTCGGAAGTCCACGCCCGCTGGCAGGCCATGATGCAGGACTTCCTCATCACGCCGACCGACCCGGCGCAGGGCGGGCAGCCGGTCAGGCTGCTGGACCGGGTTTTCCTGCTCGAGTCGTGAGCGCCGGTTCCGGGGCCGGCTACCTGGCCTGGAGCCGCGCGGCGATTTCTTTCTTCCACTCCTCGTAGGCCGGAGCTTTCAGGTGCAGGCCGTCGCGCGTGAAGTCCGCACGCAACTCGCCCTTCCCGTCGCGGACCAGCTTGTGGATGTCCACGAAATCGCAGCCGTATTCCCCGGCGATGCGCTCGATCCGGCGGTTCATCTCGTTCACCGTCGGGTTGTGGAATGAAAACCGGCCCCGGGTGGGGATGAGCGTCTCCAGGTGGATCGTTGCGTCGGGCACGGCGGCCTTCAGCTTTGCGACCAGCATCCGGTACTGGCGCTCCGCCGTGTCCAGGGACTTGCTGCTGCCGAAATCGTTGATGCCGATCATGAGAAACACATGGGCCGGGCGCGCCTCCGCCACCAGGTCCAGGCGGCTGGTGACGCCGCCGATACCCTTGTCCACATGGATGTGGTCGCTGGAGATTCCCTCGTTGACCACCCGCCAGCCGGCGACCTCGGTCATCCGGAATCCCTCGGTGATGGAGTCTCCCAGCATCACCACCGTGCGGGTCGTGTCGGCGGGAAGGGCGGCGATGGCCGCCCGGATCTGGACAAGGCGCTTTTGAAACCAGGCCACGCGCGCGTTGACCGGCGCGGTGGTGGCCGCGGCCGTCGCCGTGGTGGCGGGGGAGACCGGGGCGGCCCATGCGTGGGCGGAGGACAGGATACAGGCGGCGAGGAGCGATGCGTGGAGGCGGCGAATCATGGGTGATGCGTCCTTTCTGGGTGTGGTTGCGTCAAATGTTGGGGTTGGCCGGATCCCAGAACGTGTACAGGACCCGTCCCTCGGGGCTGCGCTGCGTGCGGAGCACGTTGCCCTCGCTCACCGTGCCGTTCGTGGCATCGTAGGGCAGCCACGGGTTGTAGTTCATGGTTGGCCCGTAGCTCACGAACCGCCAGTCGCCGTAGCGGAGCAGGTCGGTTGCCGGCCATCCCGACAGGCCCGCCTCCACGTTTTCGCGCACGTTGTGGTAATCATAGCGGCGCGTTGCGGCCGGGTCGCCGGGTTTGCGGAACGGGTCCAGGGGCAGGCTGGTCATGTAGGCCATCGGCGTGGTGAAGGCATCCGGCATCACCCGCGCGCCGTCCAGCAGCTGGTTGGGCGGGTACCGGTTGAAGTCCACCATGTAGGACTCCAGGGCGACGCTGGCCGAGCGCATGTCGCTGCGGGCGCGCGCCACCTTCGAGCGCACCTGGGCCTCGAGCAGGTTGGGAATGGCGATGGCCGCCAGGATGGCGATGATGGCAACCACGATGAGAAGTTCGATGAGCGTGAATCCCCTGCGATTCATCCGGCACGGCTCCTTCTTTCGCGGCAGCCCGGACGGGCCTGCCCCGGCGTTCAGTTGTTGCCCATCTCGTCCTTCAGCGTCTCGTACTTGAAAGCCACGAAATGGCGGTATCCGGCCCGCTCCAGCACGGGTTTCTGCTCGGTCAGCGGCGGGTGCGGGCTTGAGAAAGTACCGAGGGCGAGGCCGGGAATGCAGGCAACATTCATACCCCGATGCTCCGCCTTCACCTCCTCGAACTCCTTCGCCAGGCCGGCAAGGTTGGTCGCGTAACACATCGGCGTGGATATGTCCAGGTAGCCGCGCCTCACCCAATCCATCCAGTTCTGGAACTTGTGGTTCTTCCCGCGCTCGGCCGCGTAACCGGGGAAGTAAGCCGAGCTGATCAGGATGCGCGTTCCCTTGGCTTTCCCGTTGGCCTTGCCGTGGGATGCCAGAAGGCCCACCAGTTCCGTGACCTGGTTCTCGCGGAACTCGACCCACTTCATCCACGGGGATCCGGGGTTCAGGTCGCGGGCGAGGCCCGTGCCGTCCAGCCCGGCCGCCTTGCGGAAGCGTTCCAGCGAACCGGCGCTGTAGCCGAAGTCGGGTCCGTTGGCCGGGTACCGGATGTAATCGAGGTTGATGCCGGCGATGTCGCGCTCGCACAACTCCTCCAGCAGGAACATCAGTGTCTTCCGCACCCCCGGGTCGCCGGGGGATACGAAAACATACTCCGCCTCGGAACCTCTCCGGGGCTCGCCCATTTTCGGCTGCTCGATCCATTCGGAATGCTTCGAAAGCAGGGGGTGGGACGCCGCGTTGTTCACGCCTTGGCGCCAGAAAAGCGTGTGGATCCAGGCATGGACACGCACGCCGTGGCGCCTCCCCGCCGCGCAGGTGATCGCGAGCCAGTCCTTCCCGTCGTTCTGCATCGCCGGGAATACGGAGGAACGGTAGATCGTCTCCCCGCTGCGGAAGGTTTCGATGTAGAGGTTCCTCACGTTCCAGCGGTCGAGATCGGACATGACTTTCTCGATGGCGGCCTCGTTCAGTTCGGGCCTCCACCACACGCCGTCGCCGATCATGTCCGGCGTGACCGGCCCCTCGAGGGGGAGGGCGGGAAGTTTGGGGGAAATGGACGCCGGGGCGGAGGTCGTCGTCGCCGCGGGGGGCCGGGCGGGCAATTGCCCATTCCGGGCCTGCACGGATGCCGTTGTGGCCGCGCCCGCGCCGCGGCCGAACAGGATGCCCATGCAGGCGAGAACGATCGACAGTCTTCGGAGGGGTGAGTGCATGGGGCCAATCGGATGCACGGCCACTCCCGGGGATCAAGTGACAACTACCCTTGTTGCAAATCCCCAAACCGCGGTGTTGATGGCAGGAGGCAGATACTTCCCGGAGGATTCCATCATGCAACAGCGTGCCCTCGGCAGCCGCGCCCCCGCGGTTACGACGATCGGTTTTGGCGCCTGGGCAATCGGCGGCATGAACTGGGGCGCAACCGACGATGCGGTCTCGCGCCGGGCTCTCCACGCGGCCCTCGACCTGGGGGTCACCCTGATCGACACCGCTGATGTTTACGGCTTCGGCCACAGCGAGGAACTGATCGCCGGTGTCCTTCGCGAGCGGGGAAGCTCGACTGACACCGTGCTGGCAACCAAGGCCGGAAGTGATTTCACGGGCGCCGGCAAGACGGATGACAAGGGGTACGGGCCCATCCGGCAAAACTACACAAAGAAGTACCTGGTGGAAGCCGCCGAGCGCAGCCTGGAGCGCCTCGGCGTGGACTGCCTGGACATCCTCCAGCTCCACAGCCCCGACCTGGACAAGCTGGAAACCGACGAGCCGTGGGAGGCGCTGGAGACGCTGAAACGCCAGGGGAAGATCCGGCATGCGGGATGGAGCGTGCAGAGTTTCCAGGAAACCTCGCAGGCCCACATCCTCGACCGCCATCACACCCTGATCGACGTCCTGCAGGTTCGCTACAATCTGCTGGAACGGGAGGCCGAGCGCGTCCTGTTTCCCAAAGCCATCCAGTATGGCACGGGCATCATCGTCCGGATCCCCATTCTTTTCGGCCTGCTCGCCGGCAAGTTCACCCGCCAGAGCACCTTCGGAGAGGATGACCACCGGCGGATGAACCTGAGCCCCGAAAAACTGGACGCCTACCTGTCGCAACTGGAGGCGCTGCGCCCCCTGTTCGACCGCCATCCGGGAGAAAGCATGGCCCAGGTGAGCCTTCGTTTCTGCATCAGTCACCCGGCCTGTCACACGGCCATTCCGGGGGCCAAGACTCCCGGGCAGGTGACCGACAACGCAGCCGCTTCCGGTCTCGGTCCGCTGCCGGAGGAGGACCTGGCGCTTCTCCCCGAACTTCCCCGGGGGTGAGCGGGCGAATGGCGCCTCCAACCGCCAACGAGCGGATGATCGCCACCCAGATCGAGGCCCGGGGGGTTCGCGACGGTCGTGTGCTGGCCGCCCTTCGCCGGGTGGACCGCGCCTGGTTTGTCCCGCCCGAATTGCTGGCCGCCGCGTACGATGACTGTCCGCTGGCCATCTCGCACGGCCAGACCATTTCCCAACCTTACATCGTGGGGTTGATGACGGCATTGCTGGACCCGCAGCCCGACGACCGCGTCCTGGAGGTGGGCACCGGGACCGGATACCAGACCGCGATCCTGGCAGAACTGGCCGGCGAGGTGTGGTCCGTTGAGGTGATCGCGGACCTGGCGGTTTCCGCCCGCAGGCGCCTTTCGGGACTTGGGTACGCGCGGGTGAGTGTCGTCGATGGAAATGGATGGGACGGACTTGCGGCACACGCACCGTTTGACGGAATCGTCGTGACTGCGGCCCCGGACCGGATTCCAGAAAGGCTCTGCGAGCAGCTGGCCCCCGGCGGGCGTCTCGTCCTTCCCGTGGGGGTGGAGTCCCAGGAGTTGTGGGTTGTGACCCGTCGGCCCGACGGCGGCCTTGACCGCAGGTCCGAGGGCGGCGTGCGCTTCGTGCCGATGGTCCGGTGAACGATAATAAAAGCCGCCCCCCGCACGGGGCGGGGGGCGGCTGGTTTTGTCCGGGCGGCCGTGAAACTGGCCGGTCTGCTTTCGTCTAGTACAGGGTCCAGTCGTTGACCGACGAGGCGGCCGGCGAGGCCACCGCGAACTCGGAGAACGAGGTCAGCCCGGTGCGCTGCACCGTGGTGGCCGTGTTGGACCCGGCCGCGCCCTCAAGCGTCCACGGCGAGGCGCCGTTGGCGCGTTTGACGAGCCGGGCCTGGGACTGGACGGCCGGGAGTCCGCTGAAGCCGGCAACCTGCAGCGTCAGCGAGTAGGTGCCGCCCGCAAGGCCGTTGCCGGCGCTGATGGTCCAGAAGCCGGTGTCCAACACGTCGCGCAGCGTGAGGCCGGCGTCGTCCAGGCTGATCGGGTCGCCGGCGGGGTTGGTGCCGGAGAACGACGCGGTCAGCGTGCCACCCGCGGTCGGGGCCGCGGTGAAGTCCACCGTGGCGTTGCGGTCGCTGCCGGCCATCGGGAAAGCCGTGGCGCCCGTGGCGGCCGCCACCCAGCGGGTCAGCGTGCCCTGCACCTGTCCGGTGCCGGTGACAGTGCCCGGGTTCGCGGCGTCGGCGCCCACCATCAGGGCGAACGGCGTCGTGTTCAGGAGGCCGGCTTGGAGGGCGAGGTTCTGCGTGACCTGCGTATCCTTGCTCAGCGACACGCCGGCGGCATTGTTGACCGTGAGGCCGGCGATGACGGCCGGGGCGCCGGCTCCCGTGACCTGGGCCGCCGTGCCGTTGAACGTGAGCTTGGCGGCTGGATCCACCGCCAGGGTCTCAAGGCCGCTGACGGCCGCGTCCACGCCGGTGGCCGAGGCGGTTGC
>JADHEF010001369.1_pt1 | contig 15543 bp, 12 predicted proteins | sample 8952391 | NCBI WGS metagenome assembly JADHEF01 (sample SAMN16124439, study PRJNA663245) | bioreactor sludge metagenome | isolation source: sludge (nitrite) | place: India:Bengaluru | collected 2019-02-28
CAAAAGCGGCCGAATGTTACCGATCGGCAACATTGTCCGGTGCGATCTGCATGCAACTCCGAGAGCGCCGGCGCGGCTAGCGCGAAGTTTGACGGCATCCTCGCGAGTCTAACCGAGTTCACCGACAAGCAACTTGAACAACTGACCAAGCGAGCCCACGTGATCATGGATGGGCGGAAGCGAACGTTTGCCGGTAGCGACTGCCAACTGAAAAATGCGGGGGTGGAGTGGACGCAGGCCGCTTTGTTGAATGTTGAGACGTGACCCCGGTCTACCGCGGGGGTGGAGTGGACGCAGGCCGCTTTGTTGAATGTTGAGACGTGACCCCGGTCTACCGGTCTATCCTGAGATCGGCAAGGCCAACACCCTGCCGGAGAGCACCGGCGCGGCGGGTGCGAAGCTGGAGGCGGTTCTGGCGGGGCTAGAGGGATTGTGCAAAGAAGAGTTGAAAAAGGTCGGGGTGCGAGTGAAGGAGATGCTGGGTAGGTTCTAAAGTGCGGAGTTCGGGGGTGCATTATTTGAGTGATCGGAAATATCTGAGGAATTATGATCCGAGGTTTGAGGAGGGAGAGTGAGGACAGAGGACGGAAGACAGAGGACGGCGGAGAGGTTTTCCCGCAAAGGCGCGAAGGCGCAAAGAAGGAGGAGAGGGTATGAAGACAACGACATTGACGGCGATGAGGGCGATTTATGAGAGCGATCCGGCGCGGACGCGGGCGGATCGGGAGCTGTTGCTGAAGACGTTGGGATTGGCGGAGTGCCAGGAGGCGGCGCGGCCGGCGGACAAGCTGGTGGCGTTTGAGGAGGCCGCGAGGCGGTTGAACCGTACGACAAGGACGGTGCATCTGCTGGCGCGGCGCGGCGTGCTGCGCAAGGCGAAAATGCCGGGCGGCATCCGAGCGGCGGGCGTGCTGGCGTCGGATCTGGATGCGCTGCTGGCGGGGATGGTGGACGCTTCGGCATGAGGGTGATGCGCACGAGCTTTTTCGCGGGCTTTGCCCGCCGCCGGACTACCGGCTGAAAAATCAAAGTGCGCCCTACCCTCATGCGCTTCGCTTTTAGAGCGTGGGCTGACGCCGTGGAGAGAGAGGCGGGAGAAGCGCGATAGGCGCGGAGGAGAGATGAGAGAGGCGGGAAGGGAGCGGAGAGATTTTTAACCGCGAATGCTGCGAATGACGCGAATGGGATTTGGAGGTTGAGATGGCAAGGTTGTGGCCTTTTTCGGAGAGCACGGTGCGGCTGTTGGAACGGCCGCCGGAGGCGGGAGGGACGCACCGGTGGCTGGCGCGCGCCGCCGGAGGATTGGCGGCGGGCGGCATGGTGACGCGCGAGAGTTGCGTCCGTTTCCTGCGGGACGTGTGCGGTGACTGGGTGAGCCACCGCGCCGTTCCCGAAAGGGAGATCGAATCGGCTGTGCGGCTGGCGTATGACGGGCCGGCCGCGCGCGGCGGCGCGCGGAAGCCCGCGGCGGTGAAGTGGCCGCCGTTCGACGCGGCGGAACGCGCGTTCGCGGCCCTGGCCGAGCCGCTCTTCGACGGCGTGACCGATACGGGCATGACGGCGGACGAGGCGCTGCGCGGCCTGTTCGCTCCCGGCGAGCTGGTGTGCGCGGGACTGAGGTGTGAGTGTCCGGTGATCCGGCCCGTGGAGGTGTGGATGCTGCGGGCGTCGGACGCGCAGTTTGTGGTGGCGAATCCGATGAAGGGGTTTGACGGGCTGACCAAGGAGGGCAAGCCGTCGGCGCGCTGCCAAAGCAACGTGGGCGCGCGGCGGTATGTGGTGGCGGAGTTCGACGATCCGGATTTCGGCAAGCCGGCGCAGGCGCGGGTGGCTTCCGCTCTGGCCGAGGCGTTGCCGCTGCGGATGGTCGTGGACTCGGGCGGGAAGAGCCTGCACTGCTGGTACGACGTGCGGGGGGTGGCGTGCGGCGAGACGGCGGCGTTCTTCGCCGCGGCTGTGAAGGTCGGGGCCGATGCGACGCGCTGGGACCCGTGCGGGTGGGTGCGGATGCCGGGCGGGCTGCGGCGGAAAGCCGACGGGACGGCGGTGAGGCAGCGGGTGGTGTATTGGAATCCAGGCTGTAGGCTATAGGCTGTAGGCTGTAGGCGATGGAGAAGGGAAGAGAGGCTGAATGTGGCGCAAGTGATCCTTAGTTCTCCGCTGGAGAGGCTGCTGAAGAACGGGTACCTTTCGGAGAAGGTGGCGCAGACGTGCGCCGACGCGGTGGGCAAGGTGTACCGGCCCGCGCGCAGGCCGTCGCGCGAGCCGGTGGCGCTGGGGAAGTTTCCGGAACCTGTGAGGGAAGAGGAGAACCCGGCGGCGCTGTTCCGGCGCGGCTGGCTGCGCAAGGGCGGCGGGGCGTTTGTGGTGGCGCCGTCGGGCGTCGGGAAGTCGGTGTTCACGTTGCAGGCGGCGGTGTGCTGGGCCATGGGCAGGCCGGCGTTCGGCGTGGCCCCGGTGCGGCCGCTCAAGATCCTGGTGATCCAGAGCGAGGATGACAGGGAGGAGATCGCGCAGTTCCGCAACAGCGTGCGGCGCGGGCTGGCGGATGAATTCGGGTTCGACGAGGGGGAGATCCATTTCGTGCTGGGCACGGACGACGCGGCGACGGCGCGCGTGCTGTTTCATCAGGCCGTGGGCCTATGGGGCGAGTCGTTCGTGGAGGAGGTCGGGGCGCTGCTGGACGCGTATCCGGACGTCGATCTGGTGATCGTGAACCCGTTCCAGGCGTATTTTGGCGGGGACTGCGCGAAGAACGCGGAGCTGTCGCAGTTTTTCCGGTCGTGGCTGGACCGGGAGATCAAAGATCCGGGCGACGAGGGGAAGGACCGGGCGGCCGTCATGTTCGTGCACCACACCAACAAGCCGCCGAACGACAGGGACCTGCGCGAAGGATGGGGCACGGACATGTTCGCGGCGTATATCGGGGCGGGCGGCGCGGAGATCGTGAACTGGGCGCGGGCGATCTTGTCGATCATGCCGACGAAGGTGCCGGGGGTTTACCGGCTGGTGGCGGGCAAGCGGGGCCAGCGGCTGGGCTGGACAGACGCCGAGGGCAGGCCGGTGTATTCGCGGCTGATCAAGCACGCGGAGAACGGGCGGATCTACTGGCGCGAGGGCACACCGGAGGACGAGGCGGCGGTGGCGGGGTGCTGCGGCGGGAAGCGCGGCGCGGTGGGCGGGGACGGGAGCGGCGGCGTGCCGCCCGTGCGCGAGCCGAAGTTCGATCCTCTGTTCGCCGTCAAGGCGGTGTTCAACGCTCCGGGAAAGAGCGAGCGCTGCTATCGTGCAGCGATCGCCGAGCACCTCCACTGTTCGAACGGCACAGCCCGCAGCCTGCTGGTCAGGGCGACTGACGCGAAGTGGCTGACGGTGAAGGATGAGAGGGGTTTCAAGGTTTACGACGTGACGCCTGAAGGGAAGGAGGCCATCGGTGAATCGGGCTTTTAATCGGGGTGGTCAATTTGGGGTGGTCAAGGCCCATTTTGACCAAGCTGCTGACCAGGTGGTCAAATGGGCTACCCCTTGTATTATAAATACAAGGGGGGTAGCACCTTTGACCGCCGTGGTCAAAGCGCGACGCAAGCGTCCAGCGTTTTTGACCACTGACCAGCAAGGTTTGTGGGACAGCCTGCGGCAGGGGCGGTGCAGGGGCAGGGACAGGGCGGGAACGGCTTTCGGATGGCGGGTATGGGACGGAAAACAGGACCCTGTTTTGTGCAGGGGACATGGAGGGTGAACGGGATGGGAATGATGTCGCGTAGAAAAGGGGCCGAGGGGGAACGGGAGGCTGCGGAGAAGCTGAACGAGGTGCTGGGCACGGGGCTGCACCGGGGCAGGCAATACCACGGCGGGCCTGACAGCCCGGATCTGGCGGGCGACCTGCCGGGGCTTCACCTGGAGGTGAAGCGAGTTGAGAACCTGCGGCTGTTCCCGAGTTTGGAACAGGCGCGGCGGGACGCGCCGACGGATGCGGTGCCAGCCGTGATGTTCCGGCCGAGCCGCAAGCCTTGGGTGATGATCGTCTACGTGGATGATCTGATACGGCTGCTGGATGTTGTGGATGAGTGCCGCGCCCGCTTGGGCGATGGCGGGGAAACGGAGCGGGAGGTGGTGACGTGAACAGGAAAGAGGATGGGAAGCAGGTGACGCGCTGGTTGCGCGGGGCGGACAAGGAGCCGTCGGGTCATGCGGGCGGCAAAGCGATGTTGAACGGGGCTTGGCTGGTGGAGGAGATGGCCGCTTTGGACCGCAAGGGAGTTGAGGTCAGGATCGTCGAGAACCCGGCGATGCCGGGTTACTACGCGCTCTTCAGGGGGTAGGGCTGTGTGCCACACACGCCTGATATATCAGGCGGGGATCAGGAAAAAATGAGTTGGAGGCTTGTCTATGAATGAAGGTTGCCATCGGTGTCCACACTCAAAGCATATGGCTTTGTATAGCTCGATTGACTGGAGTCTGACCCCGTGCAGCAGGTGCCCCCAACTCAATGAAGACGCCGCGTCGTTTCGAACGTTGGCGTTCGATGAGAGGCGGGGCACGCCGGAGAGCGGAGGGCAGAGGACGGAGGTCGGAGGGCAGGCAGACGAACCCGTGCTGCCGGTCTCGGTGCTGGCCGAGGCGGTGCGGATGTTGTTCGAACTGCCGCAGCGGACGTTCCGGATTCTGCAACGGAGGTTGCACGGGGACAGTTACCGGGTGATCGGGGAGGAGTTGCAGGTGACGCCGCAGGCCGCCGAAGTGCAGTTGCGGCGCGCGCTGGAGGCGCACCCGCATCTGAAGCACCTGCTGCCGGAGAAGGCTCGACGGCAGGAGGCGCGGAAGCGCAAGCGGCTGAGCATGGCGCGGAGAGGGAAGCCGGGGGCGGGGAAATGAGGACGAAGGGCGGAGGACGGAGGGCGGATTAGTGCGTTAGTGTGGGAAGAGGGAGAGCGTACGAGAAAGCGTACCTGCCCCACCCGCTGAACTTGCGGGCAGGGCCTGGTTTAGAAGACAGCAAGATGGTCTTACTCCGCAATCCTAAGCCAGTAGAAGCAAGCACCTGTGCCCTCCGCGTCGTCAGTGAACGTGTTGGTGGGTGCCGTAGCCAGTATGCGCCCCCCTATCGTTATGAACGCGTTGTCAGTGAGATTGGTCCACTTGAGCAAGTCGTAGCTCTTACCGGTTACACTGGGCCAGCGGATCTGTGTGCCGACGCCAGGAATTAACGTGATGTCGGTGACTGCAAAGACATCGCTGCTAACCATGGGGTTTGTACCACATGCGATTTCCTTGTCGTCATCCATGCCGTCGCCATCGCTATCCTTCAACAGCGGGTTTGTGTGATAGGTGTTGACCTCTTCTCCGTCGCCCAAGCCGTCACCATCGGTATCCGTCTTGAGTGGATTGGTGCCAAGCGCGGCCTCCTCGTCATTTGTCAGTCCGTCGTTGTCCGGATCGTTAGACAAAGTGATTCCAATACTGCTAAGCTCGATTACCGCATTTGTCGCTCCTCGGCTTACGAGTTTGAAAGTGAGCATATCTGTTTGGCCGCGATACTCTGTCATGTCAATCGTTGCATCGATCACATCGCCGGGAATGAAAGCCGTATCTCGTCCGATATAAAGCACCGTGTTCGTCCCCCAATGCACGCTTAAGAAATCACCGTCTCCCGGTGAAGCGTACCGATAGCGGAATACAAGCTCTTCCGTGTTGTTCGGCATAGTCATTGTTTTGAAAATGCCTGCATTCGCCTGTTCCGTTACCGTGTAAGTTCCGCTATTGTATGTGACATTGCCGAATGTGGAACACCCGGTCACCTGCTGAGTGACAACACCAATGATTTCGCTTAGCGTTGACAGAGTTGCCAATTGTTTCGGTGCACTCATCGACGCTGTTGAATATCCATGGAACCCGTTATTTAGTAGCGGAGAGTAGTAGAAGCCATTCGCCGGAGTTGGTGTCTGCATAACAGTGTTTGTCGTATACCACTCGTATGTCCAGCTATGCATTCTCTTCCAACTAGCGTCGCTCGACGGAGGCATACCCGCATTTAAAACGTCGATCTTTTTTGAAAGCCAACATGTCGGCAAAGTGCCCATATAACAATTTGTTTTGGACAGTTTATCTGTCCCATAAATATCACCTGGCTTGGTTCCCCTGTTTACGGTGGGCGGTGAAAAAAGATAATCGTTGCCGGGAAAACCAAACGAAAAGCCGCTAATAAAAAATGCCTCTAATCGACCACCGGCCATTGGATATTTTAAAAAGGGTGTGTCGTCCACATATATCGGGTCAAGCATCGTCACTTGTGTAATCTTTTTGCCCAACTTTAACGCACATTCACCAACAACAAAACAACCGGCACTGTGTCCAATTAGATGGATCTTTGCGGTGGGGTCAATTCGCGCAGCGGCTAACTCCTGTTCAATCCATTTTTTAAGAAGTCGGCCTTGATCGACCCCGTCATGCTTGATGGTAAATGCCATCTCGATATAATCCACCCAGCGAACATCGATATAATCCTCTTCGTTGGCAACAGTATGCCAGTCATAAAGGACTACATTAGGTCTAGGGGAAACACGGTTCGTTATCGCATCCCCCATTGTACGCATCCAACCACCTTCTGCGGTCGGATGCTGGCCAGAAAAAATGCCATGCACGATAATAACTAGACCATTTGCTTTCCGAGAGATTGAATAGAGCGTTGTATCGACGAGTCCCGGTTCCCCAACTAAAGCGGGATGCACAGTTGGTTCATCAACTGCAGGTGGGCAGTTCACCGTGATAGGCAACATGCTCACGCACGTGGAAGTTTGATCGCTCACGGTGACAGTGGCCACATAAGAACCGTTTTGAGGGTACTTCACACTGGGTGCCTGAGTCTTTGTAAATAGTGTCGCGGATGCCCCTGGAAAACTCCAGACGTAGCTGAGTGGTCCGGAATTGCCTGTCACTTTTGCGTTGCAGTTGATCCAACTACCGACCACTGTTGCAGCGTCGCTCGTGATCTTCTCGGGAGTTATGGCGAGCCCCGGCACAATGATGACCTGTGTCGTTGTCATCATTGTGACACTATCGCTTGTGTAGGTTGCCTTGATGGTTATGGGGGTGTTCTCACTGACGGTTCCGGCCACGAGAGTGTTGCCGACAAAGTAGGTGCCAGCCGGCGGGGTGCCGACAAAAGACCAACTGGCCTCGGTCGAAATGGTTTGCGTTATCCCGCCCGAAAAAGTCGCAGTGCATGTACACGCGCGTGTGGCACCAGAATTAACGGTGTCGACGCCTGTGATTGAGAGCGATTGGAACTGCCTGTAGAATGTGTAGAGTTGGGCGACTTCGGTAGAAGAAAGAGCGCGGTTGTAGATGCGGATATCATCGATCTTTCCTGCATAGTACCAGTCATAGGCAAAAGTTTCACATCGGCCAACGCAGAGAGGATATGTACTGTTTAACAAATTTCCCCATGGCCAAACACCTGAACCTGAGAGATTGCCATCGACATACACATTAACAGTTGAACCATTAAAAGTGGCACAAATGAAATGCCATTCGTCAGCGTCAATTGTTTCGCCTGATGTAACAAACAAATTATGATTACCCCCATTTGTGTAAAGATCATTGTTCATTTCCAACGCAACATGTCTATTGGATGTCATTTGCAGTTGATATCCGGAGCCAAAGCAAGGTCGGTTTTTACTGATAATTCCACATTCTGATGAGCCACTCCACTTAATCCACGCCGAAAGCGTGAACGCCGATATCAGATCCAGATCGTTTGAGTCCGGTATACTCACGTATGATGTTGAACCATTGAACACAAGGGCACGGTTTTGGGCATCATAACGATCAGTTGTTGATGCAGTTCCGACGGCATTGCCTGTATGACCAAATCCGCTCGCATCATTTGCATTACCGTCAAGTGGGTAATAGGCAACTAATCCAACTTGCAGCGGCTCCGCAGAACTTGCGACGCGGAAGCCGTTGTCGTTGGACCGGGATTCTGCCAACCAGGCTCCGTTGCGCCACGCGGAACGGCAGATTAGAGCACCGTGGTGCCAACTTCCACCTCTTAATACGCGGCACGTTCCTGAGACCGCACCAAGCGGGTCGCTCGACGAGCCCGGATATGTTCCATACCTGTCCAGACACCACTCCCATGAGTTGCCGTGCATGTCGTACAGGCCCCACTGGTTTGGTGTATAACTGCCGACTTTCGCTGTCGCGCCGGATGTATCCACGGATTGCACGTAACTGCTTCCACCGTTGTACCAGTAACGCCCCACATCTGACATGTTCGGCTCTTGATCTGGGCTTGTCAGGTTCTTGCCGCTGTTCAGTGCCGTAACCGTCCCCGCTCGGCAGGCGTACTCCCACTGCGATTCGGTCGGTAGATCGAAGGTCGCAAAGCCCGTCTTGCTCCGCAACTTTCCCATGAACGAATCTGGATGTACCTGCGAGGAGGCGGGCCAGTTCGGGCTGATCGCGCTGTTTGCCGGGTTCTCGCGGACATCGTTGTAGCTGACCTGCTCCACTGGGCGAGTGGCGTAGTACGCGGAGTTGTTGAAATAACTCGGCCGGTTTCCCATGACCAGTTCCCACTGCCGCTGCGTCACCTCGAACACCCCGATGTAAAACGCTTTGGTCAGCGTCACCGTATGCTGGATCTCATCTGATTGGCGTCCCAGTTCACCAGTCGGACTGCCCATGGTGAACGTACCGGCGGGGATTTTACGCAACACAAGCTTTGTGGTCTTGTAGGTGTCCGCCCAACCGCCCGCGGGGACACTGCTCAGGTACGTCACCGGATAACTTGACGCTCCCGTACCGCCGGAAAGGTCAATCACCATGTACACGTCCGCACCCAGTGCCGCGCCAACAATAAGCAGTAATCCGGCTAAGGTGAAACTTGTTACCCATTTGTTCCAACTTCTCTCAAGACTCATATTCGGTCCCCTAAATGTCTATGCAAGTAAAATAAACAAAACCACTGTTTGATATTACTGCGGTTCCATTACGATTGGCAAGCTACATTTATGCCCTATATTCCAATAAGATTATTTCAGCAGAATGTGCAAAATGAAGATCGATGCATATAAATAAACGGACTTAACAGACGGAGCGTGTGAACCTCGAAGTGCCTTCTTAAGACCGGACAACAAAGGTGTTGGGAAAACCAGGGGACCCGGACTGACGGGACGGCGGGACGGGCTAGAATGGCCGCGACCGCCAAGGGAGCGGCGGGATTTTTGGGCATAAATAAAGGTGAGGGAAGAAGTTCGAGAGTGCGAAAGTGCGCGAGTTCTAAAATTGGAAGAGCGGGAAATGGGGCAGGCAGAGGGGCCTGCCCGAGCCGAGCCGGGAAAAGGGCCGTGGACACGGGGTCTGAATAAGCCGACTAGCGTGCTGTTTTTTGAGGCTTTCCGGGCGTGTGGAAGGAGTGCCGCCGACTATCGGCGGAAGTCCAAGATTAAGCAACTGCGCTAGCCTGCTACCTATGGCGTAATGATCGTCATTTCGGAAGGCACTCCCAGTATGGCACGGAAGAACCCCGCTTGCGACTCGGGCGGGCGGGTCACCTGCCATGGCGTCGCGCCGTTCTGTCCTCCGATATAACCCGTGACGGGCTGCCATGAGGTCTCGCCTGGCATCAGTGACTCCACATAATAAACACTGCCGGTTGTGGTCTGAATGTCCCCCGAAAAAACGCCTCCGCCCGCACGGAAAGACAACATGCGCAGACAAGAAGCCGGATCAATGGGATCGGTACCCGCAGCCATTTCGCTCTGGTTGTCCAACCCGTCACCGTCCGGATCGTCGGCAGCATTTCGGAGCGACCGGGCCTCCGGCGGCAGTACATTCCAGTCGAACTGCCCGAGCCACTGGTCGGGCAGACTAAAGCCCAGCGTATAGGTATAGGGCACGAGTGGCGTGCTCAGCCGAACACGGTAGAAGGCCTGCGGCATGCTCTCCAACATACGCACCAACACCTGCACACGGTTCGAAACGGCCACAAAAGGCTCGCTTACAGTCATCCATGTGCCGGTGACTGCCGGTGCAACCTGAATGATGTAAGCCTTGTTGTTGACACTCTGGAAGGCGAGCGGCAGGTAGTTTTGTGTGTCCACCGGGATGCGCGAACCCAGATGCGTGATCCGCAACAACGAGTCCGAACTCAGCGGATCTGTTCCAGCCTCCACCTCCGCGCCATCCTTCATGCCGTCGCCGTCGGTATCGGCAAGATCCAACCTTGTGCCGTTCCTATATTCCTGCAAGGCGTTCAGCCCGTCATCGTCAGTGTCGGACTCCGCGTCCGCTGCATCCTGCGCGTTCAACCCGTGCGCGGTCTCCCAGTTGTCAGGAAGGCCGTCGCCGTCCGTGTCAAGCCACAAAGACGCACTGAACACCGCCACATTGTTGTTAGTATCGATGTCCGTTGTCACCCCCTCCTCATCCGCCGACAGCCGATAAAAGGCATCCCCTTCCGGCTGCGTGCCAATTGGCAGGTCGAGCGCTACCTGAGCCAGACGCCCCGGTTCAAGCATAGGCACTTCCGCCGTCGCTAGCGCGGGTCCCGGCTGGGGCGTCCCCAGCGCATTACACCGCCGGATAGCCAGCACTGTATTAGTCGCCGAAGGCGCACCTGCGTTGCGCACCTGCGCGTAAACCCTCATTGAGCCATTGGTCGCGGCGCTGTACGTCACCAGCGAGGCGATGAGATCCGTCCCGCCGACTACTAGCGTCTGAGAATTGTTTCCGGAGTTGAATTCCGACGTCAGCCCATCGCGGTTGACAATCACAAAGAGAGTGTGATTGGTGGCCGGCTCGGGCACCACCCAGAGTGCCTGTACCGCGTTCGTCGCCGCGCCATCAAACCAGCCCGCCATTACCACGTTACTGATGATTATCCCGCCCGCGTCCGGATCGCCGTCATAGAAACCCACCACCGTGTTGCTCACGGCCACATCGCCCAGGTTACGCACTAAGGCGCTGAGTGTTACGGCGTCTCCCGGCAGGAAGTTCGCTCCATCCGCCGTGAAATCGCCAGGACTGATCGCCAGGTCTCGTACCAGCGCGCGCTTGGTCACGCACAGGTCCACCTGCCCCGGCTGGGGAACGTTGTCGATGGTAACCGTCCCTCCGCCTTCCAGTGCTACCGTCTTTGTGACTTTCCCAATCTGCACCTTGTTGTAGGCCACGGCCAGGTTGCCCGAGTTATCCCAAACCGGAGCGAACGACCGCTCGAGCGGCGCGTCCGCGCAGAGCAGCTCGTCGCGGCCCCACGTGTCCGAGATCGGATCATAAACCATGTAGTGCGCGTCCGAACCCGACTCGGTCATCTCCTGCCACAGCAATACCAGATTTCCCGCCGGACCGAGCGTCAGCGCGAAGTCCGCATAGCCGGCCGTCCCGGAATCGGCACGAACCATCCGAGTCACTCCTTGCAAGCCGCGCCGCATCACCAGATCCGTCCCCTGCTGCCAGACGGACAAAGGAACATCGTCCGGTTCGCCCGGCAACGTGACGTTGTCCACCCAGACCTTGTCGCTTCCGCTCGTCAACGAACCGTCCTTGGAATACACCCACTCGAAGGTGTGCGTTCCCGCCGTGACCGGATAGGACGCCAGACTCCACGCTACCGCACCACTCCAGGTTCCTTTCTGCACGCCATCCACGTAAAACCGCAGATTGTCGTAACCGCTCTCGGAACTCACCTTGTAGTTGAACGTGACCACGCCCGCCGGACACGCAGCGCTCAGCCGCAGACCAGTTGACTTGCTGTGTCCGATCACACCGGAGGCGGCCGCGTATATCCCGGCCTGCACCGTGTTAGTTTGTGCAACCCAATTCGTGTTGCCGCTGAACGTCCACGGCAGATGCGTGAAATCGCCCGTCTCGAAACCGTCCCGCGCAAAACCGACACCTCTCAATACCGCCAGCCGCGCGTTCTTGTCCGGCAGGCTGTTACTCGTAGACTGTTGCGCCGCGCCCCACGCGCCGGCCCGCCACTCGCACATGAAGACCTCCTGGTCGGTGTCGTTCGTGATAACGCCGTCCGCATCGGCGGACCAGCCGTAGACCGCGTAGTTAGTCGAGCACGCAAGCGACTGCGAGAGCCGGTTGGTCACCGCCGCCAACATAGTCTGTTCCGCCGACCATGTCCCAGCTACGGGATTCCAGCACATCTGAAGCACCTGGTCAGGCACGCCGTTAGTGCCCATCAGCAGGTTGGCGTCGTTGCGCGTCCAGACGGCCATCACGCTGCCGTCGGCCATCGGTCCGCACAGCAGAGGCGCGTGATCCAACAACGCGTTGGCGGTCAGGTTCTGCGGCACCGTCCACGTCCCTGCGGCGTGATCCCAGCGTGCCCAAGCGATTTCCATCCGCGCCGCCATGGCGGCCAGGTCCGTCTGATTGAAGTCCGTATCGGCCACCCGCTCCCACACCGCGATGGCGTCGCCGTTGCCGTCGTAGGCCACCTGCGGCGCGAACTCAGCCCGCGTGTCCGACTCGATCGAGGCTGGCACGCTCCAGGCAGTCCCGTTCCAGCGCGTCCAGCGGATGTCCGTACATTGAAGCGTGTTCGTGGCCCCGTTGTCCCCCACGTAAAGCAGCATCAGATCTTCTCCCCGTCCGGCCATGGCCGGTTCGCCGTTGGGGAAGACGTTGGCAACGAGCGTGACATCGGCCTGCAGCGGCGCAATCGATGGAGGCTTGATACTCAGCGGTTCAACGTCGCCCGCCGCCGTCGCCCCCTTCCCGCCAGTGCCCACCGCCCCGCGCACCGGCACACTGCCCATCAGACGGAACGCGTCCAAATTGCCTGTACCGGTGAAAGCTGAAACGGTTTTCCGCCCGCTCCCGCCCGCCGCAACAAAGACCTCGGTGCCTTCGGCGAGGTAGTCCCGCCGAACCTGACGCCATGCGGAGGGGCTGACGCCTGCTAGGCGGCGGAACATCCCGCTTTCGTCAGCGCCAAGCAACAGGGCCGAGACGCTTTGCCCCTCTGGAACCGACTTGTCCACGAAGACGTACTCATAAGGCCCAAGTTTGAAGATCCACGCCTCGAATTCGGCACCGGCATAAGCCCGGAAACGGAGTTGCTTTAGCAAGGGCTCTGGCAATTGGAAAGTCGCGCTCGGTTCTCCGCCCACATAGAGGCGCATTTTAGCCGCACCCAGATTCGGCTCGTAAGAGGCCTCCAAACCGATTTTCCCGGTCAGTTCAGCACTCTTGAACGCGAACTGGGGTTGCAACGCATAGATCACTTCCCCCTCGATGCCTGGGATGGCATAGATGAGCACGGTCACAGGCTTGAGGGCTTCCGACAGACCCGGAATCTGGCCAAGTCCGGTGGAAAGTCCCGGCCCGAGCAAATCCGGAATGCCGACACGTCCGATTTCCAGTTTCGCATTGATTGAACCGGACCCGAACACTTCGTCAAACGTGATGCCCTGCGCCATCGTCGCAGTCCCGCGTGCCCCGCCGCTCAGGTCGCCTGTTATCTCCTTGTTGCCGATGTAAAGCTTCATCTTCGGATACCGCGTGAGACCCGGTATCTTGGGCCGTCGGCCCCGCTTGCCCTGTTTGATTTCTGCTCCGACCCCAAGCGCAGCCTCCCAATCGCCATCCGTGACCGTGTAGTCGAAGCTGGCGTTTGCGGCGATCTCCAATCCGAACTTGCCGATAACGGGCAGATCGATTTTCGACTTGATCGGTGGCTCGGGAAAGTCCAAGTCGACAGCCGCGTGAATTTCGCTTTCATCCTTATAAACGCTGAACCACGGCAACAGTTGCACCGTCGCGGGTGGGAGGGGTACGATCACCACGTTACGCGTCATCGGCAAAGACGACATACCACCGGACGCTATGGCGACAACCCTGAGCGTGTTGACACCAGCTCGCAGCGTGGGCTGAAAGGCCGACGACATGTCTACCTCGCACGAGTAGGAAGGCCCCTCGCCGGTGACTTCGGCTAGAAACTTCTCGTTTGCGAAAAACTGGACTTTACCCGCCGTCGCCCCGTTCCAGTTCACATGTGCGATATAGGCATTGTGCATGGGTATACCGCCGAGAAAAATGCCCTCGTACTTGGAGGATAACCGCGAAACAACTGGGTAGGCGTTCGTCTGCGGAAGGCGGATATCCTGCACCACCACTTCTTTCGACCCCGGCGATGCAACCAGTTCTTCGAGGTGTGTCGCATAGCCGATTCTGTTCGCTGTCAGTATGTTGTCCGCCGAAAGGGCCACGTTCGTAAAGGAAAATCTTCCATCATCCACCGTTGCATAAATACTGCTCCCCAAAAAGACGGCCACGCCCGCGAGCGGTTGACGGCTCTCCGCATCCAGCACCCTTCCCCGCACAGTCAGACCGCCCTGCAAGCCAAGAAAGTCAACCGTGAACGGTGCCGAAATCTTAGTGACCGTCACTCCGCCCGCTGTCGCCACCAGGCGCATGCGGAAGTTGTTGTTAAAGGTGTCGGCCGGTAACTGTTGCCCCGCATTCCATGTGATAGCGTGGTTACCTGCTGCTATGTTCGAGCCATAGTCACCCGACAAACAGCCTGCATCTGCCGAGAACCAGGACGCACCGCCGTTACTGGAGATCGCCAGCGCTACGGTGGCTGACGAAGCATTTGCCATGTTCAACATATAGCCGACATTGACGACTCCAAGACGAGTTGGATCTGTAGCGACCGCTACAGATAAAGACAAAGACGCTGGTTCTCCCTGCGAAACGACAAGGTCATCCATGCACTGTTCGTGAACCGTCCACCACCCATATGCCTGAAAGAACATTGACATAGAAGGAACAACAGTTGTCTGCACCGCCCCAACATTAAAACTGATTCGATTGGTTCCGTTGATATAGTAATCTAACTGCCCGTTCGCGGGATTATAAGTAATCTTCTCGTCGAACCATGTATCCCACAATGCGGGAATACCAATACTCACGTCCGCTTGATTTGCCCGGCCTGTAGCCCCTTTGCCGTTGCGCGTTATGAAAAAGCCGTATGTCGGTTGTAAAACAGAATTGCTGTAGTCGTAAGCATCATATTCAACTCCGAATTCAGGCACTCCTGTTATTCTGAACCTAAAGTACCCAGTAAAGTAGTTGTTGTCGTGATGAAGATATGCTCGTCGCGTTACAGTAATAATTCCGGTTGCGGAGATTTCAAATGCCTTGTTAGTTAACGACCCTGGTTGATCCGTAACCGTGGTCCTTACTTTCATAAACTGATCAGATTCAACCACGGAATTTCCCCACGTCACCCAACGAGCCATATCAATGGAATTGTCGTTGAAATTGTCCGAAAAAATCACACCCTGCGATTTCGCATCCATTGCGAACAGCAATAGCATTGCAAGGCAAGGCATTCCCCCGACACCCAAAAACAAACTCTTCAAATAATTCATTTTGCTCCTTGAACAAAGGCTCCGAAAACCCCACTTGCCACAGCCTGCTTTGGATACATCTCACAGAAACGTATGCCATCCTGTGGCCCAACAACATAATTCTAAAACGTAAGACGTACTAACTATGTAGTGGGTGATTCAAATA
>JADHEF010001372.1_pt1 | contig 15529 bp, 11 predicted proteins | sample 8952391 | NCBI WGS metagenome assembly JADHEF01 (sample SAMN16124439, study PRJNA663245) | bioreactor sludge metagenome | isolation source: sludge (nitrite) | place: India:Bengaluru | collected 2019-02-28
CCAACTACGAGGGGAACGTGCTCAAGAGCATCCTGGCGAGCTTCGCGAACTTCGTATCCGTGTTCCTCGGGATCGTGAACGTCTTCGCCGACATCGTATCCTACATCCGCCTCTGGGCGGTCGGACTTGCGGGCCTGGCGATCAGCGAGACGATCAACAACATGCTCGGGCCCATGCTCGGCAAACTGTCGCTATTCGCGGTCGGCATCCTCGCCCTCGCGTTCGGCCACGGTTTCAACATCATCCTCGGGTTCCTCTCCGTCATCGTGCACGGAGTGCGACTCAACATGCTTGAATTTTCGGGCCACCTCGGCATGGAGTGGTCCGGATTCGAATATCGTCCGTTCAAGGAACGGATCGAACACAACGACGCTACGTCGAAGGAGCAACTATGAATATCGGTATGATTGGCGCCGCCTCCGTTCTCGGTCTCGCCGCTATCGGATCCTCGATCGGCGCGGGCATCGCCGGACAGGCGGCCATCGCCGCCTGGAAGCGCAACTACCTGCGGAACCAGCCCGCCAGCTTCCTCCTGTTCGTGTTCGCCGGCGCGCCGTTGACCCAGACCATCTACGGCTTCATCCTCATGAGCCGCATGGCCGCCTCCTCCGCCGACCCCTTCTTCCTGATCGGCGCGGGCATCGCCGGCGGCGCCGCCATGGGCATGTCCGCCGTAGCCCAGGGCAAGGCCTCCGCTTCCAGCTGCGACGCCTTCGGCGAGACCAACAAGGGCTTCGGCCAGTACATCACCGTCGTCGGCTTGTGCGAGACCGTCGCGCTCTTCGTCATGGCCTTCACCTTCGGCGCCATCTAAGCGAAGCCGCCTGTTCATGGGAGCTATTCCTGAGCCTCCCCGCGCGGTGAAGATCGGCGGATTCGGCCACGTCGAATCCGTCGTCGTCGGCGGGGGGTATCCCGTCTCCGTCCAAACCATGTGGAAGGACCGCCTCGGGCGGTCCGACCTCCAGGGGAGCGCCGGCGCGGCGACGGCAGCCCGGGTGGAGAAGCTCGGCGCCCTCGGATGCGCGATTCTCCGCTTCGCGGTCCCCGACCTGGAAGCCGCCGAGGTCCTCGGGGTGCTCGCTTCCCGGGTGCGGATGCCCCTGGTCGCCGATATACATTTCGACCACCTCATCGCGCTCCGTTGCCTGGATTATCCTATCGCCAAGATCCGCATCAATCCCGGCAACATCGGTTCCCGGGAGAAGGTCGAGGCCGTCGTGAAGAAGGCCGCCGACAAGGGTATTCCCCTCCGGATCGGCGTGAACGCCGGCAGCCTGCCGCAAGACTTGGCCCGGGCCGTCGACGCGGGCGTCAAGACCCGAGCCGAAGCGGTGGTGGAAGCCGCGGAGCGCGAGCTCGCCGTGTTCGACGAACTCTCCTTCACGAACGTCCTGGTCTCCATGAAGACCTCCTCCATCCGGGACACCATCGCGGCGAACGAGCTGTTCGCTTCCCGCCACGCGGTGCCGCTGCACTTGGGCGTCACCGAGGCCGGCCCTCTCATCCCCGGGGTGGTCCGGAACGCCGTCGCCCTCCACGCGCTGCTCTCCCGGGGCATCGGCTCGACGATCCGCGTCTCCCTCTCCGATTCCATGGAGAGCGAGGTCCTCGCTGGCCGCGAGATCCTCGGCGCCGTCGCCGACAGCGCGGGGAAGGAAGCGGCGGGGCGGGGCGTCGTCATCGTCTCCTGCCCCCGCTGCGGCAGGAACGGCTTCGATACCCACGCCTTCGCCGAGCGCTGGCGGGACGAGCTGTATTCCCTCAGGAAGGACGCCGTCGTGGCCATCATGGGCTGCGCGGTCAACGGCCCCGGAGAGGCCCGCCACGCCGACATCGGGATCACCGGCGCCGGCGACAAGGTGCTCATCTTCCGCCAGGGAAAGATAGTCCGCACCGTAGATCCAGCCGACGCCGACGCGGCGTTCCGAGAGGAGCTCGCGAAACTGTGAAGCGCTTCTTCGCCTGCACCCTCGGCATTATCCTCTTCGCCGCCCCGGCTCTTTCCCAGACCGGGACTCCGTATTGGATGACCCTGGAGCAGGGGAAGCGCCTCTACCGCGACGGCCTCTACGGGGACGCGCTCCTCAAGTTCGAGGACGCAGTCCGCTCTCGGCAGGACTTGTACGCCCGCTCGGAGCAGGACCTCATCGCGACCCTCTCCCTGCCCGAAGTCCGCCGCCTCGGGGATTCCCTCCAGCGCGTGGAGGAGTACATCGATTCCCACTACCTGCTGGACGCGCGGCGCGCCCTCGACGCGCTGTTCCGGGTAAGGCCCCGGGAGTCCTTCGGCGATTCGGTCAAGGGCGCCCTCGACGCCTTCGATCCCCTGAAACTCTACCCCGAGGGCTACTTCTGGATGGCCCAAACGCTGCGCGTCGAGGGGGAGCTGGAAGTCGCGCTGCCCCTCTACCAGAAGGCCCTCCGCTACGAGACGTTGCTGGAGATTCCCGACGAGGCGCGGGAGATCCGCTACATCCTCGCGGACATCCACGCCTCCCGTCGCGAATACAACGAGATGGAGGCGCGGCTCCTGGAGATCCTCCAGGGCGATGAGCTCTGGGCTTCTTCCCGGGACTCCTTCACCCGGGACGCGATGCTCCGGACCATCGTCAACGAGGGCCTGGACCGCTTCCTGCTCCTCTACCGCAATCGGGCGACTTCGATCTACCGCGCCCACCGCGACCTGGGCCTCTATTACTATCGGACCGGCCGCCACGACCGCGCGGTCCGCCAGCTGACCTTCGCGTTCCTCATCGGCTCCTCCGCCGCGATAGAAGAGCTCCGGCGCCTGGACCACGAATTCGAATTCAGCCGCTTCTCCGCGGTCCTCGACGCGGGGCGCGGCAGGGAATCGGTCAGGAATTTCTTCTCGGACACCGAATTCTACAAAACCATGTACTATCTCGGCGCCGCTTTCTACGCGAACGGGAACCGGAAGACCGCGACGGAATTCTGGACTCTCCTCTCCGCTCGGGACGCCGCGGGAGAGTGGAAGGGCCGGTCCCAGCGGCAACTCGCCTCTCCCAGCATCGAGACGCCCACGAAATCGCCCTAGTCCGGAGATTTCCGCAACGCGCGCTACAATCGTTCCGGAGGAACAATGAGAAACACTATCCGCATCCTGTGCGCGTCCTTGATCGCGCTCTTCGCTTCCGCTTCCCTCCTCGCCGCCGACAACAGGCCGACGGGACTGGCCGGCTTGGGCGTCTACGGTTCCCTCGGGAGGTCGGCGGGCGACCTGGGCGGCGGCATCGGCGTCACCTTCAAGCGGGCGAATTTTCCGGTCGTCGGCCTCCAGTACAACGTCGAGGACGACAGCTCCCGGTTCAACGCCTCGGTCGACTACCTCGTCCTGGACGGCGAGCCCATCGGCTCCCTCTTCGGATACTTCATCGGCGCCGGTCTCTACGGCGGAGCTGCCGCTACGGGCGACAACGAAACCGACTTCGACTTCGGCCTCCGCTTCCCCTTCGGGCTCCAGTTCTGGCCCATCCGCAAGCTCGAATTCTACCTTTCGCCGGTGCTTTCGGTGCCGCTCTACCCGACCCCGACCTTCGGAGGCGGCGTTGAGCTCGGGGGGCGGCTCTATTTCTAGGTCCCGGTTCCGCTTTCGGGAATCGTTCTCCCTTGAGCCCGCCCGGTCCGGCATGGTAGTATATCGATAAGGATGGCGCGATGAACAAGATCGTTTTGAAAGCCCAGGATCTGGACGGCTACCTGACCGAGTCGGACAAGGAGACCATCTCCCGGATGGACGGCATCTATCGGCAGGTCATGCTGTCCTTCAGCATCCTCTCCACCTCCGGCTCCGCCCAGGAGCGCAAGCGGGAGGAGCAGAACCTCATCAACCTGTACAACGACATGGGCCGGCTCATGCAGGAGATCTGCAAGAACGAGCCGCGCATCCACGTGTACTCCTTCCTCACTCCCCAGGAGAGCCACCCCGAGGCGTCCCGCCTCATCGCCAAGCTCCGGGACGTCCGCACGGGCCACCAGGAGTTCGTGTACTACATCCAGCGGGCCTACGAGATGCTCTTCAAGCTCGCCTACGCGGGCACCGAGGCGGCCAGCAAGAATTACCTGATCGTGAAGACTCCGGTCACCGCGCCGGTCCAGAACTTCGCGGTCCACAAGATTCCCAACATCGATTCCCTCATCGAGGACACCGTGATGTGCGTCATGCTCCGCGGCGCCCTCCTGCCCTCGATGATCATGTCCAAGGAGATCCAGGAGTACTCGTCCCACGGGTACGTCACGCCCTTCGCCCTGTTCAAGATCAAGCGCGACGACTCCAAGCACGAGAACGACATGGAGTACATCCTGGACTTGGAGAAGTCCTACTTCAAGCTCGAGGACCTGGACGGAAAGGATCTGGTGTTCGCCGATCCGATGAACGCGACGGGCGGCAGCCTGGTGACGGTCGTCAAGTACATCCTGGATCAGGGCGTGAAACCCCGCTCCGTGGCCTTCTTCAACGTCATCTCCGCCCTCAAGGGGGCCCTCCGCATCGTCCGCGCCCTGGACAACTGCAAGGTCTACACCCTCTGGATGGATCCGGTGCTCAACGAGGCGGCCTACATCCTCCCCGGGCTCGGCGACGCGGGGGACCGCATCAACGGCAAGGACGTGGACGAGCATCCCCGGAACATCATGCAGCTCATCGCCGACTACGGCTCCAACATCGCGAGCCTCTACCGGTCCCAGCTGTCCCAGATCGAGGACACGGTCCTCGGAAATTGAGGCGCGCGGCCTTCGCCCCGCTCGCGGCGGCGTGCGCGGCCCTCCTGGCCGCCTGCGCCACCGCCGGGCCGTCGGTCCCACCGGAGGACTACTACTCCCTCGGGACCGCCTACTTCGAGCTCAAGCGCTACGCGGAAGCCGAGAAGTATTTCTCCCTCGCCGCCCGTGACGTCAAGACGCGCCCCGCGGCGGAGTACCAGCTGGCGCGCATCCAGTACGAGCGGGGCGACAGCGAAGGAGCCGCCCGGCGCTTCGAGCGCCTTTTGGAGGCTGATCCGGAGAATACTTTGGCGCTCCGGGCTGCGGCGTACTCCTGGATGAAGGCCGGCAGCTACGAGGACGCGATCCGCCTCTACGGCCGGCTCGACCTTCTCTTGCCCGAATCGCCGGATTCCCGGTTCAACTACGCCCTCGCACTCGCGGAGGCCGGCAGGCTCGTCGAGGCGGTCGACCGGGTGCTTCCCTACCTGGAGCGAAAGCCCGAGGACCGTGACGCCCAGCTCTTCGCCGCCCGCACAGAGCGGAAGCTCGCGCGGCCTGAGGCCATCGACCGTTTCAAGACTGCCCTGGACCTCAAGGACGAGGCCCCAGTGCGGTTCGAGTACGCCGAGGTCCTGGAGTCCCACGGCTTCTACGCCCGGGCGGTGGAGAATTACGAGAAGGTCCTCTCCACGGGGCTTCAGGCGAACGCGTCGCCTTCCCCGGCGTCGGTCAGGTTTGCCCTCGCCCGGTCACTGCTGATCGCCGGAGAAGCCGAGAGGGGAGTCTCCGAGCTCGAGGCGGCGGTGAAGGACGGCTTCGCGGACCGGGAGGCCCTCTCCGCCCTCGCCGCGGACGAGCGGATAACTGCTCGGGAGCAGGTCCGGACCATCGTCGACGGAGCCCTTGCCGCCGAGGCCCCGAAGGACCGATAATAGGCCCCATGGCTTTCAGGGACATACAGCATTTTATGGACGCCCTCCGCGAGCGCGGAGAGCTTGTGGAGATTTCGGCCGAGGTCGACCGGGACCTGGAGATCACGGAGATCGCCGACCGGGTCATGAAGAAGGGAGGCCCGGCCCTCCTGTTCACGAACGTCAGGGGCTGCGCCTTTCCCCTCCTCATCAACGCCTTCGGAACCTACGAACGCATGTCCTTCGCCCTCGGCGCCGAGGGCGGCAAGGCCGGACTCGACGCGATCGGCGACGAGATCGCGGACCTCATCGACGCCTCCAGCTACATGGGCTTCGTCGGCAAGGCCAAGGCGGTGCCCAAGCTTGCCCGACTCGCCTGCGCCCTCCCGGTGCCCGCCCTGCTCGGGGCCCCCTGCAAGGAAGTGATAGACGACGATCCCGACCTCAACGCCCTGCCGATCCTCAAGTGCTGGCCCGGGGACGGCGGACGCTTCCTCACCCTGCCGCTGGTCTTCACCGTCGACCCCGAGACGGGGAGGCAGAACGTCGGCATGTACCGGATGCAGGTGTACGACGCGAAGACCGCGGGCATGCACTGGCACCTGCACAAGGACGGCCGCGCGATCTGGGAAAAGTGGCGGAAACGGGGAGGGCGCATGCCCGTCTCGGTGGCCCTCGGCTGCGACCCGGCGATGATCTACGCGGCGACCGCCCCCCTGCCGCCCTTCATCGACGAGGCCATGTTCGCGGGTTTCCTCCGGAAGGCGCCGATCGAGCGCACCAAGTGCACGACGAACGACATCGAAGTTCCCGCCCGGGCCGAATTCATCCTGGAAGGCTACGTGGACACCGAGGAGCCGCTCCGGGAGGAGGGGCCCTTCGGCGACCACACGGGCTACTACTCGCTCAAGGACGACTACCCGGTCTTCCACCTGACCCGGATCACCCGGAAGCGGAATCCGGTCTACAACTGCACCATCGTCGGGAAGCCGCCGATGGAGGACTGCTACATCGGCAAGGCGACGGAGCGCCTCTTCCTGCCCCTCCTCAAGACGGTCCTCCCCGAGATCGTGGACATGAACCTGCCGCTCGAGGGGGTCTTCCACAACTGCGCGATCCTCTCCATCCGCAAGCGCTTCCCCGGCCACGCCAAGAAGGTCATGCACGCCGTCTGGGGGCTCGGGCAGATGATGTACACCAAGCTGATCATCGTGGTGGACGAGACCGTGGACGCCCAGGACCTTTCGGCGGTGGCCTGGAAGGTGTTCAACAACATCGACGCCGCCCGGGACGTGGTGGTGGTGGAGGGGCCGCTGGACGCCCTGGACCACGCCTCTCCGCTGGCGCACTACGGCCACAAGATGGGCATCGACGCGACGAAGAAGTGGAAGACCGAGGGCCACGACCGGGAGTGGCCGGACGACATCGAGATGAGCGACGAGGTGAAGCGCCGGGTTACCGAGCGGTGGGCGGAGTACGGCCTGTGAAATCACGCCTCAGGTCTTTAGCCGAGCTGGTGATGTTCAGCCACTCGATCTTCTCCTTCTCCTTCGCCGTTCTCGCCTTCCTCGTCGCGTCCCGGGGGCGCCCCTCCGTCCGGGACGGGGTCCTCGTGGCCCTGGCCTTCCTGGGGGGGCGGACCTGCGCGAACGCCCTGAACCGGGTGGTGGACCGCCGCTACGACGCCGAGAATCCCCGCACCGCGAACCGACACCTTCCGGCGGGCACCGTCTCCGTCGCCGAGGCCCTTTCCCTAGCGGCCGCCTCCTTCCTCATCCTGGCGGTCGCGGCCTTCCTCCTTAATCCCCTCTGCGCGGCCCTCCTGCCGGTCGCGGGGGCCCTCTTCCTCGGGTACTCCTACACCAAGCGCTTCACCTGGGCCTGCCACGCGATCCTCGGCGCGGTCTGCGCCGGGGCTTCGGTCGGCGCCTGGCTCGCCGTCCGCGGAGGCCTCGACTGGCCGGTCCTTGTATTGGCCGCGGCGAACGCTGCTTGGGTGGCGGGTTTCGACGTCATCTACGCGATCCAGGACATCGATTTCGACCGCCGCGCGGGACTGCATTCCTTCCCCGCGCGCTTCGGCGCGCCGGCGGCGATGGGGGCGGCCGCCGTCTGCCATCTCAGCGCCGCGGCGGGCCTTGTCGTCTTCGGCGCCGCCGTCGGCCTCGGTCCTGCGTACTTCGCCTCCTGCGCCGCCGTCGCGGCGCTCCTGGCCTACGCCTGGCTGTCCGCCCGCTCCGACTACGGCATGAACGCCCTGTTCGCCTCCTACTCGGCGAACCAGGTCGTCTCGTTCATCCTCTTGGCCGGAACCGCCGCGGAATTCCTCTTAGGCGCCGCGCCGGAATGGCGGCCCCTGGGCGACTATCTTTCCATGCTGCGGGAGGCGCTGTCGTGAAGCGGTACGTGCTGGGCGTCACCGGCGCCTCGGGGAGCGCCTATGCGGAACGCTCGGTCTTGGCCCTCCTGGAAAGCGGCGCCGAACTGCACCTGGTGTTCACCCGGGAGGGCGAGCGGGTCTTCGCGTACGAGACGGGGAGGGCGCCGGCGGCTTTCATCGCATCGGTGCCGGAGGACCTCCGGTCCCGCCTCTTCGTCCACGACCGGGACGACCTCTTTGCGCCCATCGCTTCCGGATCCTTCCGGACCGACGGCATGGCGATCGTGCCCTGTTCGATGTCCTCCGCCGCGGCGATCGCCTGCGGCACGGGGGGAGATCTCCTGCGCCGCGCGGCGGACGTGCACCTCAAGGAACGCCGGACCCTGGTGGTGGTGCCTCGGGAGACGCCTCTCTCCTCCATCCACCTCCGCAACCTGCTGACCCTCTCCGAGGCGGGCGCCGTCGTCCTACCGGCCTGCCCCGCCTTCTACGGCAAGGACGCTTCGGCGTCGGCCCTGGTGGACTTCGTCGTCGGGCGGACCCTCTCTGTCCTGGGCGTCCCCAACTCCCTTTACCCGGAGTGGAGCGGCCCGGGGCGCTAGAAGCGGATCCGGGTCTCTATGGACACCGAGGGTTCCACATCGGGCCTTCCGTTCCGGAACACCACGTTCCCGTCCTCGTCGCGCACCGCCGCGGTGGTCACGACCACCGCGAGGTCGACGGTGCTGGCGATCGGCACGACTGCCTCGCTGCGGAGCACCGTGTTGGCGTCGAAGAAGGTCACGCCCTTCGCGTCGGTCGTCGCCGCGTAGGCGAAGCCGGTGCGCTCGTAGGTGAAGGACGCCGAGATCCCGTAGAAGGGGAGGAAGCCCCGCTTGAGGGCGAGGCGGGCCATCAGATAGTCCTCGGCGAGCACTTCCTCCCGCGTCATGGACGAGTCGTCGGTCCAAGGCAGGAGGTAGCCGGCGCCGAACTCTACCTTGTCGGCGAGGATCCGGAAGCCCGCTTCCCCGTAGATGCCGTGGAGGACCGCCCGGTCGATCTCTTCGGCGGACATCAGCGCGGCGTACTCGAGGGCGTAGCGGCTCCGGTTGCGCTCGTAGAGGGCGTTGAAGAGGGTCGGCCGGTAGGCGCCCCGGTACTGGCGGTATTCGAGCCGCCAATCCAGGAACGTGAGCCTTCCGATGAATCCGCCCATCAGCCCGTAATTATTGAGGGCCTTCAATCCATCGTCCCTATCGGAATCGTAGACGAGGTCGGTCTGCAGACCCGCCTTCGGACCGCCCGGGATATCGGTTCGGGTGTAGGGGGCCAAAGCCGCCACGTCGGCGAAGGCCTTGAGGGCGATAAGGTCCCCCCGGAGGATGGGCAGGTCGGCGTCGACCGCCGAGCCGAGGAGCATAGGATCGCCGATCGCTTCGCGTTCCGCATCGGTCAGGTCCGCGCCGGGATCGATATCGGTAATGACCGTGAAGCCGAAGATCCCGAGCTTGATCCGTCCGCCGAAGATCTCCGGCTCCGCCAGGTCGTTGACCACTCCTTCCGCTCCGAAGGAGCCGAGGTCGAAGCCGGCGTTCACGCCGACCCGCCGGACCGCCGGGAAGTCGGCGTCGTTGGCGAAATTGCGCATGAGGACGCCGTGTCCGATGGTCATGGACGAGAGGTTACCGATCTTCAGGTACGCCGGATCGAGGGCCTGGTTACCGTACTCGATGTACCGGATCTTGAGCGCCGCGTCGCGCAGCGCGTCGAGGGCCGCTTCTCCGTTGTCGTCGCCCCAGTATTCGGCGCCGAAGGACCACTCGTCGTTGCCCCGGGGCCGGTACCAGGTGGAGGAGTCGAAGAGGTCCGAGGTGTAGATGATGGGCAGGTAGAAGCTCATGCGGAGCTTGCCGACCGAGAAGGTCGGCTGGACGATCGCCTTGGAGTAGGTCTGGCCGTCGATGACGACCGAGCCGATCTCGAAGCCGAGGACGTCCGAGAGCCAGGAGCCGAAGCGGGATTTTCCGGCATCTTCCGCTTTCTTCGGGGCGCTTTCCTCTGAAGCGGTCGGCGCGACCGGCGGAGCGGACGGGGATGCGGCCGCCCTTTCCGGAGCCGGCGCGGGCTCTGCCGGGCGGGGTTCCGCCGCGGCAGGCTGGGACGGGGGCGCTTCCGGAACGGAGGCGGGGTCGAGGGCCGTGAATTCCAGGTCCGCGTACTCCTCGGCGAGCTGGGCCGCGGTGAAGGCCGCGGCGCCGAAGACCGGCGCCAGGGCGTCGGCGAATTGCCCCGCCGCCACCGCTATGGGGGCCAGGGGCGCGCCGTCGGCGCCGAGCCGGGCGAAATCGACCAAGCCCTTCTTGACCAGGACCTGGTCCCTGAAGCCGGGAATGACGTTGAGCGAGAAATCGGTGCCCCGGACGCCGCACACCGCCGAGGGGGTCTTGAACCGGTACGCGTCGGACGCTGAACTCCGGGCCGCGACGATCCGGAGCTTGCCGCCCACAAGGGAGAATTCGTTCGCGGCCGAACCCGAAGCGGCCGCGAGCGCATCGACCTTGAAGCTGGTGTTCCGGGCCACCTTGAGGATAGAACCGTTGGGACTGAGCTTGAGCTCGGCCGCGGTGCGCGTCGTCCGGAGGGTTTCTCCGGCCTTCAGCTCGTCCCCGATGGAGACGCTCCGGCCCACTCCGTAGACGTCGAAGATCTCCAGGGCGTCCGGATCGTCGGCGAAGACGATCAGCGCCTGGGGTGTGGCGGATCGCTGGCCGGTCGCGCTTTGCCCGAAGAGGGGGAAACAGGCAAGGACGGCCGCCGCGATGGCGAAATAGCGAAAACCCCGTAGTCTCTGCATGTGTACCTCCAGCTCAGAAACGGATCGAGGTCATGAGGCTCGCCGTGACGATGAAGTCGCCCGTCTCGGGGTCGTAGCGCAGATTGTGGACCAGCGAAATGACCGCCGGCCCGGTGTGGTAGTTGAGTCGCGCGGCGATGATGGCGTTCTCCGGATCGAAGAGGTCGCCCCAAAAGCTTCCGGTCCCGCCGGCGGCCTTCGGCGCGCCGAGGAGGTATTTCTCGTAGAGCGCGTCGGCGGAGAAGCCGCCGAGGATGCCCTCGGCCAGGGCGAAGGTAGCCCGGACGTGGGGGTAGTCAGCGAAAGACAGGCTGTCTTCGGGGGCGGGCCCGAAGGGACCGTCGGCGGCGACCCGGAAGGAGACCAGGTTCGGGACGGCGAAGCCGAGGCCCGCGAGCCAGCCGGCGAACAGGTCCCCCGAAGGATCCTCTTCCATCTGGGCGTACTTCACCGACCTGAAGAGGTCGTAGGAGCCGTCGAAGTACGTGGGCACGAAGTCCGGGCCGAGCAGGCGAAGCTGGGCGGTGTAGGGAACGTACTTCAGCACGGTTCCGCCGACGCCGACGGCGCTGCCCCAGCGTCCCCGGTTCTGGAAGGCCGCGTCCCCGAAGAGGGCCGCGCTCGCCGCCTCGCGTTCAAGGACCGGCAGCTTGAAGTCGGCTCCGTACACGGCGACGGCGTCTCCGTCCGAATCGTTGTCCTCGTCGGCGTCGTAGTATTGGGGTTCCCGGTCCGCCGCTACGGTCGCGCCGACCTGGATTCCCTTGAGTAAGGGCAGCTCGGTTCCCGAGAGCGGCCTGGCGTACAGCCGGGACCCGATCACGTCCATGATCGCGACGTTGCCCACGAAGGTCTCCACGCCGAGGTAGGGGAAATCGAGGAGCGCCCCGTCCACGTCGAAGGCCGCACCGAAGACGCGTGTGGCGGGAAGGAATCGGGTGTTGGCGTAGTTGCCCATGATGAAGCCGTTCCCGAGGGTCCCGTCGTCGAAGGATCCGAGCTTCGCGAAGAGGGGGTCTCCCTTCTGCCCGTAACGGACGTAGGCGATCTTGGGAAGGTAGAGCTCAAGGAAGCTTTTCCCCGCCTTCTTCGGGACCCAGTCGGGCTCGTAGAAATCGACTCCGTCTCCCCCGGAGCCGAGATCCAAGTTGAAGTGGACCGAGAGGTCGACGGCGACGGCGAATTTGCCGAAGGAGAATTCGGGCTGCAGGGCGAGCTTCTGGTAGGTCACCAGGGGATTCGTCTCGTCGTCTTGGGGCTCGGTCGGATCTTCGACGAGGGTCTCGGTACCGATACCGAGCTCGAACCCGTACTCGATCGAAGCGGAGGGGGCGGGGGGAGCCGCCTCGGTCTCCTGGCCGCTCGCCGCCGCGGCGAGGGCGAACGCAGCGCCTAGGGCCGCCAAAGCGTTTTTTCGCATGCTCAATCCTCCCGGCGATGGAACTGTTTCAATTATACTGCTTTTTACGGACAAAGCCCGCTAGAATACGAGGTTCAGGGAGAGTCCGAGCTTCGCGGCGAAGGTCGTGGGCAGCTCCTCTCCGCCGCTGGTCCCCGCCGCCGCGCCCAGGCTCATCCAGGCCGTGACCGTCACCCGCTCCATCGCCTTCACGATGGATTCGTGCTTCAGGCTCCAGCTCCACGCGGTATCCTCCGCCGCGGTGACGGCGAATTCTGCGCTCTCCCGCAGTTCCGCCCCTTCTTCGGCTTCCGCCAGCTCGGCCAGGAAGGGCGTCCGCTCCCACCCCGCGGCCCGGGAAACGGCTGTGCGGTAGAGGGCGCGCAGGGCGCTCCGCTCGACCCTACGGGTCCAGGCCAGGGTGGCGCCCTCGCTCACGCTGCCGGGGCCGAAGCGCAGCGTGTTGTACACCGCGAGCTCGGCGCCGCCGAAGCCGAAGAAGCGGGCCGACTGCCTCAGGGCCGTCTCCCATTGGACCTCGTCGTCCCGGGGGAATTTAGCCTGCGCCGTGAGCTCAGTCCCGAACTCGTCGTCCTTGTAGAAGCCGAAGGTCGGGTTCGTGCCGAAGGCGCCGAAGACGTTGGTCGCCGAGAAGGTCGCTCCGCCCGCGGCCGAGACGTAGTCGTCGATCGTGTCGAGGCTGCGCGCCAGGACCCGAGACAGGGAGAGATCGAGCTTCGCGGGGACGACGAACGCGGCGGGACCGACGCTGCGGGGAAGGGAGAGCTCGGCTTCCCAGCCGTCGGAATAGTTCGCCTCGAGGGAACCGTCCGTGGAATCCCGGAATTCTTCGACGAGGCCCCGGGATCGGAGCGTCCCGAAGGGGGCGCGGGCCCAGAGCGATTCCGAGTCCCCTAAGGCGACGGAAAAGGCGCGGAGGTCGGCGTCGGCCGATTCCGGTTCGGCGATTTCCAAGGTCCGGGAGAAGGATCGGACCAGGGCGAAGGAGCCGGAATAGGAATAGATCGCCGCGGGAAAGGCGATCCGGGCATCCGCTCCCGAAGAGCGGCTATCGTCCGCGAGGCTGAAGCGCGACAACCCGTTCCCCTCCAGAGAAAGCCCGATGGGGAGCGACTTAAGGCCCAGGGACGATCCTCCTTCGAGCACCCGCTTGCGCTCGGCGGATCCGTCGTCGATCGCGAGACCCGCGCCGGATTCGGCCCAGGCCTCCGCGTAAGTCCGACCGAAGAAGCGGTCCTCGGTCGGCGCGGTGTAGGAGGCCGAGGCCGAGGCCTTGGCCTCGGCCCCTCCCCAGCCGAGGACGGCGGATTCGTCCCGCGGAGAACCGCCGGCCGAGGCCGATGCGGAGGCGTTCCATTTCCTCGCCGTGCGGCTCGACTGGGCGTCGAGGGACGAATCGACGCCGATCGAAAGCGGTCCGGAGAGGGACAGTCCCGCCTTGCGCGCGAGGGTTTCTCCCTCGGGATCCACGGAGAAGGATTCCGTGAGGGTCAGGGGACCGATGGGCGCACTTACTGAATGGCCGCCGTTCCAGCGCGGGGTCCCGGCGAAGGTCCCCAGCCCGATGTTCGCGCTCGTCCGCGCGCCGAGCACCGTCGCGGCGGCGGAGCCGTTCAGCATGGCCGATCCGTCGCTCTCCGCCGTTCCCGCTTGGTCCAGGGGCATACCCGCGATGCCCGTCTCCGAGCGCCCCTCCAGCTCCAGGTCGGAGAGGAGAGGACGCTCCCAGGGGCCGGAGATCACCGTTCCGGGCAGCTTCCAGGCCACCGACGAGCCGGCGGACGCGCCGAAGGAAGCCGTCGGGAACTCCAGGGCGAACTCGTCCACGGCGAAAGAGCCCGACCCGAGGCTTTGGCCTTCGGCGGGGACGAGGAGGGCCGCGAGGTACTGGGGGCCTCCCGGGCCGCCCCTCTTTTCCGCCTTCTTCCGGTAGGAGTCGAGCTTGCCGGACCGGTAGACGATCTCGGCCCCCGCGGCTTTCTCCCCGTCCAGGTACACCGCCCTGTCCGCCGCGTAGTCCACCTCCACCCTGGTCCACGCTCCGGGGGCGAGGAGGGCTGCGGGTATCGCGACGTCCAGGAAGCGGTCCCCGGAGGCGGCTTCGTCGGCGGCGCTTCCGTTGGAAGCGATGAAGATCCGGAAGGTCGAGCCGGCGGGAACGTCGCCGGTATCCGCGTCTTCGGGACCCCGGAGGTAGAAGGACAATCGGCGGTAGGCCCAGAGGGGGAAGGGCGACGGGTACCCGTCGGCGCCCGCCGATACGTCCCTTTCCAGCTCCGTCCACGAAACCTCGAGGACCCGCTGGGAGGCGCCTTCCGGGTGGAGCCGATCGATCTTGTCCTTGTAGGCGTCCCTGAGGCTGGAATCCAGGGCCGTCGTCGCGGTGACTTCGTCCCCGGCGGTTTCGGCCTTTCCCGCAGCGGTCACGACGACGGGGCGGAAGGCCGCGCCCTGGGCGATCGGCGGCAGGAGGAGGAGCCGACCGGCCGCGGCGCCGCCGGTCGCCGAACCGCTCCCGGGCACCAGGCGGACGACGACGCGAAGGGATCTGGCTTCGGCGAGACGGGACCGGGCCTCGTCGTCGAGCTCGATCTTCGCGTATTCCCAGGAGGTCTGGCTGAAGGCGGAGCCCGAGACGGCCGTCGCGTTGATCGGGGCGCTCCAGACGAGTTCCGCCGATTCGCTGTTGCCGTCGTCGTCGGCCAGCGCGCCGATCTGCAGGTAAGCGCGGACCTCTCCGGCTCCCTCGAGTCCGTAGAACCGGAAGGGGACGATGACCTGTCCGGCCCGGGACAGACTCGCCGCCTCGTCGGAGAGGTCCACCTGGAACCCCGCCCAGAGCGCGAAGGTCCCCTTTTCGGTCTCCCCCTCTCCGAGGCGGTAGTCGGCGACGTACGCTGTCCCGAGGGACGAGTCGGAGACGGTGTAGGGGCCGGTCTTGGAGGAGACGATCGATGCGCCGGACCAATCTATAGGTTTGAGGATCTTGTTCCCCAGGGCGTCCGTGTCGGTATAGTCCCGGTACACGAGCTCGCTCCGGTTCGACTCGGCGGGCGGGGCGACGGCTCCGGCCTCGCCCGAGGCGGCGTAGGGTTCGTAGAGCTCCTCCGTATCGTTCGGCGGATCGATGGGCCGCACGGGAGGCTTCGGCTCGGAAGCGTCGTCCGCCGAGAAATCGAGCTCAGTCTCGGCGTCCTCCATCCCCGCGGCGCGGAAGAGCCCGGTGGTGTCCGGATTCTCGTAGTAGAGGGCGCCCC
>JADHEF010001373.1_pt1 | contig 15514 bp, 18 predicted proteins | sample 8952391 | NCBI WGS metagenome assembly JADHEF01 (sample SAMN16124439, study PRJNA663245) | bioreactor sludge metagenome | isolation source: sludge (nitrite) | place: India:Bengaluru | collected 2019-02-28
GCCGGTGCCGCCTCGCGTACCGCTCCACCGCGGGAGGAAGACTTTCGCTCAGGCTCTGGACGCTCGGGAGTGCGCTTCTTATCCACGTGGACGAGATTGTAACCGGGGCGTTCCCCGCCCAGAAGATCGTCTGATTGTCGGAGAGCTCGTCGTGCGGCCGCGCGCCGAGCGGGGCGAGCCGGGCCGAGAGCTCGGGCGGGAGCCCCTCGCGCAGGTCCGGGTAGTCGACCCCCTCGCGGTAGACGACGACGATGCGGTGCGAGGAGACGATCTCCTTCCACTCGCGCCAGGCGTGGAGCTGGGCCATCGAGTCGGAGCCGAGGACGAGGAAGACCTCGCTCTCGGGATGGTTGGCGCGGACGTGCCGGAGCGTCTCGATGGTGTAGGTCGTCCCTCCGCGCGAGACCTCGAAGTCCGAGAGGAGGAGGTGCGGATACGCCTCGAGCGCGGTCGCGCACATCCCGAAGCGGTGGAAGGCCGAGGCGGACGGGCCCTGCGGCTTGTGGGGCGGCGCGAAGGCGGGGACGTAGAGGATCTCGTCGAGGCCGGTCGCCGCGCGCGCCTCCTCGACCGGAACGAGGTGGCCGAGGTGGATCGGGTCGAAGGAACCGCCGTAGACGCCGAGGAGGTGGGTCCTATTGAGCATCCGGGGCCTCCCCTGCCGGCACGGGCAGGATGGGGGCCGGCCTGACGCTCATCGCCTCGAGGCGGCCGCCCAGGAAGGAGACGAGGGGGTCGAGGCCCTTGTGGGCCGCGCCCGAGATCGCGAAGAAGCGGAGGCCGCGGCGGGAGGCCGCCGCGCGGACGGCGGCGACCTGCGCCTCTGAGGCGATCTCGATCTTGTTCGCGCAGAGGACGCGTTCGCGCGCCGCCAGCTCCGGCGCGAAGGCCTCGAGCTCGCCCTCGATGACCGCGACGGCCTTCTCGGCGGCGTCGTCCGGGTCGTCCGGGTCGAGGGCCGCGGCGTCGACGAGGTGGCAGATGAGGCGCGAGCGCTCGACGTGGCGGAGGAAGCGGATGCCGAGCCCGTGCCCCTCGCTCGCCCCCTCGATGAGGCCGGGAACGTCGGCCGCGACGAAGGTCTTGTAGCGCTCCCAGGAGACGACGCCGAGGTTCGGGACGAGCGTGGTGAAGGGGTAGTCGGCGATCTTCGGGCGGGCTGCCGAGATGGCCGCGATGAGCGTCGACTTGCCGGCGTTCGGGAAGCCGACGAGGGCGACGTCGGCGAGGAGCTTCAGCTCGAGCGCGAGCGCGCGCCGCTCGCCTTCGGTGCCGGGCTCGGCGCGGCGGGGCGTGCGGTGCGTAGGGGTGGCGAAGTGCTGGTTGCCGCGGCCGCCGCGGCCGCCCTTCGCTACGAGGAGGACCTGGCCGTTTTCGGCGAGGTCGCCGAGGACCTCGGCCGTGTCGGCATCCTTGACGATCGTGCCGACGGGGACGGTGATCTCGATGTCGCCGCCCTTCTTCCCGGTGCAGTTCGAGCCCATGCCGTGCTGGCCGCGCCCGGCGGCGAACCGCTTCTTGAAGCGGAACGGGTAGAGGGTGTTGAGGCCTTCGTCGGCGACGATGCGGACGCTGCCGCCGTCGCCGCCGTCACCGCCGTTGGGCCCGCCGTGAGGCTCGCCCTTGGCACGCCGGAACGCGACACATCCATTTCCGCCGTCGCCGGCCGAGACCTCAATCGACGCCTCGTCGAGGAACATGGCTTCCGTGCCGGAGCGTCGGGTCCGGGGCGCCGCAGGGCGCCCCGCCCGGAATCAGCTCGCGGCCGCGGCCTCGGAGCCGGGACGCGGACCCGGCGTCACGCTCACGTAACGGCCGAGGCGGCCCTTGTCCTTGAAGTCGACGATGCCGTCGACCATCGCGAAGAGCGAGTCGTCCTTGGCGCGGCCGACGTTCTCACCCGGCTTGAGCGGGGTGCCCCGCTGCCGGACGAGGATCGAGCCGCCGGTGACCCACTGACCCGCGAAGCGCTTCACGCCGAGGCGCTGGGCGTTCGAGTCGCGGCCGTTGCGGGAAGAACCCTGACCTTTTTTGTGAGCCATAGCAGCTTCCTCGGAAGGCTCTCAGACCGAGATCGAGTCGATCCGGACTTCGACGAGGTTCTGGCGGTGCCCGTGGCTCCGCTGGTACCCCTTGCGCTTCTTCTTCTTGTAGACGATGAGCTTCTGGCCCCTCATCTCGCGGACGACGACACCGTGGACGGTGGCTCCGGTCACGAGAGGAGAGCCGAGGCGGAGGGTCTCCCCCTCGCCGACGGCCAGGACCTCGGGCAGCTCGAGCGCATCGCCCTTGGTGAAGGTCTTGTTGTGGAAGCGCTCGATCTGGATGACGTCGCCCTTGGCGACCCTGACCTGCTTCCCTCCGGTGCGAATGACGGCGTACATCGATTCCTCCCCCGACCTCGGGTCAAAAGGGTCGGCAAACATACCCCCGGCCGATCGGAATGTCAAAAGCCCGGGAAGAGAGGGGGAAGAACACGGGGTCTGGTCTACACTCTACAGTCTGCTCGCGAGCAGACTGTAGAGTGTAGACCAGACCCCCTCCTACGGGGAGAGGCGGAAGGCGTGGGTGGCCGTCGCGAGGCACGCGGCCTCTTCTTCGAGCCCTCGTCCGGCACGGATGACGGAGACGACGAACCGCCAATCGCCGAGCTGCGGCTCTCCCGGAGGAACGCCGCGGACCTCGAGGCGCTCGACGTCGAGGGGCTCGATCGCGCGGAGGAGCGGCACGGGGCCGTCGCGGACGACGACGAAGCGTCCGTCGAACGCCACGAAAACTCTCCCGCCGTCGGGAAGCTCGGCCCGGAGGTAGACGTCCAGGCGGTCGGAGGGCGGGAGGGACGAGGCCGAGAAGGAGAGGCTGATCGACAGCGTCTCCCCGCGGCGGTACTCGTCCCTGTCTGTCCGGATCGCGAGGTCGGAGACCGTGCCCGGCACGGACGAGCTCGGCGCCGCGCTCCCGAACGCCGCGAGGACGCGCCGCCACCCGGACCCTCCCGAAGACGGACGCGGCGCCGGCTCGTTCTTCCAGCCCCGAACGAAGCAGCTCTCGCACGCCGGCAGCGGCGTCGCGCTCGCGAGGAAGGTCCGGAACGTCCGGAAGCGCGCGCCATCCCAGATCTCCTCGAAGGTCTCCTCGCCGAGGTCGCCCATCCGCTCCATGGCGTGACAGCACGGCGTCACGGCGCCGTCCGCGTTGATCACTGCGGACGTCCAGGGGTCGAGGCAGTCCTTCACGCGGCGCGTCGGAACGCTCACGCCTCTTCCCCCAGGAGCTCGGCGAGCCCCGGCATGACGACGAGCTGGACGCCGCTTCTCGCCGCCTCCCGGCGCGCGTCCGCGACGCCGGCCCGGACCTCCTCGAGCACCTCGCGCGGGCCATGCCCCGCGAAGTGGTCGTACTCGAGGAGCTCCACCAGCGTGACGGAGGCGGCCCCGACACGCGCCGCGAGGCGGACGATGCCGTCGAGCTGCCCCGCGTTGTCGCGCATGACGACGGTGTTGAACGTGACGACGGGGTGGTCGAGGCCGAGCGCCCGGCGACGGTCGCGCAGCGCTTCGAGGTTCTCGACGATCGTCTGGAAACGCGCGCCCCGGCGGAGCCGCTCGAAGGTCTCGGGCTCGGCGGCGTCGATCGAGACGGCGACGCTGCTCCACCGGCCCGGTCCCGGGCAAGCGAGCATCCGCTCGACGAGCGCGGGCGCCAGGAGCATCGCGTTCGTGATGAAGCTGACGCTGCAGCCCGCAGCGACGACCTCGGAGAAGGCGTCGAAGAACCGCTTGTGGACGAGGCTCTCGCCGTGCCCGGAGAGCTCGACGGCGGGGCGAAGCCGCCGGAGAGTCGGCAGGAGCCGCTCGAAGGCAGGCCACGGAAGGCTTCGCCCGACGTAGCCGGGCGAGCTGACCGCGCAGTGGACGCATCGCAGGTTGCAGGCGCGGGTCAGCTCGATCAGGACCCTCTCCAGCCTCGGCCCCCCGGAACCTCCCGGCTCCTTCCCCGTCCGTTCGAGCACGCCGCGATTCTGCGGCCTCCCCCCGCAGCGCGTCGAGCCTCCGAGAGATGGGGTCTGGTCTACGCTCTACAGTAGACGCGACGCGGGGCCGGGCTCGTGGACGGAGTTACGCGCGCGGCGCATGACAAGACCGGGAGTCTCCGGCGTCTTCTCTACGATGATCGAAGTCGTGGGGGAGATCGAGGCGGTTCCCGCGGTGCCCGCCGAGGCGTCCTGGGCCGAGGCGCTCCGCTCGCCGTTCGCCGCCCTCGCCGGCGGCGACGCGCAGGCGCTCGAGGCCGTGTGGGACGTCGCGGGGCGGCGGCTCTACGCGCTCGCGCTCTGGCGGACCGGGCGCCCCGAGGACGCCGCCGACGTCGTGCAGGAGGTCTTCTTCCGCCTTGCCTCGCGGCGGGAGGAGCTGGCGAGGGTGGCGACGCCGCACACCTGGCTCCTGGCCGTGACGCACCACGCAGCGGTGGACCTCCTGCGGCGGCGCAGGCGCCAGCGGAGCGAGCCCCTGGAGTGCGCCGCGGTCGTTGAGGCCCCGGCGCACGACCCGGGGCGGAGGGTCGAGGCCGAGAGGGTCTCGCAGCACCTCTCGAGGCTCCCCGCTCCCCAGCGGGAAGCGGTCGCCCTCCGGCACGTCGAGGGGTACTCGTACCGGGAGATCGGCCGGATCACAGGCGTGCCGACGTTCACCGCCGCGAGCCGCTGCCGGCTCGGGCTCTCGCGCCTGCGGCGCCTGATGGAGGAACCGTGATGAACGAACGTCCGCTTCTCAGCGGCTTCGAGCCGCCGCATGCGCCCCCTGGTCTGCGCGAGGCCGCGCTCCGGGAGGGACGCCGCGGAATGCTCTCCCCCACCTCCCCCGACGTCTGGAGCCGCCTCTGGCGTAGCCCCGCGGCACGTCTCGCCTGGGGTGCCGCCGTCCTGCTCCTGGCCTTCGCGCACGCCCGCATCCCGCACGAGAGCCGCATCGACGTCACCACGGCGGGCCTGGAGCCCGAGCTGAGCGAGGTCGTGAAGCTCTCCCGCATCGCCGAGAACTCCCCGCGCTCCGCCGCGGATTTCACCCTCGAAGGAGGTCCGCTGTGAACCGTCCCCGAACCTACGTCCTGGGCGCCCTCGCGCTCGTGATCGCCCTCGGAGCCGCGCTCGGCGTGCGGCTCCTGCGCGCCGAGGACCACGACACGCCGCCGCATCCGGCGCTGGACCTCGTGCGGCACACGGAGGCCGCCCCCGCTGCCCGCGTTCCCGCCCCGGCCGCACTCCCCGCGGGACCGCTCGAGGTTCCCTACTGGGGCTCCCCAGCCGGCATGGCCGACTGGCCCGTCGCGTTCCGGACGAACCTCGACCTCCTCGCGCCTCTCGGCGACGGGCCCGCGAACGCCGCTCTCTGGCTGAAGGACTTCATGAAGGCGGGAGGGCCGCGTGCCGCGGAGGCGGAGGCCGCGATGAAGCGACGGGTGGACGGCGCGTCGGACCTCGGGAAGGTCCTCCCGCCGGACGACCCCTTCCTCAGAGAGGCCGAGCCGTGGGCCGACCAGGCGACGATGCGCTTCTATCCCGACATCCTCCCGATCCGGGGCTTCGAGACCCCGATCCCGAACCTCCTCGTCTCGCTCACCGTGGCGAAGTCGTGGGTCTCGCGCGCTCTCGCGGACCCCGACGCCCCCGGCGCGCTCGACGACTGCCGGCGCGCGATCCGCTGGGGCCGGCTCCTTCGCCAGGAGGGAGTGACCGTCATCCAGGACCTCATCGGCCTCGCCTGCATCCGGGCCGGCGCACAGGGGATCTACGACCTCGCCTCGCGCCACGGGGATTCGCAGACCGCGCTCGTGGCTGCGATCGTCCTCGGCGAGCATGCCCCGCAGAGGCTGCGGACGCAGCAGCTGGTGTCGAAGCTCTCGGTCCACGACGAGGGCGGCTTCCGGATTACCGACCGCAAGGTGGAGGAGCTCTCCGAGGCGATCCGGACCCTCCCCGACCTGCGGTTCCGGGGCGAGGCGATCCTCCAGACGGCGATCGTCCGGAGCGTCGGGACGAGGCACCAGCGCGAGCTCGCCGACGAGGCGCTGCGCCTCGGCGCCGCGACGAAGGACCCCGTGCAGGCCGCCCTCGTCCGCTGGGCGCAGGGCTCGAACTTCTCGAAGAGCGACCTCGCGAAGATGGCCGGCGCCGAGTAGGGATCGGGTTCGAGCGGGGGTCTCGTCGCCACTCCGCTCTCGGAGCTGGGGGTCAGGTCTACCATCTACACTCTGCGCCGCGGCGTAGCGTGTAGATGGTAGACCTGACCCCGTCGGATGCAGCCCGGCCTCCCGGGCGATTCCCGCCTTCCCCGCCTTACTTCCCGGCCAGCCAGCGTTCGGCGTCGATGGCGGCCTTGCAGCCCTCGCCCGCCGCGCTGATGGCCTGCCGATAGATGTGGTCGGCGACGTCGCCGGCGGCGAAGACCCCCTCGACGGAGGTGTAGGTCGTCGGGTGCCGGATCTTCAGGTAGCCGACGTCGTCCATGTCGAGCTTGCCGCGGAAGAGCTTCGTGTTCGGCTCGTGGCCGATGGCCGAGAAGTAGCCCTGGACCGGGATGACGCGCTCGTCGCCCGTCTTGACGTTCTTGACGCGGATGCCGGAGACGCCCGTCTCGGGCTCGCCGAGGATCTCGGTGATCGTCGAGTCCCAGACGACCTCGATCTTCGGGTTGTCGAGCGTGCGATGCGCCATGATCTTCGAGGCGCGGAACTCGTTCCGCCGGTGGACGAGCCAGACCTTCGTCGCGAACTTCGTCAGGAAGTTGGCTTCCTCCATCGCGGTGTCGCCGCCGCCGACGATCGCGACTTCCCTGCCGCGGAAGAAGAAGCCGTCGCACGTCGCGCAGGCGGAGACGCCGTGCCCCATCAGCTTCTTCTCGCTCGGGAGGCCGAGGTACTTGGCCGAGGCGCCGGACGCGACGATGAGGGCGTCGCAGGTGACCTTCGCTCCGCTCTCGAGCGCGAGCGTGAAGGGGCGGGCGGAGAGCTCGGCGTCGACGACGGTGTCGTTCGCGATCTCGGTGCCGAAGCGCATCGCCTGCTTCCGGGTCACGTCCATCAGCTCGGGGCCCTGGATGCCGTGCTCGAAGCCGGGGTAGTTCTCCACCTCGGTCGTCGTCGTGAGCTGGCCGCCGGGCTGGACCCCCTCGAAGACGACGGGCTCGAGGCTCGCGCGGGAGGCGTAGATCGCGGCGGTCAGGCCCGCGGGGCCCGAGCCGATGATGGCGACGGCGTAGTGGCTCTTGTTGGGCATCTCTTCCTCGGTTCGGTGGGGCGCCGGGGCGCCGCAGAGTGTAGATGGTAGACCTGACCCCAAGGACCGTCCCGGGGGCGAGCGATTCTGCACCGAAGGGCGCCCGGGGCGTGTGATAGCGTTTTTCCATGCTCCTCTACCTGCTGCGTCACGCCGAGGCGGAGGCCCTCTCCCCGAGCGGGCTGGACGCCGACCGGGCGCTCTCCGGGGCGGGTCAGAAGAGGATGAAGGCAGTGGGACGGGCGATCGCACGGATGGAGCCCGGATTCGACGCGGTCCTCGTTTCGCCCCTCCTGCGGGCGAAGGAGACGGCCGATTTCGTGACGTCCGCCTGCCGGTTCGAGGGCAAGGCCGTCGTGACCGAGTCGCTCCTGCCGGGATCCGACCCGGAGCTCCTGCTCGAGGAGCTCTCCGCGTCGGAGTGGCGGACGGTCCTCCTCGTCGGACACGAGCCTCACCTCGGACGTCTCTTCGGCCGTCTCGTCTCGGGCCGGAGGGAGACGGAGGTGCCGATGAGGAAGGCGTCTCTCGCCGTCTTCGAGATCCACGGCCACCTCGGCCCTGATCGCGCCGAGCTGAAGTCCTACCTCCCCGCGCGCCTCCTCGAGCGCCTCTGACCACCGGCTCCGGGGTCAGCGGTCGGGGGGGGTCTGGTCTACACTCTACAGTGTACTGGGCCTGCGGAGTCTCGCGCTCACCGTTCGGCGAGGAGCTTCTCGAAGGCGGCGGCCTTGCGGCGCTGCTCGCGGGTCGCCCCGTCGAGGCCGTCGCGCCGCGCGAGCATCGACGCCCTCGAGAGCTCGACCCCGAACGTCTCGGCGATGACCGGGAGCGTAGCCCGCGCGTGGCGCCGGAGGGCCGCGGCGAGCAGGGCGCGCTCGCGCGAGAGGAGCCGCGGCCGATGGCGGAGCTCTTCGAGGCCGAGTCCGAACGCCTCTTCGAAGCGGGCGACGACCTCCTCGGGCTTCGGCGTCACCGGCTCCCGCTGCCGCCGCGGCACCTCGCGCCCCCGGGCCGGGGCGGCTTGCCCCGCGCGCGCCGACTCGGCCCACGAGGCGCTGCCGAGGTAGATCTGGCCGACGACCTGGCTCCAGGGGTCGTACGAGCCGGCCGTTCCCGCCTCGACGAACTCGCGGTACTTCGCCGCGGCCGGGCCGCGCCGGGAACCGAAGGTGTCGAGGAGGAACGACGTGTCGAGCCACTCGGGCGCCGGCTCGAGACCCGCCGTGGCGCGGAAGCTGCTCCACGGCCAGTCGGCCGCCGAAGCCGCAAGGCCCGCGCGGACGGGGTTCAGGACGACGTAGCGCGCCACCTCGAGGAGGTGCGCTTCGCGTTGCACGAGGATCGCCTTGAACCGCCCCTGGAAGACGTGCCCGTCGCGTCCGTGGCGCCGGTTGAAGTGGCCGGCGTAGTCGCCGTTGAGCTGGCGCATCCCGCGCGAGAGCGTCGCCTCCGGCGTCCCGAGGAGGAGGTGGTAGTGGTTCCCCATCAGGACCCAGGCGTGGAGCTGCCAGCCGAAGAGGTCCACGACCCGGCCGAGGACGTGCAGCATCTCGCGCCGGTCGGCGTCGTCGCGGAAGACCTCGCGGCGCTCGTTGCCGCGGGAGGTGACGTGCCAGAGGGCGCCGGCGTGGTCGAGGCGAAGGGGTCGGCTCATGCCGCCAGTATAGTGTAGATGGTAGACCTGACCCCTCTCTATTCCGGGCGCCAGAGGGTCTCGGGCTCGGAGCGGGCGCGGGCGGCCCAGCGGGAGAGGACGAAGAGGAGGTCGGAGAGGCGGTTGAGGTAGACGAGGCCGAGCGTGCCGATCGCCTCCTGCCGGGCGAGCGTGGTGACGAGGCGCTCGGCGCGGCGGCAGACGGTGCGGGCCTGGTGGAGGTGGGCGCCGACGGGGCCTCCGCCCGGGAGGACGAACGAGGTGAGCTCCGGGAGCCCTTCGTTCAGCCCGTCGATCTCTCCCTCGAGCGCGGCGACGTGGCGCGGCTCGATGACCGGCTGCTTCGGGTGCCGGTCGGCCGGGAGCGTCGCGAGGTCGGAGCCGAGGTTGAACAGCTCGTTCTGGAGCCGGAAGAGGATCGCGTCGAGACGCGCGCGGTCGGCCTCCGAGGCGCCCGGGAGATCGCGGTTCGCGACGCGCGCCAGGCCGAGGATGGCGTTGAGCTCGTCGACGGTTCCGTAGCTCTCGATCCGGATCGAGTCCTTGGCGATCCGCTGCCCGCCGACGAGGCTCGTCTCGCCCTTGTCCCCCCCCCGGGTGTAGACACGGTTGATCCGGATCGGCATTCCGCTCTCCTCCCGCCGCGCCGTGCCCGGGCGGCCTGCTACCCTCCGCCGCGATGCGCGCGACGGATTACCACGTCCACACCGCCCGATGCGGGCACGCAGGCGGCGCGACCCGAGATTACGTCCTTCAGGCGATCTCGCGGGGGCTCGACGAGATCGCGATCACCGACCACGTGCCGCTCTGGTTCCTGCCCGGCGACGACCCGGAGCCCGGCCTCGCCATGTCGCGCGCGGAGCTGCCCGGGTACGTCGAAGAGGTGCTGGCGCTGCGCGAGGAGTTCCGCGGCCGGATCGACGTTCTCCTCGGGATCGAGGCGGACTACGCGGAGGGGCACGAGGAGGGTCTCCGCGCACTCCTCGCCCCGTACCCGTGGGACGTCGTCCTCGGGTCGGTCCACTACGTGGCGGGAGGCTGGATCGACGCCCCCGGCGCCGCCGCGCGCCACGAGCGCGAGGGGTCGGCGAACCTCTGGAACGAGTACTACAGGCTCGTGGCGAAGGCAGCGGGAAGCGGGATCTACGACGTGATGACGCACCTCGACCTGCCGAAGAAGTTCGGGCACCGCCGCCCGGCCGAGTGCGTGGCGGCCGAGGAGGCCGCGGTCGGATCGATCCGCGCGGCGGGAGTGGCGGTGGAGGTCTCGAGCGCCGGCCTCCGCAAGCCGGTCGGCGAGGAATACCCGGGGCCCGCGCTTCTCTCGAAGCTCGTCGTCGCCGGGGTTCCTCTCGTCTTCTCGTCCGACGGGCACGCTCCGGCCGAGGTGGCGTGGGGCCTCGAGCAGGTCGTCGCGGCGGCGAAGGCCGCAGGGGCGATCGCGAATGCGACCTTCCTCCGCCGCGTACGGACGCTCCACCCGCTCTGAGGGTCGGGGAGGGGGTTCAACGGGGAAGGGGGTCAGGTCTACCATCTACACTCTGCTCCCGAGCAGAGTGTAGATGGTAGACCTGACCCCCCTCCTCCTATCGTGTGAGCTCGACGCGGAACGTCGGGGTGACGGTGAGGACGAGGCTCGCGACGCGGCAGCGGCACCCGTCGCGGACGAGGCGGGCGTCGACGCGGTCCCAGATCCAGCGGGCGAGGTTCTCGGCCGTGGGGACGGTCTCGCGGAACTCCGGGATCTCCTCGTTCAGGTTCCGGTGGTCGAGCGGCCGGTCGACCTCCTCCTTGAGGATCCGGTCGAGGTCCGTGAGGTTCAGGACCATGCCATCCACGGGGTCGACCTCGCCCGCGACGGCGACCTCGAGCGCGTAGTTGTGCCCGTAGCCGGAGGGGTTCGAGGCGGCGCCGTACGTGGCGCGGTTCCACTCATCGGAGCGGTCGCGCCGGAAAAGACGGTGGGCGGCGTTGAAGTGGATCGTCCGCGAGAGGAGGATCATCGAGCGCGATTCTAGTGTCGGCGGGAGGACGTTGCCTCCCGTCCGAAGCTCGAACATCATTCGCCCGGCACGGAGCCGACGGACGACGCATGCAGCTGCCTCCCGGCACACGACTCGGACCCTACGAGGTCCTCGCGCCGATCGAGGCGGGGGGGATGGGCTCCGTCTACCGCGGAAGGGACGGGAGGCTCCTGCGCGACGTCGCCGTCAAGGTGCTCCCCGCCGGGCTGATGCGGGACGAGAGGGCCGTGGAGCGGTTCCTGCGCGAGGCGCGCGCGGCCGCGGCGCTCTCCCACCCGAACATCGTGGCGATCCACGACGTCGGCGAGGCCTCGGTGACGATACCGGGCCCCTTCGGCGGGAGCGAGACGCGCATCCGCTACCTCGTCGAGGAGTACGTCGACGGCGGCTCGCTCCGCCGTGCGCTCCGCGGGAGCGCCTGGCGGCCCGACGTGGCGACGGTGGTCGGCTGGGCGGTCGGAATCCTCAGGGCCCTGACAGCCGCGCACGACAAGGGGCTGATCCACCGTGACCTGAAGCCCGAGAACGTCCTCGTCGACGGGCAGGGGAACGCGAAGATCGCCGACTTCGGCCTCGTCCGCTGGATCTACCCGCAGTCGGCCGCTCCCTCGCCGCGCGAAGAGGAGCGCGATGGGCCGGCCACGCTGACGCAGACCGGTTTCGTCGTCGGGACGCTCGGCTACATGAGCCCCGAGCAGGTGCGCGGCGAGCCGGTCGACGGGCGAAGCGACCTCTTCGCGCTCGGCGTCCTCCTCTTCGAGCTGCTGACGGGCTCCTCGCCCTTTGCCCGCTCGAGCCCCGACGCGGCGCTCGACGCGGTGCTGAACCACGAGCCTTCGTCGCTGACGGTCCTCGTCGCGGGGGTCCCGGAACGGCTCGCCCGGGTCGTCGCCTGGTGCCTCGAGAAGAAGCCCGGGCAGCGCCCCGCCTCGGCCCGTGCGCTTCTGCCCCACCTCGAGTCGATCCAGCGCGAGCTCGCGACCGCCCCGCTCGAGCCGACGACCGAGCTCCCTCCGCTCCCTCCGCCGACGGCGAACCGGCGCGGCCCGTCTCCGCTGGCGTGGCTCGCCGGTGCGCTGGCGGTCCTCCTGGCGTTCGCCGGAGGCTTCGCTGCGGGCCGTTCCCGGCCGCCCTCGAGCCCGGAGGCGAACGTCGCCGGGAGCTGGACGGCGCAGGCCGTCCCTCTTCCGGCTACCACCCCGCCCGAGGCGGCGCTCCTGCCGGGCGCGCGCAAGGCGCTCCTCGGGAACGGCGAGCTGCTCGACACGACGACGGGAGCGCTTCGCCCGCGCGCGCTCGGCGGCGCGCTGACCGGGCTCGTGGTCGGCCGGACCGGCTCGGCGGTGGCGGCGACGTCCGCCGCCGGCGTCGTGGAGGCTCCCCTGCCGGCCGGCACACCGCTCCGGACGCTCGTTCCGGGGGCCTCGGAGCCGGCCTTCTCCCGCGACGAATCGCTCCTCGCGTACGTGCGCCGCGAGGGCGGGACGAGCGAGCTCTGGGTCGCCCGGCGCGACGCATCCGAGGCGCGCCGCGTGGCGCGTGCCGAGGCGACGTTCTGGGCCTGGCCCGCCTTCTCGGCCGACGGGGAGAGCCTGCTGTTCTACGACGTGGAGCGGGGCGGCCCGAACGCCGGGACCGGCTACCTCTTCTCGGTCCGGATCGCCGAGGGGACGCCCGTCCCGTTCGGCCCCGACGTGCGCCTCGACCCGCGGGGCCGCCCGGCCGTCGCCCGCGACGGCAGCGTGGCCGTCCTCGAGGCCAGCTCCCGCCGCGCGCTCCTCCTCGAGCGCGAGGGGCGCTCGTCGACCGCGCTGCCGTTCGGGGCGGGCCTCGTCCTCCTCACGGCGTCGCCGGAGGGAGGGACGCTCGCGACCCGCGCGGAGAGCGGGCCGCTCGTCCTCTGGAGGCGGGTCCCCGGAGCTACTTGACGCCGAGGAGCTCGACCTCGAACAGGAGCGTGGCGCCGGGCGGGATGACGTTCCCCGCCCCGCGGTCGCCGTAGCCGAGCTGCGGCGGGATGAGGAGGGTCCGCTTTCCGCCGACCTTCATCGTGGCGACGCCTTCGTCCCACCCCTTGATGACGCGGCCGCGCCCGATCGGGAACTCGAAGGGGCGGTTCCGGTCGACGGAGCTGTCGAACTTCGCCCCCTTCGTGCCGTTCTCCCAGAGCCAGCCGGTGTAGTGCATGACGCAGGTCTGGCCGGTCTCGGGCGACGCGCCGGTCCCGACGACGAGGTCCTCGTAGCCGAGGCCGGATTCGGTCTTCACCATCTTCGACTCCTTCTTCGCGGCCTCGGGGGCCGGCGCCGTGCCGGGGGCTGCCTGGGCGCCCGCCTTCGGGCTCGCGGGCTTGCCCGCCGCGGGCTTCTGGGCGAGGGCCGGGGCCGCCCCGGCGATCGCGAGGGCGCAGAGGAGCGCCGCCGTCTTCTTCATCGTTCGTCCTCCCGGGTCCGCGCGTCGCGGAGCCCGAAGGGTACTCGATCGGCCCGCCTCGCGCCGGGCCTTCACCCTCCGGCCGCGATCTCCCGTTCCAGCTCTTCCACGTCCTCGCGGCTCCCGATGTAGAGAGGGGTCCGCTGGTGGTTCTCCTCCGGGAAGATCGAGACGATCCGGCGCGTCCCGTCGATCGCCATCCCGCCCGCCGCCTCGACGACCGCCGCGAGCGGCGCCGCCTCGTACATGAGCCGCAGCTTCCCGTCCGGCTCGGAGTCCGTGCCGGGCGAGAGGAAGACGCCGCCGCGGAGGAGGATCCGATGGACGTCGACGACGAGGGCGCCCGAATAGCGGGTCGCCAGCGGCCGCCCGCGCGCGGGGTCGGGGACCCGGAGCGACTCGACGAAGCGGCGCGGCGCCTCCGGCCAGGCGGCGAGCCCCCCTTCGTTGCAGGCGTAGTAGGGGCCGCGGCGCGGGACCCGCACGTCGGGGTGCGAGAGGAGGAACTCGCCGATCCCTGGGTCGAGGGTGAAGCCCTGCACCCCCGACTTCGGCCCGGCGGTGTAGACGAGCATCGTCGCCGGGCCGTAGACGATGTACCCCGCGACGACCTGCTGCTGGGAGATCCGCGCGAGGAGCTCCGCCTCGGAGAGGATCGGCCCGGACCCGCCGATCCTCCGGACGGAGAAGATCGACCCGACCGCGCCGTTGATGTCGAGGTTCGAGGCGCCGTCGAGCGGGTCGACGAAGACGACGTACTTCCCCGCCGAGGCGGCGACCGCCTCGTTCTCGGGGAGGCGCGCCGGGAGGTCCATCCGCTGCGTGACGACCGTGGGGACGAGCTGCCCGTAGGCGAAGGCCTCGAGGAAGATCTCGTTCGCGAGGGCGTCGAGCTTCTGGAGGCGCTCCTTCTGCACGTCGGTCACGCCGGAGGGGCCGAGCACCTCGGCGAGGCCGGCGCGGGAGAGGACGCGCGCGATCCTCTTGCCCGCGAGGGCGAGCTGGGAGAGGAGCGCCGAGAGCTCCCCGGTGGCGTGCGGGTAGCGCCTCTCCGTCTCGAAGAGGTGCCGGTGGAGCCGGGTGCCGATGGTTCCGTACGACGTCGTCACGTCGTCACCTCTCCGCGGGCCGCCCTGGCGGCCGCCCGCGCGGCGCCGAGGATGGCACAGGAGTCGTTCCGGACGACGCGGATCGGGATCCGGGCGAGGACCGGCGCGAAGCGCCCCTTGGCCGTGAACGCGGTGAAGAACCCGTCCCTGAGGAGCGGGAGGATCTTCGGGGCGATGCCGCCGCCGAGGAAGACGCCTCCCGTGGCGAGCGCCTTCAGGGCGAGGTTCCCCGCCTCGGCGCCGAAGAGGGAGACGAAGCGGTGGAGCGTCCGCTGGCAGACGGGGTCCGTCTCGTCGAGCGCCGCGCGGCTGACGACCGGGGCCGCGTCGAGGGAGGCGGCAATCTCGCGCGCGAGCCACTCCGGCTCGGGGACGCCCGAGAGCTGACGCTCGAAACGGTAGAGGGTGCCGAGGCCCGGCCCGGAGACGACGCGCTCCCAGGAGACGTGGCCGTGCCGGAGGCGGAGCGTCTTCAGGAGCTCGATCTCCTCGTCGTTCCGCGGCGCGAAGGAGGCGTGCCCGCCCTCCGACGGCATCGGCACGAACCCGGACGGCGTGCGGAAGAGAATCGCCTCGCCGAGGCCGGTGCCCGCGGAGATGAGCGCCCCGTTCCCGCGCGGGTCGGCCTCGCCCCGGTTCAGGACCTCGAAGTCTCCCGGGGCGAGCTCGGCGAGCCCCCAGGCGTTCGCCTCGAGGTCGTTCAGGACGACCGCGGGGACGCCGAGCGAGGAGCCCAGCTCGGCGGCGTCGATCGAGAACGCGACGTTCGTCCCCTCCGCCTTTCCGTCGCGGACCGGGCCGGCCACGCCGAACGCCGCCGCCTCGAGACCCGGCTCGGCGGCGACGAAGGCGGCCGCCGCCTCGACGAGGCTCGTCACGTCGCGCGTCGGCACGCGGGCGCGGCGCCGCTCGACGAGCGCGCCGTCCGCGAGGTCGTAGAGGGCGAGGCGGAGGTTCGTCCCGCCGACGTCTCCCGCGAGCAGCATCGTCACACCTCCCCCGCGGCGGCGCGGTC
>JADHEF010001374.1_pt1 | contig 15489 bp, 17 predicted proteins | sample 8952391 | NCBI WGS metagenome assembly JADHEF01 (sample SAMN16124439, study PRJNA663245) | bioreactor sludge metagenome | isolation source: sludge (nitrite) | place: India:Bengaluru | collected 2019-02-28
CACCGGCACCAGCGCGGTGCCGCCGACGCGCTCGATCTGCCGTTCCTGCAGCACCCGAAGCAGCCGGACCTGGGCCGCGGGCGGCAGCTCCCCCACCTCGTCCAGAAAAATGGTGCCGCCGTGCGCGCGCTCGAAACGACCGCGCTTCATCGCCGTGGCCCCGGTGAAGGCCCCCTTCTCGTGACCGAAGAGCTCGCTGTCGATCAGCCCCTCGGGGATCGCGCCGCAGTTCACCTTGATCAGCGGGCCGGCGGATCGCGGCGACGCGTAGTGGATCGCGTTGGCGACCACCTCCTTGCCGACTCCGGTTTCCCCCAGGAGCAGCACCGGGCTGTCCCGCCGGGACACCTGCCGCACGAGCCCCATCACCGCGCTCATTCCGAATTTCTCGCCGACGATTTCATCCCCCGACAGCCGGTGGAGCTCGCGGTGGAGATAGCGGTTGTCGTCGGATAGAAGTTCCTGCAGATGGAGGACCTCCCGGTAGCGGAGATGATTGGTCATGGCGATCGCGAAGGGGTCGTGCAGCAGTTTCAAAAGGCCCGCGTGCCGCGCCGTGAACGGTTTCGCCGATTTCGAAATCACCGCGATCAGCCCCAGCCGCTCGCCCTTGATCCACAGCGGCATGCCGATCCCGGTCAGGCCCTGGGCGCCGATGGCCGCCGAAATCTCCCGCACCGGGGGGGCGGAGGAATTCGAGTTGAGGATGACGATCTCGCCGGCGTGCGACCGGATGTACGCCTGCGCCTTTCCCGACAGCGGGAGCGGTGCGTGCAGGGGCGGCTTCACCCGGTAATCGGCCGCCCGTGCGATGATCCGCATGCCGCCGGTTTCCGGGTCGAACCGGCTGAACTGGATGCAGTTGAGCGGCATGAACCGCTTCAGGAACACGAGGGAATCCTGGAGCACCTCGTCGATGTTCAGGCTGCCGCAGATCCGCAGCGTCCCTTCCTTGAAAAACGTCAGCTCGTCCATCCTCCCCCCATAAGTGTCAAATAAGATATTTAGATCACATTTGACACTTTTTGTCTATCGCATTCGACAGCCGCTTCGGCCCTCTATAGCACAACCCGCTGATATTGTTAGGCAGATCCGGATGGCACGGTTCGGGCAATGGAGAAGGCCGCCGCCATTTCAGGCGATTGCATTGCAGGCGGAAAACCGACACGATCACAGGAGGAGATTCGAAATGAAGAAATCGATGATGGCAATGACAATGGGCATCGCCCTTATGGCTTCGACAGTGATGTCGGCCCGCGCGGAGCCGATCACATTGACGGTCGTGGCGATCAGCGGAATAACGGCTGTGGCGCTGTCGGCCGCGGCGGACAAGGTCGTCCGCCACGACGACACGAACCTTGCCACCCAGAAAAACGACGACCGCGGCGCATCCCAGGCGCAGGCCCCGGAGGTCAGCCCCATCCAGCAGGCCGAAAAGCCGACCCTGTCGACAAGTGCCGTGAAGTAAAAAAAATCTACCGGCGGGCCGGTCGCACTCCGAATCGTCGGCTCGCCGGCAGATTCGGTCTGCTATACCCGGGCTAACCGAAACGCTTTACATGGCACCCCTCGAAGCGCTCTATCGCTGGCCAGGACGACAGAAGCCGGTTTGACGTCCTTCGCCCCACGGCACTACCGTGCCGACCGGACAGGCCGCCGTATGGCTGCCCCCTTTTCATCCGGAACGGTCTCGCACCTCTCGTTTCGATGCCTCTCCCTCGAACGTACGCTCGGCAAAATCGCCACAGTTCCGACCACTCATGTTCAACGACACGAAATGTATTTCAAAGCGTCGCACCCGACTTTGCGGGCGGGCATTACGGATTTCATCAATGGCTATTTGACGATAGTATCCCGATTGGCTAATCAGTGAGGCAGCTGGAGTACCTGAACCCGCACCCGCTGGCTCTAAAATTGAAGGACCACGCCTGAAGCAGTTCACGCCGGAGGTGAAAAAATGCCTGCTTTTTTCCGCGATACCAATAGACCGCCTATGGTGTCACGCTAACCCAATCGCTCAGAGCCAAGTCAATGGCCAAACCTGAAAAGATTCTCCGCCTGATTCTGGGGGACCAACTCAACTCAGCCCACTCTTGGTTCAAGCGGCCGGACGACCGCGTGAACCATGTCATCATGGAGATCCGGCAGGAGACCGACTACGTCAAGCACCACATCCAGAAGGTGGCCGCCTTCTTTGCGGCCATGCGCGCCTTTGCCGACCATCTCCAACGGCAGGGCCACCGCGTGACCTACCTTCGACTGGACGACCCCGGCAATCGCCAAACCATCCGCGGCAATGTCCTCCACATCATTCGCTCTCAGGGCATCTCCCGGTTCGAATACCTGCTGCCGGACGAGCACCGCCTGGACGTTCAACTGCACCAACTAGGCGCATCTCTGCCGGTGCCCTTCGCCGTAGACGACACCGCACACTTCCTGACCCAGCGTCGGGAACTGAAAGAGATGTTCGCCGGGAAGAAGCGTTTCCTGATGGAGTCTTTCTATCGCCGAATGCGCAAGCGTTTCGATGTGTTGATGGAAGGAGAGCAGCCCGCCGGCGGCGGCTGGAATTTCGACACTGAAAACCGCAGGTCCTATGACGGCCGCGTTCCGATTCCACCGCCGCTCGTGTTTGCCAACGACGTGAGCGGGATCGTCGAAACGATCCGCAGCTCCAAGGTCAAGACCTTCGGCGAGATCGATTCCCGCAGGCTGATCTGGCCCATCGACCGGACGCAGGCGCTCAAGATGCTCGCCGCTTTCATTGCCGACGGTCTGCCGTATTTCGGCACCTATCAGGACGCCATGACCGTGAAGAGCTGGCCGCTGTTTCACTGCCGTCTTTCGTTCGCACTGAACGTCAAGATGCTGCATCCACTGGAAGTCGTTACAGCGGCCGTCAATGCCTGGAAGGAGGACCCGCAGCGGATTGCCATTCAGCAGGTCGAAGGCTTCGTGCGCCAGATTTTAGGCTGGCGCGAATACATGCGGGGCGTTTACTGGGCCTTGATGCCGGGTTTTGCGGGAATGAATTTTTTCGGTCATGATGTTCGGCTGCCGGACTTCTACTGGACCGGCGAAACCCGCATGGCCTGCCTGGCAGCGGCTATCGGCCAGTCCTTGACCCACGCCTACGCCCATCACATCCAGCGGCTTATGATCACGGGCAACTTCGCCCTGCTGGCCGGCATCCATCCGGACGAGGTCGACGCCTGGTATCTCGGCATCTACATCGACGCCATCGAGTGGGTGGAAATGCCCAACACCCGCGGCATGAGCCAGTTCGCCGACGGCGGCAACGTCGCCACCAAACCCTATGTTTCCTCCGCCAACTACATCAACAAGATGAGCGACTACTGCGGTTCCTGCAGGTATGATCCGAAAAAAAAGTACGGCGAGGCAGCCTGCCCTTTCAACCCCTTCTATTGGGATTTCTATAACCGGCATCGTGACAAGCTCGCAGCCAACCCGCGCATCGGCATGATCTACCGCACATGGGACCGCATGGCCGCAGCCGAACGCAAGCGGATTTTGCAGCAGGCGGAAATTTACCGGAGAGGCCTCAACTCCCTATGAGACGATATGCTCCGATAAAAAGTCCAGTTGCGACAAAAAATCCGCCCTCTGTGCTGCATCAATAGCTTTCAGCATAGAGCTCAAAAAAAACCTGAGGATGTGCACAGGTCGGACACTTGAGAGGTGCTTCGAAGGCCTCGACGACACGTCCGCACCCCCTGCATCTACAAAGGACTTGAGCCGCTGTTGGCAAAAAAAACCCAGACCAGCAGCCAGAGATGGACGATCAAGGCCCTGCCCCAGCAGGGGGCGGGATCCGGCCTACGACGACCAATCCGTCATGCGCAGGGAGCACCACGATGCCTTCACCGGAACTCGGCGAGACCCCGGCGAGGGCGGCGATGTTGACCTGGTGCGTCATCACCGCCAGCACCCCGGGGCCACGCCATCCCTGAAGCAGGGCCCGCGCTTCTGCCGTCTGCCCGTCCGTTTTGGATCGATCGGCGAAGAAGGAGTTGAATGCCGGCTGCTCGACAACCTTTAGCTGCGGAAAGGCCAGCCCAGCCGTTTCCTTGGTCCGGCACCACTGCGACGCCCACACCGCGGTGACCGGAACACCCTTCCAGCGCAACTGCTCGCCAATGCGGCGTGCCTGCTCGCGGCCCTGCGTGTCGAGGTTGCGCTGGGTAGCACAGTCGCCGATCCGGAAGCCAGCTGGATCCCCGCCGCCCGGCGCGATGGCATGCCGGAACAGGATCACCGCGCCGTCCGGCACCGCATCGCTTGGGCCCTGCCGTGGCGAGTCGGCGGCCGATGCGGCCAACAACCAGCTTGCCGCCGACAGCAGGAGTGCGAAGGCAATGGAAAGCACGGCCCCAGGCGGGAGTGTGCAATCCGTATGATTGGATTTCACATGCCGCCGACTGGAGGGGACAGGCCGACCTGATCGCCGTCTTTCAGAACGGTATCCATGGACGCCTTCTGTCCGTTGACGAAAATCAATTTCACGTCCTTCTCGTCTATGGCCTCTTGGATCAGCAGGCTGCGAACCGTCGATCCATCCGGAAGGGTCTTCGAGGTGCTGTTCCTGTAATCGCACCTGTCTGCTTCAGCCAGGGTAGCGAAACATTTCAATCCGATGTTCATTTCATCGCCCCCGGTATGCATAAAATGCAGCTTGTGAAATTTAAAAGGGACCCGGAGAAATTCCCCGAACCCCTTTTCGCACGTTAGGGATCGCATTCAGCCCGGAATCGACACAGGGGCATATTTCCCGATGTATTCCATCGTCTGTTCGTATTTGCCGCGCATGTCGACGGTTCCCTCGTCGATATTCTTTTTCTGCGGCGTCCACTCGGTGGGGCACTCATTTTTGAGCTGTTCGATCCGGCTGGACATTTCCGAGATGAGAATGTTGAGAGCCTGGACGTTTGGCAAAATTTTTTCGCGTTCCTTGGAGCCGAGGCTTTCGAATTTTCGCGTCAGGTCATACATCTTTGCTTTCCACGCGATCAACTCCATTTCCATGCCTTTGCAATAATCTACGACATTCATGGGAGGTCTCCTTTCTGGACGACTAGAGTTGATAGTTTACCCGGAATGTTCCCCCTGGTGTTTAAATAAGCATCACGCACTGAATTTTGTCAAGGCCTAACGATAATCTAACAAAGTGACCATCGGGCACGCAGATAATCGGATAACGTTCGCCCGGCGTTCTATCCCCGAGAATCGCATTCAACTTGTCGATCTAAAGTCTTAACCCTCGACGGTCGAATAGTCCGATTCCTTCTCCCAACCGTGATGGGATACTCAGACCCCGGCCATCAGCCATCGCACGGCGTACGAAAGGGAGAACGCCGAAACGACCCCCGCGCACCAGAGAGCAGCAAACCATAGCCACTGCCGCTGACCGTTAGTAGGCGCTTTCATGGGATGCTTTCCCTCTGAAAACATAGTAGCAGTAGGCGGTATATCCGAGCACGATCGGCAGCAAAACCAGTGTGCCTACCAGCAACAGGGATTGGGAGGGGGCGCCCGCGGCCGCCTGGCGGAAAGTGACGGCAAAAGGAATTGCATACGGCCACAAACTGATCCCCAGCCCGATGTAAGCGGTGAGAAACAGCCCGATGCTGCAAAGAAAGGGGCGCACTTCCCGACCTGTTTGAAGATCACGCCAGATCAAAAGAACGAGCACGAGGCTGGCCGTGGGAATGGGCAGCAAGAAAAAGATATTCGGCGTGCTCCACCAGAGTGCGCGGATGTCTGCATTCATCACTGGCATGCTGATGCTGACGATTGCCAGGAACAATCCCACGTAGCCGAGTGCATAGGCCCCGCATTTGCGCGCCCAGGTCTGGGTGATGTCGTCGGTCTTCATGACGATCCAGGTGGCTCCCAGCAACGCATAGCCGAAAACCACGGCGACCCCGGTCATCACGCTGTAGGCGTTCAGCCAGTCGAAGGACCCACCGGCAAACCGCCGCCCCTCGACCGTCACTCCCTGGACTACGGCGCCGATGATCATCCCCTGCATGAAGGCTGCCGCGAGCGAGCCGAAGTGAAAGGCGTAATCCCAGACGGTCCGGGTGCGGTCGGTGGCTTTGAACCGGAATTCAAAGGCCACGCCCCTGAAAATCAGCCCGAGCAGCATGATGATGACCGGAATGTAAAGCGCCGGCATTAAGACCGCATAGGCCAAGGGAAAAGCGGCAAACAGCCCGCCGCCGCCCAGGATCAGCCAAGTTTCGTTGCCGTCCCAGAAAGGGGCGATGGAGTTCATCATGCGGTCGCGGGAGTGATCCGACGGCGCAAACGGGAATAGAATGCCGACCCCCAAATCAAAGCCGTCCAGCAGGATGTAGAGCAAAACCGCCACGATGATCAGAGCGTACCAGATGAGCGGCAGGTCCACGAGATGTTCGAGGCTAAACATGCTGCGGCCCCCTTTCACCGATGGTGGTCACAATCGGAGGTGTGGAGATTCCATGGTCGCCGTAGATCGGCTCTTGGATTCCCGGGCCTTTGGCGATCAGCTTTAAAATGTAGTAGCTGCCGGCTCCAAAAACCAGCACGTAAACGACGATGAAGGCCAGCAGCGAAATCGCGATGGGGCCAGCCGAAACGGGCGATACGGCGTCGGCCGTTTTCAATATTCCGTAAACGATGTATGGCTGACGGCCGATTTCTGTCACGAACCACCCGGCCAGCACGGCAATGAAGCCGGCCGGCGTCAACGCCATGCACCAATACCGGAACCAAGCCGTGTCGAACAGGCGTTTCCTGAAAAACAGAACAATGGCTATCAAACCGGTTGCAATCATCAGCATCCCGACGCCCACCATTATCCTAAAGGACCAGAACACCCATGCCACCGGCGGGATTTCATCTTTCGGCCACTCTTTGAGCCCCTTGACTTCTCCTTCAAGATCATGGGTAAGGATCAGGCTGGAGAGCTTGGGTATCTCAATGCTGTACTTCGTGGTCTCTTCCTCCTGATCCGGCCACCCGAAGAGCACCAAAGGCGCTCCCTTCTGAGTATCCCAAAGGCCTTCCATGGCGGCGACTTTTGCCGGCTGATGTTCCAAGGTATTGAGGCCGTGAAGGTCGCCGAGCACCAGTTGCATGGGAGCCACGAAAACAGCCATGATCATCGCCATGCCGAACATCACCCGGGCGTGCTGGACGTGCCGCCGGCGCCATAGGTAGTAGGCGCCGATTCCGGCAACGACAAACGCGGTGGTCAGGTAGGCCGCGGTGACCATGTGCGCGAAGCGATAGGGGAAGGATGGGTTAAAAATAACCTCCAACCAGTCGGTCGGGTAGAACAGGCCGTCCTCGCCGACACGATACCCCCCGGGGGTCTGCATCCAGCTGTTGGCCGAAAGGATCCAGAAAGCCGAAACAAGGGTACCTAACGCGACGATAACGGTGGAGGTAAAATGCATTTTAGGGCTGACGCGGTTCCAGCCGAACAGCATGACTCCGAGAAAGGAGGCCTCCAGAAAGAAGGCCGTGAGCACTTCGTACCCCAGCAGAGGCCCCAGCACGTTGCCGCCCTTGTCTGCGAACACGGACCAGTTGGTGCCGAATTGAAACGACAGCACGACCCCAGAGACGACGCCCATCCCGAAAGTAACTGCAAATATTTTGACCCACATGCGGTAAATTTCAGCGAAAATTATGTTTCCGGTTTTCAACCAGCGCCACTCAAGCACCGCCAGCCAGCTGGCCAGTCCGATCGTGAAAGCAGGGAAGATGATGTGAAAGGAGACGGTGAATGCAAACTGAATGCGTGCAAGCGTGAGCGCGCTTAAACCTTCTATCATTGATTCACCTCGGCAATGCGTTAATTTGGTGCTGCATTTGTTTTGCAGCGGCTGAGATACAAACTAATCAAGCCCCAATTGCTGTCAATAAGGAGGGAATCGCAATGAGTGAAGGCAAAGAAGAGCAGGTATTCGTCAGGGTGAAAGACCGTGCCGGAAACGAATTTGTCTGCCCTATCGACGCGTTGAAGGGACTGAAAGAGGTCCCGGAGGAAATCTTAGACAACTGCGCCGACGATGCGACCGTCGGCCGGTACGCCGGCAACATCAAGATCAAGCCGTAAAGACGAACGCATTTAAAGACATGCCCAAGGTCACCGTTGGCCTTTCGTTGCACCGGCCGGAAATGATCCCCCGGATTGCCGAAGGCATGCGGCAGCATGAGGCGATCTTTCTGGAAGAGCCCGGCTCGCCCGACTTTCAGCAGATGCTGTCGGGGGAATTGGCGATAGAAGACTACCTGCTGCCCCTGGATGTTGAGTATCCCCATTTCGGCCGGGCGATGTGCCTCCTGCAGCGGGAGTTATATGCAGAAGGTAAAGTCATCCATCAAGTCGAGCCCTTTGTTGAGACACTGATTCACATTCAGGAATTATTCGCTGAAGGCGGCCGGCCCGTTGACCTGGCCTCGGGTTCGCTGGCCTACCATGTCTACCGGGCTGAGCGGGCCGCGACCGGGGCATTACTGGCCTACTACCAGACCGTCTTGACTGGCGCCTTCGAAGATGCCGTTGATTCCGTTCTTCGATTCGCACGAGCTGACGCTGCGCGGTTCCGACTGCGAGACTCGCTTCGCGCCCAGGAGCTGGCGCGCCTTATTCCGAAATATCGCTCATCCTATGTCGAAGCCGGCTTGATGCATTATCAGCTCTGGCGCCTGCTTCGACGCTTGCTGCCGCCCGCTGCCCGGGTGAGTCCGATCTTTCTCGCTGACGCCGCGCGGCCACCTTTGGCCGAAAAAGGGCATCTTTATTACGCGCCAGGAGACCAGTTGACCTTTCTCTACATTTTCCATCCGACGCTTTCAAAAACCGAGTGGGAGAGGCTGCTGGCAGCACGCTCGATGGTCTATTCGAAGATTTTGGAAAAAAACGAATTGGATGAACGGCTTGAAACTTTCCCGCATCTGCGCGACGAGCTGGCCTGCATCCGAGCCGTGCGGCAACTTTCGCTTGAGGATTGCAGGCATCTCTTTCCTCTCATTCGACGGGCAGGCACGCAAGAAGCGCGTAGAGTGATTGCAGAGTTCCTGCTGAGAAGGAAGGTGAAATGAGGCCAAAGACTTTCGACGCAATCATTGTCGGGGCGGGCTTGGCAGGCCTTAGCTGTGCCCGCCGGCTGCAAACACAAGGGGCCGACTACCTGCTGGTAGAGGCATCCGACCGGACGGGCGGCCGCGTCAAGACCGATGTCGTCGAGGGTTTTATTTTAAACCACGGCTTTCAGGTGCTGCAAACGGCCTATCCAGAGGCGCGGCGGCTTCTGGACTATTCTGCTTTGGACGTTAGGGGGTTTACGCCCGGTGCCCTCTTTCGCATCGGCGGCCGATTTCATGCGGTGGCGGATCCCCTGCGCGCGCCTCGACACGTGATCCAGACACTCGCAGCACCCATCGGTACATGGGGTGACCGCCTGCGCATGGCGAGGTTAAGCCACCGGCTCGCGTGTAAAGGCCCGGAAGAGATCCTCAGAGCGCCGGACATCCCCACTCCGGAATTCCTAAAAAAGGAAGGTTTTTCAAGCTTAATGATCAACCGTTTTTTTAAGCCTTTCTTCGGCGGCGTCTGTCTTGATCCTGAAATTCGGGCTTCCAGCCGCGCGTTCCGATATATTTTCAGAATGTTTGCGATGGGCGATGTCGGTATTCCAGCCCTGGGCATGGAAGCCATTCCGAAGCAAATTGCCGGATCGATCGATCCCGAACGGTTTCGATTCGGAAGCAAGGTTCAATCCGTACGCGAAGGTGGTGTCACCCTGGCGACTGGCGAGGAGTTGTCATCTCGCAAGGTGGTACTGGCTGTTGAGGCACCTGAGGTCGAACGTCTTTTGGGCATTCCTTCGCGAACCGTTTCCCGAGGTGAGAGCTGTCTCTATTTTTCGGCCGCAGAACCTCCGTTGCGAGAACCCTTTCTGGTGGTCAACGCGGAAGGAAGAGGTCCGGTCAACAACCTGTGCGTTCCCAGCCAGGTCGCACCGTCCTACGCTCAGAATGGTCGTTCGCTGGTTTCGGTCACGGTCATCGGTGTGCCGACAAAATCCAAAGAGGAGTTGGAACACGCCGTGAGGGACCAACTCGGCGACTGGTACGGCCGCAGCGTGCGTCGATGGGATCTGCTGCGGACCTACTCCATTCGCCACGCGCTGCCGGACCAGCCTGCACCTTCGCCTGATCCTACGACGGCCGTCGGTGAGCTGCGTCCCGGAATTTTTGTCTGCGGCGAATATGGGAGCCTGCCCTCGATTCAATGGGCCTTGGTGTCCGGACGACTCGCGGCCGAAGCGGTTTCAGCAGCATTGGCCCAGCAACATCGTTCAACCGGGGAGCGGGTTGAATAGGCCAGAGCACCCCAAAGGATGGAGGATACGCCTTTAGAATGAAGCCGATACGATTCGACCCGCAAAAGGACCTCGCGCCGACCGCTTTCGATGAGCGCATCTGCCGCATGGCATCCACAATCAAAAGTCTCGGGCTGGACTGGCAGCCGCATGTGGGTTGCTTTGTGTGGGACCCGGAGAAATCGATCAAGCCGGAATCCCCTTTTCCCGGACGGATTTATTTCGTCCTGAGCATGTCCCGGTTTGTCGAGATCTTCGGAAGCGTCGAAGAGATGGCGCGCAAGCTCGTCTGGCTGCCGACCTGGCATCAGGCGTGCCTGATTTTGCAGGAGGTGAGTGCAACCGAAGGCGCCTGTGAGAAAATCCCGCTCTCTGCGAGCGATCGAAATCCGACGGAAGAACTCATCCGGATTTATGGGCTGATCATAGACTCCCTCCGAAATCGTAGAGATCCGGCTTCCGGCCTACCTGAACACCCTTAGTGCGCCCATCCCCCCGTCAATGTGCAAAACCTGGCCGGTAAGCCAGCTTGCGGAATCCGACAGCAGAAAGGCAGCCATTTGAGCGATATCTTGAGGCGATCCGATCCGTTTCATGGGATGGCGTTCCGCAGCCGCCTGACGCTTTTCATTACTGGACAGCAAGCTTGCCGCCAAGGGCGTATCGGTCAACGAAGGGGCGATCGCATTCACCCGGATGCGAGGAGCCAATTCGGCGGCCAATGATCGTGTCAGGCCTTCAACTGCACCTTTGGCGCCGGCGATGGACGCATGAAAGGGCATCCCGGTTGTTACCGCAACCGTGCTGAAGAGTACGATCGAGGCGCCCGTGGCCGAGTTCTTTAGGTTTGGCAGACAGGTTTTAATGACATGTGCTGCACCCAGGAAATTGACCTGCAGGTCTTCTAAAAAATCCCCTCGTGTAAGACGTTGAAAAGGCTTGAGCCGGATCGTTCCCGGACAGTAAACCACTCCCTGCAACGCGTCCGGCAAGCCCTCCAGATGGTCAGGGGGCTGTGTGACGTCCAATCTCAGATGCTGCACCCCGCGAAGGCCGGTCAGTTTATCACTAGTCCGCGACCCCACATAGATTTCGTCTCCGCGATTCGACAGCTCGTTAACTATTTCAAACCCAATCCCTGAAGTCCCTCCGACGATAAAGTACTTTTTCGCATCCATTTAAGCACCTCTTATTGTCGAAACTGAATCTGCTTTTGACTTGAGCCTCCGGGATGAACACCCAATGTGCATAAAAGCACGTTGCAGTGTCCAGAAGGGTTTCGGGTTGCCCCCCCCACATCGACCTTTGCTCTAAGTGCTGTGACGATAACCATTCGTAGCAAAAGCGCCATAGCCCTTTGACGGTGAAATGCGCTCTTGCCTTTTTTTTATCATTCGAGGTTATTATTGTCTCCTGCCTGCGGTCGGAATTCGGGCGTGAATGGGGACTCTCACGAAACGTTTCAGGCGAGGTTTTGGAAGGTTCAACCTGCAGCAATTGAAGGCCGGGAAAGGAATTATAACCCGAAGCCGGACATCAAACATGATTAACTTTTCAGTCTCGCGACACTATCGTGCATCGTCGCAGGAGCTTTGGCGCTTCTTGACCGACACCACCCTTTGGCCGATGTGGGGGCCTACGGTGACGGCCGTGCGTTGCTCCGAGCGCTTCATCCGCCAAGGATCCGTCGGCAAGGTACGGACACCGGTCGGTGTTTGGGTGCCGTTCGTCATTACCGAATACGACGATTTGCACTTTTGGGCTTGGAAGGTGGCCGGCATCCGTGCGACCGGACATCGTTTGGTCGCTCAACGCGATCACTCCTGTCGTCTTTTTTTCGAGCTGCCCGTTTACGGGTTACCCTATGCCCTCGTCTGCTGGAGGGCAACCGCCAACCTGGCCAGACTCCTTTGAAGCAACTGAGGCATTGACCCGACACAAAGCCGCCATACTATCTTCCAACTGCACCGATAGCCAGGAATAATGCTTGAGCGCAAAAAACAAACGAACATAGGAGCGCGTCATGGATGCCAACGAGTGCAAACAAGAACGGTTCTCGAGTCGAACGATAGGCTTCGTGTTTTTGGTGGTTTCCATTCTGCTGTTTGTCATCGGCTTGGTGGTACTGCCGGTAGTGGGTTTCATCTTTGCGATCCCGATGATATTGATTGGGATTGTGATGCTGACGGCTCCGGAAAGCAAGGCCTGCCAAATGATCAGAAAAGGCCTCAACGTGGGGTAAGGGTTCCCTTTAAGGCTTTCAAACGGACGAGGAATATCAACCATTCCACCTTCACTCATAAGGAGTCGAGGGAGCACCGTCATGACGAGCCCTAAGCTTTTTGAACCCATAGCGCTGGGAGACATTGAGCTTAACAACAGGATTGTGATGGCGCCCATGACGCGGGGCCGGGCCGGTGTGGAGCGCACACCCAATGAGCTGATGGCGCAGTACTACCATCAACGCGCCTCCGCCGGCCTGCTCATCACCGAGGCGACTGTTGTGTCGCCGCAGGGCAACGGATGGGTCGGCTCACCGGGCATCTACACCGGAAAGATGGTGGAAGGATGGCGGCTCGTCACCCGGAAGCTGAAGCCCACCGGCACGCCCGTTTTTCTGCAGTTGTGGCACTGCGGCCGGGCCTCGCACAGTGATTTTCACGGGGGAGCTTTGCCGGTTTCCGCATCGGCGGTCAAGCTGAACGGCGATGGGATTCGCACGCCCCTCGGGAAGAAAGACTACGAGACCCCTAAAGCCATGACCACAGATGACATCACGGCCACCGTGAACGATTATCGCAGCGCAGCGCTGAATGCCGTAGAAGCCGGCTTCAGCGGGATTGAAGTCCACAGCGCCAACGGCTACCTGATCAATCAGTTTCTGGACTCAAAGACCAATTTGCGCACGGATCAATACGGCGGCAGCCTGGAGAATAAATATCGTTTCCTCAAGGAAGTGATGTCGGCCGTTTTGACGGTGTGGCCGTCCAGCCGAGTGGGGGTCCGGCTTTCACCGAACGGGGTGTTCAACGATATGGGCAGCCCTGACTTTCGGGAAACCTATCTCTACACGATCAAGGAGCTGAACAAGCTCAAACTCGCCTATGTACACATCATGGATGGGCTGGCCTTCGGATTTCATCAACAAGGCGAACCGATGAGCCTCTCTGAATTTCGGGCCGAATATGATGGGATTATCATTGGCAATTGCGGCTATACCAGGGAAACCGCTGAAGAGCGAATTGCTGCAGGTCATGCGGATCTCGCCGCATTCGGCCGCCCCTTTATTACCAATCCGGACTTGCCTGAGCGCTTCAAAAACAATTGGCCTCTCAACCCTGCGGACGACATGTCACTGTGGTATACGCCGGGTGCCGAAGGGTATGCGGATTACAAGCCCTATCGATAATAATGCAAAGACCACCTTAACGCGCCACCGCTAAGCGCGCAAATTTCACCTCGAAATTCGTCGCATTTCGTTCATTTGAGCTCGCCCTCTATCTCCGCGAGTGCCCGCGTGAACCGCTGTCGAACCCCGGCGGCGTGCGGGTTGAAGCGATTCATGTCCTCGAAGAGCTGCCAGGTGTCGTGCTCGACCACCTCCAGGATGCGCAGCAGGCGCTTGTACCCCTCGGTGTCGATCTCCTGCGGCCGGGCGCCCATGCGGCCGAGCGCGCGGCCGATGACGTGCGTGAGCGCGAGGCTGACGGCGATCTGGCGGTCGTGCTCCTCGGCGGTCGTCTCGATCACCTGCAGGCCCCTGGAGGCCAGATAGTCCCGCACCCGCGCGAGGCGCGCCGCCGCGACCCGCACCGGGCAGAGCACGACCTTGCGCCCCTGGAGCGACTCCGCGGCGCTGTCCGGGCCGAACATGGGGTGGGTGCCGATCAACTCGACCGAATCGGGGACGGCCTTGCGCATCCACGCGAGCGGCAGCTCCTTGACCGAGCAGACGTCTATCAGCAGGCCCCCGGGAACCAGGTGCGGCGCGGTTCGCGCAAGCACATCCTGCATGGCGGAGATCGGCACGGCCAGGACGAGGACCTCCGCGGCCGCGACCGACTCGAGGCTCGCAGGCTCGGCGCCGACGGCCCGGATTTCCTCTTCCGCGACCGACGGGTCGTGGGCCCGCACCCGAAAATCGGCCGCGAGATAGCGGGCCATGAGCCGCCCGAAGCGCCCCATGCCGACGATGCCGACCGTTCGACTCATGTCACCTCTTTCGAGCTCCGACTAGTTGCGCTCCAGCCGCCAAAGGCTCGTGGAGATGAGCCTCCCGTTGACATAAAATATCTCTTGGGCTTCTAAAGACGTTTCGGAAACCTTCCTGAGGCCGACGATCCACTCGTGCGCCGTAAAAAGGCCGGCCCCCTTGATCCGGGCCTTCTTGACGAAGACCAACTCGGCGGCGGAGGCGTTCACGATCTCGATATCCGATACCGATACGTCGGAACTTGCCAGCCGCTGCTCGTTCAAATAGAGATCATACGTCCTATCCGCCTTTGTCCTCTGCTCCGGGTTGTCGATATGGCTCTCAAGGGTGAACCGGCCGTGCGAACGGTTCCTGCCTCGGGAGGCGATCGTGTAGCTTTCGGTCTCTTTACGAATCCCGTCTTCGGGCCCGGCGCACCTGACCGTGTGGCCGTCCCCAGCCCAGTCGCCGTCCATCCACATGAAGAGCTGTTTCAACATCTCGTATTCCCCGGGAAGGAGCTCGCGGGGAGTCACATCGTCCAGGTAGTTCTTCCCCTGCCGGACGGTATACGAGGGGCTCAGGCATTCAAGCGCAAGAGTCGGCGCGGCCAGGCCGGCCAGCAACCAAAGGTTCAGCGCGATCGTCGTCCCCAGCTTGCACCCGTTGTTCGGCATACGTCCTCGCTTATAAATTGTGGACTGCACGTACCAGAATGTTTCCTCGCACCCCGGGTCGGCAGGCCCTCAGCTCGAACATTTCACGTAATGTCCAACTCACCGGTAGAGCGTTTCGAAGACCTCCCAGAAGGTCGGGAAGGACTTGCGCACGCAGCCCTCGTCCTGGATCTCGACCCCCGGGATCGCCAGGCCGGCCACGGCAAAGCTCATCGCGATGCGG
>JADHEF010001377.1_pt1 | contig 15461 bp, 4 predicted proteins | sample 8952391 | NCBI WGS metagenome assembly JADHEF01 (sample SAMN16124439, study PRJNA663245) | bioreactor sludge metagenome | isolation source: sludge (nitrite) | place: India:Bengaluru | collected 2019-02-28
GGCGGGCGCGGCAGAGGTGGCGGGCGTCAACTGCGGCACGTGGGTGAGCGTGGGCGTGGGCCCTGCGGCCACGCGGGCTTGCAGGTCCACTCCGATATCCCCGCGCGGCCTGGGTGTGGGCTGGTTGTCGGCTTTTCGCGTGAACAAAAAACAGAACAGGACAAGCAGAAGAAAACAGGCGCCGGCAAAGAGAAGGGGTTTATTTTTCATCGCACAACCGTTTGATCCCAAAAAAATCCACTTTAAAGGATACCACAGAATCGGCGCCGTGTTACCTGATTTTCCAAAAAACGGCTATTCGATAAAAACAGTGGGTGATAAGTTCGGGTTGTTGCGTTTCAAGCAAGGGCCGGTCTGCATGTTACGTGTCAGTCGGGATGTCTGTGATAGCGGATACGACTTTAGCCGGGAGCCTTTTCCCTCCGTCTTCCGTCCTCCGCCCTCCGTCCTCTGTCTTCCTGCCCCCCCTTCCCGCTTGTTATCCCTGTTATTATTCCCCGTCTCCCTTCAGTCCAAGAGACTTCAGCCTTCAAACTTCCGCCCGTTGCCGATTGCCCCTTGCTCCACTCACCACTCACCCCTCTCCAAACCAAAAACCCCTCTCCCCTTTTTGAAAAGCGTGCATTTCATGTTGCACTTCGCCTTCGTGCGCCCGTATGAAAACAGGCATTGACTGTGAACATTCTCATCTGATTTAATGTTAATTACAAGTGATGAGGAACCTGTGCTGTCCACGCCGGTTGTTTGCGGACGCTGCGGGTTGGTTGGGGCCTTGCTGTCATCGTGCGACACGTACTCGCTCAGATGACGTATGCCAAAGGGGAAACATGAAGAAATCTTGGATGAAGCCAAGGGTGATTAGCTGGGGGACGGTGATCTCGCAGATGAGGCTGCACGGGATGGGGTACTTCTCGGCGCTGTTCCTGATGGCGTCCGCTGTGACCGCGGTGGCGTTACAGTCCGGGGACTACACCTATGAGATGAACTCTGGGAATACGACGGTTACCATCACCGGCTACTCGGGACCGGGCGGCGCGGTCGCCATCCCGTCCACCTTGGCGGGCCTGCCCGTCACCGGCATCGGGAACTGGGCATTTTACAACTGCTCCAGCCTGACGGGCATCACGATCCCGGCCGGCGTCACCAACATCGGTTCGTGGGCGTTCGAAGGGTGTTACAGGCTGACGGGCGTCATGATCCCCGCCGGCGTAACCAGCATTGGCGACGCGGCATTTCGGTATTGTCAAAATCTGACCACAATCGCCGTGGAAGACGCCAACCCCGCCTACGGCAGCCTGGACGGCGTCCTGTTCGACAAGGCCCGGCAGACACTGATCCAGTGTCCCGGCGGCAAGGCGGGCAGCTACATGATCCCGGACACGGTCACCAATATCGGTTCGTATGCGTTCGAAGGGTGTTACAGTTTGACGGGCGTCACGATCCCCGCTGGCGTCACCGGCATCGGGAATTCGGCATTTTGCAACTGCTTCAGCCTGACGGGCGTCACCATCGGTTCGGGCGTCACCAGCATCGGGGACGGGGCCTTTGGGTCTTGTCAGAACCTGACATCAATCGCCGTGGCAGACGCCAACCCCGCCTACGGCAGCCAGGACGGCGTCCTGTTCGACAAGGCCCGGCAGACCCTGATCCAGTGTCCCGGCGGCAAGGCGGGCAGCTATATGATCCCGGACACGGTCACCAATATCGGTTCGCGCGCGTTCGAAGAGTGTTATATGCTGACGGGCGTGACGATCCCCGCCAGCGTCACCGGCATCGGGGAAGCGGCCTTTCGGTCTTGTAAGAACCTGACATCAATCGCCGTGGAAGACTCCAACCCCGCCTACGGCAGCCAGGACGGGGTCCTGTTCGACAAGGCCCGGCAGACCCTGATCCAGTGTCCCGGCGGCAAGGCGGGGAACTATATGATCCCCGCCGGCGTCACCCGCATCGGAAATAGTGCATTCTGGAACTGCTCCAGCCTGACGGGAGTCACCATCGGTTCGGGCGTCACCAACATCGGGAACTCTGCGTTCGCCTATTGTTGGAACCTGACGAGCGCTTTATTCAAGGGCAACGTCCCCGGCGTTGTCGGTTCGGATGTGTTTTATGGATGCAATAAAGCTACCGTCTATTACCTGCCGGGGGCCGCGGGCTGGGGTGCCACGTTCGGCGGACTCCCGGCCGTGCTGCTTCCCTTTGCCTATACCGTCAATCCTGACAATACGGTGACCGTCACCGGCTACGCCGGTCCCGGCGGCGCGGTCACGATACCGGCCGACATCGAGGGGTTTCCCGTCACGGCCATCGGGGCTTCCGCGTTCAGCGATTGCACCACCCTGACCATCATCACCGTCCCCGCCAGCGTCACCTCCATTGGGAATAACGCGTTCTCGGGTTGCGCCAACTTAGCGGGAGTCTTTTTCATTGGCAACGCCCCCGCACATGGCATGGATGTGTTCACCGGAGCCGATAACGCCACGGTCTATTACGTACCGGGAACCACAGGATGGGGAACGACCTTCGGCGGGCGCCCGGCCGTCTTGCAGCCCTTCACGTTCACGGTCAACTCGGATGACACCATCACCATCACCGGCTACTCGGGACCGGGCGGCGTGGTCGCTATCCCGTCCGCCCTGGCGGGCCTGCCCGTCACCGGCATCGGGGACTCGGCATTTTGCAACTGCTCCAGCCTGACGGGCGTCACGATTCCCGCCAGCGTCACCAGCATCGGAGGCAATGCGTTCAGTTGGTGCAACAGCCTGACCGGCATCACCATCGGCGCGGGTGTTACCAACATCGGGGACTCTGCGTTCGCCTACTGTTGGAACCTGACGAGCGTTTTATTTAAGGGCAACGTCCCCGGCGGTGTCGGTTCGGATGTGTTTGCGGGATGTGACGGTGCTACCGTCTATTACCTGCCGGGGGCCACGGGCTGGGGTGCCACGTTCGGCGGACTCCCGGCCGTGCTGTTTCCCTTTACCTACACCGTCAATCCTGACAATACGGTGACCGTCACCGGCTATACCGGCTTCGGCGGCGCGGTCACGATTCCGTCCACCATCGGGGGGTTGCCCGTCACGGCCATCGGGGCTTCCGCGTTCGCTGAAAGTACTACCCTGATCATCATCACAGTTCCCGCCAGCGTCACCTTCATTGGGAATAACGCGTTCTCGGGTTGCGCCAACTTAGCGGGAGTCTTTTTCATTGGCAACGCCCCCGCACTTGGCATGAATGTGTTCACCGGTGCCGCCAACTCCGTCGTCTATTACCGGCCGGGAACAACGGGATGGGGCACGACCTTCGGCGGGCGCCCGGCCGTCTTGCAACCCTTTACCTTCACAGTCAACTCAGATGACACCATCACCATCACCGGCTACTCGGGACCGGGCGGCGCGGTCGCCATCCCATCCACCCTGGCGGGTCTGCCCGTCACCGGCATCGGGGACAGTGCGTTCAGCCAGCATGACAATCTGACCGCCGTGACGCTTCCCGACGGCGTCGTCAGCATCGGGGATGAAGCTTTCTACGGTTGCAGCCGTCTGACCAGCGTGGTAATCCCGGACAGCGTCACCAGCATCGGCTACTATGCGTTCTACGGGTGCAGTGCCCTGACCGACATCACAATCGGCATCAGTGTCACCAGTATAGGTGAGGACGCGCTCACCGACTGCACGCATCTGACCAATATCACGGTCGCTGTAGCCAACGAGACCTACAGCAGTACGGAGGGTATCTTGTTCAACAAAGACCAAACCGTACTCATCCAATACCCTGGTGGCAGGGCAGGAACTTACACGCTCCCCGGCGGTGTCGCCACGATCGGTTATAGTGCGTTCTCTCGCTGCGGCGGATTGACCAGTGTGACGATCCCGGACAGCGTCATCTGCATCGAGTATGCGGCCTTTCATTATTGCAGCGGCCTGACGAGCGTCATGATCCCAAACGGTGTTACCAGCCTCTCCCATACGTTCTGCGGTTGCACCGGCCTGACGGACATCATGATCGGCAACGGCGTCAACGAAATCGGGGACGGAGCGTTCAACAGTTGTACCAGCTTGACCAACATCTCTGTCGCGGCGGTCAACGAGACCTACAGCAGCGCGAACGGGGTTTTGTTTGATAAGGGACAGACGGAACTTATCCAGTACCCCGGCGGCAGGGTCGGTCGTTACACGATCCCAGACGGCGTCACCGGCATCGGAGATGAGGCTTTCGCAGGTTGCAGCGGCTTGACCCATGTCGCCATCCCCGGCAGTGTGACCAGCATCGGGAATTGGGCCTTCTACGATTGCTCCGGCCTGATCAGCGTTGAGATCGGCAATGGCGTGACCAGCATCGGGGAGTATGCGTTCGGCGGGTGCAACAGCCTCGTCGGCGTCTTTTTCGGAGGCGACGCCCCAAATGTCGACGGGCCTGTCTTTGGAGGGGATAACCAGGTGACCGTTTATTACCTGCCGGGAGCCTCAGGCTGGGAGAGCACGTTCGCCGGTCGGCCGGCCATCCCGCTGCCCCTCACGTATACGAGCAACAGCGGTACAGTCACCATCACCGGTTACACGGGCGACGCCGGCGCTTTCTTGATTCCCGGCACCATCGGGGGCCTGCCGGTCACCTCCATAGGTAATATTGCGTTCTATAACTGCACCGGCCTCACGATGCTCACAATCCCCGGCAGTGTCAGCCGCATCGGAGACTATGCGTTTCTCAATTGCAGCGGCCTGGTCTGTGTCTTTTTCGAAGGCAACGCGCCAAGCGTCGGCAGTTTCCCGTTCTTCGGCGCTGACAAAGCGGCCGTCATTTACCCGCCGGGCTCCATAGGCTGGTCCGGAACGTTTGCGGGACGCCCGACTTTCCCATTGGCACCATTCACGGTCTCAACGGACAGCTCAGCCTTTACCGTCATCGGTTACACGGGCGATGAGGGTCATGTGGCCATTCCGGACACCCTGTATGGCCTGCCCGTCACTGTCATCGGGGATGGCGCGTTCAGTTATCACGGCGGCCTGACGAGTGTCACCATCGGCAACGGCGTTACCCGCATCGGAGATAGCGCGTTCGAAGAGTGTTACAATCTGACCAACGTCACCATCGGAACGAGTGTCGCCAGCATCGGCAGGTATGCGTTCGGTTGGTGTGAAGTCCTGTCCGAGGTCTCCATCCCCCAGAGCGTCACCAACATCGGCAATGATGCGTTCGGTTGGTGTGCCAGCCTGACCAACATCACGGTCGCTGCGGCCAACGCGAACTACAGCAGCGCGAATGGGGTCTTGTTCAATAAGGGCCAGACCGAACTCATCCAATACCCTGGCGGCAGGGTCGGAAATTACACGATTCCCGGCGGCGTCACGAGCATCGGCAATTATGCGTTCGGTTGGTGTGACGGCTTGATCAGAGTGACGATCCCCGCCAGCATGACCAACATCGGGGATGGGGTGTTTGACGGTTGCTACGGCCTGACCGGGGTCTATTTCAAAGGCGATGCGCCAAGCGCTGGCGAGGATGTGTTTGGCTGTGATTGTGGTGGTGACGATTACAACGCGATCGTCTACCGATTGTCAGGGGCCGCAGGCTGGCCGGCAGTCCCTGAACCCTGGTGCGGCAGGCCGACCGCGTTGTGGGAGTTGGCAACCTCCACGTCACCTGTTCCGGTGCCCTACGCATGGCTGGATCAATACCCTGCGCTCTTGAGCATGGCGGGCGGAGATTACGAGGCGGCCGCTCTCTCAGATGCGGACCTGGACGGGATGCTGACGTGGCAGGAGTATGTCGCCGGAACCGTTCCCGCCAACCGTGACTCGGTCTTCCTGTCCCTGATCTCGGTCAGCAACGGCAAGCCGTTGCTGACGTGGACGCCCGATCTGGGTGCTGCACGCGTGTACACGGCCGATGGATGTGCCAACCTGACCGAAGCAGTCTGGGGCCCCACCAACGCGGCAAGCCGGTTCTTCCGCGTCAAGGTACAGATGCCGTAGGAGGGGAGTGGGCGAGGTAAAGGGCGTGACTTGCTCCAGTAATATGGACAAGTGATGTTCAGGTTCCTATTCTTGCAGGATATGTTAAGTCTATGAGAGTTTAGTGATGAAAAGCTAACCTAGGAGTTCAAGTCTTCGGCTCTTAAAAAGAAGGAACATTCAGATGGATTCTTTTCTCAGGTGTAAGATGGGTGTTGGGGTCGTTCGTTTCACCCTGTTGATGATGTTGTTGATGTCGGCTCCTGCGATGTCGGCGGACTTTTTTTATGAGGTCAACGCGGACGGCACGACGGTTACGATAACCGGTTGTGACGATCCCGGCGGTTCTCTTATTATCCCCGCCATGATCGATGGCAAGACGGTTACAGCCATCGGGAATTATTCGTTCCAGCTTCTTACGTCAGTGACTAACCTGTCAATACCGAGTGGCGTTTCCCGCATCGGAACGTATGCGTTTGCAATGACCGGGTTAACGGAAGTTGCACTTCCCGACGGAGTCTTGTCAATCGGCGCGAGCGCCTTCGGAGACTGTCCCAGTTTAATGAGTGTCTCCCTTCCCAACAGCATTTCAAATATTGAAGAAAGCGCGTTTGTGAACTGTGCGAGTTTGACAAACGTGGCAATCCCCAGCAGCGTAATCTCTATCCAGCCGTACGTGTTCGCGTTCTGCTCGGGTTTGAAAAATGTAACCATTCCCAACGGTGTCAATTATATCGGATGGTGGGCTTTCCGTAATTGTTATGCATTAACAAACGTTGTCATTCCGAACAGTGTTGCTGAGATAGACGACCATGCTTTCAGTTGTTGTGGGCGCCTAGAAAAGCTGACGCTTGGGGATCACGTTGTTAGACTGGGGGAAAACGCATTTGAAAATTGCGTCAGTCTCTCAACGCTGCTTATTCCGGGGAGTGTCACAGATATTGATTACAACGCGTTTAAAGGCTGCGGGAGCCTTCAGAGTGTATTAATTCCTGCCAGCGTAAAAGTTGTTGAAAGTGGTGCTTTCTCCGACTGCAGCAAACTGGTGTCGATCAACGTGTCGGCGGCCAATGCAGCCTATACCAGTGTTGACGGGGTCCTGTTCACCCGAAACGAGCGTTGTCTGGTTCAATTCCCTGGCGGCAGGTCGGGAAGCTATCAGGTGCCCGCCGGTGTAACGGCCATAGATCTGGATGCTTTTGTTGGGTGCTCGGAACTGGTGAGCGTTAATATATCAGACAATGTTAGTTATGTTTGGTACGATTCATTTGTGGGTTGCGGAAAACTGGCTTCAATCAATGTGTCTGCAGCAAATATGAATTATGCCAGTGTGGATGGTGTATTGTTCACTAAGGACATGCTAGAAATCCTTTGCTGCCCAGGCGGAAAGACCGGAGACTACGTGATCCCGGATAGTGTCGAAGATCTCCAGGCCTTGGTTTTCCGTGGATGCTCAAGGTTAACCTCTGTGACAATACCGGCTGCGGCTTACATCGACGGATGGCCTTTTTTTGACAAATGCGACAATCTAACCGCGATAAATGTTCATTCGAGCAACACGAATTACCGTGTTGTGGACGGGGTGCTTTATAACAGGGACCTGACAGAGCTTTTAAAGTGTCCAGAAGGAAAAACAGGCAACATCACCATTCCGGCGAGTGTGAACAAGATAGAAGGCAATGCATTGCGTGGATGTCACCGGTTGACGGCTATCAATGTGGACAATGAGAATGAGACCTTCGAAAGCTTGGACGGTGTGCTTTTTGACAAAGGCCTTGCTGTTCTTCTCCAATTTCCAGGCGGAAAGGGCGGAGCTTATGCAATACCGGCAGGTACTGTCTGGCTCAAAGAATTTGCATTTTATGCGTGCACAAATCTGACGTCGGTAGTAGTTCCTGAATTTCTGTGGGCCATCCCTCCCTTTGCGTTTGCAGAATGTACGAATCTAGAACGTGTTTTTTTTAACGAAGCCATGTCTATCGAGGACTTCGCATTCTACGGTTGCGATAGTCTAGAGGGTATCTACGCCAAGAAGTATTATTATTGGAATGTAGGGCATAACTTGTTTGACATGAACTCTCCTACCGTCATCTATTATCATTACCTGACATCTGGCGATGGCTGGGGTAAGAAGTTGGCCGGACGACCAACTGCCCTTTGGATCTATGAAGAACCGGTACCATTTTCCGAGTCTTTCGAAAGCGAAGGTGAAATGCCGGAGAGATGGAGGCTCGAGTTCTTGGAAGGCACAGCCGACTGGGCCTATCAGGCGGGGGGGTATGCCGGTAATCCTAATACCGCTCATTCAGGTAATTACAATGCCGTCCTTTATGCTCCGGCCGCTGACCGTGTAAAAACCAAGCTGGTCTCGCCCATGATCGATCTTGGCGTTCATCCGAAAAGTGCGACGCTGTCTTTCTGGCATTGTATGCAAAACAAGAGCGGTGATATTGATGAATTGCGCGTTTTTTACAAGACAACACTCAACACGAATTGGACGCATCTTGCGACTTATACTGATGAAACCCCAGAGTGGACGCAGCGAACGCTGGCTTTGCCCGATCCAAGCCGCACCTATTTCATTGCATTTGAAGGAACGGCAAACTTTGGTTACGGTGTTTGTATCGATGACGTGGAAGTGACCGTCGAGTCTCCGACGATCACGGTGACCTTTGACCCGCAGGGCGGCTCGACGCCGAGTCCGCAGTCCAAGAGCGTCACGTTCGGCTCGGCGTATGAGGCTCTGGCGACCACCCTGCGGTCAGGCTATACCTTTGGCGGCTGGTACACGAATGCGGTCTGCATGGGCGCACAGGTGACGAGCGCCACGACGGTGGCAATCGCAGCGGACCACACTCTGTACGCGAAATGGACAGAGCTCGCGACTTCCACAACGCCCGTGCCCGTGCCTTATTCCTGGCTGGAAAAGTACCCGACGCTGATGAGCATGGCGGGCGGCAACCACGAGATCGCAGCGATAATCAATCTCGATCTCGACGGGATGTTGACGTGGCAGGAGTATGTTGCGGGCTCTGACCCGACGAACAAGGCCTCGGTCTTCCTGTCTCTAATCGGAGTGAACGCTGGTCAGCCACTGATCAATTGGGTGCCGGATCTCGGCACGACTCGCGTTTATACGGTCAACGGCAAGACCAATCTGAACGATGCCGCGTGGGGGCCGACAAACTCCGGCAGCCGGTTCTTTAAGGTCAAGGTGGGCATGCCCTAATTGTTGCGGCGAGGAGTGAGGCATAGGGTGCTGCTGGCCTGAGGAGAAGTAATTCATGCTTGAAACTGGCCGCAGCCCCACGCGGGCAGCGGCTTCTTCCTCTGGCCGGACAAGTCCATTACGCCAGCCTATGCGTTCAAATGGTCGTACGACTTCAAGATCCTGATGCGGGGTGAGTGACGCAGTGTGTGCATACGCTGCGCCAGATCCTGACAACGCATCCTCATTTTACAGAAGATAACGACATCTGTTGTTACGCGATACACCACGTAAATATACAGGGTGCAAGGTCGATTTTGGGTTGACTCCATTCATCTCCTCCCTTCATAATGCGTGTCAATCAAAGGAATCGGAACCTTCCTGATTACCTTTAAAATGCTAAAACGGTCTTCGCCCCACAACCCAAGTTTCAGGAGTCAGAAGTCAGAATGAATTGCGTTGAAAGAGTCGCTCTTTGTCGACCATCCCATTCTGAATCCCTGATTCTGTCCCCTGTATACTTCACAAACAACTTGTTTTTTTGTTGTTGGTTTGTGAGGCACAAATGTTGCCATAACGGGAAATAAAATGAATTACCGCTCTGCCACCCCCATGCTTTTATTAGGCTTTTTTTTGTTGCACACTTTTGTCTTACCACCTATAGCCATAGCCTATGGTGCAGTGACGGTTTCTTTCGACGCTGCCGGTGATGTGCTCAACGTCAGTGTTTCCGGGTCTGACGACCATATGGGGGTTGGCCATACTTTTTATAGAGGAAAGGATCTGCACGGTGATTTATATGACATGGAGGGTTCATGGGAGGACGTAATTATATCAGGTAGAGACTATACCATGAGGAAGTGCAGTTTTACGGCGGGGATGGACGGTGATGTGTTGAAAGGAGAGTATTCGTGGAGCTACGAACAAAAAATGAACGGCCAGACCTATTCCGGTGGTGGTGGTGGTGATTTTGTTGCCGACTTTCCTGAGACAGCAGAACCAACTTTCAGTCCAGAAGGTGGCTCCTATTCCAAAGGTAGCGTCGTACAGGTGTCAGTGAACTGCGCAACTCCAGGTGCGACGATCCGGTACACGACGGACGGCAGCAAACCGACCGAAACGAGCAAGACAATCGCATCGGGAGGGGTTGTTTCGGTATCGGTACCATGCACACTCACGGCGATGGCGTGGAAGGGAAACCTCCGACCGAGTGACAGCAAATCGGCCAGTTACAGTTTGATCACTGCGGCGACACCCACCTTCAATCCCGGTGGCAGTGCGCAGGTCGGAACAAGCGTCAAAGTTCAGATCAGTTGCGCGACGGCAGGTGCCACGATCCGCTACACGACAGACGAAAGCGAACCGACCGAAACGAGCAAAACAATCGTATCGGGAGAGACGGTTTCGGTGCCGGTACCGGGCACGCTCAAGGCGAAGGCGTGGAAGGAGGGCGTCGAGCCGAGTGTGGTCAAGGTTGCGAGGTACACGGTCGCACCCCGTGTCAATACGCCGACCTTCAGTCCCGACGGCGGGGGGTATACGAGTAACAGTGTGCAGGTGAAGGTAAGCTGTTCGGAGTCGAGTGCGACGGTCCGGTACACGATGGACGGAAGCGAGCCCATGGAAACGAGCCAAACAGTGGTATCCGGAGCAAAGATTCAGGTGCCGGTGCCGAGCACGCTAAAGGCGAAGGCCTGGAAAACGGGAAAGAATCCAAGCGTGACGAAGACGGCAAACTATGAGAGGGCCGCCCTAACGGTGACTTTTGACGCGCAGGGCGGGACGTCGAGGCCATCCCAAAAGATTGTCCATTTCGGTTTGGCGTACGGTGCTCTGCCCGTGCCCGTTCGCAAGGGCTATGCCTTCAGTGGATGGTGGACGGGGGCGGCGGGCACGGGATCGCGTGTGAGTGCGGAGGCTGACGTGTCCGCCGTCACAAACCATATGCTCTATGCCGCGTGGAAGGCGAATGAGTCCGTCGACTGGTTGGCCTCGATTGGCGCTACCTTCGAACTGACACTTTCCGACGCATTTGCGGAAGTCTCGAAGGTGACTGTGGCGGGGCTACCGGCGGGACTGACTTACAACGCGGAAACACGGACGGTCCTTGGCGTGCCGTCGAAACCGGGTACGTCAAAGGTGACGCTATCCGCCGAAGGCGTTGGCTCGCGCACGTTCATGATCAATGTGGAGACTCTTCCTGTCTGGGCGCAGGGAACGTTTAACGGCTATGTGGCTGGACAAGGTCCAGCATCGATGAGTGTTACAGCGGCTGGCAAAGTCACCGGAAAGCTTGTATTGGTAGGGACCAACTATGCATTCAGCGCACTTTCGTACGCGTCAGGAAATGTGATCGATGGCTTTACCGTTGTCGCCAACGCAATCGCCGGCAAAACGGTACAGCCGCTGCAGCTTGCGTTGGCCGCGACGACGAACGGCGTGGCGGCGTCGCTGGGCATCGCTGCAGGCATGCTCGGAGACAAGCAGCCTGTGACACTCTACCGCAATATCTGGAAGGATGCGGGCATGGCTGACCGGGCATCCAGTTACGCGGGCTACTACACGGCCACGTTGCCGGGGAGTGACGTGTACGGCAGCGGTTACCTCACCTTCACGGCGGACAAGGCGGGCGGCGTGAAGACCGCTGGCAAGCTGGCGGATGGCACAGCGGTGTCGCTGTCGGGGACACTGATTCTCGGTGGCCTCCGCGTGTTTGCCACGCTTTACACCGCTCCCACAACCTACAAGGGCGGGTATTTCTTCGGTCTGGCTGAGTTTGTCGCGGGCGCGGGCGCGGTCTACCTGCGCCCGCTGGACGGCGCGTCGTTCACATGGGTGAACCGCAACCCGCAGGCGACCTTCGAGCCCGACAAGGGCTTCAGCCGCGAACTTGGAATCACCGGCGGCTGGTACAGCAAGACGGAGAACCTGAACACGTATTACGCGGGCAAGATCCTTAAGGCCGGCGCGGACACGAACGCGCCCTTGCCGGAACTGGCTGTCGGACCAATACGTTATGACTCAATGTGCTGGGACCCCTCGGGCGTCGTTCTGACTCCCACCCTCAAGTCCGGCGTGATGACGGGCCTGTCTGCTCCGGCGGCAGGCAAGCCCCTGGATGACGACAAGAACGGCGTCTGGGATTACAGCGCAATGAACTCGGTCGCTTTGAAGGTTTCCCTTGCGCGTCCGACGGGCATTTTCAAGGGCTCGTTCAACACCTGGTTCGACTATCCCGAGAAGAAGCACATCGCCAAGAGCCTGGCGTTCGAGGGCGCGTTGACGCCTGTGCGCGAGAACCCCGACGACGGTGTCGCGGGCAGAGGCTTCTTCCTCTGGCCGGACAAGTCCTTATCGCCCGCGTATTCGTTCAAATGGTCGTACGACTTCAAGATCCTGCTGTCGGAATAGTCATCTTTTTTTGTCGAGGAAAAAACCAGTGTGCCGCTGCGGAAATCCGGCGGGAGAGGGAGGTGTCCCAATGAAAAAATCATACGGTTCCGCGCTCGCTCTGGCGTGGCTGGCTGTTGCGCTTCCGTGCGCTGCCCAGGTGCAACTCGACATTCCACCCCGCCTTCAGTGGGACAACAACGATGGCTATTGCGGGGAATGCTCGATCCAACAGATTGCGCTGCATTTCGGTGCCTACATTTCCCAATACCGGGCGCGTGAGATGATCGATCCCACCCAGCAACAAGACGTCTGGGTGCCTGAAAATTCCGGGCCGATCTTCGATGCGTTGCGTCTGAGCTATCAGGCGTGGAACTCCAGCCTGGCCACGCCGCAGTACCAAGCCTACCTGGTCTGGGCCAAAGCCCACCTGCAGCAGGGGCATCCGGTCATCATCGACGTCTTTGTCCAAGAGGAAAGCAGTCCCGACTACGACCACATCGTTGTCGCTACCGGTTTCACATCACCGGACACAAATGCCTACCACGCTACCGACACGCTGGTTTTCAACGACAACTACGAGTCGACGCCCTACACGCGAACCTTTGGCTCGATTTACGACACGCGATCCATGAGCGGCAACGGTGCCGTCTACGAGTACTGCATCCCCAAGAATACGGACTACGGCTGCGCCGTGACGGGTGTCAGGGACACAACCGGCACGCTCCTGCCCGTGTCGCTGAAGCTGAACCGCTGGGACGAGCCTAATGTCTCGCTGGGGGAGAGCCCCGCACAACTCACGGCCACAGTCCAAATACAGTCGCTTACCGCCGGCAACCAGTACGCGCTGTTACGCTACAATACCTACGCGTCTGTTCCAATATCCGGCTACTTGACGAGCGCCTATAGCACCTCCACGATCTTTACCGCGACGAGCGGCATCCACACACTGACCGACCGCTTCATGTCGGACAAGATCGTCATCTACCGCTGCGTCCCATACGCGGGGACGGCAGCGGTCTCGATTGTGACCTTGATCTTCGATGCGCAGGGCGGTACCGTGATTCCGTCATCCGGCTCCGTGACTTACGGATCGATTTACGGAAGTCTGCCGACTCCGGCGCGCACGGAGTATACGTTCGCGGGCTGGTGGACAGGCTCTGGCGGCACGGGTGCCAAGGTGACGGAGAATACGGGGGTGACTGTTTCTGAGAATCACACGCTCTATGCGAAGTGGGTGGCGGAAACGCCCGTCGGGCTGTCCTCCAGGGTCGGTGTCCCTTGCAGCTTGCCGCTGCCGTTTGCTCGTGCGGCGAAGGTGGCGGGGCTCCCCGCCGGCTTGAAGTATAATGCGCAAACCGGAGTGATCGAGGGTGTGCCGACCAAGTCGGGCACGTTCAATGTGATGCTTTCCGCGCCCGGCGAGACGGTGCAACGGTTCACGCTGACGGTCGCGTCCTTGCCGCCGTGGGCGCAGGGCACCTTCAACGGCTACGTGGTGGGCGGTGGCCTGGCCTCGCTGACGGTCTCGGCGGCGGGTAACGTCTCGGGCAAGATTTCAGTGGCCGGGTCGAATTACACCTTCTCCGTTGCGTCCTATTCGCGATGCGACCCGGACGGGTCCACGTTTTGGATCACGGCGCAGGCGAAGTCCGGCAGGACGGTCCAGCCGCTGGAGCTAAGCGTATCCCGGCCGATTCTTGCCGCCGTGTGGGCCGGGTTCCCCGTGCCCGGTGACCTTTCCGTCGCGGAAAGCGCGGACGGTTGGCTGAGGGGAGGGCAGGGGTCCGGCCCCGCGCTGTTCATGTGGAGGGACGTGTGGAAAGACGCGGCCGAAACACTTTCCCTTTTCACGGGCTATTACACGGCGACGCTGCCGGGGAACGAGGCCTACGGCAGCGGATTCCTGACGCTGACCGTGGACAAGGCGGGCAGGGTCAAGACAGCCGGCAAACTGGCCGACGGAACCCCGGTGTCGCTGTCGGGGACACTGATCCACGGTGGACTCAGCGTGTTTGCCCCGCTTTATACGGTTCCTGCTGCCTACAAGGGCGGAAGTTTCTTTGGTCTGGCGGAGTTTGTGAAGCCGTATGACGGCGAGTCGCTGCATGGGGAGGTGTACCTTCGTCAGTCGGGCGATGCGCCCTTCCTGTGGTCGAACCGCAACCCGCAGGCGACCTTCGAGACCGGCAAGGGCTTCAGCCGCGAACTCGGAATCACCGGCGGCTGGTACAGCAAGACCGAGAACCTGTACGATTACTACGAGGGCAGGAATCTGTTCGTAGGGATAGACCCGGATGCGCGTCCGCCTGAACTGGCGGTCGGATCAACACGTTACGGTTCCATCTGCTGGGACCCCTCGGGCGTCGTTCTGTCACCCGTGCTCAAGTCGAGTGTGATGACGGGGCTGACCGCACCGCCTGCGGGCAAGCCGACGGATCCCGAGAACGACGGCACCTGGAGTTACAGCGCCACAAATTCCGTCGGCCTGAAGCTCGCTCTGACCCGCCCCACGGGCGTCTTCAAGGGCTCGTTCAACGCCTGGTTCGACTACCCCGTGAAGAAACACGTCTCGAAGCCCCTCGCCTTCGAGGGCGTGCTCACGCCCGTGCGCGAAGATCCGTCGGACGGCGTCGCGGGCCGGGGCTTCTTCCTGTGGCCGGACAAGCCTCTGTCTCCCGCCTACGCTTTCAAATGGTCATACGACTTCAAGATCCTGATGACCGATTAGAGAAAAACAAGAATATTCGATAACAACGGAGTGTGATGACATCGCGTTGTCTCGTCCCTTAACCTGCTTATCGCGCTTCCCTCTGCCATCTGCCGAATGGCCTGCCTCTCTCTGCGTCTCCTGCGTCTCTGCGTTAAAAACCCGTTTCTGTGAGCTGACACAAAAGGGCTGGCACGTCTCC
>JADHEF010001367.1_pt1 | contig 15457 bp, 6 predicted proteins | sample 8952391 | NCBI WGS metagenome assembly JADHEF01 (sample SAMN16124439, study PRJNA663245) | bioreactor sludge metagenome | isolation source: sludge (nitrite) | place: India:Bengaluru | collected 2019-02-28
GAGACGAGTGCCGGGCAGGCCTTTGAGCAGGTTGACTTGAACCTCTGGCGGATCACACTCCGTGATCAGTGTATTGAAGCCGCGTGCAAAGGAGGCTTCGTCCTCGCAGGGCAGACCGAAGATAAGGTCCGCGTGGACAGTCGCGCCGGTTTTTCGCGTGAGGAAGCGCAGGTTGTCGAGCGTGGCCTCGGTTTTCTCGCTACGGCCGACCAGTTCTGCCACGCGCGGGTTCAGGGTTTGGATTCCGGCTTCAAGATGCAGGACGCCTTGAGGAAAAGCGGCGATGCGGTCGGCGACAGTAACGTGTAGCTGATCGGCGTTAATCTCGAAGTGGAGTTGTGTGTCTGACGTGACGCGGCCATGGAAAAAATCGAGGATGGCGCTGGCGTGTTCGGCGGGCGCGTTGAAGCTTCGGTCGAGAAACTTGAAGCGGCGCAGTCCTCGCAGCCAGAGGGTGTTGAACGCAGTCAGCAGCCGTTCCAGAGGGATCAGACGCAGGCCGGTGCTCGCGGAGGTGCAGTAGGCGCAGGCGTAAGGACAGCCGCGGCTCGCTTCGACGTAGACAATGCGTTGTGCAAGATCCGCGTCAGTGTAGAGGTCGTACGGAAGAACGAGTGTCGCGGGATCTTCGGGGTCGGGACAGAGGAGTGTGGTCTGTCGGCTGAAGTCGGAGGAGTCGCAACGGAGGTAGGCGTTCAGAGAGAGAAACTTTTCGCAGATTGTGCGGAAGGCGGTCTCTCCCTCGCCGACGATGATCGCGTCAAAGAGCGTGGCATGAGGATAATCGGCAGTGAGTTCTGGGCCGCCGGCGATGAGCCGCAGGTGTGGTGCCACCGCGCGCAGAATCCGTGCGGTGGCCTCGATGAGCCGCACGTTCCAGAGATAGACGGAAAAGCCTGCTATGCGTGGGTGCGCTTCAATAATCTGCGTGGCGAGTTGAACGGGTGTGATATCAAGATCGGTCTCAAGGATGCGGGCCGAACCGGCGAGGCGGCCGAGATTCGCCTGAAGCGAACGCGCGGCATAGGCACAATGGCTGTATCGTGCGTTGACCGCAACCAGCAGAATGTCAGCCCGGGCGGGTGTCACTTACAGTTCTCGATATCCCAGCGCGTGGTGTAGGATTCGATCAGATCCGCGAGGGGTTTGGGGTCATCCAATCCGTGCGGGTGATGCCCGACTGTCGGTTTATGGAAGACGTTGATTGAGCCGCCGAGCGCTTTGTAGCGTTGCTCGATGAGGGTGGTGTTCTCTGCCACAGGCACGACGTCGTCTACATCGCCGACAACGTGGATGAGCGGGATGCCGGCTTTGGCCAAAGGAGCCAGCAGATCGATGGGATTCTCCTTGAAGGCCAGAGCCTCGGTCTCGTCCTTGAAACCATAGAGCTTGATTAGACTCTCCCAGTCGCCCTTGCTGCCCTTGCCCTTGCCTTTTCCGCCCGGCCAGCTCTTGAAGTCGCAGACCGGAGCGTCGCCGTACACGCAGACGACCTTATCTGGGTTTCGCGCTGCGAAAAGGTAGGCGTAGAGGCCGCCCCGGCTGACGCCGATCAACGTGCCCTTGGCGCTCATGCCTTTGGAAATGAGATGACGGTAGAAGGCGTCGAAATGCGCTTGCGCGGCAGGGCTGCCGAAGGTGTTCCCAACGCTCATGTGAACATAGTAGAAGCCGTCCTCGACGAGTTTCATCACGCCGGTGCGGTTATCGAAGGCGGTCGGAAACTCCATACACCAGACCCATTGATTGCCGGGGCGCGGTTTCTTGGGGACGGCTACCCAGCAGGGGCATCCGTCGACGGTGAAGGTATGGCGGGTGAAGGTTTTCCACGTGTCGGTCTTGGTCGGCTTCCAATCGATAGACATGCCGAACGCCTGGTCGGTGAAAGCGAGGTAACAATGCCAGTCGTACGTTGCGATGCCATGCTCGAAGGGACGGCGGTGGTAGGCGAGGTGCGAGCCGATGGCCGGTTGCATTTCGGCAGGCCATTCGGTGGCGGGCAGGGCGGGGTGACCGAGAAACTTCCAGGTCGGTTCGGCGGCCTTCATGCTGAGAAACTCGCCGTAAGGGTCAAACCATTTTCCGGGGAAGCTCGACACGTAGAGGCGGCGGGGGGCGCAAGCTGCGAGCAGCATGTGCTGGTCGAAAGGCATGGCGGCTTCGTTGTCGCTGTACTGCCGGAAGTTGCCGCAGAACCAATATGGGAACATCTCGTTCTGAGTCGAGACGTTTTCGCCGTAATCGCGTTTGGCGAGCGGCACGCCGCCGCCTCCGGTTTGGTTGGGGATGACCACGGCGAAGCGGTCATCCTTGGCTCCGGCGAGGAGTGCGGTTTTGGCGAGGCGTGAACAGCCGACCGCCGCGACGCGCTTGGTGTCAATGGCAGGTTCTTTTTCCAGCATGTCCATGCCGCGCATCAGGGCCCAGGCCCAGGCGGCAATGACGGTGGTGTCATTGCCGACACCGGGTTTGGAAGGCGGAAAGAGCACATGCACGCCGTTGGTGTACAGGTCTTTGTCGTCCGGGGCGATGTCGCCGTAGCAGGCAGTGGCTAGTGCGTAGCCACGCGTGATGAGTGTCTCGAACGGCCAGCTCTTCGGATCCAGTCCGCGGCTTTTTTCCGAGGCGTGGTGGTCGGTGATGAAATGCTTCTCATTGTTCCGTAGCCAGCCTTCGCAAACACGGATGGCGGGGTCGGGGTCAATCTCCTGGTTGCCGTAATAGTTGAATCCGATGTAGGCGGGGACCGGGCCTGGCGCGTTCTTGGGGATGAAAAGAATCCAGTCGATCTTAGGCCCTGTGTTGGCGTTGCGGAACCACATGCGGAGTTGCTTGCGCGTGGCGCGGCCGCCGAGAATATCGCTGCTTTCGATCGTCTCCAGGCGCATGACGGCGGGTGGGGGCGGAATCAGGCCGTACATCTGGTTTTCGAAGATGGAAAGGATCTCGCTTCGGCGTTTGGGCCACTGGTCGGGCGAGGTGAGCTTCGTTCCGTCCACAAATGTGAGCGGGTCGGGCAGGGTGTAAGGTGCGATCTTTGACTCGTCGTAGTTTGGCGGTCGTGCGGAAACCGCAAGCGTCAGACAGCAAGAAAATAAAGCGAAGAAGACGTTTGATAATTTCATGACTGATTATCGTTTGTCCGGGTGTTAGTATGCGTAGACTTCGAGCTCGCCGAGTTGGGCGGCGGTCGGATAGGTGGGGTTTGCGTTCTTGCGGAATACAAAACGCACCGTGTCGGTCTCGGCGGCGTCGAAGGTGACGTTGACAGCCTGTGATTCGCGGTTGGCGTCCGTCGTGAAAACGGTTTTGTATTCCGCGCCTTTCTTCACTTGGATATCGAAGGCCGTGGCGAAGCCGCCGGGATCTGCGAAACGGGCGATCACGCGGCGTACGGTCGCGGGTTTTGCCAGTTTGATCTCCGCCCAGTGCGGCATGGGCGTGAGGGCGGAGTGCCAGCGCGTTTGTGCGATTCCGGAGTAGGAGGCTGGAACGCCGTCGTTGAGTTTGGCGGTGCAGCCCTGTGCCCCGTTCAACTCGCTGTCTGAGAGGGCTTTCGCGCCGCGCGAGGCGAGTGCGAGGTTGTCTCCGGGGGCCTGTTCGGGGAGCATGGGTTTCAGATTGAGCGCGGTCAGCCGTTCCTCGTCGGAAATCCACTCTGTCATACGGTTTTCGAATAGAACGGGACCTCCCCACTTGCCTGTGGTCACGAGGTCGAGGTCGCCGTCGCCATCGATGTCAACGGCTTCAATATTGAGGCTTGCGCCGATACCTTCGTCGTAGGTGATGACATGTTTGCGGAAGACGGGGTTCGGCCCGGGCGTGAAGCGATAGTAGAAGATGCCTTGCTTGCCGAACTCGTCGGGGTCGCCGCCATTGTGGGCCATGTAACGCTTTCCGGTGATGATCTCCTTGTTTCCGTCTTTGTCGATGTCCGCGAAGCAGAGGTAATGAGCCTGTGACCAGGAGTCGTCGATGGTGTGTTGCTTCCAGTTGATGGTGCCGTTCGCGTCGCGCTGCTGTTCATACCAGAAGATGCCGTACTTATGCGCGGTGCTGGTCAGAATGTCGTTGAGCCCGTCCTTGTTCATGTCGAAGACGATGATGTTGGAGGTGTGATCAGAGGTTCCGTTTGTGCCGCCGAGGGCAATGGGATGTTCTTTCCATGTGCCTTTACGGAGGTCTTTCGGAGCCTCGAACCAGACATCAGGCCGAATGATGTCTGGGCGTCCGTCGCCGTTGAGGTCGCCCGCGCCGGCACCCAGTTTGCTACGCTTTTCGGAAACCGTATGCCGCACGAGCGTGGGCTCGCCGTTGGTGCCTTTGCCTGTTTCGTACCAGACGGTGATGTGGGATTGCGGCAAGAACTCCAACGCCATTCCGTCTCCGTCGATATCCTCCAGCGTGCCGGTCTCGTGGTTGCCCAGTTTCTCGATGATGTGGACCGGCCATTCTCCTTCGGCTTTGCCGAGAGAGTTTTCAAACCAATAAGAAGTTTGCGAGAACCATCCGCCCGAGACGATATCGGGCTTTCCGTCCTTGTTGACATCGAGGACGAGGTTGCAGAAGTCGTCCGCATAGCCCTTCCCGTCCTCGCCGACCGTCCCGCTAAGGGTCCGGATACGCACAGCTTTCCAGTCGGGGGCAAGGTAGAGGTAAGGGCCCGCGGCGACGTCTGGCTTGCCGTCGCTGTTGAAGTCAGCGACGCAGCAGGCTTCAGAGCGGAAAGTCCCCAGGCGATGAGGCATGAAAGTGAGGGGTGTGAGCAGCGAGCCGGGTGCTTTATCCGGAATGTCGACGGGCGTATTGAGCGCGACGGCTTTGAGGGATTTTAACGCTTCGCTTCTCAAGGCCTCGTCGGCGAGCTGCTGTTTGAGAAGGGTAACGGTTTCCGGAGAGGGGACCGTGCGCCAAACGGTGGTGATAAGCACCTTCTCCTCGTTGCGTGTGGCGAGCGTGCCGGCCTCTTTGAGCAGGGTGGCGCGTACGGCCATGTCGGGCTCTTTTTCGATCAGCCGGATGAAGCCGCGCAGGGCGATTACGCGCAGGCCGTTCTTCGGATGGGACTTGGCCTGTTCGAGCAGCGCGTCTGCTGCGGGTGTCTCTTTCCAGTTGGCCAGCACACGCACGGCTTCATCAGCCACGTCGGAGTCGGGGTCTTTCAAGGAGGCCTTTATAAGCGGCAGAGCCGTGGGCGTTCCGGCGAGCCCGAGCGCGTGCAGCAAGATGAGGCGGCGTTCCGCGTCGGCTGTCGCAAAAAGCGGTGAGATCGCATCGACGGCTGCCTCGGGATGTTTACGCGAAATCGCAGAAAGGGCTTTCTCGGCGGCAAGTTTCTCCTTTGCGTCTGTGGCTTTACAGACGGCGGCAAAAAGCGCCGGGAGTTGTTTCTTTTCCGCCAGTTCAGTGAGCGCCTGAAATGCGGCGGTGCGCACGGCTGGCGTGGCGTCGGTCAAATAGGGTGTGAGTTTCTCAGAGGCTTTGGGGGATTTGCGGAAGGTGACGACTCCGAGCAGGCGGGTGAGTGCTTCGGTATGGCCTGAGTGTTTGGCGAGGGCTTTGACGAGGCGGGCGTCGGTCTTGGGGTCGGAGAGTTTAATAAGGCTCATGCGTGCGGCGTCGGCGAGCGTGGCATCGGCGTGGCCGAGCAGGGCAATGAGTGCGTCAGCGTCATCCGCGTCGCCGAGGTCGCCGATGCCGGCGGCCGCGACGATGCGTGCTGAAACATCGGCGTCAGTCGCTAATGCCGCACGCACCAACGGGGCGCCAGCGCGGTTCTTTGCTTGAACAAGAGCGTTGACGAGCGCCAGACGGCCTTCGGGCGGCAGGGATTTCATCAGTTTAGCCCCTTGTTTTTTCAAGATTTTATCGGGAAGTCCCGCTGTGAGACGGGCAGCCGTTCCGCGCCAAGTGGAAGAAGCGTGGCTGAGACCTTCGGGAAGCAGCTCCGCCGCGTTGGCTTCGTCGGCACGGACAAGGCCGCAGAAAGCCGCCAGGCGGAGGTGTTCGGGTAGGTTGGAACGGTAGAGACGCGTGTAAAGAGGTGTCGCCTGTTTGAATGACTTACGGTTAACGAGTGTTTCGGCAGCGGCAAGTGTGGCATCGGCTGTGGCGGCGTCGAGCGGAGACGCTTCGAGGACCGCGAGCGCGCTGGGCGTGGCGCTGTGTCCCAGATACTTCAGGGCCGCGGAACGGATCGGCTCGGGTTTGGTAATCGATGCGATGGCCTGTGGCTCGGCGGTGGTGTCGGCGCGACGTGCCAAGGCCCCGAAAAGTCCGGCCTGCTCGCGGCCGGAGGTCTTTGCAAGCGCGGCGAGCAAAGCGGCGTCCGCTTCCGGATGGTGCAGGGCCTCGAGCAGGAAGCAGGCGTTGTCGAAGGTCTCGGGGCTCAAGAGTTGGGCCGCGAGCTGCGGGATGGCCGCGGGCGTGGCGGTGGTGAGCAGCGTCTGACGTGCCGCATCCCTTTCCTCAGGCGAGCCGGAGACGAGTTGCCGGAGCAGGGCTGACTCGTCCGCGAAGAGCGACAGGGTGAGGACTGAGGATAGAAAACAGAGTGCTGAAGACGGAAGACCGAAAACGGAAGAGGGTGTACACATGATGAACCTCATGGAGTGAATGGAAAGATGGACTGACTGGACGATTAGATGGACCAAGGTGCGCGGTTTGAGCGGTTGATGAGACGGTTGGCCTCGGCGTCTTTGGCGAAGGTTAAGGTCGAGGGGTCAAAGGTCAATTCGCGGTTCAGATGATAGGAGATAGTGGCCGCGTGACAGGCGACATGCGTGAAGTGGAGCGCATCCGGCGGTGCGGACGGAGTCATGCGCGATTTGACGCAGGCGATGAACTCCGCGGGATGGGCCACGGGGCGCATCCAGTTCTCGGTTTGGATCTTGCGGTTCTCGAGTAGTGCGGGCGAGGAAACCTGGATGTCGCCGGAATCGTCGGTCTCGACCCAACCCTCGTCGCCTTCGAAACGGACTGCGCAGGAGTTGCGGAAGCCCTTTTGGCGCAGGACTAGCTTAACGCCGTCGGCGTAGTGAGCGGTCAGGGTTGTCTCGTCCACCGGCGTGTAGCGCACCGGTGCGGTTTTCTCTCGCCCGAGCGTGAGCTGACAGAGGTCGATGGTGTGGCTGCCCCATTCGGTGAGGTCGCCGTGATAGTCGTACTCGCCGTGCCAGGCTCTGATGTACTTGGAGTTGAATGGACGCCAAGGGGTGGGGCCGAGCCACATGTTCCAGTCGAGGTCGTCAGGATTCGGCGCGGTTTCTGCAGGCAGGAAATGGTTTTTGGCCGAGCGTCCCATGCCGGCCATGCCGGCGTGGAGCGTGTGGAGCCGGCCGAGTCGTCCGCTCGTGGCGAGCGTCATGGCGGTGACGAAGTTGCCGACATTGCGTCGCTGTACCCCGCCCTGGTAGATTCGACGGAAACGGTTCGCGGCGGCCACCACCGCTTCGCCTTCATGCATGGAGAGGGAAATGGGCTTCTCGCAGTAGACGTCCTTGCCGGCCTGCATGGCAAGAATGGCTAACCTGGCATGCCAGCGGTCGCCCGTGGCGATGTAGAGCGCGTCGATATCGGAACGGGCGAGGATCTCTTGGAAATCGCGGTAGGCGGTGCACCCGGTGTTGCTGTAGTAGGCGTCCACGGTGGCTTTGGCTCGTTCGCGCCGTTCGCGGTTGACGTCGCACACGGCGAGGATGCGCGTGTCGTCCTGGTTCATGAAGACCGGAAGCATTTGGGTGGCGCGTCCGCCGTTGCCGATGAAGCCCATGGCGACGGTGTTCGAGGGCTTGCTTGTGTTTGCCCGCACGCCGCCGGTGATTGCGGCCATTGAAAACGCGGTTGCGTGATAAAGAAAACCGCGGCGTCCGATTGAGTTCGTTCTCATTGCCTTCCCCTTTATTGTTTAATGATTATAGAGTACGGTTTTATTAGAGTCTTGTAAATCTTTGATCGATATGTGTATCCGATCCGCATCAGTTGTGCCAAAACAAAAGCCCCCATGACGAAGGTCGTGAGGGCTTTTGTTTGTCTGAATGCGGAGTCTGACGCTTAGCGCGTGGCGTCCATGACGCCGCGGAAGTAGCCAATGGACTCCGCGATGCCGAGGAGCGGATCGTTTGCATCCTTTTCGTACTCGAGGCTGCATGCGCCGCTGTACTTGATCTGGCGTAGGGCACGTACAACCGCCGGCATGTCGATCAGTCCGCGCGGCATCTCAATGCCTTTTCCGCCCTTGTTGGGAGCGGTGACATTCTTGATGTGGACATCGTGAATCCGGTCGGCGAAGCTGAGTATGGCCTTGACGGGGTCTTTGCCATCGCGGAACTGGTGCCCGATGTCGAGGCAAAGGCCAACGCGCTTATCTAAGTCTTTGATCAGCTCGATGGCGCTTTCCGCATTGGGGAACAGTTCTGGCATGTCTGGGCCGTGGTTGTGGATGGCGTACTTGATATCGTACTCCTGTACCTTGGCATTGATGATCTTGAGCAGTTGCGGCGAGGCAACGCGTTTCTTTTCTACCAGGTTGAACGGCACGCCGATGAGGGTTTTGACGCCCACGCGCTTGGCGTAAGCGAACGCGGTGTTGATCTCCTCCTCGGTGCCCATATAGATGGGGCCGACACCGTATCCGGTGACGCCGAAGCTTTTACATTTCTCGTGAAAGGCCGCTATTTCCTCGTCCGTGCTCTTGATCGGCAGATGGAAGTCCTTGATGCACAAGTAGCTTACATCGACCTTCTTGAGCATTTCGAGTGTCGGGTCGAGCTTGAATTTGTTGAAGGTGTAACCGGCGATGGCAAGGACGAACGTGTCCTTGGTTTTGCCCGAGACCTCCGCTTGTTGGGCATGGGCGTTACCGGTCATCAGGGTTGGTGCGCTGGCTGCGGCGGCCAGTCCAAAGCCGGCCTGTTTGAAAAACGAGCGTCGAGTGGTCATGAAAAAGCCTCCGAGTTAGAATGACACGGTTTTAAACGGCGTATGGCTTGAAGTCAAGCGCAATCACAGTGCAATCGACCAATCCTGCAAACCGCCCGTTGCGAACCTGCCGGATGCTTGACGCGTTGAGTGAGAAAGTTCATACTTCTGTACACCGTTTAACCTGTAATCAGGTGACAACGGGAAACATCAGAATAAAACATGGTTGCTTCCGAGGAGTCGAAATGAGAAACAGAATGTGGTTCGGCATATTGATGGTGTGTGCTGCAGTGACCGCGCGGGCGCTACAGATCGCGGAGTCGCTCGTGGTCGACTTGGATGTGGCTGATCTGTCCTTAAACAATAACGACTATGTGAGGTCGTGGGCGAACGATGGTTCTGCCGGCGGTGTTTTCACGAATCTGATTTCCGGCAAAGGGCCGCTCTTCCAGACCAACGTCGGCGGGGTTCCGGCTGTCATTTTCCAAGCCTTGAACGCCGACTCGATGATGACCAACATGGCTCCTGTTCCGGCTTCGATCTGCGGTACGGACACGTGGAGTATGGAAGCTTGGGTCTATAACCCGAGTCTGGCTGGAGCCGAGGTCGTGTTTTCGTGGACAGCCCGTAACAAGTGGCCGGTCGCGGCAACCGGCTCTTGCTTCGAATTCCGTTACGGAAGCGATACCGCTAATGCCGTCGAGCATTATGGCAACAACGTGCCCTGGTATACGGCTCCGCTTCCCGCCTTGGCCCCAGTCACCAGCGTCTGGCACTATGTCGCCGTAACGCGCGACGCGGAGGGCCGCGAGCGGTTGTATGTGGACGGCCAGATGCGGACGCTGACGACCCCGCAGGTGATGCGCATCCGCACGGACGGTCTCTTTTCATTGGGGTGTACGCGCGATTACGCACAGACCAATCTGAATGCCTACGGTGCGTGGGTCTATCCTTTCAGCGGCTCACTTGCCAAATTGCGCGTCCATCAAGGTACGCTCAACGCGGCGCAGGTTTATGCCAATTTCCAGGATGAACGTGGCGCCTATGCGGTAGCGGATGTTTCCGACAGCGTGTGGGCGGGTGACCCGGGCGCGACAGCGTCGTGGGAAGACCCGGCCAATTGGGCGGGTGGGCTTGTTCCGGCCGCGACGAGTCGCGTGTGGATCGCCAACGGAGCCACGGCGGTGGTGAGTACGGCGGTCGGCGAGATAGGTCGCTTCTTGCCCTTCCATGGCGGATTGATTATGAGCAATAATGCCACGCTTACGGCAACGCCTTGGCAAAACAATCATGTCTACATGGGCAATTACACGAACAACGTCTTCAACCTGGCGATCCGGGAAGGCCTGTTTTCCGTCATGGACTATACGAACGGCAACAACTTTTATTTCGGTGTCAACCGGGGACAGGCTTATGGCGTGATCGGCGGAGGTTCGGCCCCGGCGGTTCTCGACAGTGGCAGGGACTTGCAGATCGGTGTGGGTGACGGTAGCGTGGCCCGCTTGACCATCGAGAACGGCGGTTCGCTCTATACGTCCAACGGCTGGATCTATGTCGGTTGCAGCGGCATTGCGGACTCGAAGCTGACGGTTAACGGCGGTTTTGTCGGCCACCGCATGTTGTCGAAAGATTTGGTGGTTAGTCACAATAACGCATATGGTGTGCTGGAAATTAACGGCGGACTCGTGGCTCCCTCTCAGAATCTGGTGTTTACTGTTGACGGAACGGCACGCTGTTATGGCGCTGTCCAGCTCAACGGCGGTGTCTTGGAGGCGTTCCGCGTTTATCCTCAAAACACCACGGGCACGAATATCATCTTTATGAATGGCGGCACGCTCCGCAATCGCGATTCACGCACGGACTTCTTGCAGAGCCTCGACTGGGCCTATGTGCAGCGCGGCGGCGCTAAGTTCGAGATCGTCTCCAACACGACCGTCACGGTTGTTCAGTCGCTGCTGACCGATCCGAATACCGGCGACGGTGGCTTGACCAAGATCGGCAACGGGGCGCTGACTCTGAGCAGCGCCAACACAATCACCGGCAATGTCTCGGTTGTTGCGGGCGACCTGTTGTTCAGCAACGCGGGCGGTCTTCCGGCCGGATATGCGGGCACCATCACGTTGGCGGCGAACGCTTCGATCGGCTACGCGAAAGCCGGTAGCGTGGCCCAGCTGATGGCACGCATGGACTCGAACACGGTCGGCACCATTGCGCTGACCACCGCGAACGCAACCGAGAACATCGACCTGAGCGGTTGGCCGAACCTCAAGCTCGGCTTCTCTTCCGGTGTGACCTATAGCGGCACGTATACGCCTTATGGCGGAAACTACACGTTTGCGCCCGTGAGCTCCGGAAATGTCTATTCACCTGTTATCAGCGGTGCGTCCAGTGTAACGGTCAACGGCGGACCTGCCGGTGTCCTCGAACTGACGGGCAATAACAGCTATACGGGTGGAACGACGATAATCGGCGGTACACTGTCGATGGGTCATGTTAACGCGCTGGGCGATCCCGCGTTGGTGACAATCCCCGATATCGGTATTTATAACGGTGCGGCGCTCAACCTGAAGGCAGTCGGGATTCCTGCTTCGATCGTGAGCCGTATCAAGCCCGATTCGCAAGGATACCTTATCCTCGGTACCAACTATGCGGGCATCAATCTGGACCTCACGGGGTTGCCGGGAATCAAAGTCGGCACAGATCAGGTTAATCTGTACTACAACGGTGTCATCACTCCCGAAGGGGACGTCTACCGCACGGGCGGTGGGCGCGTCAGCTATGCCTCCGGCAACTATGGTCTTGTGCTGACCAACCTGATCGACAACGGAGCGACCCCACGGACGCTGGTGGTTGACGGGAATGGCATGGTGCGCCCTGCCGGCACGTATAACAACTACTCCGGCGGCACGGTCGTTTCCAACAACGGCGCGTTGCATGTGCGCGAGGACAGCGGTTTGGGCAAGGTCCCGACCGACTATGATCCCGACAACATTTTCGTCAACAAAGGCGTGTTTCGGCCGGGATCGGTCACCTTTACGATGAGTGCCAATCGCGGCCTGACCGTCGGACCCGACGGCATGACCCTGCATCCGAACGGCAGTCAGACCTTCACGATGCTGGGCGGACTGCACGGCTCAGGCGCGATCACAAACACCGATAGCGGTTCGGTTGTGCTGGGCGGCACCAATAACACCTATGAAGGCAACCTGACGCTGAACACCGGCACGATCAACGTCGGCAATGGCAGCAACTTCAGTTGGAATAAGAACGCCGTCGTCAACGGGATCGGCGGCACCTTCGTCGTGTATTATAACGGGACGCTCGACTGGTCAGCCGCGCTGGGTAGTCCTTTGGGGGACGGTGGTTGGCCTTATGTCGCCTTCCGCAAGACGGGTAGCGGCACGCTGACCATGGATGTGTCGCAGTTCTACACGGGATCCACGACCATCGACAACGGGACCCTCAAGGTCGGCGTTCTTAACGGTATTCCTTCGGGCCACAACCGTGGCAACATGACGGTGCAGAACCTGAACTATGTTCCGCCTGCCAAACTCGATGTGAACGGCTATAACATTAACCTGAACGGCCTGAGCGGAGCAGGCGTGGTGACGGATTCCTTGGCGACGGCGACTTCCTTCACGGTCGGAGACAATGCCCAGTCGACGACCTTTAACGGTAAAGTCGCGCCCACGTTGGCCATGACCAAGATCGGCACCGGCACACTGGCGCTGAACAAGGGTGCTGAAGCCTATGACGCGAACCTTAAAATGGGCACGCTGACGCTGTGGCCGGGCGCGGTGCTTGCAGGCAATGTTGATGTTTTCGCGGGTACGACCGTGAATGTCGGTGCGGCGACAAACGAGAATAACGGCTTGCTGGGCGAGTATTACGACTTCTCCAATGCCGCCTTACAGAAATATGCCACGGTGACGAGCTTGGTCTCTTTGTCCGTGTTCAACCAGGTGCTCGCACCTTATGTTCCGGCTACCATTGCGATGAGTTCGGTCAGCAACGTCCTCAGCTTCGGCACGAACGGTGTGCTTTTCGCTAACAAGGGGGACTACCGCGTCGGACGTTGGACCGGCAAGTTCCTAGCTGAGAAAGATGGTGAATATAAGTTCGATACGGCCAGCGATGACGGTAGCATGGTGTTTGTGGAGGGCGTCATGGTCGTCTCCAATAATTTCAGCCAAGGCTACGGACGGAACGGCGCGCGCGTTCTGAAGCCGATCACGCTCGCGGCTGGCTGGCACGAGATCGTTGTCGCTTACTATAACGGCACCGGCGGCTATGGCTTGACCGTGTTCATGACGCCGCCCGGCGGGATCGAAGCACCCCTCCCGCAGACCCTGCTGCGTCCGCCCGCCGCCCGGGTCGGCTCGCTGACGGGCGGTGCGAACGCCAACGTGTGGTTCAACTCGCTGAACGCTGCGCTGCGGCTGGGATCAGAGGACAGTGCCGTGTACGATGGAAATGTGAAGGGAACCAACGGGCTGATGGCGCTTGAAAAGGTCGGTTCGGGGACGCAGACGTTGAAGCGTTTAACTTTCCAAGGTGCGGCGGATGTCATTGAGGGCACGCTGGCGCTGCAGGGCTCGCCCATGGTCGGCGGCGCTGTGCAGGCTGTCAGCGGCGCGGTGTCGGTAACGAACGGTGCCACGCTGAGCGTGAGGTCGTATGGAACGGACTGGCCGAATGCGGGCCTGGCTGGGTCATACCACAGTATTGGAGGCTTTGATCCGAACACCACAACCGCGAACCTGGCGACGGTCTTCAACTATTACAATGCGCGCATACCCGCTCATCTGTTGGGTACGCATTTGGCGGGTTCTTCTCTCAAGATGGATCCTTATACGCTTTTCCCGCCCCCGGCGGCACGAACGGTTTCTTGCTGAATTCGGCATTGCGCCCCTGCGTGGCGCAGACCGGACCGCTGACGACCTACGGCGGCGCGTCGGTGGCCCTGCCGGACATGGGCTCGTTCCTGCGCATCAACGAAACGACCAATACGGTCGCTGCCGGCGTATTCGACGGCGTTGAGGGTTCCGAAGTCGAGAAGACGGGCGCGTCACGCCTGACGCTGACCGGCGACAACGCGCCCTCCTACCTCGGCAACTGGTTCATCAGCCAGGGCGAACTGTGGGCGGGCGACGGGGCGACCGGCGGCACGCTGGGCGGTTCGAACGTCTACATCAGCGGTGGCGCGGCGCTGGTCTTCAACCGTTCGGACGACATCACCTATGATGGTTCGATCGCTGGCAAGGGCGAGCTCCGTTCGGCGGGTGCCGGGAAGGTGACCTTGAACGGTAACGCGGCTGGTTTCCAAGGCACGCTTAGGGTCGGTGAAGGACAGGACATCTCCCTGAACCGCACGCTGGTCGCCACCAACGCGCTGGTCGTCAACAACGGCACGTTCAGGCTCTCCGGCAGGTCGGCATTCCTCGAGGGGTCCCGCATCACCGGTACCGGCACCATACGGCTGGAGGACGGCGCGACGCTGAGCCTCGGTTTGGCCGAGGCGGACTTCGCCAACGCGCTGGTGGTCTCAAACGGCGTGCTGGCTCTCGCCGTAACGAACACGACCTCCGCGTGGCAGCTTGATCGTCTGACGCTTTATGCTGGCACCGCGCTTCAAGTCAACCCGAGCGGCCTGTGGGGCCGTTTCTACGATGTCCCGAGCGGCGATGCGGGAACCGTCTTGTCGAACGCGTTCCTGACGTACACGAGCGCCACGAACTACTTCGCCGGAAAGACGCCGGCGCTGACTGCCTCGACGTGGCTGCAGGGTGAAGGGTTCGAGTTCGGTGCTGACGCCACGGGCACGAACGGCACGGCCCTGTTCCCCGGCAAGTACCGCAAGCCCTTTGGCCAGGCGAACAGTAATTTCGCCGGGTACTGGAAGGGTAAGATCCGGATCACCGAGCCGGGCGCCTACACCTTCAGCACCTACAGTGACGACGGCAGTTGCATCTACATCAACGGCGAGACAGTGGCGAACAACGCCGGCAGCCACGGCATGCAGACGCGATCGGGAACGGTCGTGCTGACCAACGGCCTGCATGACATCGCGATCGTCTTCCAACAGGGGGGCGGCGGGTTCGGGCTGAACGCGAGTGTCATTCTGCCCGGCGCGACGACAAGCCGTATACTTCCGAACGCCATGCTGGTGGCGGATGTGGCGGACACGCCGGCCTATACGCTGACGGTGGACACGACCGTGATCACCAACGCGCCGGGCGCGGGCACGGTCGCGTTCACTGGCCCGGGCAAGCTGAAACTGACCGACCTCTGGGTGGATACGGGTTCGCGGCTCGCGGTCTCGGGTTCCGTAGCGGTTGCGGGCAGCGCGTTGAACGTAGCGGTATCTCAGGAAGTGCCATTTGGTCAGACCGTGGTGGGTGACTTCACGGCGACGGATGGACTCGACCTGACGGGCGTGACGCAAACGCTGGCGGGTTCCGATGGCAGATTGCAATACAGGAACAAGTTGCTCTTCATCGGTAGAAGCTCTGGCACGATCCTGATCCTGCACTAGGAT
>JADHEF010001371.1_pt1 | contig 15435 bp, 15 predicted proteins | sample 8952391 | NCBI WGS metagenome assembly JADHEF01 (sample SAMN16124439, study PRJNA663245) | bioreactor sludge metagenome | isolation source: sludge (nitrite) | place: India:Bengaluru | collected 2019-02-28
CGTCCGGCCCCTCGCCGATAATCGCCGGCCGTGCGCGAGATGGCTCTCTCCGCCTTCTTCTTCGCCGTCATGGCGGCGGGAGCGAAGCTGCTCGACGGGAGGGTCCCGCCCCAGGAGGTGATCCTCGTCCGGGGCGTCCTGAACGCGCTCTTCATGCTCTGGCTGCTCCGCAGGCGCGGCCTCTCGTGGCGCCCGCGCCGACCGGGGCTCCTCGTCCTGCGCGGCGCCCTCGGGCACTTCGCCCTCTCCTGCTACTTCTGGTCCGTTTCCCGGCAGCCGCTCGCGACGGCGGTCCTCCTCCAGCAGGTCCACCCCGTCTTCACGGCGGTCCTCGCCGCGTGGTTCCTGTCGGAGAAGCCGGGGAAGCGCTTCGTGCCGGCGTTCCTCCTCGCGGCGTCCGGCGTCGCGCTCCTCGTGCCGAGGGGAGCGGCGGAGGCGGGGGCCGCGTCCTCGTCCGTCGCGCCCCTCGTCGTCGGCCTCCTCGGCGCCCTCCTCTCCGCGGCGGCCTACGTCACCGTCCGCGACGCGTCCCGCACCGAGCACGAGGAGACGATCGTCCTCTGGTTTCCCCTGACGTCGATCCCGCTCGCGACGGTCGGAACGCTCGTCGAGGGGCCCGCGATTCCGACGCCGGCGGAGTGGGGGTGGCTCGTCTTCATCGCCGCGGCCGGCCAGCTCGGCCAGCTCTTCCTCACGCGCGGCCTCGCGAGAGTTCCCGCCGGGAGGGCGACGCTCGCGAACCCGCTCACCGTCGTCTTCGGCGCGCTCCTCGGCTGGATCGCGTTCGCCGAGCCGCTCTCCCTCGCGACGCTCGCCGGCGGAGCGGCGATCGTCGCCGCGGTCCTCCTGGCGGGGAGCGGGAAGCCCTCCGGCGCCGACGCGGCGCGAGAGGCGCCTCCGTCGCCGGGCCCCCCTCCGTCGCCAGGAGCCTAAACTCGCCCGGATGTCGCGTTCCCTCCGTCGTCTCGGCGGGCTCTCCGCGGTCCTCCTCCTCCTCCTCGTGGCGGCCGTCTTCGCGATGTCCGCGCTCCGGGTCGGGTTCTCGGGGACCGAGGCCGAGACGGCGGCGGCGCGCGCCGCCGCGGAAGCGGCCGGCGTCCCGCTCGATTCGTGGAAGACGCTCGTCGTCGCCTCCTCGGGAAGCGTCGGCGCTCCCGCGGCGAAGGCCTGGGAGGTCTTCTCCCGTCTCGAGGAGTGGCCGCTCTGGTCGGCGCCCCTCCACCTCGGGGCGCGCTGGACCGGCGAGCCGGGCTTCCGGGTCGCCGGCGGCTTCGAGCAGGTCCTCGCGCTCGGCTTCCCGCTCGGGACCGTGCGGGCCCGGGAGTTCGTCACGCGCCTGACGCCCGGCCGCGAGGTGACGTGGTGCCGCGACGAGGCCGGGATCGTCTCCTGTCACGTCTGGCGCTTCACGCCGGTCACGCCGACGCGGACGTTCGTCGTGAACGTCGAGGTCCTCCACGGCAGGCCGGTCGGCCTCTTCGCGCCTCTCGTCCAGTCGCGCTGGAGCCGCCTCTTCCAGAGGGCCGTCTCGGGCCTCGCCCGCCGGGCCGAGGAGGAGGCGGAACGGGCCGCGACCGTCCCGTGACGACCGCGACGCTTTCGGAGGGCTTCGAGAGGGCCGACCGGGAGAAGCGTTTCGTCGCGTTCTCCTCCGTCCTGGCGGCGGTCTTCCTGACGGGGATGAAGGTCGCCGTCGGCGTCTCGACCGGCTCGATCGGCATCCTCGCCGAGGCGGCCCACTCGTCGCTCGACCTCGTCGCCGCGATCGTGACGCTCTGGGCCGTCCGGGCCGCGGGGCGCCCGGCCGACCCGGAGCACACCTACGGACACGGCAAGATCGAGAACCTCTCGGCGCTCTTCGAGACGGCGCTGCTCCTGCTGACCTGCCTCTGGATCGTCTACGAGTCGATCGAGCGGCTCCTCTTCCGCCCGGTGCACGTCGAGCCGACCGCCTGGGCCTTCGCCGTGATGGCGATCTCGATCGTCGTCGACGTCTCGCGTTCGCGGGCGCTCGCGCGCACCGCGAAGAAGTACGGGAGCCAGGCTCTCGAGGCGGACGCGCTCCACTTCTCGACCGACGTCTGGTCGTCGGCCGTCGTCCTGGCGGGCCTCGCCCTCGTCGTCGTCTCGCAGCGGACGGGGGTCGCCTGGCTCGCGAAGGCCGACGCCGTTGCCGCGCTGGTCGTGGCGGCGATCGTCGTCGTCCTCTCGCTGAAGCTCGGGAAGAAGTCGATCGACGACCTCGTCGACGCGGTCCCGGTGGGCCTCCGGGAGCGGCTCGTGGCCGCGGCGCGCGTCGCGGGCGTCGTCGACGTGCCGGCGCTCCGCGTCCGCAGGACGGGGCCGCACGCCTTCGTCGACGCGACGCTGACCGTCGGCCGTCACCTCGCCCTGGAACGGGCGCACGAGATCGCCGACGCCGCGGAGGACGCCCTGAAGGGGCTCCTCCCCGGCGCGGACGTCGTCGCGCACGTCGAACCGGTCTCCGAAGGGAGCGAGGGGCTCCTGGCCACGACACGCCTCCTCGCCGCGAGGCACGGGCTCGGCGCCCACGCGATCCGGACGCACGCGACGGACGGAAGCGTCTCGATGGAGCTGCACCTGGAGGTGGACGAGCGCCTGACCGTCCGGGAGGCCCACGCGGTCGTCTCCGAGTTCGAGGAGAACCTCCGCCGCGCGGCGCCCGAGGTCGCGCACGTCGTCAGCCACATCGAGCCCGTGGGGGAGACGACGGCCGCGCGGCGCACGACGCCCGCCGACGACGCCCCGGTCCGATCCGAGCTCGAGCGGCTGCGGATCGAGAGGGGACCGTCGTTCCGGCCGGAAGGGCTCGCGGTCCGTCGCGGCGAGGACGGGCTCTTCGTCTCCTTCTCGCTTCCGGTGCCGGCCGACCTGCCCGTCGGGGAGGCCCACGCCCTCTCCGACGAGGTCGAGCGGAGCTTGAAGCGCCGGCTCGGCGGAGGCCGGGTCGTCATCCACGTCGAGCCGCGGGAGGTCTGAGCCGGCGGCGCGGCCGGCGGGGCCGGCCGGCTACTCCGGACCGGCCAGGTAGGTCGCGAACCAGCGGACGACCTCGACCGTCGCGCGGACGCGGCTCGAGGTCTTCCGAAAGCCGTGTCCCTCGTCGGGAAAGACGACCCAGCGCGTCGGCACGCCGCGACGGTCCAGGCTCCGGACGAGGCGCTCCGCATCTCCGACGGGGCAGATCGTGTCGTTCGCGCCGTGCAGGACGAGCGTCGGCGTCGTGACGTGCTCGAGTCGGCGGGCCGGCGAGAGCGTGGCGAGGAGCAGGGGGTCCGCCTCCGGGTCGCCGTACTCCGCCTTCGAGGCCGCCGCGAGCCATGGCTCGGTGCTCCGCAGGAAGGAGGGGAGGTCGGCGAAACCGGCGAGGGTGGCGGCGGCGGCAAAGCGATCGGGAAACGCGGCGAGGGCGGCCATCGCCAGGTAGCCGCCGCCGGAGACCCCGAGGACCCCGACCCTCTTCGGGTCGGCCAGGCCCGAGGAGACGGCCCAGTCCACGCAGGCGGCGACGTCCTCGATCGCGTCGCGGCGGAGGGGGCCGTCGTCGAGGCTCGCGAACCGCCGGCCGGAGCCGGCGCTTCCGCGGACGTTCGGCGCGAGGACGGAGATCCCTTCGGCGACGAGCGCCTGGACGTCGGCGGGGAACGCGTGCCGCGCGGAGGCCTCGGGCCCGCCGTGGAGCCACAGCGCGACCGGCCCCGGTCCGGCGGCTCCCCGCGGTCGATAGAGCCGGGCCGGGATCGAAAGGCCGTCCCGGCCGGAGATCCGGACGAGGGTCGGTTTCGCGAGCGACCCGGGGTCGATGCCCGCGCGTGGGCTCTTCGTCACCTGGCGGAACGTCCCGCGGGCTCTCTCGAGGAGCCAGACGTCGGCCGGCGCGTCGGAGCCGGAGAGGACGAGGGCCAGCCGCGTCCCGTCCGGGGAGAAGACGGGATCGGTGGCGACCTCGGCCGGGAGGGCCGGCCCGGGCCGGCTTCGCAGGGTGGCGAGGTCGACGAGCGAGAGCTCGCTCCGTCCGGCGACGTTCCAGACGAGCGCGGCGGTGAGCCCCGCGCCGTCGACGGCGAACGCGGAGAGCTCCGCGTCGTCGCGGGAGGCGACGACTTCGATCGGACCGGGGGCGCCGTTCGGCGCGAGGCGGATCCGGGCGAAGGCGAGGAGGTCGCGGCCGGCGTCGGTGGAGAGCCAGACGGTCTTCGAATCGGGCGAGAACGCCGCATCGCGGAAGGCCGCCGGGCTCTCGTGGGTCGTCAGGAGGAGCTCGGCCCCGCTCGCGAGGTCCACGAGGAAGAGGTCGTCGCCTCCGGGGCGGGACGCGCGCGAGAGGAGGGCGAAGCGACCGTCGCAGGAGACGTCGGCGAAGGAGCTGGCGCCGGAAGCGACGGACCGGGCCGAGACCTCGCGCGTGAGCGGGTCGAGGAGGTAGGCGTCGATCGCGGCGGCGATCCTTCCGCTCGAGGCGACCCGGAGACGGGAAGCGTCGCGCGTGAAACCGTCGAGCCTGTTGAGCTCCCGCCCGCCGTCCGTGAGAAGGCGGAGGCCGGTGCCATCGGGGCGCGAGACCCAGATCTGCTCGTTCGCGGAGCCCCCCGGCGCGACCGAAAACGCCAGGAGCGGGCCCGCCGGAGACCATCGGACCTTCGCGACCGGGTCCTCGAGCGGCGTGACGCGCTCCGGGAAGCCGCCCGAGACAGGCAGCGTCCAGACTTGCGGCACGCCCGAGAGGTCCGAGACGAACGCGAGGCGCGCGCCGTCGGGAGAGAAGGACGGGGACCACGCGCCGCCGACGCGGGCCAGCGTCGCGGCGCGGGCCTCGAGGTCGCTGCCGGCGGCGGGGAGCGCGAGGAGGAGGGCGAGGAGGATCGGCGGGGCGGTCGGGCGCATGCTCACCTCGAACGGGTCTGCCGGCGTGGCGTCGTCGTGGGATCATCTCCCCGGAAGCGAAAGCGATGCCCGCAGCTCGTCCCGTCGTCGCCGTGACCCTCGGCGACCCCGCCTCGATCGGCCCGGAGGTCGTCGTGAAGGCGCTCGCCGAAGAGGAGCTGGACGCCGTCTGCGTGCCGGTCGTCGTGGGAGACCGGCGGGTCGTCGCGCGGGCCCTCTCGACGACGGGCGTCGCGCTCGAGATCGTCCCCGTCGGGCGCCCCGGCGCGGCGACGGGCCAGCCCGGGCGGGTCGAGGTCGTCGACGTCCCGGCCTACGGGGTCGACGGGATCGCCTGGGGACGGGTCCAGGCCCCGGCCGGGCGCGCCGCGTACGAGTCGATCGTCGTCGCCATCGACCTCGCCCTCGCCGGCGAGGTCGACGCCGTCGCCACGGCCCCCGTGAGCAAGGAGGCCCTCCGCGCGGCGGGTATCTCCCAGATCGGGCACACGGAGATCTTCGCGGAGCGGACCGGGACGATCGAGCCGCTCACGCTCTTCGAGACGAAGGGGCTCCGGATCTTCTTCCTCACGAGGCACCTCTCGCTCGCGGAGGCGCTCCGGCAGGTCACGGCGGAGAGGGTCCTCTCGACCCTGCGCGGCGCCGCCGCGGCGCTCCGAACGCTGGGCGTCGCCGCGCCGCGGATCGCCGTGGCCGCGCTGAACCCTCACGCCGGCGAGCACGGGCTCTTCGGCGACGAGGAGGAGCGCGAGCTCCGCCCGGCGGTGGCGCGCGCGAGACAGGAGGGGATCGACGCGCACGGGCCGCTCCCCGCCGACTCGGTCTTCTGGCACGCGGCCGAGGGGCGCTTCGACGCGGTCCTCTCGCTCTATCACGACCAGGGGCACGTCGCCGCGAAGATGTACGACTTCGAGCGGACCGTCTCGATCACCTGCGGCCTGCCGTTCCTGCGGACGTCCGTCGACCACGGGACGGCGTTCGACCTCGCCGGGACCGGGCGCGCGAGCGCGACGAGCATGGCCGAGGCCATCCGCACGGCGGCGCGCCACGCCTTCGCGGTCCGCCCGCGGCCGGGCTGATCAGCCGCCGCGCTCGAGCGCCGCGACGCGGGGCGCGAGGGCCGGCGAGGCGTGGAGGAAGAGGCCGAGGGGGACGAGGCCGGCGCGGCGGAAGACGGACCGGTAGGCGCGCGGGGGGCGCCGGACGAAGCCGTCGACGTCCCCCTCGAAGTCGTCCTCGGACGTGAACGCCTCGAGCCAGAGGAGGCCGCGCGCGAGCGACGCCATCGCGGCGACGCCGCTCCGAAGCTCCGCGTCGCCCACGTAGTGGAGGACGTCGGAGCAGACGACGAGGTCGAAGGGCCCGCCGAGGGGAAGCCGGTCGAGGTCCGCGAGGCCGCCGCGCACGACGCCGCGCGCGGCGCCTCGGGCCGCCGCCCAGGCGCTCGGCTCCACTCCCACCCAGCGGAGGCGCGGCCGGAGGCGGAGGAGCGCGGCGCGCCACGGCGCCTCGCCGCACCCGACGTCGAGGACGTTCCGAAGGGGACGCTCGAGGAGGTGCTCGGCGGCGGCGAGGGCGAGGGAGGCCTTGCGGCGGACGACCGCGGCTCGGGCGGCTCGCTCGCGCGGGTCGTGGTACCAGCGGGCGAAGTAGGCGGCGTCGTAGCGTTTCTCCGGAGCGAGGGGGCGCGGCATGGGCGAATTCTGCGCGTCCCGCGTCGAGCCCGCTCTCCGGGCGCGCCGGAGGAGTGCCGCGGGTCACGGCCCGCCGGGGGCGCCGGCGATAGACTTCCGCCCTCGCGACGGCGCGAACCCCGGTCCCGTGAAAGGAGAAACCCGTGAAGACCATCCTCCGGCTTTCCCTCGGAACGCTCCTCCTCCTCCCGCTCGCCGCGACGGCGCAGTGGGAAGGCTCCCTCGAGATGAAGATCAGCGGCACGGACGCGAACGGCACCTCCAAGGCGCTCGTCGGGAAGGCGGGCGCCCGGATGCAGATCGAGATGACGAACGCGCAGCTCAAGCAGGCCGGTCCGGGCGCGATGAGGATGACGATCCTGACCCGGACGTCCGAGCCGGACGTCTCCTACATGATCAACGACGCGCAGAAGAGCTACGCCCGGATCGACGTCAAGGAGATGCAGAAGATGGTCCCGGCCGCGGAGCGCGAGAAGAAGTGGGGCGTGAAGCGGCTCGGGTCCGACCGGGTCGCCGGGTACGCCTGCGAGAGGGCGCTCGTGACCCGGGAGGGAGACGACGCGGAGAACGAGGTCTGCGTCTCGAAGGAGATCCTCGGCTCGGCCGGCCTCCTCAGCGCCGGTCGCCGGGACGCCTCGGCGCAGGGGCTCGAGAAGGCGCTCAAGGCGAACGGCCTCGAGGGGATGCCGATCCGGATGGCGATCCGGCAGCGGGGGAAGTCCGAGGCGACGATGACCTGGGAGCTCGTGAAGGCCGAGAAGAAGGCGCTTCCCGCCTCGACCTTCGAGATCCCCGCCGGATACCGGGAGACGAGCATGATGGGGACGATGATGTCCCCCGAGCAGCAGAAGCAGATGGAAGACGCGATGAAGAACCTGACGCCCGAGCAGCGGAAGATGCTCGAGCAGATGATGAAGAAGCAGGGGGGCGGCGGCCGCTGACGCCGCGGCGATTCCCGGCTCGTCCCCGCGCCGCCGGTCTCCCGGCGGCGCGGCCGTCTTCGGGCGTCGCTCAGATCCCGGGCAGGATCGCCTTGGCGATGACCATGTAGATCGCGAGGCCGGTCGCGTCGACGAGCGTCGTGATGAGCGGGGCGGAGGCGACGGTCGGATCGAAGTCGAACCGCTCGGCGAGGAGCGGGACGAGCGCGGCGATCGCGTTCGCCCAGACGCAGACGGCCAGGATCGTCAGGCCGACCGTCAGCGCGAGGCTCCCCCCGACGCCCCAGAGCGAGACGCGCCCGATCGCGACGGCGCAGAGGATCCCCCCGAGGATCAGCCCTGAGCTCATTTCCCGGAGGCAGACTCGGAGCGCGTCCTTCACCTTCACCTGCTTCAGGGCCATCGCGCGGATGATCGTGGAGACCGTCTGGCTCCCCGCGTTTCCCCCGGTGCCGATGATGAGGGGGATGAAGAACGAGAGCGCGACGACCTTAGAGAGCTCCCCCTCGAAGTGCTTCAGCACCGAGCCGGTGAGGGTCCCCGCGATGAACAGGAGGAGGAGCCATCCGAGCCGGCTCTTGACGACCCGCCACAGGGGCGCGCCGAAGTACTCGAACTCGTGCTTCTCGTCGGGGTCGCTCGGCGCGGCGACGGCGCCCATCGCGAGGGCGGCCTCGGTCTCGCGCGCGACGAGGACGTCGACGACGTCGTCCACCGTGACGACGCCGAGCGCCTTCCCGTCCTCGCCGACGACCGGCATCGCGTTGAAGCCGTACTTCGCGACGAGGCGCGCGACCTCCTCCTGCGGCGTGTCCGGCGCGACGGAGATGACGTCGTGCGTCATCAGCTCCCAGACCTTCCTCCCCGGCTCCGCGGGGAAGAGCTTCCGGAGCGACGTGACGCCGACGAGCCGCCCCTTCTCGTCGACGGCGTAGAGGTCGGCGACCGTCGCGACCTCGGGGTCGATCTTCCGGAGGTGAGCCATCGTCTCGGAGACGCTCCAGTCGGGGCTCACCTTCACGAATCGGTCGGTCATCAGCCGGCCGGCGGTCCCGGGCTCCCAGGCGAGGAGGCCCCGCGCGGCCGCGGCGTCCTTCGCCGACATCCGGGCGAGGACCGGGAGGCGCCGCTCCTCCGGCAGGAACGAGAGGAGCCGCGCCGCGTCGTCGGGCTCGAGGGAGTCGAGGGCCTGGGCGATCTTCGCGGGCGGGAGCCGGGTCAGCCCCATCCGGAGGACGCCGCCCCCGAGGTACGAGAGGACGGCGCCGAGCTGCTCCTCGTGGAGCTGCTCGAGGACGGGGATCCGGTCCTCCCGCGGGATCGCGGCGAGGAGGTCGGCGACGTCGGCCGGGTGGAACTCGAGAAGCCCCTCGCGGAGGGCCGCGGGGTCCTCGCGGACGATCTCGAGGACGTCGGGGCCGAGAAGCTCTCCTATCCGCACTGCGGGCGAGTTTAGTCCGGACGGGCGGGCCTAGAATGTCCGGAAGACGCCGAGCGGCAGCGGGGACGGTGTGCAGGCGAAGGAGAGCGTCCCTCGCCGCGGAGGAACGGATGGCCGAGCAGGGGCAGACGTGAACGCCGAGGACGGACGGGTCCTCGTCGTCGACGACGACCCGGTCAACCGGGCCATCCTCGTCGGGAGCCTCGAGGCCCAGGGATACGGGGCCGGGATGGCGGCCGACGGGCGAGAGGCGCTCCGGATGCTCCGGACGGGAGGCTTCGACGTCGTCCTCCTCGACCTCGTGATGCCGGTGATGGACGGGTTCGAGGTCCTCCGGACGATGAAGTCCGACGAGCGCCTCCGGTCCATACCCGTCATCGTCGTCTCCGCGCTCGAGGAGATGGAGAGCGTCGTCCGATGCATCGAGATGGGAGCGGCCGACTACCTCGCGAAGCCGTTCGACCCGATCCTCCTCCGGGCGCGACTCCGCGCCTCACTCGCCTCCAAGAGGCTCGACGACGTCGTCGCCGCCCACCTGCTGGAGATCGAGGAGCTCGCCGAGCAGCTCCAGACGAAGAACCGCTTCATCCAGGAGACGTTCGGCCGCTACCTCTCGGAGGCCGTCGTGTCCGAGCTCCTCGAGTCGCCGGACGGGCTCCGGCTCGGCGGCGAGAAGCGGAAGGTCACGATGCTCATGTCGGACCTGCGCGGCTTCTCGGCGATCGCCGAGCGGCTCGAGCCGGAGCAGGTGGTGAGGGTCATCAACAACTACCTCGGGACGATGGCCGACGTCATCCTCGCCTGGGACGGCACGATCGACGAGTTCATCGGAGACTCCGTCCTCGGCTTCTTCGGCGCCCCGGTCGCCCGCCCGGACGACGCCCGCCGCGCGCTCGCGTGCGCCCTGGCGATGCAGAAGGGGATGGAGGGCGTGAACGCGAGGAACCGGAGCGAGGGGCTCCCCGCCGTCGAGATGGGGATCGCCGTCCACACCGGCGAGGTCGTCGTCGGGAACATCGGCTCCGAGAAGCGCGCGAAGTACGGCGCGGTCGGGAGCCAGGTGAACCTCCTCGCGCGGATCGAGGCGTTCACCTGCGGCGGCCAGGTCCTGATCTCGGAGCGGACGCTCCAGGAGGCCGGGCACGGCATCGTGACCGGGATGTCGATCTCGGTGCGCGCGAAGGGCTTCCCGGAGCCTCTCCGGGTCCACGACCTCCTCGGGCTCGTCGAGGCGCCCGATCTCCACCTCGAATCTCGGGCGGAGGATCTTCGCCCGCTCGACCCGCCTCTGGCGGCGGTCTTCACCGTCCTCGAGGGAAAGCACGTCGCGCGGGACGAGGAGCCGGCCGAGATCGTCGCGCTCTCGGCGCGCGGCGCCGCGCTCCGGACGAGCGCGCCGGTCGAGGCGCTCTCCGACCTGAAGCTCCGCATCCTCGGGACCGGGGGGGTCCTGCCGGGCGAGCTCTACGCCAAGGTGCTCCCGTCGCCCGAGGACGGACCGGTCCGGCTCCGCTTCACGTCGGTGCCCGTGGAGCTCGAGTCGCTCCTGTCGCCGGTGGGGTCAGGTCTCGATTCCCTGCCCTAGAATGGAGCCGTGGCGCGACCGCCGAGGCTGGAGCACCCGGGGGCCCTCTGGCACGTCTCGGCCCGGGGGGCCGGCCGGGCCGAGGTCTTCGTCGACGACGCCGACCGGACCGAGTTCCTCGCGCTCCTCGCCCGGACCTCGTCGACTTTCGGCTGGCGGCTCCACGCCTGGGCGCTCGCGGCCCGCTCCTACGAGCTCCTCGTGGAGACGCCGGAGCCGACGCTCTCGCGCGGGATGCGCGACCTGAACGGCGTGACGACGCAGCGCTTCAACCGCCGGCACGGCCGATCGGGCCCCCTCTTCGCCGGGCGCTTCCGCGCCGTCCTGGTCGAGCGGGAGGCTCACCTCCTGGCGCTCGTGCGGTACGTCCTCGACGCCCCGGTCCGGGAAGGCCTGACGAGCGCCGCGCGGGAATGGCCCTGGTCGAGCTTCCGGGCGACGGCCGGTCTCGTCGAGGCGCCGCGGTGGCTCGCCACGAGCCCGACTCTCGAGGCCCTCGGCGGGCGGCGCGGCGCGGCGCGGCGCCGCTTCGCGGCCTTCGTCGAGGAGGCCGCGATCGCCGCCGACGATCCCTGGAGCCGGCGACGGGGACAGGTCTTCCTCGGCTCCGAGGCGTTCGCGCGCGAGGCGGGCCGAAGGGCGGAGCGCCGGCCGGCGAAACGGTCGGCGGGCGGATCGACGCCCGGGTCGGTCACGGCCGCGCTCGAGGCGGCCCTCGGCATCACGCGGCGGGAGATGAACGAGGCTCCGCGAAAGAGGCTCGCGGAGCGAGCCCTCCTCGCCTGGGCGCTCCGCTGCCGGGCGCGTGCTCCGCTCGCGAGGATCGCCTCGGCCCTCGGCGTCGGCGCCGCGCAGGCTTCGGTCCTCGTCCGGCGCGGGGCGGCGCTGGCGGAACGCGATCCGGCGCTCGCGGCGATCGTGGAGGGGGCGTGACGGCGGCCGGCTTGGAGGCGGGGCTCGTCGTCGTGCGCGGCGACCTCACCCGCGAACGGGTCGATGCCGTCGTGAACGCCGCCAACCCGTCGCTCCTCGGCGGCGGCGGTGTCGACGGGGCGATCCACGCGGCCGCGGGCCCGGGCCTCCTCGCGGAGTGCGCCGGGATCGGAGGCTGCCCTCCCGGCGAAGCGCGGATGACCGGAGGGCACCGGCTGCCGGCCCGGCACGTCATCCACACCGTCGGACGCGCCCGGCGGAGCGGGTCGCCGCGGTCGTCACCGGATTCGTCCCGTGGGGCCTCGCCGGCCCGCTCGCAAGGTGGCGCCCCGTTCCGGCCGACGCGGTCGCGGCAGCCCTCCTGGCGATCGCCGGGGGAGAGCTCCGCGGGGTGCGCGTCGTCGAGAACGAAGAGATCCACAGCCTCGCCGCCGGAGATCCGCTTCCCGTTCGCTAGAATCGCGGGCATGTCGAGCGACACTCCGGGCTTCCCTCCGGCTCCGCCCCTGCCTCCCCCGCCCATGCCGCCTCCGCCTGCGGGAGGAGGCTGGCCGCCGCCTCCGCCGGGCGGCCCGGCGCTCGCCGGCCTCCCGTGGGAGCACCGCGCCGAGCTCGGGTTCCTGAACGCCTTCGTCGAGACGATCAAGCTGTTCGTCACGAGCCCGGTCGAGGCCTGGCGGCGGACGAAGGAGAAGGGCGACTACGCCGAGCCCCTCATCTTCGCGATCCTCGTGTCGTGGATCGGCATCGCCGTCTCGACACTCTGGAGCGGCCTCTTCGGCAACGCGTGGCTCGCCTTCCTCCCGCCCGACATGAAGGAGAAGATGGCGGGGGCGTTCGCGACGAACGCCGCGGCCCTGATGATCCAGGTCGGTCTCGCGCCGATCTTCGTCCTGATCGGGCTCTTCGTCGGCGCGGCGATCTACCACCTCTCGTTCATGATCGTCGGCGCCACGAAGGACTCGGCCTCGGGCTTCGAGGGGACGTTCCGCGTCGTCTCCTACGCGTCCGTGTCGCAGCTCGCGAACGTCATCCCGTTCGTCGGCGGGCTCGCGGCGGTCGTCTGGAACCTGATCCTCGTCGTGCTGGGCGTCGTCCGGATGCACCGGACGACACAGGGGAAGGCGATCGCCGGGGTCCTGATCCCGCTGCTCCTCTGCTGCGTCTGCATCATCCTCGTCGTCGTGCTGGTCGTCGGCGGCCTCGCGGCGGCCTTCGCGAACCGCTGAGCCGGTGACGGGGGACACGGGCGGGATGGCCGAAGCCGGCCGACCTCCCGCCGTCCAGCTCGGGCTCCTCTGGGGGGCGGCTGCCGTCGCGGCGGCCGCCCTCGCCGTCTCGCTGCAGGGGTCCGCCGCGAAGGTGCTGGCGCTCCTCCCGCCGTGCCCGTTCAAGGCCGTCACGGGCCTGCCGTGCCCGGCCTGCGGGAGCGGCCGGGCCTCGGCCGCCCTCGCCGCGTTCGATATTCCGTCCGCGTTCACTTCGAACCCGCTCTTCACGCTCGGCGCCCTCGTGTTCCTCGCAGGCGGCCTCCTCGCGGCCGCGTTCGCGCTCGCGGGGAGGGGCGTTCCCGAGCCGAGGACGCTTCCCGTCGTCGCCCGGGCCGCCGTGGTCGCGGGCGTCGCCGCGAACTGGCTCTGGCTCCTCCTCGACGGAAGGTGACGGACCGGTGCCCCGCTCCGCAGCCGACCCCGCCGCGGACTTCCGTGCGCTCTTCGACGCGCTCTTCGCGTTCGTCGCCCGGCACCCCCAGGCCGGGCCGAAGATGGCGGACCTCGGACTCTCCGGCCGCGGCGTCTTCCCCGACCTGAAGCTCGTCCTGAACGTGGCGCCGGCGGGGGCGAAGCTCCGCGCCCGCGGGGTGCACGTCACGTGGAGCTGGGGGGCGGCGCCGAAGGGGTTCGTGGCGCAGGTCCTCGTCTCCTGCCCGTCGACGGTCGCGAACCGGCTCGCCCAGGGGAAGGAGAACCCGGCCCTCGCGCTCGACCGGGGCGACCTGACGCTCTCTCCGCTCGACCCGTCAGTGGACGAGCGGAGGCTCGCCGGGCTCCTTCCGGTCCTCGTCCCCCTCCGCGTCGACGTCCCCGGCGTCCTTCGGAAGGCCGGGCTCGAGCGGCTGCTCCTGTAGCGCCGTGCGTTCGGCCGCCTCCCACTCCGCGAGGCGCGCGCGCTTCCGTCCGCGCGCGACCCGGACGGCCCAGAGCGTGAGGAGGACGATCGCGGTCCAGACGGCCGCCGTCGACGTCACGATCGGGAGCCATCGCTCGACGCTCCGTCGCGACCTCCAGAAGCCGGCCGATTCGTCCCGGAAGGGAACTCCCGTGGCGCTCCGGAACGCCTCCTCGAACGGCTCGCCCTCTGCCATCCGGCGGAGGACCCGTTTCGGCAGCGCGGAACCGTGGCGGGCGACCAGGTCCCCGAAGAAGGCCGAGGAGAGGGCGTAGGCGCGGTTCGCGTCGCTCCGCCCGCCGCCGAAGAGGCCGTCCACGTCCGCGAACCGGAGGCGGGGGCCGGTCAGGATCGCGAGCGCCTCGCGGAGGTCGTCCTCGAGGACCCGCGGCCGCCCCGCCGCCATCGCGAGCCCTTCGTCGAACCAGCGCGGGACGTGCCGGCCGCCGGCGGCGCGGAACGTCAGGACGTGCGCCACCTCGTGCCGGACGACGTCGGGGAGGCCGTCGTCCGGCCAGGCCGGGGTCCGGGTCGGGATCAGGACGACCGTCCCCTCGGCCGGCACGGCGTACGCGACCGCCCAGGAGGGCGCGCGGCGCGCGAGCGCGCTCCCCTCCGCGGCCACGACGACCCGCACGTCGCCCGGCTCGAAGAGGCCGGTCAGCTCCATCGCCGGGAGGAACGCGAGCGGATCGAGCCGCTCCACCTCGCGCGCGTAGGCGGCGAGGGGCGCGGGCGACTCGACGACGAGGCGGGGCGGGGCCGAAACGGCGACGGCGGCCCCGAGGAGGGCCGCCGTCCCGATCAGAAACCGTGCTGCGATTCGCGCCGTCAGCGCTTCCACTTCTTGAGGATGTCGACGACGTTGTCGCCGATCCGGAGGAGGTTCTCCTTCGAGGAGCCGCCGACGTGCGGCATCAGGACGACGTTCGGGGCGGTGAGGAGCGGGCAGGACGGGTCCGGCGGGTCGCTGTAGTAGACGTCCGTCGCGTAGGCCCGGACCTTGCCGCTCTTCAGCGCCTCGACGAGGTCCTCCTCGACGACGACCTTTCCACGCGCCGTGTTCACGATGACGACGCCGTCCTTCATCTTCGAGAAGGCGTTCCTGTCGAGCATCCCCTTCGTCTCGGGGGTGAGCGGCAGGTGGATCGAGATGTAGTCGGAGAGTGCGAAGAGCTCGTCGTCGTCCTCCACCATGTCGGCGAGGGCGTGGTTCGAGATGTAGTGGTCGTGCGCGACGACCCGCATCCCGAACGCGATCGCGCGGCGGGCGACCTCGGTCCCGATGAGTCCGGCGCCGAGGAGTCCGAGCGTCTTGCCGTAGAGCTCGGTCCGCTTCAGCTCCTTCTTGAGGAACTTCCCTTCCTTGATGCCGTTGTGCCCCTCGATGATCCGGTTCGGGACCGCCAGCATCAGCGCCATGGCGAGCTCGGCGACGGCGATGGACGAGGCGCGCGGGGTGTTCTTGACCTCGATCCCCTTCTCGCGCGCGGCCTGCACGTCGATGTTGTCGAGGCCGACACCGCCGCGGATGATCAGCTTCAGGTTCGGTGCGCCCTCGAGGTACTCCTTCGTGACCTTCGTCTTGGAGCGGACGAGCAGGACGTCCGCCTCGGCGGCCTTCGCCGCGTCCTGCGTCACCTCTCCGAACGGCGCGAGGCGGCCGGGGAGGGAGTCGTCGAAGGCGTCGGCGATCAGGATCTTCATCTCTTCCTCCTGATGAGTCTGGGCGCCGGGGCGCCCAGCGGCCATTCTAGGACGGAAGGG